>Ga0065721_10004067_pt1 | contig 44211 bp, 54 predicted proteins | sample Mesricmetagenome_FD_59108 | JGI IMG/M metagenome (GOLD analysis project Ga0065721, IMG submission 59108) | Mesophilic microbial community from rice straw/compost enrichment Sample: eDNA_1 v2 (version 2) | ecosystem: Engineered > Solid waste > Grass > Composting > Bioreactor | place: USA: Davis...
GCAGGACCTCGCTTGACCTCGGCCGATAAGGCCGACCCGAAGACGGTCACTGCCAACCCGGGAGCGCGGCCGTTACCGCCTCCCGGGAACATTTAAACAGACTTCACCGATACAAGCCCGAGGGTGACGATCGGTGGGTGGGGGTGGTTCAGTTACCCACGGATGGCCTCTCCCTCAAGCCCTCCTCTTAAGGGGGAGGGAAGCAAAAGAGCCGCGATTCCAGCCAAATGCGGAATGCTCCAGTGCTCGGTTCGGAGCGCTTGAACACACCTGCGCGCGCCATTCTTTTTTCAACCCCCGATCTGGCAATATTTTCCGCTAATTGTCAGGAACTTCGCCAGTGAGGAGACGTTCTCGGTTCAGGGCTTTGCACCAGGCCACCGGGAGAGTCTCATCATGTCCACACTGCTTTTGCCTATTGAAACCAATCACTTGCGTCTACGCCCCTTCGAGCGCAGCGATTGCGAGGCCGTTGCGCGCTATCATACGCTGCCCAATGTGCAGCGCTATGTGGAGCGCCAGACCCGCTATGCGGACGATGTGGCGGCGGCGGTTGGAATCATGCGCAATCAGGTGGAGATTCACCGGCCTGGCGATGCGCTGACCTTGGCCATGGAACGCAAGGGCGACAAGGCGCTCCTGGGGCAGGTCAGCCTCAAATGGGCCGATGCCACGGCCGGGCAGGGCGAGGTGCGTTTCGTCATCGCGCCGTCCTATAGCGGCCAGGGCTATCTCACCGAGGCCCTGCGCGCCATGTTCGATCTGGCCTTCGATCATTTCCGCGTCCATCGGCTGATGGCGCGCTGCGACGGGCGCTGCCACCATTCCATCAAGCTGCTGCAGAATCTGGGCATGCGGCTGGAAGCGCATTATCGCGAACATGCCCTGTTCCAGGGCGAATGGGACGAGGAATTGCATTTCGCCCTGCTCGACCGTGAATGGCTGCGCGACAGCAAGGTGCTCGACATGCCCCTGCAGCGCAAGGTCGCCTGGCCCTCCTACGGCTCGCCGGCCGCCTGAGAGTCGTTTCGGGCGCACCAGTCCGTGAATTTTCACGATGTCATCCCCGCGAAAGCTGGGACCTCCGTTGTAGTAAACAGGGGTTCCCTCCTCCGCGGGAATGACGCCGTGGGTGAGGAAAGCGTCCAAAGGGAACGTTTCGATCATCGCGCGGTCCTGGCTGACGCAGCCGAGCACCGAAACGCTTTTTTTCGCCCCGCCGCCCATGTATGACGCCACCATTGCGTAAAACCAGGGCAGGCAAGATGGCGGGCACCGATCGTTCTCAGGAAACCAGTTTCAAGGCCTGCCCGGCCGTCATCCTGGTCGAGCCGCAATTGGGCGAGAATATCGGTTCGGCCGCCCGCGCCATGGCCAATTTCGGGCTCTCGGATTTGCGGCTGGTCCGGCCGCGCGATGGCTGGCCCAACGAAAAGGCCATCGCCGCCGCCTCCCGTGCTGACCATGTGCTGGAGCGCGTTCGCGTCTTCGAGACGCTGGAAGAGGCCATTGGCGACCTCACCCTGGTCTATGCCACCACCGCCCGCTCGCGCGACATGCAGAAGGAAGTGCTCGGCCCCGAAGAGGCGTCGGGCAATATGGCCGCCCATATTGCCGGCGGGCGCAATGCGGGCCTGCTGTTCGGCCGCGAGCGCTGGGGCCTGCTCAATGACGAGGTTTCCATGGCCGATGCCATCGTCACCCTGCCGGTCGAGCCCGCCTTCGCCTCGCTCAATATCGCCCAGGCCGTCCTGCTCATGTCCTATGAATGGCGCCGCACCAGCGCCGAGGGCAGGGCGCTGCCCTTCAGCGACGGGCTGGACGAAGCTGCGCCGCGCCAGGAACTGGTCGGCCTGTTCGAACATCTCGAAGGCGTCCTCGACCAGACCGGCTTCTTCACCACGCCCGATAAGCGCCCCAGCATGGTCAACAATCTTCGCACCGCCCTGACGCGCGGCCGTTTCACCGCCCAGGAAATCCGCACCCTGCGCGGCGTCATCTCCTCCATCGACCGCCGCCACGAACGCCCCAATCCCAACCGGATGAAGAAGGCAGAGGAGTAGGTTTCTCCCCCGCCGGCCTCCTGGGGAAGGGAATGAGGGGTCCATCAGTGGATACCTGCACCACCCTACCCACCGCTCGTCACCCTCGGGCTCGACCCGAGGGCGTTTGCGATACACCCGAGACAAAGAACCCTCGGGTCGGGCCCGAGGGTGACGATCCAGCTTGGCTTAGATGCCCTTAAGGCAGTCCACATTGAGCCGGAATCACGACCCCACCGCCACCCTCCCCCTTGAGGGGAGGGCAAGCAAAGCTAGGGTCCGAAGGACCCTAGCGGCGCTCGGGAGGGGGTCGCCGTCGCCAGACGCCAGCGCTTGTCCGAACCGCATCACCCCCGCCCAGCCCCCCTGGGGAAAGAGCCGATGCTTCACGCGCATGCCAGGCTCGCCGATACTCAGCCCCAAATCCCCTTTGACCGCCCATCGCCGAAATGCGATGGCAGGGCATCATGAGCACTCCCGCCTCCGCCGAACCGTCCAAATACGCCTTTCACTATCGCGGCTTCCGCTTTTTCTGGCTCACCACCCTGTTCGTCAGCTTCGCCGTGCAGATCATGGCGGTGTCGGTGGCCTGGCAGGTTTATGACGTCACCGGCAATGCCTTCCTGCTCGGCGTGGTCGGCCTCTGCCTCTTCGCGCCGGCTCTGCTGCTGATCCTGGTCACCGGACTCACCGCCGACCGCTTCAGCCGTCGCGGCATCATGCGCATCTGTCTTCTGGTCGAGGCGGCGTGTGCGCTGGGCTTTTTCCTCCTCGCCAATGCCGATGCCGACCAGATCTGGCCCATCTTCGCCATTCTGTTCCTCCTCGGCACGGCCCGCGCCTTCTGGGGGCCGGCGGCGCAGTCGCTGGCGCCCAATATCGTGCCGCCTCAGGCGCTGGCCAATGCCATCACCGCCAATGCCTCGGCCTGGCAATTCGCCTCGATCATGGGTCCGGCCGCCGGCGGCCTGCTCTATGGCATTTCCGCCGAAACCGCCTTCGGGGTGGCCGCGGGGCTGATCCTCGTCGCGGTGATCATGGTGTCGCTCATTCCGCGCCCGGCCCAGTTGCGGCAGGCGCAGGCCAAGAGCCTCGAAACCCTGCTCGGCGGTTTCCGCTACATCTTCTCCAATCGCGTCGTCCTGGGCGCGATGTCGCTCGACATGTTCGCCGTCATGGCCGGCGGTGCAGTGGCTTTGATGCCGATCTATGCCAAGGACATCCTCAATGCCGGGCCGGAAGAGCTGGGCCTGCTGCGCGCCGCGCCGGGCATCGGTGCGCTGGTCATGGCGTTTTGGCTGATGCGCCATCCGGTGCGCGACCATGCGGGCAAGCTGCTGTTCCTGTTTGTGGCGCTTTTCGGCGCCTTCACCGTGGTTTTCGGCCTCTCCACCAATGTCTGGCTCTCCATGGCCGCCCTGGCGCTGGTCGGGGCCGCCGACATGGTCAGCGTCACCATCCGCGAGACCATCATGCAGCTTTGGACGCCCGAGGCGGTGCGCGGGCGCGTCAATGCGGTCAATTCCGTCTTTGTCGGCGCGTCGAACGAATTGGGCGATTTCCGTGCCGGCACCGTGGCCCACCTGTTCGGGCCGGTTCCGGCGGCGATCATGGGTGGCGTCGGCGCCATGATCATCGCCGGCGCCTGGGCGCGACTGTTCCCCGAGCTGCTTCATCAGCGTAGCCTCGACAAGAGGATGGCCTAAACCGGCTTTGCGCTCCAGTTGACCTTGTCGCGGTAGAAGTGCTCGACGATGGGGATGACCAGCGAGAAGGGCACCACGCCGAGCGCGATGACCTGCAGCCAGAACAGGCCTTCGATGGCGAAATGGCCGCGCTCGGCATGCATCAGCAATTGCGCCGTGGTCTGGAAGGCCAGGTGAATGCCGATCGTGCTCCAGAGCGAGCCGGTGTAGATCCGCACCGCGCCCAGCACGGCGGCCATCACATAGAACATGGAGGCATGCATCACATCGATGCCGCCGGCGGAGATGAGCCAGAGCGCCACGCCCCAGGAGCCGAACAGGCCCGCCTGGATCGTCACCGCCAGCCAGGGTTGCAGCAGCCGGCCCAGATTGGTCTGCAGATAGCCGCGAAACCCCAATTCCTCCGGCAGCGCTTCGAGCAGGAAGACCAGCAGCATCAGCAGCGGCACGAAGGCGAGAATGTCGCCCCATGAAGCCAGCGGGCGGATGGTCACCAGGCCCAGGGCCAGGCAGATGCCAAGGCCGATGAGGAAGGGGCCGAACCAGGCCAGAATCCCCACCAGCAGCGGCTTCAGCGCCGAGAGATCGAGCGCCAGGCCGAGTTCGGCAAGCGGCTTCCTGTCCACCCGGCGCTGCACCATGATGATGAAGGGCACCACGAGCAGGCTGCTCAGCACGGCCATGAACATATGCCGGGCGAGATCGTATTCGGACCCGAACAGCAGCACCGCCAATTGCGTCTTGCCGGCAAAGAGCGCCAGCAGCGCCATCCAGACCAGGCAGATGCGGATGATAATGGATTGGGGCATGGGCGAATTCCGGTTCAGGGCAGGGCCAGGGCGGCGAGCATGCCGGCCTCGGGGGCGGTATGGGCGAGAAAGGCGGGCCAGAGGCTGCCGGTCAGCGTGCGGATCCAGCCCAGCACCAGCCCCATGACGAAGGCGAAAGCCAGCCAGGTGGCGTCGACACCCAGCCCCCCTTCGGAAAAGGTGATGCCGTGGACCAGCCCGAACAGCCAGGCGGTCAGCACCACGCCCCAGCCGATCCGGGCGCCGCCGAAGGCCCAATGCCGCGCGAAGACCCGGTCCAGCAGCGCCAGCATGAAGCCGCGAAAGGCGATTTCTTCCACCAGATTGGCGTGGGACAGGTCGAACAACACCCGTTCGAGGCTCAACCCGCCCGCCATGCGGCCCGGCGCCACGCCCGCCAGCAGGAAGCCGGCCAGGGCGAGAATGGCGATATTGACGGCGGCAATGGCCAGCGTTCCGGGCCGGACCTGCCAGGTCCAGCCGATTGCCCGCCTTTGCGCCGGCGCGAGCAGCGCGATGACGCCCAGCATCCAGACCAGATCCAGCGTCTTGCCCTGCCAGTTCCAGTCCAGCCCGGCAAAGGGTCCGAAACGGGGCAGGGTGAGGATCATGAGGTTGAGCGCATAGACCAGCGCTACCAGCGCAATGGCAATCCAGCGCTCCCGTTCGCCTCGCGCGCCGATGGCCGCGAGCGGCAGGAAGGCCAGCAGCGTCAATCCGGCCAGCAATGCCGCCGACGCCACCCATGGCGCCAGCGCCGCGCCCCGGCCCGTGAGGATGAGCACGACGCCCGCCAGCGCCAGCACCAGCAGCGGCGGGGCGAGCAGGCGCGGGGCCGGGCCGGCGGGCTCAGCCATGGCCGCCCGCCCGCACCGCGTGGCCGAACAGGGCGATCAGCTCGGCGGCGAAAAGATCGAGATCGGTCCGCGGGTCATTGGCCCAGCGGCTCAGCGTGCCCTCGATGGCGCCGGCAATGGTGGTGGCCATCACATCGGCGTCGAAGGCGGTGAAGCTGCCATCGGCCTGGCCCTCTTTCAGCCAGTCGCGCAGCAGCTCGTGCTCCTCGATCTCGACGCGGGCGATGTAGTCGGGCGCCGCGCCGGTGCCGACATGGCTGAGCGCGATATGGGCAATGGCCAGCAATTCCGCGCGATGGGCCTCCATATAGGCCAATTGGCCGCCGATATAGGCCGCGATGCGCCCCCAGCTGTCCTCGGCCCTCTCGATCTCGGGCAGGATGGCCGCCTCGATCCGCGCACCGATCGTGGCGAAGAGCTGGCGGAAGATTTCCGCCTTGCCGTCGAAATGATAGGAGATGACGCTCTTGGAAATGCCGGCCTCGGCCGCGATGCGCGACAGCGAGGTCTGCGCCACGCCATGGCGGGCCAGCACGCTGATCGTGGCGTCGATGATCTGCCGCCGCCGCTGTTCCTCGATGAAGGACATGGCATTCCAAAAATAGACCGATTGGCCTGATTTTGAACCGGCTGGCCTGAAAGTCAAGAGAAAGCGCCGCCGCGCTTGACTCCCCGGCGCTCCGCCTCTAAGACGCGCCCACCTATTCCGGCCTTCGGGCCCATAGGCGCACCCGGGATTCTCTGTTGGGAGTCTGTCGGCCTCGCGAAAGCGGGGCAGAGGAGGGCGCGATCCGTTCAACGTTTGAAGAAGGATACGCGATGTCGAAGCGTCATTCCGCGAAGTACAAGATTGACCGCCGCCTTGGCGAAAACATCTGGGGCCGTCCGAAGTCCCCGCTCAACGCCCGTGCCTATGGCCCCGGCCAGCATGGCCAGCGCCGCAAGGGCAAGCTCTCGGACTATGGTCTGCAGCTGCGCGCCAAGCAGAAGCTCAAGGGCTATTACGGCTCGATCACCGAGAAGGGCTTCCGCCGTCTCTATGATGAAGCCAACCGCCGCAAGGGCGATACCGGTGAAAACCTGATCGGCCTGCTCGAATCGCGCCTGGACGCCATCGTCTACCGCGCCAAGTTCGTGCCGACCGTCTTTGCCGCCCGCCAGTTCGTGTCCCATGGCCACGTGCTCGTCAACGGCAAGCGCGTCAACATCCCGTCCTACCAGGTCAAGATCGGCGACAAGATCGAAGTGCGCGAGCGCTCCAAGCAGCTGACCGTGGTTCTGGAAGCCAACCAGCTGGCCGAGCGTGACGTTCCCGATTACGTCGAAGTCGACCACAACAAGCAGGTCGCCACCTATGTGCGCGTGCCCGCTCTGTCGGACGTGCCCTATCCGGTCCAGATGGAACCGAACCTGGTCGTCGAATTCTACTCGCGCTAAGCGAACCGACCCGGAAGAATTGCAAAGGGCCGCTCTTCGGAGCGGCCCTTTTGTTTGCGCGCTGCGGCGGGAATGGGTACAATCCCGCTGTCAGAAAAGGAGAGGCCGGTGCGGTTAGCCCGGCCCCCGCGCAGGCGGGTCCTGGCCTTGCCCCTGGGCAGTGAGTCCCGTGGCCTTTATCGACCGCGCATGGTGCGCGGCGAACCAAAGGTACTGGAACCATGCAACAGCAAATGGCCGTTCTCACACTCGGCAGCACCGATCTCGATCGCGCAAAGCGCTTTTACCTCAATGGCTTCGGCTGGAAGCCTGTCTTCGAGAATCCGGAAATCATCTTCTACCAGATGAATGGTTTCGTGCTCGGTCTCTTCCTCAAATCGGCGCTGGAAACCGATATGGGGCGTTCCGCCCTCGTCAGTCCGGGCGCCTATGCGCTGGCGCATAATGTGCGCAGCCAGGAAGAGGTCGCCCCGCTCATGCAGCAACTCCTCGCCGCCGGCGGCACCCTGCTGCGCCCCGCCGACGCCCCACCCCATGGCGGCTATCGCGGCTATGTCGCCGATCCCGACGACCACGCCTGGGAAATCGCCTGGAACCCGCAATGGCCCATCAGCCCCGAGGGCTATGTGACGTTCAGCTAGAGCGGTTCTCGCGAGCACTCGGTGCCGGAGTTCGCACCATGTCATCCCCGCGCAAGCGGGGACCTCCGTTTCAAACAGGGGTTCCCGCCTTCGCGGGAATGACCCGGCGGGGGAACTTACCCTTCCAGCCTCACCCCATCCCACCCCACCCACCGCTCGTCACCCTCGGGCTTGACCCGAGGGCGATGCGATGCTTGGAGGCGGAGGCGCTTTTACAGCCCTGCCGGCACCCCCTCCTTGCCTTGGTCGCGATCCGTAGGCAGGGGCTCGAATTCCGCATCGGTAGCGACGTAGCGCGGGTCGTCGTAATCGACACCGGAGATCGCGTCGGGCGGAATATTGGCCTCGAAGGTGCGCAAGCGCTTATAGACCGAGATCAGCGAGATGATCGTGGTCCAGGAATTGGCCAGGAAGCGGAAGGAGCTGTCCACCTGGTCGAAGGCATTGCTGACCTGCTGGAATAGGCCGAAGGTCAGCGCGCCGGCGGCGATGGAGGGCGACATGGCGATCAGCGGCACGAAATTGGCGCCCTGGAGGTAAACGTAGCGCGCTACGTTGAAGTAGAGATAGTGGCCATAGAGCCGGAAATAATTGCGCTGCACGCCGAGGAAGAATTCCTTGGTGTCGAGCGGGCGGGCTCTTTCGTGATGGTCTTCGCCATAGACCAGTTCCTTGCGGAACGCGGCTTCCACGCGCTGGTTCTGGAATTCCAGGCCCGGCAGCTTGATGCCGACCAGGCCCAGCAGCAGCGTGCCGGCCATGGCCGACATCAGCGCCACCCAGACCAGGCTCCCGTTGACGGGGCCGATCAGCGGCAATTCCGTGATGTTCTGCGATAGCTGCCAGAGCAGCGGCAGGAAGACCAGCAGCGTCATGATCGAGCCGACCAGGGACACGGCCAGTCCCTCGACGATATTGGCGAAGCGCTGGGTATCTTCCTGGATACGCTGGGAGGCGCCTTCCACCCCGCGCAGGCGCGGCCAATGGCTCATGTAGAAGAAGGTCATCGCCCGCCGCCAGCGGAACAGGTAATGGGCAATGAAGAAGGCGTTCAGCACCAGGATGGCGATGCGCGGCAGCAGCACGATCAGCACGGTGGACAATTCGCCATAGATGGTTTCCAGCGAAACGCTGCCGGGATTTTGCAGCGCCCCCTGGAACATGTTGTAGAATTCGCCATACCAGGCATTCATCCACGCGCTGGCCTGCACGTCGAAGAACACCACTTCCACGATGGTGACGCTGCCCACGACCGACCACCAATACCAGCGCCGATTGTCCCCCAGCCAATACCAGGGGACGCAGAACAGATATCCGGCCATGATGACATATTGGTAGAGCCAGACCCGGTCCGGCGTCAGGAACACATCCGGATCGGCCTCGGTGGGTGCCTGCCCGATTACGGGGCCAAGGCTGATCAGATTGGCAAGCGCGGGGCCTATGGTGAACCAGATCGCGATGGCGATGGCCGTCCAGGCGAGCGCGGCCGTGAAAAACACTTTGGGATTGGGGAAGAAAGAGCGAAACACCGCATGCTCCAGGGTGTCGGAAGGAGGCCCGATCTAACTGCCGTAAAGCGGAGAAAACAAGGACGACAACTTAAGCTTTGGTAAGATTGTGCCGTAACGCTTTGGCTTTCCATCGTCGCCCAACGGCGTTATCAGCTAGCCGACCGATCAAACGAGAGTTTTGCCATGAGTGCGGCGATGGAAACCCCTGCCATGCCGGAAGACGAGGCCGATGCCTCCGGCGCGCATCCCATTTTTGCCAATGCGCCGCGTTCGGTCGAGTTCAACAAGCTGCGCAAGCGTCTCATTCGCAATGTGCGCGAGGCGCTGGACAAGTTCGCCATGGTGCGGCCGGGCGAGAAATGGCTGATCGCGCTGTCCGGCGGCAAGGATTCCTATGGCCTGCTGGCGCTCTTGCTCGATCTCAAATGGCGGGGCCTCCTGCCGGTCGAATTGCTGGCCTGCAATCTCGACCAGGGCCAGCCGAATTTTCCAAAACATATCCTGCCCGAATTTCTCACCGGGCTCGGCATCGAGCACCGCATCGAATATCAGGACACCTATTCGATCGTTACCGACAAGCTGCCCGCCGGCGCCACCTATTGCTCGCTCTGCTCGCGGCTGCGGCGAGGCAATCTCTATCGCATAGCGCGGGAGGAGGGCTGCTCCGCGCTGGTCCTGGGCCATCATCGTGACGACAGCCTCGAAACCTTCTTCATGAACCTCTTCCATGGCGGCAAGCTGGCCGCCATGCCGCCCAAGCTGGTCAATGACGAGGGCGATCTCGAAGTGCTGCGGCCGCTGATCTATTGCGCCGAGGAAGATTTGCAGCGCTTTTCCGATGCCATGGCCTTCCCGATCATTCCCTGCGACCTCTGCGGCAGCCAGGACGGCTTGCAGCGCAATGTCACCAAGGCCATGCTGACCGACATGGAAAAAGCCATGCCCGGCCGCAAGGACGTGATGATCCGCGCTTTGGGCAATATCAATCCGAGCCATATGCTCGACCCGCGCCTCTTCGATTTCGCGGGCCTCTCCATCCAGCCGAAGGAATAGACGCATGAATATCGACCGCCTGGCCGCCATCCTCAAACAGGCCGCCAAGCAGGAGATCGTGCCGCGCTTCCGGCGGCTCGACGAGGGCATGATCCAGACCAAGACCGGCGCCTTCGACCTGGTCACCGAGGCCGACACCAATGCCGAGCGGGTCATCACTGCGGCGATCCGCGATCATTCCCCCGATATTCTGGTCATTGGCGAGGAAGCCGTCGCCGCCAATCCGCGCCTTCTGGACTCGAGCCTCGAAGACCGGATCGTCATCTATGTCGATCCCGTCGACGGCACGGCCAATTTCGCCGGCGGCCTGCCGCTGTTCGCGGTCATGGCGGCGGTGGTGCAGAATGGCGAGCCGGTGGCCGGCGTCATCTACGATCCCATGGGCGACGATTTCCTCATGGCGGAAAAGGGCTGCGGCACCTGGCAGGTCTTTCCCGATGGCCGCCGCATCCGCATGAAATATGCCGATCCGGTGCCGCTGGCCGAAATGGGCGGCCTGGCCTCCACGGCCTTCTTCCCGCTCGAGCAGCGCCGCACCATCCTCGGCAATCTGGCCAAGGTGAAGATGAGTGCCAATTATCGCTGCGCCGGGCACGAATATCGCTTCGCCGCCGGCGGCAATGTGCATTTCCTCGCCTATGGCAAGCTCATGCCCTGGGATCACGTGGCCGGCGCCCTGATGATGCGCGAGGCCGGTGCCCATGTCGCCAAGTTCGACGGCTCGCCCTACCGCCCCGGCGATCTCGGCGGCGGCCTGCTGGTCGCTCCCGACCAGGCCAGCTGGACCGACCTGCGCCGCGAAGTGTTCGCGATCTAGCCGGGCAGGGCGTCCGCGCCCGGCCACGCCTTCCCCACCCACCGGCCGCCACCCTCACCCCCCACACAGGTCGTCACCCTCACCCCCCACACAGGTCGTCACCCTCGGGCTTGACCCGAGGGCTCTTACCCGGCGCACTCATCGGCCTGGCCCATGCCGCTCACCCCCTTGCCACGACTCATAAGTCTATGCTTATCTAATTTGCATGAGCGAGACCGAAATCTTCAAGGCCCTGGCCGACCCGACCCGCCGCGCCATTCTCGAACGCCTCGCGGGCGCCGAGATGAATGCCACCGATCTGCGGGCCGGCTTTGCCATTACCCAGCCGGCCATGTCGCAGCATCTGGCGGTGCTGCGCGGGGCGGGGCTGATCAGCGAGCGCCGCGAGGGCCGCTACAGCCATTACCGCATCGCGCGGGACGGTTTCGCGCCGCTGCATGATTGGCTCGGCCGCTATCGCGATTTCTGGCCGAGCCGCATCGACAATCTCAAAGACCTGCTCAGGGAGATGGACCAATGAGCGATACCGAGAGCGAACTGGTTTTCGAAACCGTTCTCGATGCGCCGCCGGAGAAAATCTGGCGGGCGCTGACCATCCCCGAATATCGCGATCGCTGGTTGCGGAAGCCGGATGACGTCAGTGTGCATCTGGAGACAGTCAACGCTAACAGTCTGCTAACCTATCGCTGGAAAGAGCGAAACGAGGAGAGCCTCGTGACAATCGAGCTGACGCCGCACGAAAATGGCGGCACCGGCTTCCGGTTGACCCATGCCCCGCTGGTCATTCCGGCGGCTGCCAACAGCAACGAGACGGCGCCCACCATGCTGCGCGCCGCCTAAGCCTTTCGCCCTAACACCTTGAAATCACAGGAGGTCGCCGATGCGCGACATGATGCAGCTCGTCCCTATGGTGGTGGAGAATTCCAGCCGCGGCGAACGCGCCTTCGATATCTATTCCCGCCTGCTGCGGGAACGGATCATCTTCCTCAATGGCCAGATCGAGGACAATATGGCCAGCCTGGTCAGCGCCCAGTTGCTGTTCCTCGAAGCCGAAAATCCCAGCAAGCCCATATATTTATACATCAATTCGCCCGGCGGCGTGGTCACGGCCGGTCTCGCCATCTACGATACGATGCAATTCATCAAGGCTCCGGTCGGAACCCTGTGCATGGGGCTGGCCGCCTCGGCGGCGACGCTGCTGCTGGCGGCCGGCGCGCCGGGGATGCGCGCCAGTTTGCCCAATGTTTCCATAATGTTACACCAGCCCTCGGGCGGCTATCAGGGCCAGGTCACCGACATCATGATCCATGCCGAGGAGAGCCTGCGCCTCAAGCGGCGCACCAATAATCTCTACGCCAGGCATTGCGGCCGCACCTATGAGGAGGTCGAGGTCGCCCTGGAGCGAGATCGCTACATGTCGCCCGAGGAAGCCCGCAGCTGGGGCCTTGTGGACCATGTCTATAGCGATCGGTCCCAGCTCGAATTGCCGGGACCGACGGGGCAATAGCGCCTAGTGCGCGTCCATCACCGGCGCTGAATCGGGCTTGCTATACTGCTCGCCAACGCCGAAAAGCCGGCCCTTTTCGGCAATCAGAATGCAGATCAGGGCCAGGGCGCCGGTGATGAAATAGCCCATGGCCGTGGGTACGGTGGTGCCGTCGAAATGCTGGCCGGTATAGGAGCCGATCAGGGCGCCGCCTACTGTCTGGATGAAGCCGAAGACCGATGCGGCGGTGCCCGCGACATTGCCAAGCGGTTCCATGGACAGCGAATTCATGTTGGCCGACGACCAGCCGAAGCAGAACATGATGATGGCGAGCAGGCTGAAGAACAGCCAGAGCGGCAGCATGTCGTTCACGGCCAGCACCAGCCAGATGCCGGCAAACAAGGTGAAGGCCAGCATCGCCCCATGCGACAGGCGCCGCATGCCGAAGCGCCTGACCACGCGGGAATTGGTGAACGAGGACACCGCCATCAGGCCCGCCATGGCCGCGAAGGCCACCGGGAAATAGACGCCCAACCCATAGATATCGACATAGATCTGCTGGGCCGAGGTGATGAAGCCGAACAGCGCCCCGAACAGGAACATGCCGGCCAGGCCGTAGAAAATCGCCACGCGATTGGTGAAGACGATGCGAAAGCTGCCCAGGATGCCGCTGAGGCTCAGTGGGCGGCGCTGGTCCAGAGGCAGCGTTTCGGGCAGGCGCATATAGGTCCAGATCCACAGGGCCAGGGCCAATAGCCCCATGAAAATGAAGATGGATTGCCAGGGACCGGTGAGCAGCAGCACCTGGCCGATGCCGGGCGCGATGATGGGAATGGCCATGAAGACCATGAAGGTCAGCGACATGACCTCGGCCATTTCGCGGCCCGAATAACGATCGCGCACGACGGCCTGCGAGATCACGCGCACGCTGGCCGCCCCCATGCCCTGGATGAAGCGCAGCACCAGCAGGATGGTGAAGTTGGGGGCGAAAGCCGCAACGATGGCGGCAACCACATAGATGCCGACACCAATGAGCAATGGCGCGCGGCGGCCGAAGCGATCGGTCAGCGGGCCGAAGGCCAGGACGGCGATACCCATGCCGAGCATATAGGCGCTGACGACGAATTGCCGTTCGTTCTCGTTCGAAATGCCCAGCGCTTCGCCCATATAGGGCAGGGCGGGGAGCATGACGTCGATGGCCAGGGCATTGACCGCCATCAGGGCGGCGATGAGGGCAATGAATTCAGGGCGGGAAAGAACCCGCGAAAAGTGATCGGACATGTCTGAAACTCGTCATGGCCGCGACGACGGCGACCGGGAGGAATGGTCGGACCATGAACTTCATGACCGGATTTGGCAAGTCTTCAATCGGCATCAACCGATGGAGGAATCATGCCGCCTTGAGCGCGAAGCTGGAATCGGTGCGTTCGTTGATCGGGATGTGAATGGCCGCAGAGGCAAGGCCCAGGATGATGCCCAGATACCAGACCAGGTCATAGGCCCCGGTGAGGTCATAGACATAGCCGCCCAGCCAGACGCCGACAAAGGAGCCGATCTGGTGGCTGAGAAAGGCGATGCCGTAGAGCATGCCCATATAGCGCGGCCCGAAGAACAGGCTGACCAGGCCGGCGGTCAGCGGCACGGTGGACAGCCAGAGCAGGCCCATGGCCGCCGCGAAGGCATAGGCGGTGATTTCGCTCACCGGGAACAACAGGAAGGCGCCAATGGCGATCGCGCGCAGGAAATAGATCAGGGCCAGCAGCAATTGCTTGGGCAGCCGGCTGCCCAGCCAGCCGGACAGGAGCGAGCCGGCAATGTTGAACAGCCCGATCACCGCAATGGTCCAGGAGCCCACTTCCGGGGAAAGGCCGCATTGCACCAGATAGGCCGGCATATGGACATTGATGAAGGCCAGGTGGAAGCCGCAGACGAAAAAGCCGATGACCAGCAGCCGGTAGGAGCCGTAGCCCCAGGCGCGCGACAGGGCCTGCATGAAGGGCAGGTCGGCCTCGCCGGGCACCGACTCGGCGCGGCCGCGCAGGGCCGCCGACAATGGGATGATCAGCAGCAGCAGCATGGCGACCCACACCAGTGCCATCTGCCAGCCGAAGGCATTGATGAAGCCCTGACCCAGCGGGGCGAAGATGAACTGGCCGGCCGAGGAGGCCGCCGTGGCGATGCCGAAGACGAAGCTGCGCTTTTCCGCCGGCACGACGCGGCCGAAGGCGGCCATGACGACGCCGAAGGAAGCAATGGCGATGCCGACGCCGGTGACCACGCCGGCGGTCAGCGTCATAGTCAGCGTATCGGGCGAAAACGCCATGCCGAGCACGCCCGCGGCATAGACGATGCCGCCCAGGGCGAGCACGCGCCCGGTGCCGTAGCGGTCGGCCATGCCGCCGGCAAAGGGCTGGGCGAGGCCCCAGACCAGGTTCTGGATGGCCATGGCCATGCCCCATTGCTCGCGGCTGAGGCCGAGATCCTCCGTCACCGGCAGGGTGAAGAGCCCGAACGAGCCGCGGGTGCCGAATCCGATGGCCGCAATGATGCAGCCCGCGATGATGACCAGCGGAAGCGGGACAGAGGGACGGATGGCGGTGGACATGGGAGGATTCTCCGGCAGGCGCACCAGCATAGGCCGCGTCCCGCCATCACGCAAAACGATAAAACGGAATGGCTCCCATCAGCATTGGTGATGGGTTGACCTCTGCGGCAAAGGCGTGGACAGAGACGCCAGTTCAGGAGCCTCTATTGATCCGCCATATCGTCTTTTTCACCGCCAAGTCCCCGGACAAGGTCGAGGCCATTTGCGAGGGCCTGTCCCTCCTGGCCGAAATCCCGCATAGCCTGACCTTCGAGGTGCGCCGCAACAGCAAGGTCGATCTTTACGGCAATGCGGTCGATGTCGTGGTCTATGCCGAATTTGCCGATCGTGCCGCTTTCGATGCCTATAAGCAGCACCCCAATTACGCCGAAGCCACCCGCCGCGTCCGCCCCCTGCGGGATCAGCGCTACGCCGCCGATATTCAAACGGGATGAAGACTATGCGCCAGCTTGCCGCCAGCCGGTTCGAGTCCGTCGCGGCGCTGGCCGCCGGCATGGCGGAAATTCATGCCAGTATCGCAGCGGTCCTGGCCGGTGTGGCGGCAGGCGCGGTCTGGGTGGATGATGCCGCGCGGCCGGCTGTGGCGATCATCGAAGGGCCCGAAGGCAGCTATCTCCTGGGGACGCCCGCCGACGCTGTCGCCGCTGCAATAGCGATTTGCTCGATGACTGGGTCTATCTGCATGTCCCGCCCGGCGCCGATGTCAGCGCCGCGCTGCCGAATCGGGCCATGCTGGCGCATCCGCGCCTGGTGTTCAGCCTCAAGCCGGCGGACCTGCCCGCAATATTGCCGATAGAGCTCACGCTAAGCGCCGATGCCGATGGGGTCGGCCAGAGGCTGTTCGACGGCGACACGGAAATTGGCCGCTGCCTGCCTGATGTGATCACCGGTTCCCGCGCCGAAGTCGGCCTCTGGGTGCAGCCCGGATTTAGGCGGCGAGGCTTTGGCACGCTGCTGGTCAAGGCGGCGCTGGATGCGGCGGGGGCCCGGGGGATTTCGCGGATCGGCTGGCATTGCCATGCCTCCAATCGCGGCTCGGTGGCCATTGCCCGGCGCTTTGCCGATGCGCCGCCGGTGCAAGCGCTGGCCTATAGCGCCTCGCTTCCTGCCGAAAATGCAGGCGATCTGGACGAGCCATCCTGCCGCCAGTTCGCGCGGCATTTCGAGGCCGGGGAGGCGGAGATCGTCTGGCTGGGTTTTCACGCCGCCTGTGCCTGGGCCGAAGCGGGCGAAACCGGCAAGGCGCTCGATGCCGTGGAACGGTTGGCGCGCAATGGCTGGCAGGGTGAGCCCGGCTGGCTGGCCCACCATTGGGCCTTGGCGAGATTGCAGCAGGAGCCCCGGTTCGCGGCGGCGCTCGAAACGCTGAAAAAGCAAAAGGCCCCGCCGGGTTAGGACAGGGCCTTCAAATTCGGATTCAGGCGATCAGGCGCTCTGCTTGACGGCGATGCCGGCCTGTTCGAAATGGGTCTGCAATTCGCCGGACTGGAACATTTCGCGGGTAATGTCGGCGCCGCCGACGAATTCGCCCTTCACGTAGAGCTGGGGAATGGTCGGCCAATTGGTATAGGCCTTGATCCCGTCGCGCAGTTCTTCGCTTTCCAGCACATTGGCGCTGCCGAATTCGACGCCGAGATAGTTCAGAATCTGGACGACCTGACCGGAAAAACCGCATTGCGGGAAATCCGGGGTGCCCTTCATGAACAGGAACACGTCGTTGTTCTTCACCTGGTCGTCGATGAAGGCGTTGATATCGGTCATGGCGGAGCCTTTCGGAATGCCGGTGTCAAGGGCCGGTGCGTTTGTCTCTAAATAGGGCAGGCGGGCCGTGCTGTCGAGATGAGCATCGGCAAGCGCCGATGATTGTTACTGTGTCGGCGGAAAAAGCCGTTCCGCTATCCAGGGATGGCTCGAAAAATCATCCATGGTGTTGAATTGCACCGCTTCCCAGCCTGCCGCACGGGCGCCTTCGACCACTTTGGGTGTATCGTCGAAGAAGAGAGGCGGTTCGGCCTGCGGGCCAATCTTTCTTATGGCGAAGTCGAAGAAGGCCTTGTCCGGTTTGCGCGCACCGATCCGGGCGGAATAGAACATGTCGTCGAACAGATCATGCAGGCCCAGATGGCTCCAGAGCCAGCTTGCGCGCAGATGTTCCTGATTGGTGGCGATGTAGAGCCTAATGTCATCCCTGCGCTTGAGAATACGGATGGCATCAAGCAGCGGCTGATTGAGCTCGCTATCGTTGAGCAGCCAATAATGGTGAAAAACAATGGGGGAGCCGTGATAGCCGAGCGAGGGCAGCCGGCGTTCCAGGGCCTCCATGACCGACATTTCGCCCACCGAGACCTTCTTGACGAAGATGTCGAAGATAAATTCCTTGGTGAAGCGCTCCGGATCGATGCCCATGTCGACCAGCAGGTTTTGATCCCAGCGGCGGCTCAATTCGGGGCGGGCATGAATTCCGTTGATCAGCACGCCGTCGACATCAAAGAAAACGGCACGGGTCATATTTTCGGCTTTTGGTTCGGCATGCCGCTCATTTGCCCTTGGCTGGGGATGCGCCAAGCCCGGCAAGCACTTCGCTGGGGATATTGAGGTCTTGAATCACCTCATGATGGCGGCGGAAGCCGATCAATTCGCGCTGCACGAAATAGGCCCACACGGCCTGCCGTGCGTCCTCCAGCCAGTGCTGGCGATCTGCGCCGCTGGCCAGTCCCGCCACGGCCTTTTTCACCCGCGCTTCCGCCGCGTTGAGCGAACTGGCGCGTTCGGCCATGATCTCATGTTCGAGGGCCGCCGTACCCGCTTCGGGTCGGACCATGCGGATGAGATCGAGGGAATCGCGCAGGCCGGGCATCAGTCCGGAACGTTGGTCTGCAGGGCCAGGGCGTGGAGGGCGCCGCCCATGTCGCCCTGCAAGGCGGCATAGACGAGCTGGTGCTGCTGCACGCGGGATTTGCCGCGGAAGGCTTCGGAAATCACCGTCGCCGCGTAATGATCGCCGTCGCCGGCCAGATCGCGGATTTCGATCCGGGCATCGGGCAGGGCGGCCGTTGATGCGGCGCTCGATTTCATTGGCGTCCATAGCCATGTTCTGTCTCCCCGTTTGTCCATTGCCGAGATCGTCCGGCGCATGCCCCTGATATGGCATGCGGGTCGGGCCGCTTCAACCGCAGTGAAGGGGAGAATGCGGGGTGGCGGGGAACGGCTATTGCGCGGCCGGCTCGTCCTCGGGAACCAGGGTAGCGCCCACGCAGCAATCGGCATCCGCGCGGGTGGCGAAATTGGCGATGATGAAATCGACCAGCGGCCGGGCCTGCGCCGCCTGGTCGGTGGCATAGATGCAGTCGAGCGCATAGCCCCGGCCGGACGATACCGCTTCGGTATGCACCAGGGTCAGCGGCATGCCCATGGCCGAATCCGTGCTGGTGCCTTCATAGGTCAGGGCTTCGGCGTCCTGATAGGACGATGTTCCCTTGCTGGTGACGGTGAAGCCCGGCAGCGTTTCGGCCCAGGCCGAGGCGATTTCGGCGTCGTCCAGGGCGGAGAGCGCCGTTTGCACCGACCAGTCCGTATCCTCGACCGGCACCACGCGCATATCGCATTGCAGCGGCGCATCGGGATGGTTGATGATGAGCGGCGCATCGCCGCCGCCGCTGGCCACCATCGGGGCCGGATAGATCAGTGTATAGGGCAGGTCGGTGAGCACGGAGCGCGTGATGTTGATTTCCTGGGCCGCCGCCATGATCGGCGTCAGCGCCAGGCCGAAACCCGCCAACATGGCCAACACGCGCTTGTGTTTCATCGTCCGCTCCTGTTCCGCGACGCCTTTCCCGGAGCAAAGCGCTCCAAAGAAAGGCGAACATAAGGCGAGGGGCGGCAAATGCCGGCCTAGCCGTTCATATAGCTGGGGAACCAGTTCTCATATGCGGCGGTCAGCGTGGCCACTGGGACTGGCGTTGCGGCGCCGAGCGTCAGCGCATTGCTTCCCGTCGTGCCGATCCAGGGCGCGAAGATGCCGAGCGCTTCGGCTTCCTTCCACAGTGCCGCGATCTCCTCGCCCTGCGGGTCGAGGTTGAGGGTCACGAGGTAGCGGCCCTGGTCCTCGCCGAAGAAGGTGAGGATCGGGTCATTGCCCTCCACATCGGTGACGCTCGCGCCGATGCCGCCGGTAATGGCCATCTCGGCCAGTGCGACGCCGAGGCCGCCATCGGAGAGGTCGTGGCAGGCGGTGACGACGCCCGAGCGGATCAGCTTGCGCACGAAGTCGCCGGTCTTCTTTTCGGCGGCGAGATCGACATGGGGCGCATCACCGTCGCGGCGGTCGAACAGGTCGCGCAGATAGATCGACTGGCCCAGATGCGTGCCGCGCTCGGCCGGGCCGCCGATCAGCAGGATGGGCTGGTTCTCGGCCACGAAGCCGATGCCGACGCTTCTGTTCCATTCGGGCAGGAGGCCGACGCCGCCAATGGTGGGGGTCGGCAGGATGCCGCGGCCATTGGTTTCGTTGTAGAGGCTGACATTGCCTGAGACGATCGGGAATTCCAGCACTCGGCAGGCTTCGCCGATGCCTTCGACGGCCTTGACGAACTGGCCCATGATTTCGGGGCGTTCGGGATTGCCGAAATTGAGGTTGTCGGTGGCGGCCAGCGGCTCGGCGCCGGTCGCGGTCAGGTTGCGCCAGGCTTCGGCCACGGCCTGCTTGCCGCCCTCGAAGGGATTGGCCTCGCAATAGCGCGGATTGACGTCCGAGGTGAAGGCCAGGCCCTTGGTCTCGGCGCCCTCGACGCGGATGACGCCGGCATCGCCGCCCGGGCGCTGCATGGAATTGCCCTGGATCAGGGTGTCGTATTGCTCGTAGACCCAGCGGCGCGAGGAACAATGATGCCCGCCGATCAGCGCCAGCAGCGCTTCGGCCACGTCCATCTGCGGCACGTCGCTCCTGTCCAGCGCGGCGGGAATGACCGGCTCGACCCATGGGCGATCATATTCGGGTGCCTCGTCTCCCAGGTCCTTGATCGGCAGGTTGGCGACTTCCTCGCCCTGCCAGAGGACGCGGAAACGCAGGTCGTCGGTGGTCTTGCCGACGGTGGCGAAGTCCAGCTCCCACTTCTCGAACACGGCGCGGGCTTCCGCTTCCTTTTCGGGATGCAGCACCATGAGCATGCGCTCCTGGCTTTCCGACAGCATCATCTCATAGGCGGTCATGCGCTCTTCGCGCACCGGCACCTTGTCGAGATCGAGCTCGATGCCGAGATCGCCCTTGGCGCCCATTTCTACGGCCGAGCAGGTGAGGCCCGCCGCGCCCATGTCCTGAATGGCGATGACGGCGCCGGTGGCCATCAGCTCAAGGCAGGCTTCCAGCAGGCGCTTTTCGGTGAAGGGGTCGCCGACCTGCACGGTGGGGCGCTTTTCCTCGATATCGTCGCCGAATTCGGCCGAGGCCATGGTGGCCCCGCCGACGCCATCGCGCCCGGTCTTGGCGCCGAGATAGACGACGGGCAGGCCGACGCCTTCGGCCTTGGAATAGAAAATCTTGTCGGTATCGGCGAGCCCGGCCGCGAAGGCGTTGACCAGGATATTGCCGTTATAGCGCGCGTCGAACTCGACCTCGCCGCCCACGGTGGGCACGCCGAAGGAATTGCCGTAGCCGCCGACGCCGGCGACGACGCCGGAGACCAGGTGGCGGGTCTTTTCATGGTCGGGCGCGCCGAAGCGCAGCGCGTTCATGGCGGCGACGGGGCGAGCGCCCATGGTGAAGACGTCGCGCAGGATGCCGCCCACGCCGGTCGCGGCGCCCTGATAGGGCTCGATGAAGCTCGGATGGTTGTGCGATTCCATCTTGAACACCACGGCCTGTCCGTCGCCGATATCGACGACGCCGGCATTCTCGCCCGGCCCCTGGATGACGCGCGGCCCCTTGGTCGGCAGGGTGCGCAGCCATTTCTTCGAGCTCTTGTAGGAGCAATGCTCGTTCCACATCGCCGAGAAGATGCCCAATTCGGTATAGGTGGGCTCGCGCCCGATCAGGTCGAGGATCTTCTGGTATTCGTCCGGCTTGAGGCCGTGGCTGGCGACCAGGTCGGGGGTGATGGCGATGTCGTTGCGCAGGGTCATTGGGCTGGTGTCCGGGAAAGGCGGGCAAGGAAGTGGTCGGCGGCGATCACCAGCACGGCCAGCACCGCCAGGAACACCGTCATGTAGACGGCGTTGGCGGCGACCTGGCCATAGCCGAGATCGATCGCATTGAGGATGGGATAGGGATATTCCTGCACCCAGGCGCCGCGCGCCATGGCGTAGAGGAAGTAGATGAAGGTCGGCACCAGCATCAGGGGCAGGTCGGCCCAGTGCAACTGGCCGTGGTGCTGCGTGGCGCTCCACCAGGCCAGGTAAACCAGCGGGCAGGCATAGTGGAGGATGATATCCGCCACGGCGAACAGCCCTTCGAGATCGCTGAGAAAGCGCAGCACGAAAAAGACATAGAGGCCGACCAGCGCGATATTGGCCGCCACCAGACCGCGCACCAGCGGCCGGCGGAACAGGCTCAGCCAGTTCCAGCCAGTCACGACCGACAGATAGACCAGGACCAGCGCGATATTGGTGAGGATCGTGTAATAGGAGAAAAAGGCCCCCAGGGCGCCGGGCAGGTCCCGCCCATGGGCGAGCATGTCCTGCATCGAGATGGAAAATTGCAGCACCAGGCCGGCGCTGCCGAGCAGCAGGCCGGTCCAGGTCAGAGCGCGCTGCAGGGCCATATTGGGGTTACGCCACCTGCTGGAGCGCGGCGGCGAACAGGGCGCGCCCGTCCTCGCCGCCATGGGCGGCCTCGATGAGGTTTTCGGGGTGTGGCATCAGGCCGAGCACGTTCTTGTTCTCGTTGAAAATGCCGGCAATGTCGTTGATCGAGCCGTTGGGATTGGTGCCTTCGGCATAGCGGAAGGCCACGCGGCCCTCGCCCTCGATGCGCTTGAGCGTTTCGGCATCGGCGAAGTAATTGCCATCGTGATGGGCGACCGGGCAGCGGATGATCTGGCCCTTGGCATAGCCGCGCGTGAAATCGGTGTCGGCATTGACCACTTCGAGCTTCACTTCGCGGCAGACGAATTTCAGCGACATGTTGCGCATCAGCGCGCCGGGCAGCAGGCCGGCCTCGATCAGGATCTGGAAGCCGTTGCAGACGCCCAGCACCTTGACGCCCTGTGCGGCGCGCTCGCGCAGCTTGTCCATGATCGGCGAACGCGCGGCGATGGCGCCGCAGCGCAGGTAATCGCCATAGGAGAAGCCGCCGGGAATGACGATCAGGTCGGCATCGGGAATATCGGCGTCCTGATGCCAGACGATGGCGGGCTTGCTGCCCCCGATCTTGGTCAGCGCCGCGATCATGTCGCGGTCGCGGTTGAGGCCCGGAAACACGATGACGGCGGCCTTCATCGCTTGATCCTTTGTTTCTGTGGGGTGTTCGGGGTCCTTGTGGTGAGTCTTGATGAAAAAGGCAAGGGGCTGGGCCGGCCGATGCCGGCAAATTGCGCGGCGCCGAGCGGCAATCGCTGCAAAAGGCGGAACCATGGCGGGAATGCGGCGTTCGGCCTTGGTGCAGTTTCCAGGGAGCAAGCCAATGCAGCAGCAATCGACGTCGTCGCAAAAACCGGTAACCGTCCGGGGCTCGGATGGCCGGGCGCATCTGGTGTCGGACATGAAGCGCCAGGATGCGCGGCCGCCGCTCCGCATCCGTCCGATCGTGCCGAATATCTTCCGCATTCCCGATTGAGCAGCGGCGGACACTGAAAAAAAGCCGGCCCCGGTGCCGGCTTTTTCGCGTTCAGCTCATCTCACTCCAGGGTTGCAATGGCTGCCCCACCATCGTCACCACCGGGCCTGTCCCGGTGGTCCATGCTCGCCGCGCGATGGATTGCCGGGACAAGCCCGGCAATGACGACTAGTCGGGTGAGAGCGCCCGGGTTCCGACAGCCGTAGCTACTTTTCTGGTCCGCTGCTTTACTCGGCTGGCATCGGGGCGGGCTTGGCGCCGCGCGTGGTTCCGGGCAGGTGGGCCCAGGCCGGCCGCTCGAACAGGAATTTGCCGAAACAGAGCTTCTGCACCAGCCACCAGAGCAGGAGCGGCGCGCCGATGGCGGCGATCATGGTGACGAGGCTCACCAGGTTGGGTTCCTCGATGCCGAAGCGCAAAAGGGCGATGCGGGCAATGCCCATGGGCAGCACGAAGGCCACGTAGATCACCAGTGACTTGCTGCCCATCCAGCGCAGCCAGTTCATCCAGGGCAGGCGCACCAGCAGGGCCGCCGACATGACCACCGCCATGGAGCCGGCCAGGGCCAGGATGAGATGCAGGCCGGGCAGGGCGCCCCAGCCCATCTGGATATGCACCGGGTCCATGACGAAGCCGGGCGAAAACACCATCACGGCATTGATCACGGCCCAGGCTGCGAGCGCGGCCAGCGCCAGCGCGGCATGGTCCATGGTCCAGTCGGCTAGCTTGAAGACTGAGGGCGCCAGGGCATAGCCGGCATAGAAATAGACGAAATAGGCGGCAAACTGGTCGATGAGATAGCTGCCGGTATGGATATTGGCCATCTGCAGGATGGCGGCCACGGCCAGAACGGCCCAATGCGGCGCCCTGGTGTCGAATAGGAACTTGGCCACCAGCCCCATGACGCCGAGCATGTAGATGAACCAGAGCACGCCATAGGGCGAGATGATTGCCCAGGCCAGCGAGCCGGCGGCGCCCAGCGGATCGCGGCCCACCAGCGCTTCCTTGAAGACGATGTGTATGATGGCCCAGAGCGCGTAGAAATAGAAATAGTGCAACACGCGCCTATCGGCATAGGCGCGCCAGGGCCGGGTGATGACCTGGCTCAGAAACAGGCCGGAGAGCAGGAAGAATTCCGGCATGCGGAAGGGCATGGCGAAGGCGATGGTCCAGTGCAGGAAACCGGTCTGGCCGGTATCCTCGCCCACGCTCGAGGCGCAATACATGATGACGACGAGAAAGATGGAGAGGCCCTTGGCCATGTCCACCCAATCGAGCCTTGTCCTGGCGTTTTCCATCGGCCTGCGCTCCCCCTTGTGATGAGGAGCAGCATAGGCCTGGCAGCGTCACCGCAGGATTAAGCCCGGGCCTGCAAATGCTGTAAAACGCCAGCTTGGTAAGGAATTGGCTAAAGCCTTACACCGGTACCGAAGCATAGGCCGCGAACAGCAGGCCAAGAGAGGCAAAAAACATTACGGAAAGAGCAATCTGGGACTTACGCATGGCTATATGGTCCTGCGCCGAACGGGGCACGAGTTAGGATTTTGCCGTAAAGGCGTTAATGTGAAATTTCGATCGCGAAGTTTTCGATCACAGTATTGGCGAGGAGCTTTTCGCACATCGCTTTGATCTGGGAACGCGCGGCCTGCTCGTCGGTTCCTTCGATCTCGAAGTCGAAAACCTTGCCCTGGCGCACATTGCTGACACCGCCGAAGGAAAGGCTGGCCAGAGAGCCTTCGATGGCCTGGCCCTGGGGGTCGAGAACGCCGTTCTTGAGCGTGACGATGACGCGCGCTTTCATCAGATCTGTTTCCGAAACTACTGAACGAGACGCGGACCGGTGGTCAGCGCATTGTCGTTTTCCACCAGGATGCCGAGGCGCTGGGCCACCTCGCGATAGCTTTCCACCAGGCCGCCGAGATTTTCGCGGAAGCGGTCCTTGTCGAGCTTGTTGCGGGTCTTGATGTCCCAGAGGCGGCAATTGTCCGGGCTGATTTCGTCGGCCAGCACGATGCGCATCAGGTCGCCCTCATAGAGGCGGCCGACTTCGATCTTGAAATCGACGAGCTGGATGCCGACGCCCATGAACAGGCCGGTGAGGAAATCGTTGATGCGGACGGCCAGGCTCATGATGTCGTCGAGCTCGGCCGGGTTGGCCCAGCCGAAGGCGGTGATGTGCTCTTCGGAGACCATCGGATCGCCGAGCGCATCGTCCTTGTAGCAGAATTCGATGATCGAGCGGGGCAGGCGGGTGCCCGGCTCCAGCCCCAGCCGCTTGGCCAGCGAGCCGGCGGCGTAATTGCGCACGATGATCTCGAGCGGGATGATCTCGACTTCCTTGATCAGCTGCTCGCGCATGTTGATGCGGCGCAGGAAATGGGTCGGGATGCCCAGATCGTTGAGCTTGGAGAAGACGAACTCGGAAATCCGGTTGTTCAGCACGCCTTTGCCGTCGATCACTTCGTGGCGGGCGCCGTTGCCGGCGGTGGCGTCGTCCTTGAAATACTGAACCAAAGTGCCCGGCTCGGGACCCTCGAACAGGATCTTGGCCTTGCCCTCATAGATTTTGCGTCGACGGTTCATCTCGAATCCGTTGCCATTGAGAGGTGGGAGGATTGGGCCGCTTCATGCGCCAGAACGGGGCAAGAAAGCAAGGCCTTTCCTGTGGAACAAGCTGCGCGGGGCACGGCGTCGCAGCCTTGGGCGCGGCGTTGATTTGCGGGCAAAGACCCCCTATGTCCAAGAGCGAAGCCGGTTAGGCGGCAAGACAGAGCCATTTGGGAGAGATCATGAACCAGTTTGAAGATCGGCAGAAGGGCCAGGAAGCCAAGTTCGCTTTCGACGCCGAAAAGAAGTTCAAGGCCGAGGCGCGCCGCAACAAGCTGCTGGGCCTGTGGGTTGCCGAGCTCCTGGGCCTGTCGGGCGACGCGGCCAATGCCTATGCCGCCGAAGTGGTGGCCGCCGATTTCGCCACTCCGGGCGACAGCGACGTGTTCGAAAAGGTTTCGGCCGACCTCAAGGCCAAGGGCGTTGCGGTCGATGACGCGGCAATCCGGTCCAAGATGGATCAATTGGTGATCGTGGCCAATGAGCAGGTCGCTGCGGAAGGCTGATCATTTTTAGCTGTAAGTTTAGGGGGCGTTCGCCGGTCGGCGGGCGCCTCTTTATCTTTGCACTCGTTCGGCCTAGGCGCGGGCCGGCACCAGCATGGCCATGCCGATCGAGGCCGGCATGACCGGCTCGAATCCGTATTTCGCGTAAAGATGGCGCGCATCGCCGTCGGCGATCAGGCTGACATAGGCGCCCGCGGGGGCGTGCTTGGACAGGTGCTGCATCAGCGCCGCCATGATCGCCTTGCCCAGGCCCTTGCCGTGATGGGCCGGCTCCAGGGCGATATCGACGATCTGGAATGCCGTGCCGCCGTCGCCGATGATCCGCCCCATGCCGACGGCGCGGCCGCCATGCCGCACAATGATGCCGAACCAGGTATTGGGCAGGCCTTTGGCCGCCTGTTCCGCCGTCTTGGGGCTGAGCCCGGCCGCCACGCGCAGGCGCAGGTAATCCTCGGCGGAGGGCGTTTCGGGCCGGATGTCGTAATCGCCGGTCACAGCCGCTGCATCAGCCGCGTGAACATCAGCAGCCCTTCCGGCCAGGGGCCGTGGCCGGAATCCACGTTGATATGGCCGGCTTCGCCTGCCATGTGAAAGTCCGAGCCCCAGCAGGTGGCGAATTCGACGGCGCGGTCGACGCTGCAATAGATGTCGTTGGTCGACGCCACCACCATTGACGGGAAGGGGAAGGGGTCGCGCGGCACCGGGCGGAACGGCTCCACTTCCGGCGGCACGGCCGGGCTCAACTCGACATCGGTGGGCGCCACGAGAAAGGCGCCCCGCACATTCTCGGGCAGGCGCGAAGCGGCATGGGCAATGGCGATGCAGGACAGGGAATGGCCGATGAGCACGACCGGGCGGGTGGTCAGCCGCGTCGCCTGATCGATCGTATCCACCCAGTCGTCCAGTTCCGGCTCATCCCAATCGGCCTGCTCGACGATGGCCGATGTCCGCATCTTTTCCGCCCAGCGGACCTGCCAATGGCCCGGCCCGGAATTACCCAGGCCCGGCAGGATCAGGATGTCGCAATCGGCAATTCTCATGCGCCGAAGACCCGGGCGAAGATCGTATCGACATGCTTGAGGTGATAACCGTCGTCGAACATGGCGTCGATTTGTTCGTCGCTCAGAGTCACTTGCGGGTCATTCTTGAGGTTCTGCGCGAACAGCCCGGCGCGGTCGCCGCGATGTTCCCAGACCTTCATGGCATTGCGCTGTACCGCCGCATAGGAATCCTCGCGGCTATAGCCGGCCTGGGTCAGCGCCAGCAGCACGCGCTGGGAATTGTGCAGCCCGCCCAAGAGGTCGAGGTTTTTCCGCATGTTTTCCGGATAGACGACCAGCTTGTCGATCACCCCGGTCAGCCGCGCCAGCGCGAAATCCAGCGTGATCGTGGCGTCCGGCCCGATCATGCGCTCGACCGAGGAATGGGAAATATCGCGCTCGTGCCAGAGCGCCACGTTTTCCAGGGCAGGGGTGACCATGCCGCGCACGAGGCGGGACAGCCCGGTTAGATTTTCGGTCAGCACCGGGTTGCGCTTGTGCGGCATGGCCGAGGAGCCCTTCTGGCCGGGCGAGAAATATTCCTCGGCCTCCAGCACCTCGGTGCGCTGCAAATGGCGGATTTCGGTCGCCACGCGCTCGATAGAAGAGGCGATCACGCCTAGGGTGGCGAAGAACATGGCATGCCGGTCGCGCGGGATCACCTGGGTGGAGACCGGCTCGATGGAAAGGCCGAGCTTTTCGGCCACATATTCTTCCACGGAAGGGTCGATATTGGCGAAGGTGCCGATGGCGCCGGAAATGGCGGCGGTGGCGATTTCGGCGCGCGCCGCCACCAGGCGGGCCCGGTTGCGCGAGAATTCGGCATAGGCTTCCGCCAGCTTCACCCCGAACGTGGTGGGCTCGGCATGGATGCCGTGGCTGCGGCCGATGGTGATGGTGTTCCTGTGCTCGAAGGCGCGGCGTTTCAGCGCCTCGAGCAGGGCATCGATATCGGCGAGCAGGATATCGGCGGCATTCCTGAGCTGCACCGAGAGCGTAGTGTCCAGGATGTCGGAGGAGGTCATGCCCTGGTGCACGAAGCGCGCATCGGGTCCCACGATTTCCGAAAGATGGGTCAGGAAGGCGATGACGTCGTGCTTGGTGGTGCGCTCGATTTCGTCGATCCGCGCGACATCGAAGCCGTAATCGCCCAGCTCCGCCTTGCGGGCATTCATCACGTCCCAGATCTTATCGGCGCTCTCCTTGGGCACGACGCCGAGTTCGGCGAGCTTGGAGGTGGCGTGCGCCTCGATCTCGAACCAGATGGCGAAGCGGCTTTCGGCCGACCAATTGGCAACCATTTCGGGGCGGGAATAGCGCGGGATCATGGGTTTAGCCTTGATAGATCAGAGTTTGATTCAGATGCCCCGGGGGCAGACGGGCCGCGCGGCCCGGAGCCGGCTTGGCCGTTCGCCGAACTCACTACAGCGCCACGCCGATCAGGGCCAGCCCAAAGACGCTATCCGGCAATCGGGGCGGGCTGTGAACAATCGCATTTTAACGAATCCGTTAGGGTCCCGTTCGGCGACTCGAGGCAGACCGGTGTCATGTTCAGAGAACGCCGCGCCGCCACCCGCAAAGCCGTCAATACCAGGGCCATCGTCGTTTGGAGCGATGGGCTGAAGCGGGCCTTTGCCATCATCCTCGACATGTCCGAGACCGGCCTGCGCATCCGCCTCGATCACGAGGCCGAAATCGGCAGCGACGGCTATATCCTGTTCGACCACAGGATGGAGCCGTTCCGCGTGGCCTGGCAGGCGAGCCGATCGGCTGGCCTGCAATTCACCATGCCGCTGGAGGCTTGAGCCCCCTCAGGCCCGCCGGCTGGCCGCGTCGCGGATGGCCTTGATCCGGCCGGCATAGGTTGCCGGCTCGTTGCCGCCATAGATCGCCGAGCCCGCCACCAGCACATTGGCCCCGGCCTCGACGATCGCCCGCGCATTGTCGGCGGTTACCCCGCCATCGACCTCGAGATCGATATCGCGCCCGCCGATCAGCGCCTTGGCCTGCCTGATCTTGTTGAGGCTTTCGGGAATGAAGCTCTGCCCGCCGAAGCCGGGATTGACGCTCATCACCAACACCAGGTCGCAATCGTCGATGACGTGCTGGATCGCCGAAACCGGCGTTGCCGGATTGAGCGCCACGCCCGCCTTCTTGCCCAGTGCCCTTATGGCCTGGAGCGAACGGTGCAGATGCGGCCCCGCCTCGGCATGGACGGTGATGATATCGGCCCCGCCCTTGGCGAAATCGGCCAGGTAGGGATCGGTCGGCGCGATCATCAGGTGCACGTCGAACACCTTGTCCGTCACCCCACGCACCGCCTTCATCACCGGCGCCCCGAAGCTGATATTGGGCACGAAATGGCCGTCCATCACATCGACATGGATGTAATCGGCTCCGCCTTCGGCAATGGCCTTTACCTCGGCGCCGAGCCGCGCGAAATCGGCGGACAGGATCGATGGCGCGATGCGGAGCGGACGATGGGTCATGGGGACCTCGATGGGAAAAAACCCATTTGCTGTAACGCGCGCGGGCAGGGGGCGGCAAGCTCTCTTGGCCGGGGACTCGGCGCCGGCGGGGCGCTCACATCGGCGCGATGCGACCCAAGGGCTCATTGCTTTGTGCGGGACAGGCGCTACACAGGGGCGCGAGCAAGGAGCGTCGTGAATTGGAATTTTCCCTGCCTCTGGTCATCGGTGCGGGCGTATTGAGCTTTCTCAGCCCCTGCGTGCTGCCCCTGGTGCCGCCCTATCTCACCTATATGAGCGGGGCGAGCTATGACCAATTGCGCGCCGAATCGGCGAGTATCGGCGGGCGGCTGCAATTGCGCGTCGCCGTCACTTCGATCTTCTTCATCCTGGGCTTCACCGTGGTATTCGTGGCGCTGGGCGCCACCGCCACCGCTTTCGGCCAGGTCTTCCGCCAGCTCCTGCCGATCCTGACGCCGATTGCCGGCATCGTTATCATCGCCATGGGCCTGCATTTCCTGGGCCTTTATCGCATCGGCATTCTCGACCGGCAGATTCGCCATCAGGGTCCCGGCATGGCGTCCGGGCCTCTGGGCGGGTTCCTGCTGGGCCTGGCCTTCGCCATCGGCTGGACGCCCTGTATCGGGCCGGTCCTGGCCGCGATCCTCTCCGTCGCCGCCAGCCGCGACACCGCCTGGGAAGGCGCCTCGCTGCTGGGCCTCTATTCGCTCGGCCTGGGCATTCCCTTCTTCCTGGCCGGCATTGCCGTGGGGCCCTTCCTCACCTTCTTCCAGGGGTTCAAGAAGCATCTGGGCATGGTCGAGAAGATCATGGGGGGGCTCTTGGTCCTCACCGGGATTCTGTTCCTCACCGGCAATTTCACCCGAATCTCCTATTGGTTCCTGGAGACCTTCCCGGTCCTCGCAACCTTCGGCTGATCGGGAAGCTCGCATTAACCTTTGCACCATTTCCCGCACTTTATCGGCGGATCGCGGCTGCATTTTCAGGACTGATTTACCCGCGCACCCGAAGCTGCGGTCGATCTGGGGTGCCTGGGGGGCGGTTTGGTGCGAGCGGAAAGCCAGTCATTTGGCGCAATGGTGGGGAATCTGGCGAGCGCCATCGCCATGGAGCCGGCCGGCTTCGGCGAGCGGATCGGCATTCGCGTCACCAGGCGCATCGAGGATGTCGAGGTCGCCTGGCGCGACCTGACCGCCGGTGCCATGCAGTCCCCCGGCCTCAGCTACGATTTCATCCGCCTCTGGGTCCGGGACCGCAAAATTCCGACAAGCCAGCAGCGCTATGTGCTCGCCGAATTGGATGGCCGCGCCATTGCCATCCTGCCGCTGCATCTCAAGCGCGTCTGGGGCATCCGGGTGCTCACCTGGTTTCCCGGCACCAATGCCGGCTGCTATGCGCCGGTGGCGGACCATGCCCGCCTCGCCGCTCTGGGCCCGGCCGGCCGGGCCGAGCTGTGGCGCGCCATGACTGCCGATTTTCGCGGGGCGGAGCTGCTCTTCCTGCGCTCGGTTCCCGGCGAGGTGGACGGACATCCCGGCCTCTTCGACGAATTGGGAACCTGGCTGGAGCATGAAACCCTCTATCGGGCGCAATTCTCGTCCTGGGCGCAATGCGACGGCGAACAGCGCAGCCGGTCCCGCCGCAAGCATGACCGGCAGCAGGGCGATCGCCTGGCGGCGCTGGGAGCGGTCTCTTTCGAGGAAATCACCGATCCGGTCCTTGCTGCGCCCGTCATCGACACCATGTTCCACCAGCGCTCCGAGCGCTTCCGCGCCCAGGGCATCCGCGATTGTTTCGTGGAAGACGATCTGATCGGCTTCTATCACGCGGCCATGGCGCCCGGCTCGGGCATCGATGTGCGGCTGCACGCGCTGCGGGTGGAGGGCGAGGTGGTCGCGGTGCGCTACAATATCGTGCATGGCGATCGCATGTTCTGCCTCATCTCCTCGATGAGCGATCGCAGCCGCATGCAGGGCGGCTCGCCCGGCAAGCAATGCCTGCTGCGGGTCATGCAGGACGTGTTCGACAACGGCATTGCCGTTTTCGACATGGGCTCGGGCTTCACCGACGAAAAGCGGCATTGGTGCAATGTGCAGGTGCCGCTGCGCCATCATTATATCGGCCTGACGCCGCTGGGTGCCGTGGTGATCGCGGCCCATCGCGGCTTCCAGCAGGTGCGCATATGGGCCAAGGCCAGCCCCGGGGTGAAGAAGAGCCTGCGCGCCCTGCAGCAATTCCGCGACCGGCTGGGCCGCAAACGCTCAGATGAGCTTTAGCCCGCGCAGCGAGGCGTGGCCCGATTTGCCCACGATGATGTGATCGTGCAGCACGATGCCCAGCGGCTTGGCGATCTCGGCGATTTCGCGGGTCATGCGGACATCGGCGGAGGAGGGGGCCGGGTCGCCCGAGGGATGGTTGTGCACCAGGATCAGGGCGGTGGCCGAGAGCTCCAGCGAGCGGCGGATGACTTCGCGGGGATAGACCGGCGTATGGTCCACCGTGCCCACCTGCTGCACCTCGTCGGCGATCAGCCGGTTCTTCTTGTCGAGGAACAGGATGCGGAACTGCTCCACGGTCTCGTAGGCCATCTGGCTGCGGCAATAATCGATCAATTGCGACCATGAGGCCAGGATGGGCTGTTCGCGGCTGATCTGGTCGCGGCCATAGCGCTGCGCCGCCGACTGGATGACCTTGAGATTGGTGATCGAGGTGGGGCCCAGGCCTTTCACCTCCGCCAGGCGGGCCGGTGCGGCGCCGAGCACGGCGGAGAACGAGCCGAAATGGCCCAGCAATTCCTTGGCCAGCGCCTTGGTGTCGCGCTGGGGCAGCAGGATATGCAGCACCAGTTCCAGCAATTCGTAATCGGCCAGCGCCTCGCCGCCCACGTTGTTGAAGCGCTCGCGCGCCCGTTCGCGATGGCCCAGATAATGCGGCTTGGCCGCTTCGGACATTCCCGATCCCGTATCGTCCGGCTTTTTCGTCACGCTGCCGCCCGGCTGGCCATGGGGTTGAACAGGTCAGCGGGAGAGAGGGTGAAGATTTCGCAGCCCGTTTCGGTGATGCCGATGGAATGTTCGCATTGCGCCGACAGCGTCCGGTCGCGCGTCACCGCGGTCCAGCCGTCCGAGAGGATTTTCACATGCGGGCGGCCGAGATTGATCATCGGCTCGATGGTGAAGATCATGCCCGGCTTGAGCGGGACGCCGGTGCCCGGCGTGCCGAAATGCAGGATATTGGGCTCGTCATGGAACAGCCGGCCGAGGCCATGGCCGACGAAGTCGCGCACCACGCTCATGCGCTCGCCCTCCGCCACCGCCTGGATGGCGGCGCCGATATCGCCGGTCGTATTGCCCGGCCTGGCGGCGGCGATGCCGGCCGCAAGACTTTCATAGGTGACCTCGATAAGCCGCTCGGCCTTGCGTGAAATTTCGCCCACCGGATACATCCGGCTCGAATCGCCATGCCAGCCATCCACCACCAGGGTCAGGTCGATATTGACGATATCGCCCTCGCGCAGCGGCCGCTGGTCGGGAATGCCGTGGCACACCACATGGTTGATCGACGTGCACAGGGCATGGCGGTAGCCCTTGTAGAAAATCGTCGCCGGCACCGCGCCATGGTCGCGGGCGAATTCGTGGGCGATCTGGTCGAGCTTGGCCGTGGGCACGCCCGGCTCGACATATTCGGTCAGGATGTCGAGGGCCTGTGCCGTCAGCGCGCCGGCCCGGCGCATGCCTTCAAAACCTTCTGCGCCATGCAGGGGGATGATGCCGGGCGTACGGCGGGTTTTGCTGGATGCGTCGACATAGGTGATCATGAATATACTCCTGCCCGCAAAATAGGGGCACAAGCCGCTTATGGGAAGGCCGTACGCGGCTTGACTCGGCTTTGCCCGGGAGGCATCCACAGATGCCCCTTTCGGATAGACACCATGACCCAGCAGAACAATCGCGTCACCGCCGGAATGATCGTCATCGGCGACGAAATCCTCTCCGGCCGCACCAAGGACGTCAATATCGGCGCGGTCGCCGATTTCTGCACCGATCTGGGCATCGACCTCATCGAGGTGCGCGTGGTGTCCGACGAGATGGACGCCATTGTGGAGGCGGTCAACGCGCTGCGCGCCCGCTGCACCTATGTCTTCACCTCGGGCGGGATCGGGCCGACCCATGACGACATCACCGCCGATGCCATCGCCCGGGCCTTCGGCGTCGCCCTGCCGATCAATGCCCAGGCCCGCGCCATGCTGGAGGCGCGCTGGCAGCAGACCGGCACCGAGGTAAACGAAGCGCGCCTGCGCATGGCCCGCATTCCCGAAGGCGCCGATCTCATCGTCAATTCCGTCAGCGCCGCGCCGGGCTTCCGCATCGGCAATGTGCATGTCATGGCCGGCGTGCCCATCATCATGCGGGCCATGCTCGAAGCGCTGGCCCCCACGCTCCAGGGCGGCCGGAAAGTGCTGTCGCGCACGGTCAAGGCGGCGGTGGGCGAGGGGACGGTGGGCGGCCCGCTGGGCGAACTCCAGGCGCAATATCCCGACGTCAAGATGGGCTCCTATCCGCAGATGGGCCGCGATCGCGTCATGACCGAACTGGTCCTGCGTTCCGCCGACGAGGCCCGGCTCGAGGAGGCCACCGCCAAGGTCAGGGCCATGGTCGATGCGGCCCATGCCAAGGCCGGCGTGACCCCGCCGGAGGATTGAGCCGCGCCAGTCTTCCCCAGCCATCGACGGCTTTGCCTTTGCCAAAAGCCGGCGCGCCCATTATTTCCTGGATTTTGGAAACATGGGATTGAAAAGAAAAGGTGGCTGTCAACGTTTGGGATGTCGTCGGGATCGGCGCGGTCTTGCTGCTGGTGCTGGCGAACGGTTTTTTCGTGGCCGCGGAATTTTCCCTGGTTGCCGTCCGGCGCAGCCGGGTGACGCAATTGGTGCAGGATGGGGCAGCCAATGCCAGGCCGCTGCAAAAGGCGGTCGAGTCGCTGGATTCCCATCTGGCGGCGACCCAATTGGGCATTACCCTCTCATCATTGGCGCTGGGCTGGGTGGGCGAGCCGGCCTTGGCCCATCTCATCGAGCCGCTGCTGGTCCAGCTCATGGGCCAATACGCCGAAATGGCGTCCCATGTGACCGCGGTCATCATCGCCTTCGTGCTGATCACCATGCTCCATATCGTGGTGGGTGAACTGGCGCCGAAAAGCCTGGCGCTGCAGCGCAGCGAAGGCACGGCGCTGGCCATCGTGCGGCCGCTGAACTGGTTTCTCATCGTGTTCCGCCCGGCCATCACGGTGTTGAACGGCATGGGCAACATGCTGCTGCGCGCCCTCGGCCTCAGGCCGACATCGGGGGAGGAGGGCGTGCATTCGCCCGAGGAGATCAAGCTGCTGGTGGCCGAAAGCTATCGCGCCGGTATTGTCGAGGCCGGCCAGCACGAGGCCGTGGCGCGGGTTTTCGATATCGGCAGCCACAAGGTGGCCTCGATCATGACGCCGCGGCACGAAATCGACTGGATCGACATCACCGCCGACGATGCGGAAATCCGCGCCGCCTTGCGGCAGAGCCGCCACCGCCAATTGGTCGTGGCCGAGGGGCGGGTGGATGAGCCGGTGGGCGTGGTCTCCAAGAAGGATCTTCTGGAGCAATTGCTGGCCGGCGGGGATATCGATGTGCGCGGCGCGCTCAGGGAGCCGCTCTATGTGCTCGACACGTCCCCGGTTTTCGCCGTGCTGGAGCGCTTCAAGGCCGAGCCGGTGCGGATCGCGCTGGTGGTGGACGAATATGGCCAGACGGAAGGGATCGTCACCCAGAGCGACCTGCTCAATGCCCTGGCGGGTGACCTGGCGGACGAGGACGATCCCGCCGAGCAGATTGCCGAGACCGATGGCGTTCTCCATGTCGGGGGCAGCTATCCTGTGGCGGAATTGCTGGCCCGGCTGGGCATCGAGGATGGTCCGCGCAATTACCAGACGGCGGCCGGGCTGGTGCTCAATCAGCTCAGGAGATTGCCGCGCGCCGGCGAGAGCTTCCCTTTCCATGGCTTCCGCATCGAGGTCGTCGCGCTCGATCGCCATCGGGTGGCGTCGATCGCCATCCGGCCGGAGGGCGCCGGCGAGCAGCAGGAATAGGGAGCAAGAGAGTTGTGGGCGTGTGCGCGCGGTGCAATAGCGCAGGCCCGCGGCTTTTGCTAAGCAACGGCAAATTCCTTTATCGGGCGCGTGGCGTCCACACAGAACAGATCGGCCTCGTCCCGTCAGGAGAGTTCCTTGAGCAACCCGAACCAGAAATCCTTTCCCGTCACCTGGGATCAGTTCCATCGCGACAGCCGCGCCCTGGCATGGCGGCTGGCCGGCATGGGGCCGTTCGACGCGGTGGTTGCCATTGCCCGCGGGGGCCTGGTGCCTGCGGCCATCGTGGCGCGCGAGCTCAATATCCGCACGGTCGAAACCGTGGCCTGCAAGAGCTATGACCACCAGAACCAGGGCGGGATCAAGGTTCTCAAGGAAATCAGCCAGCCGGTGCTGGAACTGGCCCGGAACGGCGGCAAGGTGCTGATCGTCGATGACCTGGTCGATACCGGCAACACCGCGCGCGTCGTGCGCGACATGCTCCCCGGCGCCCATTTCGCCACCGTCTACGCCAAGCCCAAGGGTCGCGACATGGTCGACACCTTCATCACCGAAGTCAGCCAGGACACCTGGATTTTCTTCCCCTGGGACCTCGACGTGGCCTATGTGGCCCCGATTTCGGGCGGCACGGACTGAGCCCCGCCCGACTTATCCCCTTCGTTCGTCAAAGTTCGAACGTTTGGGAGCCGTCGTTTCCGTTCGACACCGCCTGAGGCGTGGTGCGGGCGGCCGTGCCGGCGGATTTACATGCGCGGTTCACGGCATTCGGCATAGGTAAACCGCCAGCCCACGAGATCCGGATGCTTTTGCGGATCGGATAGCTGGCGCGCGAGCACTTGCGCTGCGCCGGCGTCCAGGGCCTCTCGACAATCGAACATGGACATGGCCCGCCGCTGCAATCGCGCCTCGACCGGCTTGTAGGCGCCATTGGCGTCCCGGAACATCATCCAGACGATCGCTTCGGCCTGGGCCGGAACGGCGAAGCTCACCGATAGAGCTGTGGCCGCAAGCAGTTTTTTAAGTACAGACATCCCCAATCGCCCCCCCCTGTCTGCCGGCCATAAAGGCACGGACCGGCAGGCACCGGCAATCCCTTTGAATCTTCGGCAGGGGAATCCGATAATTGACGAAGTGGCCCTCGGTAGGGCCGCGCCCTCCGGGCTGGTGCGGGCGGCGGGAATCGAACCCGCAAGGCTATCGCCGAGGGATTTTAAGTCCCTTGTGTCTACCAATTCCACCACGCCCGCTTGGCCCGGCCGCCCGTGTTTGTCACAAGGACTTGGACAAGACAATTGCGACGTGACGATTCTTCCCGGAGGCCTAATGATCGAACGCATCGAAACCGGCATCGCGCCGTCCTCGGCGCCCATCAATGACGCGGTGCGCGCCGGCAAGCATGTCTGGCTGGTCGCCATCGCCGAAGACCCGGTGACCGGCGACATCGTCGCTGGCGGCGTCGAGGCGCAGGCGCGCCGCTGCATCCAGAACCTGGAGATCGCGATCAGGGCGGCCGGCGGGACGCTGGCCAATCTGGCCATGGTCCAGATTTTCCTCACCGATGCCGCCGATGCCCCGGGCATGAACGCGGTCTATCGCGAATTCTTCACCGCCCAGCCCTATCCGGTCCGCGCCACCGTGGTGGTCAAGGAATTGCTGGCCAAAGGCCTCAGGATCGAAATCACGGCTCAAGGGGTGCTGGACTGATGCTGCTCAAGCGCGATCTGCTCGAAGACATCAAGGCCGGCAAGGTGGACCTCATCTTCCGGCGCTGGAACCGGCCCACGGTCAAGCCGGGCGGCACGCTCAAGACCAAGGTGGGCCTTTTGGCCATCAAGGCCATTACCGATATGAGCCCGGACGAGGTCACCGAGGCCGAGGCGCGCCGCGCCGGCTTCAAGGACGTGCCCGATTTCCGCCGCTGGCTCGATAGTATGAAGGAAGGGGCGCTCTTCCAGCGGATCGAGGTGGGATATATCGGGGAAGAGTAGGGGCAGTTCTCGCGAGCCGACCCCACCCCATCGTCATTGCCGGGCTTGTCCCGGCAATCCATTTTCGACATCGCATGGACCACCCGGACAAGCCGGGTGGTGACGCTGCAGATTGGGCCGGCTTCTCACATCACCGCCTTGGACTAAAACGGCACCGGCGCCGAAAAGGTCATGAACTCTTTCGTCGTCGGGTGGGTGAAGCCCAGTTCCGCCGCGTGGAGCTGCAATCTGTCCGCCGCTGTGAAGTCGGCGCCTTCGGCATAAAAGGCATCGCCCAGAATCACATGGCCGATGGCCTTCATGTGAACTCTCAATTGATGGGTCCGCCCGGTCAGCGGCACGAGCCTGACCCGGGTGGCCTCTCGCTCACGCTCGATCACCTGCCATTCGGTCTGTGCCGGGCGGCCGTGTTCGTAATCGACCTTCTGGCGCGGCTTGTTCAGCCAGTCGGTCGCCAGGGGCAGGTCGACCAGGCCGCTATCCTGTTCCAGGATGCCCGATACCCGGGCCACGTAATGCTTGGTGGTCTTGCGATGCTCGAACTGGCTGCCGATGAAGCCATGGGCCGGCTTGTTCAGCGCCAGCACCAGGACGCCCGAAGTGTCCTTGTCGAGCCGGTGGCACATGCCCGCCGAGGGCCAGGTCTGGCGGGCGCGATATTCGATGCAATCCCAGAGGCTGGGATCCTTGCCCGGCACGCTCAGCAGGCCGGATTGCTTGTTCACCACCAGGATGTCGTCATCGACATGGATGACGTCGAGGTAGGGATCGGTGGGCGGAAAATAGTCGAGCAGGGTGGGCATGGGACCGGGCATGAGGCCCTGTAGCAGACAAGGGCCGGTTTGACCAATGGCCGGTCCCGCGCCGCCTTGTTAGGTGAAGCGGTAATGCAGCCGCACGCAGCCCTTGTCGAGCGCCTTGGCCGAGATCAGCTCGGGCGAGGCCTTGAAGCCGGTGGGCGGAAACAGCGGGGTGCCGCCGCCGATGATTTCGGGGATGACGTAGATTTCGATCTCATCCAGCGCGCCGCGCTCCATGAAGGCCATCTGCAGCTGGCCGCCGCCCAGCATCCAGACATCGCCATCGTCCAGGGCCCGCAATTCCTCGATCAGCGCGTCCACATTGGAGCGGGTTTCCAGCTTGCCCTTGGGATTGTCGATCGGGGTCCGCGTCACCACCAAGGTGCGTTGCGCCTCATAGGCCCAGGGCGATTCCTCGGCGGCGATCCAGTCATAGGTGGCCCGGCCCATCACCACGGTGCGGATGGATTTGATGAAGGTGCGGTAATCGTGCTCGCCCAGATTCATGTCGTCATATTTGAACAGCCAGTCGAGGCTGCCGTCGGAAGCGGCGATGAATCCGTCCAGGCTGGCGGCGATATATCCGAGAATTCTGGCCATGGTTTATCCCTTCGATTTTTGCGCGCTCTGGTTGATCGGTGCGGGCGACAGAACCTGTCAGCAGCTCAAACGCCCCGCTGGCGCCGCCGGATGCACCGGCCTATGCTCGACCCCATGGAAACCGCGACCTTCGATACGGCCTTGGGCATGTTCGGCATCGGCTGGACCGAGCGCGGCGTGGCGCGCCTGCTCCTGCCGGGGGAGGATGCCGAGGCGATGCGGGACCGCCTCGATCGCGGCGGCGCCCGTCCGGGCGAGCCGGACCGGGCCATATCGGTGCTGATGGATCGTATCGAGGATTATGCCGAGGGCGTGCGCGTCGATTTTTCCGGCACCAGGCTGGATCTGGCCGGCGTGCCGGATTTTCACCGCCGTGCCTATGACCTTCTCCTGCTCGTGGGCTGGGGCGAAACCCTCACCTATGGCGATCTGGCTCGCCAATTGGGCGATGTCGGCCTGTCGCGCGCCGTGGGCCAGGCGATGGGCGCCAATCCCATCCCGCTGATCATTCCCTGCCATCGGGTGCTGGCCGGCAATGGCAAGCCGGGCGGGTTTTCGGCGCCTGGCGGAGCGGTCTCCAAGGTCAGGATGCTCGCGCTCGAAGGCGTCAGCGTCGGGGCGCCGGCCGGCCAGATGAGCTTCGGGTTCTGAGCCATGGGCGTCGAGATCGAACGGAAATTCCTGGTCGATGGCACGGCCTGGCGGGCAGCGGTCAGCCGGGTCCACATCCTGCGCCAGGGCTATCTCTCCACCAATGCCAAGGCGACGGTGCGCATCCGCATCGTGGACGATGCCAGGGCCTTCCTCACGCTCAAGGGGCCGGTGAGCGGCATCAGCCGGGCCGAGTTCGAATATGAAGTGCCGCTCGACGAGGGCAGGGCCCTGCTGGATCTGGCGCGGCCGCATGTGGTGGAAAAGCGCCGCCACCTGGTGCCCCATGATGGCGCGACCTGGGAAGTGGACGAGTTCGAGGGGCTGCACCAGGGGCTGGTCATGGCCGAAATCGAGCTGGGCCAACCCGATCAGGCCATCGCGCTGCCGGATTGGGTGGGCCGCGAGGTCAGCCATGATGACCGCTATGCCAATGCCAGCCTGTCGCGCAATCCCGGCGTGCCGCCCGTTGACCCTGACGTGGCGTGAGGGATTATCTGCTGGTCTCGCGGAGGATGCGGGAACATGAAGACCTATTCTGTCAATCAACTGGCCCGGCTTGCCGGCGTCTCGGTGCGCACCTTGCACCATTACGACGAGATCGGTCTGCTCAAGCCCGCATTCACCGGCGAGAACCGCTACCGCTATTATGGCGAGGATGAATTGCTGCGCTTGCAGCAGATCCTCATCCATCGCGAGCTGAACATTCCCCTGGCCGAAATCGGCGCCATCCTCGATGCGCCCGGTTTCGACCGTCTGGAGGCGCTGCAGAAGCAGCGCGAACGGCTCGAGGAACAGGCGCAGCGCTTCGCCGGCATGGTGAGGACGATCGACCGCACGATCGCCCATCTCAAAGGAGAGCGCAAAATGCAGGAATCCCAATTATATGCGGGCATCGTCTCGCCCGAAAGGCAGGCCGAATACGAGGCCTGGCTGGTTGAGCATTACGGGTCGGCCATGGAAGAACGGATCGAACGGAGCCGCAAGGACATGGCGGCCATGAGCGAGGCCGAACGCCAGGCCTGGATGGCCGAACTCAAGGCGATCGAGGATGGCCTGGCCGAAGGGCTGCGGCGCGGCCTGCCCCCACAGGCGGCCGCCCTCGATCCGATGCTGGAGCGGCACCGCCGCTGGGTCGGCCGGTCCTGGGGGCGGGATTGTACGCCGGAGGCCTATGCCAATCTGGCCGATATCTACCGGCATCCCGATTTCCGGGCGCGCTACGAGGCCATCGAGCCCGGCTTTGCCGATTATCTTGTCGCGGCCATGAAGGCCTGGGCCCGGCGGCAGGGCGACTGAACCCCTATTGCCAGCGCTTGAACGTCTTCAGATGTTCCAGCGTGCCGGTGACCGTGCGGACGATCTTGTCGACGCTGTCGGTCACTGGCACGGCCATGACGTGTTCCTGCGCTGCGTCGGGCACTTCCAGCGTCGCGAACTGGCTGTCGAGCAGGCTGGTGGGCATGTATTCGTGGCTGCGGCGGGCCATGCGTTCGCCGATCACCTCCCGGCTGCCGTCGAGATAGACGAACAGCACCGGCTCGCCGGCCTTTTCGGTGATGAAATCGCGATAGGTCTTTTTCAGCGCCGAACAGGCGCCGACCGCCACGCCCTTGCGGGCGGCGGCTTGCTTGAGCGCCGTGCTCAGCGCGTCCAGCCAGGGCCAGCGATCCGCATCGGTCAGGGGGATGCCGGCGCGCATTTTCTCCACATTGGCCTCGGGGTGATATTGGTCCCCGTCGAGGAACGGCGCATGCAGCGCCCGGCCCAGGGCCGCGCCGATCGTGGATTTGCCGGAAGAGGAAACGCCCATCACGATGATGATGCGGGCGGGCTCAAACCGTGGCTGTGAAGGCGCCGTCGACATAGAGGATGTGTCCGTTGACAAAGCGGGAGGCATCGGAGGCCAGGAAGACGGCGGCGCCGCCCAGTTCTTCGGGATCGCCCCAGCGGCCCATCGGCGTGCGGCCGGCGATCCAGGCGTTGAATTTGTCGTCCTTGAGCAGCGCCTCGTTCATCTCGGTGGAGAAATAGCCGGGCGCGATGCCGTTGACGTTGAGGCCGTGCTTGGCCCAATCCACCGCCATGCCGCGCGTCAGGTTGGCCACGGCCGCCTTGGTCGCCGCATAGGGGGCGATGGAGGGGCGGGACAATTCGGCCAGCAGCGAGCAGATATTGATGATCTTGCCGCGCCCGCGCGAAATCATGTGCCGCGCCACCGGCTGGGACACGTTGAACACCGAGGTCAGGTTGGTGGCGATCACCTGGTCGAACTTTTCGGGCGGAAAGGCTTCGAGCGCGCTGCGGAACTGCATGCCCGCATTGTTGATCAGGATGTCGACGGGGCCGATTTCGTCCTCGATATGGGCGATGGCCTCGTTGACGCTGTCGCGGCTGGTGACGTCGAAGGCCACGGCGCGCACCGCATGGCCCTCGGCGGCGAGGTCGGCCGCCGCCCGGCCCAGGGCTTCCCCGTCGCGCCCGTTCAGCACCAGCGCGGCGCCGGCTTCGCCCAGTGCCCGGGCCATGGCCAGGCCCAGTCCGCGGCTCGATCCGGTGACGAGCGCCCGGCGTCCGGAAAGGTCGAAAGGCGATGCTTTGCTCATGTTCCGGCTCTCTTTTTGCGCGTCAGGACTTGTTAGAGGAGCGGGTGCCACCATGCAAGGTCGGGGCGCCGAACTTCCATACAAGTTGTGCGTTTTGCGCCGCTTTTGCGCAATTCGCCCTTCCTTCTCCGGCTGGTTTATGCTCACTTCCGCCCGCGCGCCATGCGCTGCGTGCATGATACGACGATTTCGGAAGGACTTTGCGGATGTCGACAGCGGATATTGGCCTGATCGGCCTGGCGGTGATGGGTTCCAATCTTGCCCTCAACATCGCGGAAAAAGGCTATACCGTCGCCGTGCATAACCGCTCGGCCGGCCGCATCGACGAATTCGTCGCCGAGGCCAAGGCGCAGGGCCTGTCCGACCGCACCATTCCGAAATATGACCTCGCCGATTTCGTGCAGAGCGTGAAGGCGCCGCGCTCCATCATCATCATGGTCAAGGCCGGCAAGCCGGTGGACGACATGATCGAGCAATTGCTGCCCCATCTCGAGCCCGGCGACGCCATCATCGAATGCGGCAATTCCCTGTTCACCGATACCCAGCGCCGCTTCGATTATCTCAAGCCCAAGAATATCGGCTATCTCGGCGTCGGCGTGTCCGGCGGCGAAGAGGGCGCCCGCCACGGCCCCTCCATCATGGTCGGCGGCTCCAAGGAGCAATGGCACAATGCCGAGGCGGTGCTGACGGCCATTGCCGCCAAGTTCAACGGCGAAAGCTGCTGCGCCTATCTCGGCGAGGGCGGGGCGGGCCATTTCGTCAAGACCATCCACAATGGCATCGAATATGGCGACATGCAGATGATCGCCGAGGTCTATGGCGTGATGCGCGACGGGCTTGGCATGTCGGCCAAGGAATGCGCCGCCGTGTTCAAGAAGTGGAACCAGGGCCCGCTCAATTCCTACCTCATCGAGATCACCGGGCATGTGCTGGATGCCGTCGATGACCAGACGGGCGCCCCGCTGGTCGATCTCATCCTCGACAAGGCCGGCCAGAAGGGCACCGGCGTCTGGTCCGCCATCGTGGCGCAGCAGATGGGCGTGCCCGCCACCGCCATCGAGGGCGCCGTCGCGGCTCGCTCGATCTCCTCGCGAAAAGCCGAGCGCGTCGCGGCCGAGGGCATCTATGGCAAGCCGGACCGTGCCAGGACCGACGTGACCCTGGAAGACCTCGAAAAGGCGCTGCTCGCCGGCAAGATCGTCTCCTATGCGCAGGGCTTTGCCGTCATCGCCAAGGCCTCGGAAGAAAATGGCTGGGCGCTGCCGCTGGCCACGATCGCAAAAATCTGGCGCGCCGGCTGCATCATCCGCTCGCGCTTCCTCGACCAGATGTCGAGCGCCTATGAAAAGGGCGAAGCGGTCAACCTGCTGGTCGTCCCCGATTTCGTCGCGATCATGAAGGACAGCCATCCCAGCCTGCGCAAGGTCGTCGCCGCTGCCGCCATCGGCGAATTCCCGATGATCTGCCTGTCCGCCGCGCTGAGCTATTTCGACAGCTACCGCCAGGCCCAGGGCACCGCCAACCTCATCCAGGGCCAGCGCGACTTCTTCGGCGCCCACGGTTTTGAGATCGAAGGCCGCGGCAGCGATCTGCACGGCACCTGGCCAAGCACGCTGGGCAAGTAAGGGCAAACACCGGCCCCCACCTCCCCCTTGACGGGGGAGGTAGCGCAGCTTGGCCGAAAGGCCTAGCGAAGCTAGGAGGGGGTGCCGGCAGGCGCTGGCGTGGAAAACAAACACCCTGCCACCCGCCCCCTCACCCGTCTCGGCCTTCGGCCGATCCACCCTCTCCCCGACGGGGAGAGGAATAAGAGGCGCTGTGCCAAAGCAAACGCCGCACCATTCTTCTCCCCCTCGGGGAGAAGGTGGCCCGTCAGGGCCGGATGAGGGGGCTGCTGCCACAAACGCCGAACCCGCAAAAAAACCGAAACTTATCCCCGCCCCCATCACCCCATATTATCCTCCCCTCATCAGCCGGGTGGAGATGGGGTTGCAACGATCAACCGTCCGGCGACAGTCGGGAGGCCTCTGCATCGTTAACGGAGGCTGGGTCCGGGGATGGGAAATTCC
>Ga0065721_10004644_pt1 | contig 44193 bp, 41 predicted proteins | sample Mesricmetagenome_FD_59108 | JGI IMG/M metagenome (GOLD analysis project Ga0065721, IMG submission 59108) | Mesophilic microbial community from rice straw/compost enrichment Sample: eDNA_1 v2 (version 2) | ecosystem: Engineered > Solid waste > Grass > Composting > Bioreactor | place: USA: Davis...
GCCCCGCCGTACCCTTGTTGACGGGTGGCGAACGCGAGCTCGCCGCCGGCGTGGCCGGCGCCGACGATATAGATGTGATCTTCAGACATGAGCGAAATCTGCAACGACGATCATTCTTCCGGCGCGAGCGTCAGGCGCAGGCCGTCGTAGGCCTGCTGCAACTGAATCTGACATGACAGGCGCGAGTTGTCCTGGCGGAATTGCAGCTCGGCGAGCAGCTCGCCTTCATCGCTCTGCCGCTCGGGCAGCTTCGCCAGCCAGTCCGGATCGATATACACGTGGCAAGTGGCGCAGGAGCACATGCCGCCGCAGATGGCGCTGACGCCGTAGTCCAATTCGCGCAGCGTCTCCATCAACGAGCCTTCCGGTGCCGTTGCCACCTCGTGCTCGCCGCCATTGCGGTCCACCACGTTCAACCGAATAGTCATCGAATGCTCCCCACAAAGCGCCCGAAACGGGGCGGCAATTGTGCCATTTCGCGCTCCGGAGCGTCCTACAAGTTGCTGAAGGAGCGCGCGAATTCCAGCACTTCGCGGGCCAGTCGCTGCTTGTCCGCCGCTGTCTTCATCAGCGTCGCGGTCACGTGAGTGGCGACACTGAGGCCCGGCGCGATGTGCGCTTCGGACTTGTCCAGCACGAAGCCGTCGATGATGCCCTCATAGAAGCGGGCGATGGTCGCCGACGATTGCTCCAGCTGCAGCTCGCTCATGATCTTGGTGGTGGGCCCTTTCACCGCCTGGCCATTGACCAGCGGCGAGACCGCGATCACTGGCGCCGTGGCTTCGTGCAACAGCTCGCGCCACGCGGGGATTTCCAGGAACGGCGCAATACTCAGCCAGGGATTCGATGGACAGATCACGATGGCCTGCAGCGACGGATCCTGCGATGCATCCTGCAGAATGGGCACGAGCTGCGCATCGGCCGCCCCCGCATAGGCCAGCCCTTTCACCACCGGCTCGCAGCGCCGCGCGACGAAATAGTGCTGAAAATCCAGGGTGCCCTCGTCGGTGATCACCATCGTGCGGACCAGGTCGTTGGTCATGGGCACCACTCGTCCCAGAATGCCGAAATGGCGCGCGAAATCCGCGGTGATGCCCGACAGCTTTTCGCCAGCGTTGAGGCGCCGCGTGCGCTCGATGTGAACCGCGAGATCCTTGTCGCCCAGGCGGAACCAGTTTTCCCCGCCGAGCCGCTCGATCTCCGCCATGAAGTTCCAGCTTTCGTTGGCACGGCCCCAGCCCAGCTCCGGATTGGCGAGCCCGCTCAGCGTGTACAGCATCGTGTCGATGTCGGGCGAGATCGCGAGGCCCAGGTGCTCGAAATCATCGCCGGTGTTGACCGCGACCGTAAGCTCCCCGGGCGGCAGCACATGCTGCAGACCCAGCGCGAGCTTGGCCCCGCCGATGCCTCCTGAAAGTGCCAGTACCCGAGTCATCGGAACAGATCCTGATCCCTGGCGCGCAACAGCGCCGCCGCGTTGCGTTCATTCGCCGCCCATTGCAGACCTCGTGCGATTACCACTGGAGTTCCCTCGCTTGCTTCACCCATGACCAGCGCGGCGCCGGCGGCGATGGCATCGGCCATGGCAACCTCCGTCATTTCCAGCGCGCGCCCTTCCCGGTCATATTCGCCTCGACGGTCGATAATGGATGGCAATCCGGCAGCGCCAATCGCGACATTCACCACGCCATTGCGCCAGGCCCGGCCAAAACTGTCGCTGATCAGCACCGCCACCGGGACTTGCCAGCGTGCGCTCAGCTCATCACGCAGACGCGCGGCGGAAGCATCCGGATCGTTCGGCAACAACAACACTCGATCTTGCGCCGCTCCAGGCACGTTCGACCGATCGATGCCGGCATTGGCCATCACGAATCCCAGCCGGTGTCGAACGATCAGCACATTGGGCACGGCTCGCATCACTTCCTGCGACTCCGAAAGCACCACCTCGACGAGCCGCGCGTCCTTACGAGTTTGCGCCGCCAGCTCCATAGCCCGGGGCGAAGGCGTGATCGTGCGCAAGTCAACGGTACGGCCTTCCGCTTTGGAAACGATTTTCTGCGCGACGACCACTACGTCGCAGGGTTCGGGCACGAGCCCCGCGCCGGCGACAGCAGTTGCAATCGTTTGCGACAGATCCTGCCCCGCCCTGATTTCGGGCAAGCCGGGCACAGCGCTGAAGACAATGGATTTCATGGGCGATGCAGCGGTCGCTGACCGTCGGGCACCGATCCGATTTTCGCAATCGGCAGTTGCAGAAATGTTTGCTCGCCCATCAGCGGCATGAGACATCGCTCATTCAGATCTCCCTGGAACTGCGCGGCAGGATGGCGCGAAGCAGCCCGGGTCGCAAGCAGACCGCGGCCCTCAACTCCTGATCAGCGTGCCGGCGCCTTCATCAGCGCCTGGTCCAGGATGCCGCCGTCGGCGAAGTGAGTCTTCATCACTTTGTCCCAGCCGCCGAACACCTGGTCGACCGTCATCAGCTTGATCGGTGGAAACTGTGCGGCGTATTTCTTGGTGATGCTGGCGTCGTTCACGCGATTGTAGTGCCTCGCAATGATGTCCTGTCCCGCCGGGCTGTACAGATATTTGAGATACGCAGTCGCGGCCTCACGCGTGTTCTTGCGATCGACGACTTTATCGACCACCGCAACCGGGAAGTCCGCGCGCAGACTCATCGACGGAATCACCGCCTGCAGATTGCTCTTGCCGTACTCGCGACGGATCGCGGTGATCTCGCACTCGAAGGTGACGAGCACGTCGCCGATGCCGCGCTCGATGAACGTCGTCGAGGCGCCGCGGCCGCCGGTGTCGAACACCGGCACATTCGCGAGCACTCGGGTCACGAAGTCTTTGGCCTTGGCGGCGTCGCCGTTGTGCTGCGCCAGGGCATAAGCGTAAGCGGCCAGATAGGTGTAGCGGCCATTGCCCGAAGTCTTGGGATTGGGAAACACCACCTGAATGCCGGGCCGCGCCAGATCGCTCCAGTCCTTGACCTGCTTGGGATTGCCTTCACGCACCATCAAGACCGGCAGCGAATAGAACGGCGAGGCATTGTTCGGCAGGCGTTGCCGCCAGTCCGCCCCGACCAGGCCGGCCTTGTGCAGCAGGTCGATATCGGTGACCTGATTGAAGGTCACCACGTCGGCCGGCAGACCCTCGGCGACGGAGCGCGCCTGCTTCGACGAGCCACCGTGAGACTGGCGAATCTTGAGCGTCTTGCCGGTCTGTTGTTTCCATTGGGCGATGAAGGCCGGATTGATGTCGTCGAACAGCTCGCGCGCGACGTCGTACGACGCATTGAGCAGCTGCTGCGAAAACGCGGCCGGCGCCAGCAGCAAACCTGCCAGCACCCACCAGACGCGATGCTTCATACGCACCCACGATCCTGAACAAGGGGGGCAGCGATTCTGCAGCCAGCCCGCGGTCGTGTCAGTAACGCCGCGGTGATAAGGAAGTCATCGGAGGTTATCAGTCGAGCGGCACGAGGCGGCGTCTGGATGACGCCGCCTCGCGGTCTGTGGCCGCTACTCGATTATTGCGGCGGCTGAGTCGGTTGCGTGGTGTTCTCGTCCGGCGGAGGCGTCGTCGTAGAGGCATCCGGCGGCGGCGGGGTCTCCGACGGAGACGGGCTCGGAGCCGGTTCACCCGGCGAAGGTGCGGGCGTCGTCGGCGCCGTATCCGCCGGCGGCGTGTTGTTCATCTGACCGGTGTCGTCTTTTTTAGCGCAACCGGCCGCGAACAGCATCGCGGTCACGGCAAGCAAAGCAAAGGCACGCATGTCTCATCCTCCAGATGTTTCGATGATCGCTGTCGCCCTTACTAAGCGGCTCATCATCTCGATGGTTCCAAACGAGGCTGCGAATGCGAGCGCGCGGCGATGAATGTCAATGTTTCGTCAATGCAAGGCGTGCGTTGCGTGGCGCTCTCTCTATAATGGCGGCGTCGGATACAACCAATGAACAGGAATGCCGAATGACTGTGTCCACCCGCGCCCTGGTGCATGCCTTCCTGGAGCGCGAGTTCATTCGTCAGGTGGAGTTCCTTGCCGAGCTGGTGCGCGTCCCCAGTGACAATCCGCCCGGCGATTGCGCGCCTGCTGCCGAACGTGCCCACGAATTGCTCGAGAGTCTGCTCGACCTCGAAGTGGAAACTGACGTCGTGCCCGCGCCGGTGGCCCAAGCCAATGGAATGATCTCCGCCACGAATCTGATCGTGCGGCGACGCTTCGGCCGCGGCGGCGTAACGATCGCGCTCAACGCGCACGGCGATGTCGTGCCACCCGGCCAGGGCTGGACACGCGATCCATACGGCGCTGAGATCATCGACGATCCCGATCATGGACTGGTGATGTTCGGCCGCGGCGTTGCGGTAAGCAAGTCCGACTTCGCCACCTATACGTGGGCGCTGCTCGCGTTGCTGGACCTGGAAAAGCAGGGCGTGCCGCTCGACGGTGTGGTCGAGCTGCACTTCACCTATGACGAGGAGAGCGGCGGCAACATCGGGCCGAAGCGTCTCATCGAACAGCGCCTGAGCGCGCCTGCACTGGCGATCTGTGCCGGCTTCTCTTATGCGGTCACCAGCGCGCACAACGGTTGTTTGCACCTGGAAGTCGAGGTGACTGGCAAGTCCGGCCATGCCGCGCTGCCTGCCACGGGCGTCGATGCGCTCGAGGCCGCAACGGACATTCTCAACGCGCTTTACTCATATCGGGAAGCGTTGACGCACATACGCTCGAAGGTGCCGGGCATCGATGCGCCGACGCTCAACATCGGCCTGATTCAAGGCGGCATCAACACGAACGTCGTCCCCGACCGGGTCACGATGCGGCTCGAACGTCGCATCATCCCCGAAGAGTCCCCCGAAGCGACGGAGTCACAGTTGCGCTCGCTCATCGAAGGCGCGGTCGAGCAACGCTCCGGCATCACTGTGGACATCAAACGAATCATGCTAGCCGAGCCACTGCAGGAACTGCCCGACGCTGCACGATTGATCATCGCTTTGAGAACCCATGCGGAAGAGGAATTTGGGGTCGCGATCCCGGTGCAGGGGGTGCCGCTCTACACGGATGCGAGACACTATGCGTCCGCCGGCATTCCAACCGTGCTGTACGGCGCCGGTCCCAAAACGCTGCAGGAAGCAAATGGGCACGGGGCCGATGAATGTTTACGACTCGACGATCTGAGAAAGGCAACCGCCGTGATCGCGCTGACGCTCGCCGACCTGCTCGAGGCCCACTGAGGGGCCAGTCATCTGGTCTGCGACGTCGGCAGGAAGAAATCCTCGCCCACCGGCTTGTTCGCCAGAATCTCTTCCCGGGTCAGCCCCTGCAACTCGTGCGGAAACACCAGCCACTGATCCGTCTCGCGAATGCAGTAGTCCGGCCGCAGTGAGCTCGTGTTCCTGCTCGGCTTGTAATAGACCGTCGCGATCCTGACCTGCTCCGGCATGTTGCGCCGGCAGCGACGCTGCAACTCGGCGACCACCGCTTCGAGGCTGCGTCCCGAGTCGAACACATCGTCGATCAGCAGCAGCTGGTCTTCGGCGCTCAACCGCGACACCAGGTAATCGATCGCGTGCACCCGCACCGTCTTGGACTGCAGGTCCATGCCCAGGTACGAGGACGTGCGGATCGAGATGTGATCGCACTCGATGCCGTTGAATTCCAGCACCTCCTGGACCGAGATGCCGATCGGCGCCCCGCCCCGCCAGATGCCCACCAGGAACGACGGCCGGAAGCCGCTGCGGACGATCTGCAGCCCCAATGCCAGGGAGTCCCGCAGCAGGGATTCCGCCGAAATATAGGTTTTTTCCATCGCAGCATCATACACGCCGGCCGCAACTCGCTTACACTGTCGACTTGATTCCGTAGACGAGGTTGACAGCATGAACTGGCTCGAACGCGACGCCGCCAGCGTCTGGCACGGCTTTACTCAGATGGATTGCTATGGCGAGAACAGCCCGGTCATCGTGGAGCGCGCCGAAGGGCGTGAGCTCATCGATGTCGAAGGACGCCGTTACCTGGACGCGATCTCCTCGCTCTGGGTCACGACGCTCGGCCATCGTGTGCCCGAGCTCGATCAGGCAGTGCGCGAACAGCTGGACCGCGTCGCTCATTCGACCATGCTCGGCAATGGCAATCGCATCGTGATCGAATTCGCCGAAGCGCTGGCTCGCCTCGTGCCGGTGGATCGCGCACATACATTGTTCGCATCGGACGGCGCCGCCGCGGTCGAGCAGGCGCTGAAGATTGCGTTCCAGTACTGGACCAACAAAGGCGAGCAAGGCCGCACGACCTACCTCGCGTTCGGCGACGGCTATCACGGCGACACCATCGGCTCGCTATCGTTGGGCGGCGGTGGCTTCGGCACACAGATTTTCGATCCGCTGCGCTTCCCGGTGCTCCGTGCTCCAGCATTCTCCGAACCAGGCGCTGTCCTCACGGCGGCACAGATGGTTCGCGAACATCATCGCAAGCTCGCGGCCGTGGTGGTTGAGCCTCTGGTGCAAGGTGCGGCCGGCATGTCGATCGCGCCGGCTGCCGATTTCGCCGAGCTCGGCAAGGCGTGTCATGAAACCGGTGTGCTGCTGATCTGCGATGAAGTCGCGACCGGCTTCGGCCGCACCGGCACGCTGTTCGCGTCCGAGCAATGCGGTTTGCGACCGGATTTGATGTGCCTGGGCAAGGGCATCACCGGCGGCTATCTGCCGATGTCGGCGACGGTAGCGTCACAGCGGGTGTTCGCCGCGTTCCTGGGTCCCGACCTGAGCGAGAAGACGCTGTATCACGGCCACTCGTATGGCGGCAATGCGCTCGCCGCGGCGGTGGCGCTCAAACATTTACAGCTGATTACAACCCTGCCCGTCCTCGAGAACGTGCGTGAACGCTCCGCGCAGCTGCGCACCGAACTGGAGACGCGCATCCGTCCGTTCAAGCGGGTGAAACAGATTCGCCTGCAAGGCCTGATGGGCGCGGTCGAGCTCGATACCAGCGACGACCCCAAGTTCGCCCGCCGAACCTGTACGGCAATGATCAAGCGCGGGGTGCTGTCCCGATCCATGGGGCCGGTGGTGACCATCGTCCCGCCGCTCACCATCACGGCAACCGAGATCGAGCGCATCGTGACGACGCTCGCGGCGGCGCTGGAGGAAACAGCATGAGCAACTGGAACACCTGGGCGGAACGCGAGCTGGCCGCTCTGCGCGCCATCAACAGATACCGCGAGACGGTGCCTTTCGATACCGATGGTCCCGAAGGCAAATTGCGGGACCGGACGCTCGTTTCTTTTGCTTCCAACGACTATCTCGGCCTGGCCGCGCATCCCCAGGTGCGCCTCGCCGCCATTGCAGCCATCGAACGCTTTGGCACCGGCGCAATGGCGTCGCGCCTGATCGTCGGCACTCGCAGTCTGCACGTGGAATTGGAATCGCTGCTCGCCGAATGGAACCAAACCGAGCGCGCACTCGTGTTTCCTTCCGGGTACGCGGCGAATCTTGGCGTGCTGACAACAATGGGCGAAGCCGACGTGACTCTTTTCAGCGACGAGCTCAATCATGCGTCGATCATCGATGGCTGTCGTCTGGCCAAAGCGCGCACTTTGATTTACCGTCACCTGGATCTGCAGCACCTGCAGAGCCTGCTTAGACAAACTCCAGGTCGGAAAATCGTGGTGACTGAATCGGTGTTCTCCATGGATGGTGACACTGCGCCCTTGCCTGCGCTCGCCGGGTTGTGCAGCGAGCATGGCGCGCTGCTGGTCATCGATGAAGCGCATGCCGCGCTCGGCCCCAAGCTGCCGCCGACTCGCGATGTCGAGGTGTTGCACGTCGGGACGCTGTCGAAGACGCTGGGCTCGTTGGGCGGCTTCGTCGCCGGCTCCAGCCGGCTGATCGAACTGCTCGTCAATCGCGCGCGGACTTTCATCTTCACCACCGGCCTGTCGCCGGCCGACACCGCCGCCGCGGCGGCGGCAGTGCGCATCTGCCGGAGCGAAGAAGGCGATCGGTTGCGAACGCGCCTGCGCTCGCTCATCGATATGCTTCGCCCGGGTCATCCGTCGGCCATCGTGCCCATCGTGCTCGGCGACGATGCGGCTGCGCTGGCGGCGGCGGCCCAGTTACGAGAAGCCGGCATCCACGTGCCTGCGATCCGCCCACCGACGGTACCGAAGGGAACCGCGCGGTTGCGCGTAGCGCTGTCGGCATCTCACACGGAGGCGATGGTCAGCAAGCTGCGGACCGCGCTCGGTCAACTCAATTCTGTTTAACTCGAAATCGCTTGAGACGCATGACTCTGATGGATTCCAGACCTTCCCTATTGATTGGTGTGATCGGGACGAACACGGAAGTAGGCAAGACCTGGGTGACCGCGCAGCTGCTGGCAACGCTGAAGCTGCGCGGCTCACGCGTGGCCGCGCGTAAACCGGTGCAATCCTATGGGCCGGATGAGATCGACACCGATGCCGCTCGCCTCGCCGGGGCGAGCGGCGAAGAAGTGACGGACATCTGTCCTGCTCATCGCTGGTACCCGATCGCGCTCGCGCCGCCGATGGCGGCCGACGCACTCGGGCGCAGCCCGGTGTGGATGTCAGAGATCGTGAACGAAATCCGCTGGCCCGCGGCGGTGGACATGGGCTTCGTCGAAACGGTCGGCGGCGTGCGCTCGCCGCTGGCTTGCGATGGCGACAGCCTGGAACTGCTGCGTCGTCTGCAAGTGGATCAGATGCTGCTGGTCGCCGATGCGAAGCTGGGCACCATCAATGCCGTGCGCCTCACGCTGGCCGCTACCAGCCCCACGCCCACCCTCGTTTATTTGAACCGCTTCAATCCGGACGACCCGCTGCACGAGCTGAACCGGCGCTGGCTGATCGAGCAGGACCGGCTCACTGTGATCACCGACGTGCATTCTCTGGCCGTCGCGATCGAAAGGGCGTGCCAGAAGAACACCAATCAAGGCTCGGCGCGCGCGTTGACGTGCGGCTGATGGATTGAGGACGCGGAACATCGCGCTCCGTCGCCGACGACCTGCCAGGCGAGCTGAGCGGGCCTGATCGTTGGCCCCCTCCCTGCACGGGAGGGGGCCCAAGCGGTGAGTCTTGCGATTACAGCTTCGCCGGATCCGCTTCCAGAATCGACGCCGCGCCCTGCTTCACGACACGCGCCAGCGTCTGCGCTTCCGGCAACAGATTCGCCGCATAGAAACGCGCGATCTGCTGTTTGGCGGCGAAGAACTCCGGATCCGAGGACGATTCGCGAACCGCCAGATCGTGCGCCTTCGCGGTGAGCCAGCCGCCGATGGCGACGCCACCGAGCATCAAATAAGGCACGCAAATCGCCAGCGCGCCCTCCGGATCCTTCAGCACAGCCGCCGTCGCGTCCTTCAACGCAGCGACAGCTCCCAGTGCAGCGGCCTTGCTTGCAGCGACACCTGCATCGCTCGATGAAATCTTCTCGAGCTCCGCCTGCATATCGGCGATCAGTGCATTCATCGCCGCGCCGTTGTCACGGCCAACCTTGCGGCCGACCAGATCGCCCGCCTGAATGCCCGTGGTGCCTTCGTAGATAGGCGCGATACGCGAGTCGCGGAGGATCTGCGCGGCGCCGGTCTCTTCGATGAAGCCCATGCCACCGTGCACCTGCACGCCCAGCGACGCCATCGACACGCCCAGCTCGGTGGACCAGCCCTTCACGATCGGGATCAGCAACTCGCCACGAGCCTGCGCCTTCGCCTTTTCCTCGCCCTCGGGCAGATGCTTGCCCAAATCCAGCTGCATCGCTGCGTACAGCGCGACAGCTCGCGCCGCATCGGTGTATGCCTTCTGGGTCAGCAGCATGCGCTTCACATCGGGGTGATACGCGATCGGCGCGACCTTCGCGCCTTCCGGAACATTCCTGGTCTTCGGCTTGCCCTGCACGCGCGTACGCGAATACTCGAGCGCCTGCTGATAGGCACGCTCGGCGAGCGCATAGCCTTCCAGACCGACCGACAGACGCGCGGCGTTCATCATGATGAACATGTATTCCAGGCCGCGATTCTCTTCGCCGACCAGGTAACCGACCGCGCCTTCCTTATCCCCATACGACAGCACGCAGGTCGGGCTGCCGTGAATGCCGAGCTTGTGCTCGATGGAGACACAGCGCACATCGTTGGGCGCACCCAGACTGCCGTCCTCGTTCACCAGCACCTTCGGCACGATGAACAACGAAATGCCGCGCACGCCGGCCGGCGCGCCTTCGATGCGCGCGAGCACCATGTGAATGATGTTCGAGGTGTAGTCGTGATCGCCGTAGGTGATGAAGATCTTCTGGCCGTACAGGCGATAATGATCGCCTTCCTGCACGGCGCGAGTACGGATGGCAGCCAGATCGGAACCCGCCTGCGGCTCGGTGAGATTCATCGTGCCGGTCCATTCGCCGCTGATCATCTTGGGCAGATACTTTTCTTTCTGCGCCTGCGAGCCGGCTTGATTGATGGCCTCGACCGCGCCCTGCGTGAGCATGGGGCACAGCTTGAACGCCAGATTCGACGACGCCCACAGCTCTTCCACGGCCGTGCCCAGCATGATGGGCGCGCCCTGGCCGCCGAACTCCGGTTCGGCGCGCAACTGCGTCCAGCCGCCCTCGACGAACCTGGCATACGCGGCCTTGAACTCGGCCGGCATGCGCACGCCTTCGGCGGTCCACTTCGCGCCGGTGCGATCGCCGATCCGATTGATGGGATCGAGCACGCCCTCGGCAAAGCGGGCCGCTTCCTCGAGCACCGCGTCCGCAAACTCGGTGGAGTAGTCGGGCAGGCCGGACAGTCCGACCAGACGCTGATCGCCGATCAGTCGATGAATGGCGAAGCGCAGTTCTTTCAGAGGTGCTTTGTACATGGCAGTCGGTGTCTTGGCTGGTCGTTACATGCTGCGGCGATACTGCCCGCCGACTTCGTACAGCGCGCGGGAGATCTGGCCGAGGGAACATACCTTAACCGCGTTCATCAGCTCGGCAAAGACGTTGCCGCCCGACGTGGCGACCTTCTGCAGGTTGCGTAGGGCATCTGCGGTATGGGCCGCATTGCGCTGCTGGAAGGACTTCACGGCCGCGACCTGGAAGTCCTTCTCTTCGTCGGTGGAGCGAATCAACGCCACGCCCTTGGCGGCTTCGTTCGAATCGGTCGCGGACAGGAAGGTGTTCACGCCGATCAGCGGCAGCGAGCCATCGTGCTTGCGCTTCTCGTAATACATGCTCTCTTCCTGGATCTTGCCGCGCTGATACATCGTCTCCATGGCGCCGAGCACGCCGCCGCGCTCGGACAACGATTCGAACTCGCGATACACGGCCTCTTCCACCAGGTCGGTGAGCTGTTCGAGGAAGAACGAGCCCTGCCAGGGATTCTGGTTGTTGTTCAGGCCCAGCTCCTTGTTGATGATGAGCTGGATGGCCACCGCGCGGCGCACGCTCTCTTCCGTCGGCGTCGTGAGCGCTTCGTCATAAGCGTTGGTGTGCAGCGAGTTGCAGTTGTCGAACAGCGCGTACATCGCCTGCAGCGTGGTACGAATGTCGTTGAACTGAATTTCCTGCGCGTGCAACGAGCGGCCGGACGTTTGCACGTGATACTTCAACATCTGGCTGCGCGGGCCGGCGCCGTACAGGTCACGCATCGCACGCGCCCAGATACGACGGGCAACGCGACCGATCACGGCGTACTCCGGATCCATGCCGTTGGAGAAGAAGAACGACAGGTTGGGCGCGAAGTCGTCGATCTTCATGCCGCGCGCCAGGTAGTACTCGACGATGGTGAAGCCGTTGGAGAGCGTGAACGCCAGCTGGCTGATCGGGTTCGCCCCGGCCTCGGCGATGTGATAACCGGAAATGGACACGGAATAGAAGTTCCGCACCTTGTTGTCGATGAAGAACTGCTGCACGTCGCCCATCATGCGCAGTGCGAATTCGGTGGAGAAGATGCAGGTGTTCTGCGCCTGATCCTCCTTGAGGATGTCGGCCTGCACCGTGCCGCGGACTTGTGACATCGCTTCGGCACGCAGCCTGGCGTGCTCCTCGGCGCTCAACACACCGGGCGCGATCAGCTGATCGCTGGTGATGCCCAACAGCGCAATGCCCGAGCCGTCGTGGCCTTGCGGCAGGTCGCCGTTGTACTTCGCCAGATCCAGCCCCTTGGCGCTCATCTCCTTGCGCAGCTCGGCAATGCGCTGTTCCGCCGCCTGCCAGCGCCCTTCGGCGCGCAGGAAACGTTCCACGCGCTGATCGATCGCCGTGTTCATGAACATGGCGAGCAGCATCGGCGCCGGGCCATTGATGGTCATGGACACGGACGTGGTCGGGGCGCACAGATCGAAGCCGGAATACAGCTTCTTCATGTCGTCGAGCGTCGCGATCGACACGCCCGAGTTGCCGGTGCGGCCGTAGATGTCCGGACGCGTGTCAGGATCTTCGCCATACAGCGTCGTCGAATCGAATGCCGTCGACAGACGCGTCGCCCCGCCGCCGCTGGCCAGATAGTGGAAGCGGCGATTGGTACGCTCCGGCCCGCCCTCGCCCGCGAACATGCGGATCGGATCTTCTTCCTCGCGGCGATAGGGATACACGCCGCCGGTGTACGGATAGCTGCCCGGCAGATTCTCGGAAAGGATGAAATGCAGCGTCTCGCCCCAGTCCTTGAAGCGCGGCACGGCGATCTTCGACATCTGATTGCCGCTCAACGACGTGACGTAGTTGTCGCCGGTCACGACCTTGTCGCGCACCTTGTACGAATACTTCTCGTCAGTGACGCCCTTGACCCGCTGCGGCCAGCGCCTCAGCTCGCCGACGCCCTCCGCGCCGATTTTATCGAGCGCCTCGTTGTAAGCGGCGCGCAGCTCGCGACGAGTCGCGTCCACGGATTCGTCGTTGAGCGCCTCTTCCGGGAAGCGATCCAACGGTTCGGGCAGGCGTGCGTCATGCAAAGCGCGCAATGATTCATACAGGCCCGACGCGCGTCGCGCCGCGTCCACGGCCGCCTCGATTTCCGCTCGGGCTTTGCGGCCCGCAGTGGCGATTTCGGCAAGATAGCGGCTGCGCGTGCCCGGGATCAGCGGATCGCGCGACACGAACTTGACCGGCCCGACGTCGCCGGGCGACCACGGACGGTCCTTCAGGTCCGGACGCTTCTCGTTGACGAGCTTGCACAACTGCGCGAACAGGTGATTGACGCCAGGATCGTTGAAGCGGCTGGCGATGGTCGGAAATACCGGCACCTCCTCATCCGGCAGCCGCGCGCGATCGGGATGGTTGCGACGCCACTGCTTGCGCACGTCGCGCAGCGCATCCTCGGCGCCGCGCTTCTCGAACTTGTTCAGCACGACCACATCGGCGAAATCCAGCATGTCGATCTTCTCGAGCTGGCTGGCCGCGCCGTATTCGCTGGTCATCACATACGCGGACACGTCGACCATATCGGTGATCTCGGTGTCCGACTGGCCGATGCCGGCGGTCTCGACGATGATCAGATCGAACTGCGCCAGCCGCAGCAGGCCGATGACGTCTTTCAGCACGGCGCTGGTCGCGAGATTCTGGCGACGGGTCGCGAGCGAACGCATGAACACGTTCGGCGCCGCCAGCGAGTTCATGCGGATGCGATCGCCCAGCAGCGCGCCGCCCGAGCGGCGACGGGTCGGATCCATGGCCACGACCGCGATATTGCGATCCGGGAAATGGCGCACGAACCGTTGCAGCAGCTCGTCGTTGAGGCTGGATTTACCGGCGCCGCCCGTGCCGGTGAGACCGATGACCGGAGCGCCGCCCTGTACCTTCGCGATCGCTTTGCGCATTTCCTGGCTGGCCGGATCGTCTGCACTGCTGCCTTCGAGCAGAGAGATGGCCTGCGCGAGCTGATGATGATCGCGCGGATCGAGCGAGCTGCCGGGGCCGAACGTATAGCTCGGCTTGGCGGAAGCTGCGACACGCTTGAACACGTCGTCGATCATTCCGTCCAGACCCATGCGGCGGCCGTCTTCCGGCGTGTAGATCTTTTCCACGCCGTGCTTTTCGAGCGCCTCGACTTCATGCGGAGCGATCGTGCCGCCGCCGCCGACGATGACGCGAATGTGCTCGACGCCCTGCTCGCGCAGCATGTCGACCATGTAGGCGAAGTATTCGTTGTGTCCACCCTGGTAGGACGACACCGCGATGCCATCGGCGTCTTCCTGGATCGCCGCGCGCACGATATCCGCGACGCTGCGGTTATGTCCGAGATGCACCACCTCCGCACCATGCGCCTGCAACAGGCGGCGGATCATGTTGATGGCGGCGTCGTGACCGTCGAACAACGACGCGGCGCTGACGAAGCGCAGCGGCTGCGACTCGGGACGGGTCGCTCGGTTATCGGCACGGAAAGGCAGGACAGCGGCTGTATTCATGGGTCGCCTCGGGGCGAATCGAAGGTATTCCGGGGGCAGATTAAAGCTGGCACTCTAATTTACCCGCGAGTATATTTAGCCCGACCCCACCGGGTCAATCGGGCGCCCGGTGCAGCGCCGGCTCACGTTATGATCCGGCCTCCCCTCGAGTCAGGAGCAGTTCCCCGGTGGCAGGTCGACAGGCGCGCAAGAACATTCCGCAACGGGCCAGCGGCCCGGCCCTCTGGGCTTCGGTCGGCGCCCGGGTGCGGGATCGCGAGCGCAAGCGCGACGCGGTCATCATGACCGCCGCCAAGGCGTTCCGCGAACGCGGCTATCACAATACCTCGCTGGACGACATCGCCAGCGCGCTGAACGTCACCAAGCCGACGGTCTATCACTACGTCGAAAACAAGGAACAGCTGCTGTTCGAATGCTTCCGCGCCGGTCTGAAGCTGATCATGGACGGCATCGAGGAACAGCGAGAATCGACCACCACCGGACGCGAGCGCCTGGCGGCGGTGATCATGCGTTATGCGGAAGCCATCACTTCGGACTTCGGCTGGTGCATGGTACAGGCCGAGAACCAGGACCTCAGCCCGACCATGAGCCGCAAGGTCAAGGCGCTCAAATCCGAGATCGACCAGGGGTTGCGCAGCCTGATCCGCGCCGGTGTCAGCGACGGCTCGATTCGTCCCTGCGACGAGAAGATGACGGCGTTCGCGCTGGCCGGTGCACTGAATTGGATCGCGCACTGGTATCGCAGCGACGATCAGCTCGCGGCCGCCGAGATCGCGCTGCGCTTCATTGAATTGTTCGAGCTGGGCTTGCAGCCGCGTTGACCCGCCGAACGCTGCGCTACGGGGCGCAGCGGGTTACTTCTCATCCTTGAAGATGCCGATGGTCAACGGCTGCCCCTCGGCCGCTCGCGCACGATACATTCCCGAGGTATTGAAGCTCCACGCCATTTGACCGTCCGGCGCGACGGCGATCACGCCGCCATCGCCCTGCAAGGCCGTGAGTTGTTTCTGGATCACTTCATCGGCCGCGGCTTGCAGGCTCATGCCGCGATGGCGCACCAGCGAGCAGATCTCGTGCGCGACCGCGAGGCGAATGAAATATTCGCCGGTGCCGGTGGCCGACACGGCACAGGATCGATTGGAGGCATACGTGCCGGCGCCGATGATCGGACTGTCGCCGACACGCCCCCAGCGCTTGCCCGTGGTGCCGCCGGTGGAAGTGCCCGCCGCGACGTTCCCGGACATGTCCAGCACGACGACGCCGACAGTGCCCTTCTTGCCTTCGTCATGCGCCAGCCCCTTGGCCGGATCGGCGTTCTGGATGCCGGACGGCCTGGCCGGCACCGGCAGTTTGTTTGTTTGCAGATATTTGATGAGCGCATCCCAGCGGCGCTGCGTATAGAACCAGCCGGGCTCGACCTGCTCGAGCCCTTGCTGTTGGGAGAACTCGTCGGCGCCCACTCCAACCAGCATCACGTGAGGTGAAGCCTCGGCCACACGACGTGCCAATGAGATGGGATGACGAGTGCGCGTCACCGCGGCCACCGCGCCGGCTTTCAACGTTTTGCCGTCCATGATGGCGGCATCCAGCTCGTTGCGCCCCTGCGCCGTGAACACGGCGCCCCGACCGGCGTTGAACAACGGGTCGTCTTCCATCATGCCGATGGTCGCTTCGATCACATCCAGCGCCGGCTTGTTGGCCGCAAGCAGCCGGGCGCCCCGTTCGGTCACCTTACGCATCGCCTCGCGATACGCGTGCTCCTGCTCGGCGGTCAGTTCCTGACGCTCGATCACGCCCGCACCACCGTGCACGACGATCGCCCAACGCGGTCCCGCTTCAGCCGCCATGGCCACACCCACGACCAGCGCAGCCAACCAGGCTGCTCGTACCGATGTTCTCACAAATGCTCCATCGAAGTGCCGGACACGAGATCGTAGAGCATCCGCCCTCCAGGCGCGAACCATGTGCACTCATTTGCATGGCTGTGCGCGATCTCGGACAAAGCAGGAAATCTGCAACCGAGGAGAATAGGCTGCGGTAACTGAGCGTCGCATCGGTGCCGTCGAGATGAAATTCCGCCAGTCCGGCTGTTCTTCCGTGCGCCAGGCGGGACTCGCATAGACTGGCTGCACGAATCTTGCTGCTGGGGGCTCGCCCGTCATGTTCTCCAAACCCTTCGCGCCCGCTTGCGAGCGCAACCAGGACCCGATCCTCGAGGTCCTGCGCCAGTATTTCCCGGATCGGCGTCGAGTGCTGGAGATCGGCAGCGGTACCGGGCAGCACGCCGTCCACTTCGCCGCGGCGTTCCCGCATGCGACCTGGCAAACATCGGACGTTGCGGAAAATCTGCCCGGCATCCGCATGTGGCTGGACGAAGCCGCTCTGCCGAACCTGCCGGCACCGCTCACGCTGGACGTCACAGGCAAGTGGCCGGATGGGAGCTTCGACGCAGTGTTCAGCGCGAACTCGCTGCACATCATGCCTTGGTCGGCGGTGGAGCGGTTTTTCGAAGGCGTCGGCCGGGTGCTGGAGCCCGGCGGCATCCTCGCCGTCTACGGTCCTTTCAATTACAACGGCGCCTACACGAGCGACAGCAACCGCGCATTCGATGGCTGGTTGAAACAACGCTCGCCACTGAGCGGCATTCGCGATTTCGAAGCCGTCGATCGGCTGGCGCAGGGCGTCGGCTGCAAGCTGGTGCAGGACCACACGATGCCGGCCAACAACCGGCTGCTCGTGTGGCGCCGTCAGTCCTAGATGTCGAACTTCACACCCTGCGCGAGCGGCAGGCGCGAGCCATAGTTGATCGTGTTGGTAGCGCGCCGCATGTAACCCTTCCAGCAATCCGAACCGGCTTCGCGGCCGCCGCCCGTTTCTTTCTCGCCACCGAACGCACCGCCAATCTCTGCGCCCGAAGGCCCGATGTTGACGTTCGCGATCCCGCAGTCCGAGCCGAGCGCCGACAGGAAATATTCCGCCTCGCGCAGATCGTTGGTGAAGATGCAGGACGACAAACCCTGCGGAACTTCGTTGTGCAGACGAATCGCGTCCTGCAGGTTGTCGTATTTCATCACGTACAGAATGGGAGCGAACGTCTCACGCCGCACCACATCGTCCTGGCAGCTCACTTCGACGAGCGCCGGACGAACGTAGTAAGCATCATCGCCCAACTCCGCCGCCACGCGCGTGCCACCCACTACTTTGCCGCCAATCGCGGTGGCCTGTTGCAAAGACTGCTGCATGGCCTGATAGGACTGCTTGTCCACCAGCGGGCCGATCAGAACATCCTGGCGCCGCGGATCGCCGATCGCGACCGACTCGTACACTTTCTTCAACCGCGACACGCAATCGTCGTACACGCTGGCGTGAACGAACAGGCGGCGCAACGTCGTGCAACGTTGACCAGCCGTTCCCATCGCGCCGAACGCGATCGCGCGCAGCGCCAGATCCATATCGGCACTCGGCGAAACGATGGCGCCGTTGTTACCGCCCAATTCGAGGATCGCACGCGCAAATCGAGCAGCGAGCTTCGGAGCAACCGTCCGCCCCATTTGGGTCGAGCCGGTCGCCGACACGAGCGGCACGCGCGGATGATCGACGAGAACTTCACCGACGGCCCGACCGCCAATGAGCAGCGTCGACAGACCTTCCGGCACACCACCGAACTTCGCGGCGGCGCGCTCGAACAGCGTCTGCACGGCGAGCGCAGTCAACGGCGTTTTCTCCGACGGTTTCCATACGACGGAGTTGCCGCACACCAGCGCCAGTGCCGCGTTCCACGACCACACTGCGACTGGAAAATTGAACGCGGAGATCACACCGACGACGCCCAGCGGATGCCAGTTCTCCATCAACCGATGCTCGGCGCGCTCGGATGCAATCGTGAGACCGAACAGCTGCCGCGACAGCCCGACCGCGTAGTCGAAGATATCGATCATCTCCTGCACTTCGCCCTGCCCTTCCGACAGGATCTTGCCGGCTTCGAGCGTGACCAGGCGTCCCAGATCCTCGCGCGCGGCGCGCAGTTCTTCCCCGAACAAACGCACCAGCTCGCCACGTTTCGGTGCCGGCACCGCACGCCAGGCGAGGAAGGCCTCATGCGCGCGTTCGATCCGCTCGCTCGCTTCCTGAGCCGAGCACTCCTGCAGACGGCCGACGATCTCACCGCTGATGGGTGAGCGCGCGAGCAAACTACCGCTGCTTACTCGCTCAGCCGGCACACCGAGCCGCGCCAGTGTCGCGGCCACGTCTCGAACAACATTCAAATCATTCATAACTGATCGCATCCTCAGCGGGGCGCGTAAGCGCGCCCGAAGCGATTGGCCAGGAACGTATCGAGCTCGATGTCTTCCTGGCGGATGAAGCCACGATCGGGGATCTTGCCGGTGGCGAGCAGATCGAGCACGCCAGTGATGCCGGCAGCCGTCGTAATCTGGATCGCGCTGCGCATCACCCCGCCGATCTCGGCGCTGTAGATCTTGTTGGCGTAGGTGTCCTGCATGAGCTTGCCATCGCGCAGGCCGGTGACGGTCACGAACACGATCACCACATCCTGCAGCGTGCCCGGCAGCGCATTCTCGAGGATGTCCTTGAGCACATCGCGCCGGTCGCGCAGGCGCAGATCATTCAGCAGCGCCTTCATGATGGCCGCATGACCGGGGTAACGAATGGTGCGGTAGTTCAGGTTCTGCACCTTGCCGTTCAAGGTCTCGCACAACGAGCCCAGGCCGCCGGACGTGTTGAACGCCTCGTAAGTCACGCCGTCGAGCGCGAACTCTTCCAGCTCTTCCAGCGGCGGCACTTCGCGGCGCTCGCCGTTGACGATGGCTTCACAGGGCTCGCAATACTCGTTGATCAGCCCTTCGGTGCTCCAGGTCAGGTTGTAGTTGAGCGCGTTCGACGGGAACTTCGGCAGCGCGCCCACGCGCATGCGCACGTCGTGCAGCGTGTCGAAACGACGGATCAGATCGTAAGCGGCAATGGTGATGAAGCCCGGAGCCAGGCCGCACTGAGGAATAAACGCGGTCTGCGCGCCTTCCGCGAGGCGCTTCACCTTGCGCGTGGTCGCCACGTCTTCGGTGAGATCCAGGTAATGAGCGCCGGCCTCTTTCGCCGCGACCGCGATGTCGCCGGTGAGATTGAACGGCACTGCGCTCAGCACCGCGAAGCTGCCCTTGAGCAGAGCGCTCAGGTCGCGCGCATTGGTGACGTCGACCGCCCTGGTTTGGATGGCAGGGTTCAGGCCGTCGAAGCGACCCACCGCTCGGTCCGCCAGGGTGACGCGATAGTCGCCGCTGGCGGCGAGCATATCGGCAATGGTGACGCCGATCTTGCCGGCGCCTGCAACGACAATGTGTTTCATGCGGCCATTGTCGGCAGCCCTCGCGCCAGCGGGTATTGCCAAAGCGCCGAGCTGCCGGCAATGTTTCGGCGTTCTGTCGGTTCGGATCGTCATTTCGCCGAGGTCCTCCCCATTTTTGCATGAAGCCGCGCCCGCCACCTCTGGATTCCATCGATCAGCAGCTGATTGCGCTATTGCGCGAGAACGCCCGGACGCCCACCGCCGTCCTGGCGCGCAGCCTCGGTCTGTCGCGCACCACCGTGCAAAGCCGGCTGGAGCGGCTGGAACGATCGAAGGTGATCACCGGCTATTCGGTGCGCTTGTCGGAGGCGCAGGAACGCGGCGCGGTGCACGCTTACATCATGATTACGGTGAAGCCGAAGCACGCCAGCCAGGTGGAGCGCGAAGTCCGCAAGCTCAAGGACGTGCGCGTGCTTCAGGCGGTCAGCGGTGCCTTCGATCTGATGGCGCTGGCGGTCACCGACTCGATCACCGACATGGACGAGCTGATCGACGCCATCGGCGAGCTGGACGGCGTCGAGCGCACCACCTCCTCCATCGTGCTGTCGACCAAGTTCCAGCGCTGAAAGCTGCCATTTTTTTGTGAGCTGAGCGGGTTCGCCCGACAGCCGCGTCGCCGGCTTGCACGGCACGCACCAGCTGTATATACAGCCAGACATGGAGTTGCAGACCAAGCTGGCCATCCTGGCCGACGCCGCCAAGTACGATGCCTCGTGCGCCAGCAGCGGCGCGCCGAAGCGCAGCGCCGCTCCCGGCAAGGGCATGGGCTCGACGACGGGCATGGGCATTTGCCACAGCTACACACCCGACGGCCGCTGCGTCTCTCTGCTCAAGATCCTGCTGACCAACTTCTGCCTGTACGACTGTCTGTATTGCATCAACCGGCGCTCCAGCGACATTCCCCGAGCGCGCTTCTCGGTGCAGGAAGTCGTCGACCTGACGCTCTCCTTCTATCGGCGCAACTACATCGAAGGCTTGTTCCTGAGCTCCGGCATCATTCGCAACGCGGACTACACGATGGAGCAGCTGGTCGAGGTCGCTCGGACGCTGCGCGAAGAGCACGAGTTCCGAGGCTACATNCATCTGAAGACCATTCCGGANGCNAGTCCGGAACTGATCGAAGCCGCCGGCCGCTANGCCGATCGGTTGAGCGTGAACATCGAACTGCCGACGCGCGAGGCGCTGACCACCCTGGCGCCGGAAAAGAGCGATGTGTCCATCAAGCGCGCCATGGGCGAGATTCGCCTCAAGCTCGATGAGCACGCGGACGGCGGAACGAAAGCGCCGCGCTTTTCGCCGGCGGGCCAGAGCACTCAACTCATCGTGGGCGCCGACGACAGCTCCGATGCCTCCATCATGGAGACCGCGGACACGTTGTATCGCTCGTACAAGCTGCGCCGGATATATTACTCGGCGTTCAGTCCCATCCAGCGCGCTTCTGCCCGCCTGCCGAATCGCGCGCCGCCGCTGATGCGCGAGCACCGTTTGTATCAAGCCGATTGGCTGATGAGGTATTACGAGTTCTCGCTCGGCGAACTGGCGCAGAGCATGCCCGGCGGCAAGCTGGACTTGCGCGTCGACCCGAAAACGACTTGGGCGCTGGCGAACCGTCATCAGTTCCCGGTGGACGTGAACAGCGCCGATCGACATCAGCTGCTGCGAGTGCCGGGGCTCGGCGTACGCGTGATCGACCGCATCATCAGCTCGCGTCGGCATCGCAGGCTGCGCTATGAAGATTTGAGAACGCTCGGCGCCACGTTGAAGCGCGCACGTCACTTCATCTGCACCGTCGACTATCGGCCGTCCCAAAGCGAGCGCAGCTCCGAAGGGCTGCGTCGCGCTTTGCTTGCCGCGCCCGAACAGCAATCCTTGTTCTGATATGTACTCGGCCTGCGTACAACAGTTTGCGCAGTGGCGCGATGTGGCCCGTCCGTTGTTATCCGCTGGCATCGCCCCCGAAGAAATGGAATGGCGCACCGGCCGACATTTCGAACCACTTGCATCAGAGAGCGCCGCCGTACCCGCCGCCACGCCTTTGCGATTGTCGCGACAGCTGATCGATTTGCTGGACACGATCAGCTGCTATCGCCACGACGGCCGCTGGGATCTGATGTATCGCCTCGCCTGGCGGTCATTGCGACGGCCTCATCTGTTGGAAGACGCCGCCGATCCCGACGTACATCGCGCCATGCAAATGGCCGGCGCGGTGAGCCGGGAAGTGCACAAGATGCACGCATTCGTGCGGTTCCGCGAGTTGACGGACGAATCAGGTCAAAGCAAATACTTCGCCTGGTTCGAACCGACTCACGACATTCTGCGTCGAGGCGCGCCGTTCTTCTGCAAACGCTTTCCCAACATGGACTGGATGATCGCCACGCCCGACGGTACGGCGCTGTGGCAGAACGGCGAATTGCAGTTCGTCGAAACACCGGACAAGTCGACGCTTCCAAAGGCGGACGCTCACGAAGCGCTGTGGCGCACGTACTATCGAAACATCTGCAACGTGTCGCGCATCAACCCACCCGCCATGCGGCGCGAAATGCCGCAGCGATACTGGCGCAACTTGCCCGAGTCCGTCGAGATCCAAACGCTGTTGCGCGATGGCCAGGCGAGCTTTGCGCAACGACAGCGCGAAGCGATGGACATGGAGCTCGCCAAAGCGCGAGCCATGCAGCGCGCGCTCGCCGACCTTCCAGATCATTCCGGCGGGCCCGCGGCGTGTCGTCGCTGTGACATCTGGCGTCATGCGACCCAAGCCGTGCCCGGCGAAGGCCCGACTTCGGCAGCCCTCATGCTGGTCGGCGAACAGCCCGGGGACGAAGAAGATCTGCGGGGTCGGCCCTTCGTGGGTCCGGCCGGTCGCGTGTTGGACGACGCATTGAAAAGTGCCGGCCTGGAGCGCGGCGACCTGTATATCACCAACGCCGTCAAACATTTCAAATGGCAGCCGCGCGGCAAGCGACGCTTGCACAAGCGGCCCGATGCTTCGGAGCTCGCGGCGTGCAGTCACTGGCTCGCGGCCGAACTGTCGCAGGTCAAACCGCGCATCATCGTCGCCCTGGGCGCATCGGCGTTGCGCGCCCTCGCGGGCATGACCGACTCGATCGAATCCGCGCGTCGATTGCAGATTCCGCATGCCAGCGGCGCTCGAATCGTATGCACCTATCACCCATCGGCCATTTTGCGTGCCGATCCGGCGCATGCGGATCAATTGCGCGCTCTGCTGATCGATGATTTGCGCCGGGCCCGGGAACTCGCCGCCTGACGGGGCGCTTGCTGTATCGATGTCAGCAATGCCTGCACCGCTGGTGACTGTCACTGAAAACGGCCTGTACTGCCCCGCCGGCGGCTTTCATATCGACCCATGGCGGCCAGTGGACACGGCCGTCATTACGCACGCGCACGGTGATCATCTGCGCCATGGCAGCACGCGTTACATCGTCGCCGAGCCGGGCATCGCGATCGCGCGTCATCGCCTGGGCGTGGATCATCATCCAGCGCCGCTTCGATATGGCGAGCAGTTGCAACTGGGCGCGACGACGATTTCCTTGCATCCGGCCGGCCACATTCTTGGCTCGGCGCAGCTGCGCATCGAACATGAAGGCCAGGTGTGGGTCGTGTCCGGCGACTACAAGCGACAGTTCGATCCGACCTGCGCGCCGTTCGAGCCGCTGGCCTGCGATGTATTCATCAGCGAAGCCACGTTTGCGCTGCCCGTATATCAGTGGCAGCCCACCGGCGAAGTGGTCGAAGAAATATTCCATTGGTGGCGGGCGAATCGCGACCGTGGGCTGGCCTCGGTACTGTTCTGCTACGCACTGGGCAAAGCCCAGCGAGTGCTGGCCGAGTTGCGCGCATTCACGGACGAGACCGTTTACTTGCATGGTGCGGTCAACGTGCTCACCGAGGTTTATCGAGAGCAGGGCATCGAGATGCTGCCGACCCTGCCCGTGACCGGGGAGCGCAAGACGGACTATCGAGGCGCGCTGATCATCGCTCCGCCGAGCGCCGCGGGCACGCCCTGGATGCGACGTTTCGGCGAGCACTCCAGCGGCTTCTGTTCGGGCTGGATGCGTGTGCGCGGCAATCGGCGTCGGCGTGGGTATGACCGCGGCTTCGTTCTTTCGGATCACGTCGATTGGCCCGGCCTGATCAACACGTTCGAGGCGACCGGCGCCCGCAGGATTCTGCTGACGCACGGATACTCCGACGCGCTCGCCCGCTATTTGAACGAGCGCGGCATCTCCGCCGCTGCACTCGAAACGGCGTACGGCGACGAGGAACAGCAATGAGAGCCTTCGCCGCGCTTTACGAAGAGCTCGATACGACGCAGTCGACCAATCTCAAGGTCGCGGCAATGTCACGGTACTTTCGCGAGGCGGCGCCGGCTGATGCCGCTTGGGCCACGTACATCCTGTCGGGCCGGCGCCTGAAACGTTTCATCGGGCCGGCGTTGCTGAAACGCTGGCTGGTGGATGAGGCGGCGCTGCCGGAATGGCTGATCGATGAATCCTATGGCTCGGTCGGCGATCTCGCCGAAACGATTGCGCTGCTCACGGCAGGAACAGCGCATAGTGAGGCGAGCACGGACGACACGCCGCTCGCTGACTGGATCGAAGATCGCCTGCTCCCACTGCGCGAGTCGGACGAAGCTGTGCAGCGCGCGCGAATCACGAGTTGGTGGCGCGAGTTGCCCTATCGGCAATGTTTCCTGCTGAACAAGCTGCTCACCGGCGAGCTGCGCGTTGGCGTGTCGCAACTGCTGGTAACCCGCGCGCTCGCTGAAGTCACGGGCATGGAGCGCACCGAGCTTGCGGGCCGACTCATGGGAGAATGGCAACCCGGTGCTTTGTTCTGGCAAACGCTGCATGCACCCGACAGTCCTCGCACCGACCCCGCCGTTCCCTATCCTTTCTTTCTGGCAGCGCCGCTCGAAGGCGAGCCGAGCCAGCTCGGCGAACGCGACGCGTGGCAGGCGGAATGGAAATGGGACGGCATCCGCGGCCAGCTCATTCGCCGCGCCGGCGAATGTCACTTGTGGTCGCGTGGCGAAGAGCGCATGACCGAGCGCTTTCCCGAGATCGTCGACGCGGCGGCCACGCTGCCCGATGGCGTCGTGCTCGATGGCGAAGTCGTTGCCTGGAAGGACGGAGGTATCCAGCCCTTTGCTTTGTTACAGCAACGCATCGGCCGCAAGAAGCTCACGGCGGCGATCCTGGCTGCCGTACCCGTGCAATTCGTCGCTTACGATTTATTGGAGCTGGACGGTCAGGATCTGCGCCCAGTACCGCTGCGGGAACGTCGCGCCCTTCTGGAAAAATTACTCGCGAACGCCTCGCCCATCCTGCAAGTCTCGCCATTGGTTCCCGGATCGTCCTGGGAGGAGCTGGCCACCGCGCGCGCCGATTCGCGGCAACGTAACGTTGAAGGACTGATGCTCAAAGCGCTCGATTCGAGCTACGGCACCGGCCGCCAGCGCGGCGCATGGTGGAAGTGGAAGATCGAACCGCACTCGTTCGACGCAGTGATGCTCTACGCACACCCGGGCCAGGGTCGCCGCTCGAATCTGTATACCGATTATACATTCGGCGTCTGGCGCGACCGGGAGCTGGTACCGGTTGCCAAAGCCTATTCCGGCTTGAGCAATGCCGAAGTCGCGCAGCTCGATCGCTGGATTCGCGCGCATACCGTGGAAAAGTTCGGTCCGGTGCGTGCCGTCGAGCCGACCCAGGTGTTCGAGCTCGCGTATGAAGGCATCGCTGCGTCGGGCCGGCACAAGTCCGGCATCGCGCTACGTTTCCCGAGAATCCTGCGCTGGCGCACCGACAAACCGGCCAGCGAGGCCGATACGCTCGCCAATTTGCAAGCGATGCTCATGCAGGCCCCTGACGACATCGCCCGGAGCGGCTAACATTTTCGCCCCGATAAGGAGGTGACCATGGCCAGGGAATTCCTGAAGCGCACTGGATGGATGATGGCGGTGCTGTTGTTTGCAGCCCTGTCGCTGCCAGCGTCCGCGGACGAGCCGCAGCAAGCCGTCCATCAGCTGCGCATCTACGAGATCTTCGAGAACAACAAGCAGGCGTTTCACCAGCGCTTTCGCGATCACGCCATGCGCATCATGGCAAAGTACGACTTCAAGATCGTCGCGCAATGGGAAACCCGGCACGAGGGCCGCACCGAATTCGTTTACTTGTTACAGTGGCCGGACCGGACGACCCTGACCGATCGCTGGGCCCGATTCATGGCCGATCAGGAATGGGCCGACATCAAGAAGCGCACCGCAGCTCAGCATGGGCAGCTGGTCGGCGCCATCGAGGATCGGGTGCTGACGGTGCAGGATTACTCGCCCACCCAGTCGTTCAGATAATGGAGTCCTCATGAAATACACAGGCAGCTGTCATTGCGGTGACATCGCGTTCGCGTTCGAAGGGAGTTTCGATGAAGTGCTGGAGTGCAACTGCTCCCACTGCAGTCGCAAGGGTTACCTGCTGACGTTCATTCCGCATGAGCAGCTGCAACTGAGCAAAGGGGCGGAAAGCCTGGGCACCTACACGTTCAACAAGCACGTCATCCAGCATCACTTCTGCAAGCGCTGCGGCTGCGCGCCGTTTGGCGTCGGCAGCAATCCCAAGGGCGGCAAGATGGCCGCCATCAATGTGCGCTGCCTGGAGGATTTCGACCTGGCCGGCGTCAAGCGCAAGCCGGTGGACGGCAAGTCGTTCTAGCTTTCAGAACGTGCTCATCGCCGACGCATAGATGTAGGTCGTGTCGCCTTCGTTGGGAGCGTTCGGCGCATCGTGCAGGAAGCGGCCATGCGCCAGGTAGGCGCTGCCCAGCTCCAGCACCAGATTGCCCGGCAACAGGTTGTATTGAATCTGTGCCTCGATCTGATGACCGACGAAATCGCCGGACCGGCCGGTCCGGTCCTGTAGTCGCGCGGTGGTGTACTGGTCGCGAGCGCTCGCCAGCCACACCGCGCGATACCCCACCATCCCGCTCAGCTTCTGCAGCGGCTTCAGCTCGAAGCGCAGCCCTGGAGAGTTGATATTGCTGCGCGCGAGCGCACCGTAGATTCCGGTCGGCCCGAAATCGAGGCGTCGGGAGCCGTACAGCGTATCGAAACGGTTGTTCTGGTTGTCGTTGGGATCGTCATCGCCGCTCGCATACTCATAAGAGAGCTCGAAGCGCGGCGCCATCTTGCCACTGAACGTGTAGCCGACTTTGCCATGGAAGAACACTGCGCGGTGCTGCAGGTCTTTCGTATCCGTGGCCGCGGTGCTCAGACGCGACGTACCGAACTGATAAGCGGCTTCGGCCTCGAAGTCCCACGATTGCGCCGCTGGATTCATATACACGCGGAAGCCGGGCGTGTAGATATCGCGATCCGCGGCTGGAATGCCGGCGTGATCGCGCGAGCGCAACCCGTACAAAAATGCCTCGCCCCGCACTTCTCGAAACAGCTCCGGAGCTGCGCCAAACATGCCCCACAGCGTCACATCCGAGCTTTCCGTATCCAGCTGGCTGTCGTTGTCGAGCAAGGAGGCGAAATCGGAGGGCTTGCGTTGCACCGGGCGAACGTAGAAGGCCCGCGCCTCGAACCCGTCGGCGCTCTTCCACAGAGCGTGCACGCCAGTGTAAGCATTGGTCGTGTTGCGAAAGTTGTTCCGGGCCACCAGCCGACGGCTGCCGATGTCGATGGTCATTCGGCCGGCGCTCACGTCCAGACGGCCGCCGCGCGAAAACACATCGTCGAACCGCAGGCCGACCAGGACTTGCAGGGGCTCGAGCGTGTTGACGGAGTCCGTGCCCAGCGGCGTGCCGGAGTCGGCCAGCCGCTGGCGCGCATCTTCCAGCTCGAAATTCGCGTAGAAGTTCTGCACGGTCGCCCGCGCATTCAGGAACAAGCGCCCGACCAGGATCTCGTCCGACCCCGCGGCCCCGGCGCGATAAGGGTGGTTCAGGCTCTCGTAGCGAACGCGATAGGACCCGCCGAAGCTGAACCACTCGGGCGCGTCGATGGCCTGATCGAGCCGCCAGGGAGCGGTGTCCTGCGCGGCGCCGGCGACGCCCGCGAACCCACCCAGTACTGCCATTGCCGCCACACAAAATCGAGCCATGGACCATCCAGACGCGCGCTATATCGTCGCCAATATAGCGCGTCGTCGCGGATGGCCGCGAGTCGAATCTCAGAAGTGTGCTGCCCGCAGCAGCGGTGGCGTATTACGGCATGGTGTCGGGCCGAATGTTGACGATGGAGTGTCTGAGGTCGCTCACGCAATTCCAGAAGCCGTTGGTGGCCGGATGCAACCCGATCTGGGCGCAGGACAGCTCCGCCCGCTCCGCCTGCTGCGACTGGCTCATGCTGAAATACGACCGCCACGGATCCGCAAGCGGAACTGTCGCAAGATCGGCGTTTGCGACCATCGCGGTTTGCGCCGCCCTTCTGAACCTCACGACGCATTTGGCCTGTTCAGGCGTGCCGCGCACCAGCCCCTCTTGCGCGCAGGCTTGATCGGCCTGCAGGGTCAGGTTGGCGTCGTGCAGGGAGCGGACGGTGTCGGCGAGACTGCCGCCGCAAGCCTCGAACTCGGGCCCGGTGCGCAGCCCCATGATCTCGTTGCAAGTCTGGCGAACCAACGTCGCGCTGCCGGCGTCCAGGCCGTAGCTGCTCGGATAGCTCGAGCAGCCGAGCAGCCCGAAGCCGGCGGCAGCCAGCGCAATACCCGCGATCAATCGAGTGGTCATGGTGGATTCCTGTCGATTGGGGAGTCGAGCCGTTACTTGTCGTCCTTGCTGTGCAGCTCTTCATCGGCGGTTTTTTTGGCGGTCGGCCTGGAGTCGTCGCAGACCGTCACCAGGCGATCTTCGAACCGCGCCATCTGTGGAGCTTTCGGCGCGGTGCGCGGCCACACCGCGACGCGCTTGGTTTCCTCCCGGCACTTGGCGCTCGCCGGCCCGTCCTCTTTCGCGTCGGCGGCACCCGTGCCGACGACGCCGAACAGGCCAGCGAGCGCCACCGTCGCGGAGAGCGCTGCTCGACGCACGATTCGACGAGGGGATTCGGAACGTATCGTCTTCATGCAGTTCTCCTTGGAAAGGGTTGGTATGCGTTGCTTTACAGACTCGCAGCCTCGGCGAGCCGGCGATGCGGATTGCTGGCGTGCATTTCGTTCGTGCCCACCAGCTCCACCCGCGTGCCGGCCTTGCGGCTGCGCTGAATCCAGTCGGCGATCACTTCCGCACAGGTGTGATCGAGCAGCGTGACCCCGGCCAGGTTCAGGCGGATGTAACCGCCGTTGGGCAGCTCATCCAGCACCCTGGTGAGCCGGGGCAGGCCCACGAACGTGGCGCGGCCGCGCATCTGCAACTCGATGTGCGAATCCTTCTGATCGACGTGCACATCGAGCTTCAGATCGCGCAGGTAAGGCATCAGCTCGAGCATCGACAGCACCAGGCCGGTGAGCACGCCGGTGAGCAGATCGGTGGTCACCACCATGAACAGCGTGCTGGCCCAGATCAGCGCCGGCATGACGCCGTAGTGATGGTAGAGATGACGCACGTGAGCGAGGCTCACCAGGCGCCAGCCGGTCACCACCAGCACGCCGGCGAGCGACGCCATCGGGATCTCGCGCAGCAGCCACGGCAGACCCATCACGAACGCGAGGATCCACACGCCGTGCATGATCGCGGACGCACGCGTCATCGCGCCGGCCTGGATGTTTGCCGAGCTGCGCACGATCACGCCGGTCATCGGCAACGCGCCGACAGCGCCGCACAGGAAGTTGCCGATGCCTTGCGCACGCAGCTCCTTGTTGTAGTCGGTGCGCACGCCGTCGTGCATACGATCGACCGCTGCGGCGGAGATCAATGTTTCAGCACTGGCGATGAATGCGATGGCCAGCGCGGTCGCGATGAACTGCGGGCTCAACAAGCCCGTGATATCGGACAGCACCGGCCAGGCCAGGCTCGAGAAGATGGATTCGGGAACATCGACGCGCGTGAGCTCGAGCTGCAGAAAGTACGCGGTCAGCGTGGCGAGCACGACTCCCACCAGCGCGCCCGGAATCAGGCGCAGGGAGGCGGGCCTGAATCGTTCCCACGCCAGCATCGACACGATCGTGATGATGCCGGCCGCGAACGCACTGAGGGTCGAGTGCGCTTCGGTGAACAAACGAAACAGCGAGACCGGAATCGCCAGCAGATTCTCGACGCCGCTCGGCTTGGGCAGATCGTCGAAGAGCACATGGAACTGACCGATGAAGATCAGAATGCCGATGCCCGCCAGCATGCCGTGCACGACCGCTGGTGAAATCGCGCGAAACAAGCCACCGAGACGCGCCGCGCCCGCGATGAACTGGAATCCGCCCGCAAGCAGCAGCATCGGTCCGAGACCGGCGAGCCCGTACTGGCGCACCAGCTCGAACACGATGACGGCGAGACCCGCCGCCGGGCCGCTGACTTGCAGCGGCGAGCCGGCGAGCGCGCCGACGATGATGCCACCGATGATGCCGGTGATCAGACCTTTCTCGGGCGGCACGCCCGAGGCGATCGCGATGCCCATGCACAAGGGCATCGCCACCAGAAACACTACGATGGATGCGGTGAAATCCCGCACGAAGATTGTTTGACGGGACAGGGCTCCCGTCTCGCCGGCACTGGAGCTCATGGGTCAGCCTCAGGCAGTGCGCGGCAATGCTTGTTGCGCGGCCAGACGCGGCGCGTGCGGAAGTGCGATCGGCAACGGAATGTCGTCACGCACGGCGATGAACTCGCCCGTCTGTCCATCCAGCGCGTGAATGGAGCCAGAGTGGATATCCACGTACCAGCCGTGCAGAGCGATGGTTCCGCGCGCGATGCCCGCAGCAACGGAAGGATGCGTGCGCAGGTGCGCCAGCTGACAAACGACGTTCTCCAGCGTCAGCACGCGCAGTCGATCGCGCTCGGGAAGATCCGGGTAACAGTTGCGCACCACCCCTTGAGCGGCGTGCGCGTGACGCAGCCAGGCGGCGACATTGGGCATCTCATCCAGTGCGCCCGGTTTCAGCAGCCCTTCCATCGCGCCGCAGCCAGAGTGGCCGCACACGATGATGTCGGTGACGCCGAGCGCCATCACGGCGTACTCGACTGCCGATGACACACCGCCATTCATCTGTGCGAAAGGAGGCACGATGTTGCCGGCGTTGCGCGTGACGAACAGGTCGCCCGGCTCGGCTTGCAGTATGAGCTCGGGGACGATGCGCGAGTCCGCGCAGGAAATCATCAACGCCTTGGGGCTTTGGCCCTTGGTGGCTAGACGGTTGTACAGGTCCGCATGACGTGCAAAGACATGCTTCTCGAATTTGAACACTCGGCCGATGATTTCGTTCATCTCTCAACCTCGAACTGGAAGTTGTCGAGGTCCAAGAGTGCCGGCGTCGTTTTGCTGATCTGCGGCCCGTTCGTTACAAAGTATTGCTATCTGTTCTGTGACAAAGTGTTGCTGATCGCCGGGTCAGAAAGTGTTGCTGATGGTGTTATTGCGCGGCAGCGCAATCTGCGCACACAGCCCGCCTTCGGGGCGATTGCTCAACGTCAGCTTGCCGCCCGCGGCCGCGACCGCGCGCACCGCAATGGGAATCCCCAGCCCGACGCCTGAAGTGTTTCGCTGACGGGCCGGATCGAGCCGTTGAAAAGGCACCAGTACGCGCTCCATATCCGCTTCCGGGATACCCGGGCCGTCGTCCTCGACGCGGATGCGGATCTCGGTATCGTCTTCGAGCAGGTGCACCCAGGCGCGGTTGCCATACTGAACCGCATTGTTGGTCAGATTGCTCAAAGCGCGCTTGAACTCGACCAGCCGCAGCTTCGCGTCGCAATGCTCGGGACCGTAATAGGTTATGTCGTAGCCGCGGTCCTGCAGATCGTCCACCACCGTTGCCACCAGGACCGCGAGATCGACCAGGCAGGGCTTCTCGGGATGATCGTCGCCGCGGAAGTAGGTGAGCAGCGAATCGAGCATCAGCTCCATCTCGTCCAGATCATGGTTCAGATCGTCGCGCGTCTGCGCATCCTCGACGCCATCGACGCTCAGCCGCAGTCGCGCCAGTGGCGTGCGCAGATCGTGTCCGACCGCGGCCAGCGCCTCGGTGCGATCCTTGATCATGGTCACGATGCGTCGCTGCATCTCGTTGTAGGCGCGAATCAGCCGGCGGAATTCGGCTGGCCCCTGCTCCTCCAGCACCGTCGAGTTGCCATAGCCCACGCGGGTGACGGCATCGGCCAGCAAGCCGAGCGGCCGCAGGATGACGCGCAATGTCACCAATGCGATCAGCACCAGCGCAATCATCGGCATGCTGGCGATGAACACCCGGCGCAGTTTCAGCGGCCACTCGCCCACCAGATCCTGCGCCCGGAAATGCAACCACGAGCCGTCGGAAAGCTGCAGCGAGCCGATGACCTCGGTCGGCACGCCGGCCGAGCCCAGGTGCAGGCGCAGATCCTTGCCGCGCAGACTCGGCTCCCACAGCACCATCTGCCGATGCATTTGCATCAGCGCATCGGAGCGCTCGCCCGGCTCGATCGGGTGATTGAACCAGCCGAGCTTGAAGTGTTCGGTGGAGCTGAATTCGACGATGCGGGAGCGACGCTCGGGCACCTCGCTTTCGAGCATGCGAGCGACGACGACGATGTGCTCGGAGGTGCGGCGCGCTTCCTCTTCGCGCAGGCTGAAGCGGCTCGCGCCTTCATACAACATCGTGGTCGCGGCCAGCCCGACGATGGCAGTGAACGCGACCACAGCGAGCACGCTGGCCAGAGCGCCGCGGGGTACGAGCCGCACACTCATCGTCAATCGTGGGTCACGTCTGCGGTCAGCATATAGCCGACACCACGCACGGTGGTGATCGGCGCCGGCTCGCCCGCAACCGACAGCTTGCGCCGCAGACGGCTGACGAGGACGTCGATGCTGCGATCGGAAGCGTCGCCGAGGCGCACGCGCGACAATTCGATCAATCGATCGCGCCCGAGAATACGCTGCGGGCTGCCGATGAAGCTGGCGAGCAGGTCGAACTCGGCGCCGGTGAGGTCGATGCTCGCGCCGCTGGGCGAGAGCACCGAGCGCCGGCGCAGATCCACCGTCCAGCCCGCGAACCGGACTTTTTCCTCGCGCGTGGCGCTGGCGTCGCTGTTGCTGGGGCGGCGACGCAGCACCGCGCGTATGCGGGCCAGCAACTCGCGCGTGCCGAACGGTTTGGGAATGTAGTCGTCGGCGCCCAGCTCCAGGCCGATGACCCGGTCGGTTTCATCGCCTTTGGCGCTGACGAAGATGATGGGAGTGTCGCTGCGCGCGCGCAGCTCGCGACATAGATCGATGCCGCTCTGACCGGGCAGCATGATGTCGAGCAGGATCAGGTCGACCGGGCGCTGCTCGAGTGAATTCCACATCTCCGGTCCGGAACGGGCCTGGAAAACGGCGAAGCCGTTCTGCTGAAGCGCGCGTGTCATCAGCACTCGGAGGCCCGGATCATCCTCGACGACGAGCACAGCTGGGGCAGTCATGCAACGTTAGGGGTCTTGGGCTGCGTTGAAACGCGGCATCTAGCCCGCTTCCGCGCCACCGAGTCAACCCGCTTTGAAACTTATGACAGCCGCGCGGGTCGAAACGTCTACGTGGTGGCCTAGTTCGCGAGCGCGGACTGATAGTTTTGGGCAAGCGGCGGCAGCTCCATTGCCAGCGCCAGCGCCTCGCGCGCCAGCTCGATCAGGCGCCGCGTGCAATATTCGTATTCGCCCCGAGTCACGATGATGGAGTAGGAGACCATGCCGCCCTGCTCCGTCACGCGCAGCATCGCCCTGGCGGGATCGATGCGCGCAGGCTCCCGCCCCGACACCTGCGCAACGCGCGCCAGCGTCTTCAATTCACGATACAACGCCGAGCCCGCGCCTGCTTCCAGCAAGGCAGCAAACGTCAGAGTCGCGGCTTCGATGTCAATGCGCAGTCGGCTGATTCTGCCGTCGGGCCATTCGATGTCGATGGGCATGCGGCCGACGCGCAGCTTACCTTCCTGAAAGCTTCGCAATTCGCCGCGCTCCACCAGAGCACGGAGGGCCGCGCAAACCGCCTTGACCTCTTTCGATCGCCGGATCGGCGCCACAAAGTCACAGGAGTGGGTCATGTCGCGTCATTTACTCAGAACCTGATTCACCTACCTGCCGGTAGGCGGCGCATAGGATAGGCGCTCGGGGCGCGGCGCTCCAGTCCTTCGGCGCAAGTTGTATGCAGTGACCTGTGAATCGAATACAGTGACGCCCCCAAACTTGCATGAATTGATCTCGAGTCAACAAAAAGAGTCCGGGTGAATGAGTCAAGACAGCTCCTTGTCAGCTAACGCGCGCGACAATCTTCGCAAGGCCGCCCTGGACTACCACGAGCGTCCGACGCCCGGAAAACTGGCCATCACGGCCACCAAGCAACTGACCAACCAGCGCGACCTGGCGCTCGCCTACTCGCCCGGCGTGGCGGCGGCGTGCGAAGCCATCGTCGAGGATCCGCTGGCGGCATTTCGTTATACGGCGCGCGGCAATCTGGTCGCCGTCATCACCAACGGCACGGCCGTGCTCGGTCTTGGTGCAATCGGCCCGCTGGCCTCCAAGCCGGTGATGGAAGGCAAGGCGGTGCTGTTCAAGAAGTTCGCCGGCATCGACGTGTTCGACATCGAGCTGGACGTGAACGATCCGGACCGGCTGGTCGATGTGATCGCCGCGCTCGAGCCCACCTTCGGCGGCATCAATCTCGAAGACATCAAGGCGCCGGAGTGCTTCATCATCGAACGCCAGCTGCGCGAGCGCATGAAGATTCCGGTGTTCCACGATGACCAGCATGGCACCGCCATCATCGTTGCCGCCGCCGTGCTCAACGGTCTGCAGGTGGTCAACAAGGACATCAAGTCGGTGAAGCTGGCAGTCAGCGGCGCCGGCGCCGCCGCGCTCGCCTGCGTCGACCTGCTGGTCGATATCGGCCTGCCGCGCGAGAACGTGTGGCTCACCGACCTTGCCGGCGTGGTCTACGAGGGCCGCAAGGAATTGATGGATCCGGAGAAGGAGCGCTTCGCGCAGGCCACCGACAAGCGCACGCTCGCCGAAGTGATCGTCGATGCCGACATCTTCCTGGGCCTGTCGGCCGGCGGCGTGCTCAAGCCGCACATGGTCGCGACCATGAAGCCGAACCCGCTGATCCTGGCGCTCGCCAATCCGACGCCGGAAATCCTGCCGGAAGAAGTCGCGGCCGTGCGCGACGACGCGGTGATGGCCACTGGCCGCACCGATTACCCCAATCAAGTGAACAACGTGCTGTGCTTCCCCTACATCTTCCGGGGCGCACTCGACGTTGGTGCGACGACGATCACGCGCGCCATGGAAATCGCGGCCGTGCATGCGATCGCCGAACTGGCCCGCCAGGAACAGAACGACATCGTCGCCAGCGCCTACAACACCGAAAATCTTACATTCGGTCCGCAGTACATCATCCCCAAGCCGTTCGATCCGCGCCTGATCGTGAAGATCGCGCCCGCGGTCGCGAAAGCGGCCATGGACAGCGGCGTGGCGACCCGGCCGATCCAGGATTTCGAGGCGTACAGTCAGAAGCTGCAGCAGTTCGTGTACCACAGCGGCACGTTCATGCAGCCGGTATTCGCCGCTGCTCGCCGCGTGAAGCCCGAGAATGCGCGCATCATCTTTGCCGAAGGTGAAGAGGAGCGCGTGCTGCGTGCCGCGCAGATTCTGGTCGACGAGAAACTGGGCCGCCCGATCCTGATCGGCCGTCGCGCCGTCATCGACAAGCGCATTCAGAAATACGGCCTGCGCCTGAAGCGAGACGAACATTTCACCAACGTCGACCCGGAGAACGATCCGCGCTATCGCGAATACTGGGAAGATTATCGGCGCCTGATGGGTCGCCAGGGCGTGACCGCGCAATACGCCAAGCTCGAGATGCGCCGGCGCACGACCCTGATCGGGGCGATGCTGATGAAGAAAGGCGAAGGCGACGGCTTGATCTGCGGCACCATCAGCAGCAGCGGCCGGCATCTCAAATACGTCGACCGCGTGCTGGGCAAGAAGCCCGGCACCAGCGTGTACGGCGCGATGAGCGCGCTGGTGCTGCCCGGCCGGCAGCTGTTCATCGTCGATACCCACGTGAACCTGGATCCGACCGCCGAAGAGCTGGCCGAGATCACCGTGCTCGCCGCCGAAGAGGTCAGGAACTTCGGCATCGAGCCCAAGATCGCGCTGATCTCGCATTCCAACTTCGGCACCAGCAGCGCGCCCTCGGCGGTGAAGATGCGTCGTGTGCTGGAGCTGGTGCGCGCCCAGGCGCCGCACCTGGACATCGATGGCGAGATGCACGGCGACTCGGCGCTCGATGAAGCGATCCGCAAGGCCGCGCTGCCCGAGACGACGCTGCATGGCTCGGCCAACCTGCTGGTGCTGCCGAACCTGGACGCGGCCAACATCTCTTACAACCTGCTGAAGACTGCCGCCGGTCAGAACGTCGCGATCGGGCCGATCCTGCTGGGCTGTGCCGCGGCGGTGACCATCCTCACACCGTCGGTGACGGTGCGCCGGATCGTGAACATGGCGGCGCTCACCGTCGTGCACGCCAACGCGGCAAAACAGATTCAGCTGGGACTGTCCTCGCCCTGAGCCCTCGGGCCCCTGCAGAGGGGACAGATCTCGTTTTCCGTCGATGGAAAACGGAGCTGTCCCCGTTCTCGATGTTACTTGCGCTTGGCCTTGTGATCGTCGTCATACTCGTGTGACAGCATCTCGCCGCTGCGGCGATCGATCACCATCTCCACCTCGCGTCCCTGCGCGTCATAACCCTCGACCTCGGCGATCAGGTCGCGCACCTCGATCTCCTTCACCTTGATGCCCTGGGCACCGAGACGACTCTCGATCTCGCTGACGCTCAGCACGTTCGCCGGCACCTTGACCACCGGCTCGGGCGCGGTCTGCGCCCAGGCCGACGCGCCCGTCACCGCCACCACGGCCGCCAGCATCACGGCGCGCACGCCGGTCGTTCGAATAGTCATGTCGATTCTCCTATGTAAAACTGCGCAAACCAGCGGCCCGCTTCGATAAAGGGGAGAACCGGGCCGCCATGCCTACGCAATCTACGCGCGGCCTGCTGACACCAACCCGTCACCCGCCGTCAGCTTGGCGTCAGCGCCCGGCAGTCACAGTAGTTATCCATCGGCAGCGAGCCAGCCCACGAACCATGAAACTCAATGGTGCCCACTCCAGGCACAGAGATGTGCCCGCCGCCGCAGGCAGCGAGCGCAGGGGCGTCTTTTCGCCGCTGCGCCTCGGCGCGAGTGGCAGGATGCCCGAGTCGCTGTTTCTCGATAGGGCCATGAAGTCCAGAGTTTTTGTCGCTTGCGTGCTGCTGCTCGGCACCTTGCCGTTCGGCCTGCCCACGAGTCTCGCCGACAAGAACGACAAGAAAAACGAACACACGCTGGTGCGCGAAGCCTTACAGCGCGGCGAAGTGCTGCCGCTGGTCAAGATCCTCGCCATCGCCAGCCAGCAGGTGCCCGGCGACGTGATCGAGGTGGAGCTCGAGAACGAGCAAGGCACGCTGATCTATGAAATAAAAATCCTCACTGGCAACGGCCGCGTGCGCGAAGTGAAAATAGATGCCCGCAGCGGCGCGGTGGTGGAGATCGAGGACGATTGAGGTGCGCGCACTGGTGATCGAAGACGAAGCGGCGGTCGCCCAGGACCTGGCACAGGCCCTGGCCGGTGCCGGCTTCGTCGTGGACATCGCCACCGAAGGCGAAGACGCCTGGTACAGAGGCAGCGTCGAAGACTACGACGTCGCAGTGCTGGATCTCGGCCTGCCTCGCATCGATGGCCTGTCGGTCCTGAAACGCTGGCGCAGCGCGCAGCGCACCTTCCCCGTGCTGATTCTGTCCGCCCGCAACGACTGGACCGAAAAGGTCGCGGGCATCGAAGCCGGCGCCGACGACTATCTCGGCAAGCCGTTCGAGATGGGCGAGCTGATCGCCCGGATCCGCGGCCTGGTGCGTCGCGCGGCCGGCAGAGCCTCCTCGACCATCCAGGTCGGCGAGCTGGTGCTCGACACGCATCGCATGTCCGCGACGTTCGGCGGTCGCCCGCTGCGATTGTCGCAGTTGGAATTTCGTTTCCTCGACTATCTGGCGCATCAGAACGGCCGCGCCGTCTCGGCCGGCGAGCTCGCGGAACATTTGTATGGTGCCGACGAGCCTGGCGACTCCAATGCCATCGAGGCGCTCGTGGTGCGGTTACGACGCAAGATCGGTCCGCAGGTGATCGAAACCCGGCGCGGCTTTGGATATCTGCTCGCCGGTGACGGTGAGTGATGCCGCGATCCCTGCGCGTTCGGCTGCTGCTGGGCGCGGCGATCGCGATCTTCCTGGCCCTGGCCGCGGCCTGGGTCGCCATGACCGTGCTGTTCGAGCGTCATGTCGAGCATCGCATCCAAGCCGATCTGATTCGCGACGGTCTGCAACTCGCGGCCGCCTTATCCGTCGCACCCGACGGCACTCCAGCACTGGAGCGCGAACCCGGCGACTCACGTTTTTTCGAGCCGGCCAGCGGCCTGTATTGGCAGGTCTCCACCCCGCACGGCGAATTGAACTCCCGCTCGCTGTGGGACCAGCATCTGCCCGAGCCCGGCAATGTCACTTCATCGCAGTGGAAGAGCCGCACTGTCGAGGGGCCGTTCAATCAGCAGGTGCTGTTGGTCGAGCGCTTCATCCGCCCCGAGCGTACCGACTCCGACGTTCTGATCCAGCTGGCGCACGAGCAACGATCGCTGCACCAAGCTCGCGAGGAATTCGGCCAGGAGCTGGCGCTGTTTCTCGCGATCCTGTGGTTCATCCTGTCCGCCGCCGCGTGGGCGCAGGTTGAATTGGGACTCCGGCCATTGCGCCAGGTGCGCAACGAAGTAGAAACATTGAAGCGCAATCCTCGCGAGCGCATGGCCGCGGCGCACGTTGCCGAGATCGAGCCGCTCACCCGGGCGATCAACGAGCTTGCAGATGCACGCGAGAAAGATTTGAGCCGTGCGCGCCGGCGCGCTGCGGATCTCGCGCATGGATTGAAAACACCGCTGTCGGCGCTCGCGGCGCAGAGTCGTCGGGCTCGGGAAGCCGGGGCGATAGAAGCTGCGGACGGACTCGATCGTGCGATCGCTGCAGCCACCGCCGCAATCGAAGCCGAACTGGCCCGCAGCCGGGCCGCGGCGATTCGTGCCGCACCGAGTGGCGATACCACTGCGGCCCTGCCGGTGATCGAATCGCTCGTCGGAGTCGTGGAAAAGACCGAGTTCGGCGCCCGCCTGGTGTTCGAAGTGCACATTCCCGAGGACTTGCGCCTGCCAGTGGCCGGCGAAGATCTGCTCGAAATCGCTGGCGCCCTGATAGAAAACGCCGCGCGTTATGCACGTCGACGCGTGCGTGTGACCGGGCAAGCGCAGCAGGGAGGCGTGTTGTTGATCGAGGACGACGGCCCTGGCATCGAATCGGAACAGGTCGCCGAAGCGCTGGTGCGCGGCGGACGGCTGGACGAGGTCGGTGCTGGCCACGGCCTCGGTCTCGCCATCGCGAACGATCTGGTCGATGCCACGCGCGGCGCTATCACGCTGCTGCGTTCGGAGCTCGGCGGACTGAAAGTCAGCGTCGCCTGGCCCGCGACGGATCTCAGTGCGAGCCGCTGAGGAAGTTGCGAATCCAGCCGGCGACTCGCCCGGCATCGTTGGGATGCTTCAAGGAAGCGATCGCGGCATCGGCAAAGTCCTGCGGATAGCGAGTCCCGCGCCGCAAATCGATCAATGCCGAGGCGTACTCCGGCGAAAACTCCGGATGCCCTTGCAATGAGAGCGCGCGACGCTGCGGATATTCGAGGACCGCGTACGGTGTGAACTCGCTGGCCGCCAGCACGATCGCATCCGGCGGCAGCTCGATGACCTGATCCTGGTGCGACACTGGAATGCTCAGCGTCGGCCCTCGATCCGAATTCATCCAGCCGGCATGCCGCTTGATCTCGTAACTGTGCAAGCCCGCGCCCCACCCTTTCGGTGACTTGATCACGCGCCCGCCGTAGGCCTCGGCCATGATCTGATGACCGAAACAGATGCCGACCATGGGCACCAGCCCCGACGCCTCTCGAATGAACCGCTTGAGCGGCTCGATCCACGGCTCGCCGTCGTACACGCCTGAAGCAGAACCGGTAATGAGATAGGCATCGTGCTGGCCGATCCGCTCGGGCAGCTGGCCGTTGCGGACGTCGTAGCAGGAATATCGATAGTCCGGCCCCAGCAAGTGCCGGAACATGTCGCCATACGAGCCGAAATGGTGCTTCAGATCTCCCGGCGGTGCGCCGGTCTCGAGAATGCCCAGGTGCATCGCGATCCCAGAAGAGACGATGCCCATAGCATAGCAATGGCATCGGCCATTTCCTTTGAGACATTCCCGGCGCTCGCTGTCCCAGTTGCACCACGTCCGACCGCGCCCCGGCCATTGGCTTGACCACTGCGCCAAATCAGGCCAGGCCGCAGCCTGGGACCGCTCCCAGAGCCCGCGCCAACGGGGCTGAATTTGCCGGTCCGCGGCTTGTGACGATTGGTCAAGCCAGCAATAATGCGGCCATCCCGCACTGACCCCAATCAAGGACATGCCAGCAGACACACAGCGACTGTACGAACGCATCGCTCAGAAGCTGGCGACGGCTATCGCGCGCGGTGAATACAAGGTCGGTCAGCGTCTGCCTTCGGAGCGCGAGCTGGCGCAGGCGTTCTCGGTGTCGCGGCCGACGGTTCGTGAAGCAATCATCGCGCTGGAGCTGGATCGGCTCGTCGAAGTGCGCGTCGGCTCCGGCGTATACGTCACGAATACCGAACCGCCCGGCGGCAAGGCCGGCGTCACCGACATCGGCCCGTTCGAACTGCTCGAAGCCCGGCGCTCCATCGAGGGTGAGGTTTGCGCCCTCGCCGCCACCCGCATCGACGACTCGCAGCTCGCCGAGCTGGCGGGGCTGCTCACTGAAATGCGCACCGAGAACGAGCACGACGTGATGGCCAGCGAAGACGCCGACCGGCGATTTCACGAGCTGATCGCGGCCGCCACTCAGAACAGCGGCATGATCGCCGTCGTCAAAATGCTCTGGGATGCTCGCACCCGCTCGCCGCAAAGCCGCTCACTCAGCGCCAAGGTCCGGGCCACCGGCGTCAAGCCTCGCATCGACGAGCACACGGCGATTCTCAAAGCGCTGCGCCAGCGCGACCCCGACGCCGCCCGGGCCGCGATGCGCGAACACCTGACGCGCGTCATCGACGCATTGCTCAAGGCTACCGAGGTCCAGGAGCTGGAGCGCGCCCGGCAGCAGATCGCGGAGCAACGCAAACGGTACGCCATCGGCAAATAGTCGGTGAAACGGGCAGCGGCGCGGGCTCAACGGACCGCCGCCGTTGACATCGGCAATTGGTAAGGCCAGAGTGGCATGACCAATAACCCTGACCAGCCGACCCATGCATACAATTGTCGACGCCCGCGTCATCATCACCTGCCCGGGCCGCAACTTCGTCACCCTCAAGATCACCACCAAGAGCGGCGTCTACGGCCTGGGCGACGCCACGCTGAATGGCCGTGAGCTCGCCGTGGCGAGCTATCTGACCGACCACGTAGTTCCGTGCCTGATCGGTCGCGACGCGCGGCAGATCGAAGACATCTGGCAGTTCTTCTATCGAGGTGCTTACTGGCGCCGCGGCCCTGTCACCATGACGGCGATCGCCGCCGTCGACGTGGCGCTATGGGATATCAAGGCCAAGAACGCGAACATGCCGCTGTACGACTTGCTCGGCGGCGCGAGCCGCACCGGCGTGATGGTGTACGGCCACGCCAACGGCAACGACATCGACGAGACCATCGCTCAGGCGAAGAAATATCGGGAGATGGGCTACAAGGCCATCCGTCTGCAAAGCGGCGTGCCCGGCCTGGCTTCGACCTATGGCGTGTCCAAGGACAAGCTCTATTACGAGCCCGCGGACGCCGCCAGGCCGACGGAAAACGTCTGGTCGACCAGCAAATACATGCCCACCGTGCCGAAGTTGTTTGCTGCCGCTCGCGACGCGCTCGGTTGGGACGTACACCTGCTGCATGACGTGCATCATCGCCTGACGCCGCTCGAAGCCGGCCGACTCGGCAAGGATCTCGAACCGTTCCGTCCCTTCTGGCTCGAAGACGCGACGCCCGCGGAGAATCAGGCAGGCTTTCGCACCATCCGCCAGCACACGACCACGCCGCTGGCGGTCGGCGAAGTGTTCAATTCAGTGTGGGACGCGAAACAGCTGCTCGATGAGCAATTGATCGATTACATCCGCACGACCATCGTGCACGCCGGCGGCATCAGCCACGTGCGCCGGATCGCGCACCTGGCTGAATTGAACAATGTGAGAACCGGCTTTCACGGCGCAACCGACCTGTCGCCGGTGTGCATGGGCGCGGCTTTGCATTTCGATCTGTGGGTGCCGAACTTCGGCATTCAGGAATACATGCGCCACACCGAAGAAACCGACGCGGTGTTCCCGCACGCGTACACGTTCTCGAACGGCGAGCTGCATCCGGGCGAAGCGCCGGGGCACGGCGTCGACATCGATGAAGCGCTGGCGGCGAAATATCCGTATCGGCCGGCCAGCCTGCCCATCAACCGCCTCGAGGACGGCACGCTGTTCAACTGGTAACGTCTGCTTCCGATGTCGACAGCGGCAGCGTGAAGTGCACGACCGTGCCCTTGCCCAGTTCGCTCTCGATCCAGATGCGGCCGTCGTGCGCTTCGACGATGCGCTTGGTGATGTACAGGCCGAGGCCGGTGCCATTGCGCCGGTTCTTGGCGCCCGAGAAATAGGCGTCGAACACCATCGGCAGATCTTCGCCGGCAATGCCCGGCCCGGTGTCGATGACCGACGCCTGGATCAGATCGCCGGTGTGCTGCAGGCTGACGCGAATCTGATCGCCATGGCGGCAGAACTTGATCGCGTTGCCCAGCAGATTCGAGAACACCTGCAGAATGCGCTCGCGGTCGCACAGGACGACCGAGGCGAGCGCGCCACAGTCGGCCGCCAGTCGAATGCCCTTCTGCTGAGCCAATGGCTCATGCACGGCGACCGCTTCATTCACCAGGTGCGCGGCGATCTCCGGTCGCGGTTGCACTTCGATGCGGCCGGTACGAATGCTGGCCATGTCGAGCAGGTCCGCGATCACCCGGCTCATCAGATCGACCGTGCTCGACAGGCGCCCATGAATCGCCGCCCTCGCGTCGGCGCCGAGCTTTTCCGGCGGCTTGTTGAGCATCTGCACGCCGCTTTTGATGGCCTGCAGAAAGTTGCGGATGTCGTGCGACACGACCGCGAGCACATCTTCGCGCGCCTGTACGGCCTCGCGTAGCAGCGCCTCGCTCTCCTGCAGCTGCTGATATTGTTCGGCCAGCTTCTTGCGCTGCTGATCCAGCCCGATGAAGGTATCGGTCTTGTGACGCAGGATGTTCGGATCGACCGGCTTGAACAGAAAGTCCACCGCGCCGGACTCGTAGCCGCGAAACACCCGATTCGCTTCGCCGCTGCCCGCGGTCAGGAAGATGATGGGAATGTATTTGGAACGTTCCGCGCCGCGCATGTATTCGGCCAGCTCGAAGCCATTCATCTCCGGCATCTGTACGTCGACGAATGCCAATGCGAACTCGTGCTGCAGGACCAGCTCCAGCGCCTCGGTGCCCGAGCGTGCGGTGACGATGTCGGCGTCGTCCCGGCGCAGCAGGGCTTCCAGCGCGACCAGGTTTTCTTCGATGTCATCGACCACCAGGATGCGCGAGCGCTCGGTCATGCCGGCCTCCCGCTCAGCAACGTCGTCAGGCCAGAGGCTATGTCGTTGGGCGACCATACGTAAGTGGGCTCGAACAAGGTCAGCGCCGCGGCCGGCATGATGGCCACCTCGGCAGACAACGGCGATTGCACGATGGTCGTGCCTCCCGCCGCGTGAATCTCCTGCAAACCGGCGGCGCCATCTTCGCTGGCGCCGCTCAATAGAACACCGATGAGGCGCGCGCCATACACATCGGCCGCCGTCTCGAACAGCACGTCGATGGAAGGCCTGGAAAAATGCACCGGCGGATCGACCGAGAGCGCGAACGTGCCCTGGGATTCGATCAGCAAGTGATAACTCGGAGGTGCGATATAGACCGTGCCCGGCGCGAGCGGTTCCTTGTCTTCGGCCAGTTTGACGCGCAGCCCGGTATCGGCGCCGAGCAGTGCCGGCAGCCCGGTGGAATGCGCAGGCAGATGAAGTACAACGGTCACCGGGCACGCCAGGTCAGCGGGCAGCTCGCGCACTATCGTGCGCAAGACGTCGAGCGCGCCCG
>Ga0065721_10049153_pt1 | contig 44108 bp, 37 predicted proteins | sample Mesricmetagenome_FD_59108 | JGI IMG/M metagenome (GOLD analysis project Ga0065721, IMG submission 59108) | Mesophilic microbial community from rice straw/compost enrichment Sample: eDNA_1 v2 (version 2) | ecosystem: Engineered > Solid waste > Grass > Composting > Bioreactor | place: USA: Davis...
ACACGCACGTCCATTGCGAATCCACCTGCGTCACGCCGATGGAGTTCGACCGCTGCGTCCTGCCGCGCGGCACCACCACGGCCATCTGCGACCCGCACGAGATCTGCAACGTGCTGGGCGAAAAGGGCCTGCGCTATTTCCTGGACTGCGCGGAAGGCACGACGATGGATCTGCGCGTGCAGTTGTCCTCATGCGTGCCGGCGACGGAGCTGGAGACCTCCGGCGCGCGGCTGGAGGCGCCGGACCTCGTCCGCCACAAGGACCACCCGAAGGTTTTGGGGCTGGCGGAGTTCATGAACTTCCCCGGCGTGTTCCACAAGATCGACAGCGTGCTGGACAAGCTGGCCGCCTTCGACGGGCGGCACATCGACGGGCACGCCCCGCTGCTGAGCGGGCGGGAGTTGAACGCCTATCTCTCCTGCGGCATCCGCAACTGCCACGAGACGACCAGCGCGCCGGAGGCGATGGAGAAGCTGCGCAAAGGCATGCAGGTGCTGATCCGCGACGGGTCGGTGTCGAAGGACGTGCACGCGCTGGCCCCGGTGATCCAGCCGGAGACGTCCCCCTTCCTCGGCTTCTGCACCGACGACCGCAACCCCCTCGACATCGCGGAGGAGGGGCACATGGACCACCTGATCCGCACGGCCATCGGGCTGGGCGCGCCGGTGGCGCACGTGTACCGCGCGGCCACTTGGTCGGCGGCGCGCAGCTTCGGCCTGTTCGACCGCGGGCTGGTGGCGCCGGGGCAGCGTGCCGACCTCGTGCTGCTGGACGACCTGGAGACCTGCGCGGTCAACCGCGTCATCCGTGGCGGCCGGGTGGTGACGCCGGAAAGCTTCGCCGGACGCTCGGCGGTCAGCCCGGTGGGGCTGCGCTCTGTCAAGCTGCACCCGGTGACGGCGGAGGACTTCGCGGTGCCGGCCAACGGCTCCGTCCAGTCGGTGATCGGGGTGCTGCCGGGCAAGATCATCACCGCGCACCTGCGGCTGGAGGTGCCGGCGAAGGACGGGCGCCTCGTCGCCGATCCGGAACGCGACATCCTGAAAATCTGCGTCTTCGCCCGCCACGGCACCAACCAGAACGTCGGCCGCGGTTTCGCCCAGGGCTTCCAGTTCCGGGAGGGAGCGCTGGCCTCCTCCGTCGGGCACGACAGCCACAACATCTGCGTGGTGGGGGCGAGCGACGAGGACATGGCCATCGCCGTCAACCGCCTGATCGAGCTGCAAGGCGGATTCGTCGCCGTGCGCAACGGAAAGGTGGTGGGGGAACTGGCCCTGCCGCTGGCCGGGCTGATGAGCCTGGAGCCGTTCGAGACGGTGGAGCGCCACCTGCGCACCCTGCGCGCCTCGGTCCGCGACATGGGCTGCCCGCTGGCCGAGCCCTTCCTGCAGCTGGCCTTCCTGCCGCTGCCGGTGATCCCGCACCTGAAAATCACCGACCGCGGGATGGTGGACGTGGACCGGTTCGAACTGATCGCGGCGTAGCGCCGAATGGCGCCTACGCCTGCTTGGCGTCGATGATGCCGCGGCGGATGGCGCGGGTCTTGGTGAAGTGGTCCTGAAGCTGCTCCCCCTCGCCCCAGCGGATGGCGCGCTGGAGGGCGGTCAGGTCCTCCGTGAAGCGCTGGAGGATCTCCAGAACCGCCTCGCGGTTGTTCAGGAACACGTCCCGCCACATCACCGGGTCGCTGGCGGCGATGCGGGTGAAGTCGCGGAAGCCGCCGGCCGAGAACTTGATGACCTCGGACTTGGTGTCGTCCTCCAGGTCGGACGCGGTGCCGACGATGGTGTAGGCGATCAGGTGCGGCAGGTGCGAGGTGATGGCCAGCACGCGGTCGTGGTGGTTGGCGTCCATCAGTTCGACCGTGGAGCCGACGCGGCACCACATCTCCACGACCTTCTCCACCGCCTCCTCATGGGCGCCCGACGGCGGGGTGACGATGCACCAGCGGCCCTGGAACAGGGTGGCGAAGCCGGCTTCGGGGCCTGAATGCTCCGTGCCGGCGACCGGGTGGCCGGGGATCAGGTGCACGCCGTCGGGGATGTGCGGACCGATGTCGCGCAGCACCGCCTGCTTCACCGAGCCGACGTCGGTCACGATGGTGCCGGGGCGCAGCAGCGGCCCGATGCGCTCCCCCACCTCGGCGAAGGCGCCGACGGGGGTGGCGAGGATCACGAGGTCGGCCCCGTCCAGGGCGACCGCCAAGTCCGGAGTCGCCTGCTCCACGATGCCCAGTTCCAGCGCCTTGGCGCAGGCTTCGGGGCTGCGGTCGCCACAGACGACGTGCCGCGCGACCCCATACTCCCTCAGCGCCCGCGCCAGGGAGGAACCGATCAGGCCGATGCCGAGGATGGCAACGCGGTCGAACAAGGGGGCGGCCACGGGAGAGGCGCTGTCGCTCATGATGGGAATACCGGCTGCGGGGATGGTTGCAGAACGCCCCGCTATAAAGCACCAAGCCGGCCCCCGACCAAGCGAAAATGACCGGGGGCCAAAAAGCAAAGGGGCCGGCGCAAGGCCGGCCCCCTCGTCTCAAATCCGGGTCGCGCTGGTCACGCCGCCAGGAAGTCCTTCAGCGCGGCCACGACCTCGCGCATTTCGGCCTCGTTGCCGATGGTCACGCGCAGGCAGCTGGGCAGGCCGTAGGAGGGCATCTGGCGGACCAGGATGCCGCGGCCCTTCAGGAACTGGCGGGCCGCCTCGGCGTCGTCCTTGCCGGGCTTCTGGCCGGCGAAGTCCACCAGGATGAAGTTGGTCACGCTGGGGTGGGTCTTCAGGCCCAGGGCCGCGACCTCGCCGGCGAACCACTCCCGCCACTGGGTGTTGTGGGCGCGGGAGCGCTCCAGGAAGTCCGTGTCCTCCAGCGCCGCGACGCCGGCCGCCTGGGCCGCTGCGGAGACGTTGAAGGGGCCACGCACGCGGTTCAGCACGTCAGCGATGCCGGCCGGGCAGTAGGCCCAGCCGAGGCGCAGGGAGCCCAGCGCGAAGATCTTCGAGAAGGTGCGGGTCATCACCACGTTCGGGTGGCGGTCCACCAGCTCCTGCCCAGCCGAATAGTCGTTGCTGGACATGTATTCGGCATAGGCCGCGTCGATCACCAGGATCACGTTCGACGGCAGGCCGGCGTGCAGCCGGGCCATCTTCTCGGCGGTGATGTAGGTGCCGGTCGGGTTGTTCGGGTTGGCGACGAAGACCAGCTTGGTGCGCGGCGTCACGTGGGCGAGCAGCGCGTCCACGTCGGTGGTCAGGTTCGTCTCCGGCGCCTGCACCGGGGTGGCGCCGACCGACTTGGCGCCGATCGGGTACATCAGGAAGCCGTGCTGCGTGTACAGCACCTCGTCCCCCGGACCGGCGTAGGACCGGATCAGCAGGCTGATCAGCTCGTCGGAGCCGGCGCCGCAGACGACGCGCTCCGCATCCAGGCCGAAGCGCTCCGCGATGGTCTTGCGCAGCTTGGCCGAGCCGCCGTCGGGGTAACGGTGCAACTCTCCGGCGGCGCGCTGGTACGCCTCCACCGCGCGCGGGCAGGGGCCGAGCGCGCCTTCGTTGGAGGCGAGGCGGATGTGCCCCGCGTGCTCACCGCCGACATAGGGGGCGATATCGAGAATCCCCGGGCGAGGAGCCGGGCCATTCGACTGGGTCATGACGGGATCTCAGACCTTGCGGGCGTCGTGGGAGAGATGAAGCGGGACGGCGTAGCCGCCCACGATGTTGACCCGCACCGGAATCTCGCCCAGCCGTTCGACGAAGGCGGACAGGCGCGGGTCGGTGTGATCGACGAAATCGGCGATCTCAACCAGATGGATGGACGGACCGGAGGGGTCCTTCGCGTGCCAGGTGCAGAAGCCGGTCGGCAGCAGCCCGCTCAGCTCCAGATGGTCCTTCAGGCGGCCGCGGCTGAGGTCCTGACCCAACTCGATCCCCAGCAGGGTGCGGTCGTCGCCGGTCGGCTCGTGCGGGACCAGCGCGATGGCCAGCGCGTCGCGGTCTTCCCCGCGGGCGTTGCCGCGCCCGGCGAAGGGCAGGCGCGCCACGACGCGGGGCGTGCGCGCGTCGGACGACACCAGGAAGCGCCACCAGGGGTCCGCGTCGTCTTCCGCGGGGTAGGGGACCACGCCGACCGTGGCCGTACCCTCCGACACCGCGCGGATGGCGGCGGCGGGCGTGTTGACGGCGGTGGTGGGGACGAAGCTGCCGAAATGGTCGCGCGCCACGTCCCAGAAGCCGCGCCGGTCCTCCGGCGCGTAGACGGCGACGGCGAAGGGACCCTGGAGGCGGGTCAGCGCCGTGATCATCTCCCGCCACATGCGGATGACGGCGGCGGGCGGGAAGGAGCCGGCGTGGCGCGCCATCAGGCGGCGCAGGATCACCGCCTCGCGCGCCGGGCGCAGGAAGATCGGCTGGGCCGCCGCCTGCACACCGTTCTGTTCGTCCAGCTGCGCCTTGACGGCGCCGATGCGCTCGACAACCGCCGCACGGCGCATCAACAGGTCGTGGATCGCGTCGTCGATGTGATCGATCTCGCGGCGCAAATCATCGAGCGGGGACTTGGCGGGCGGCATGGGGCGGGAAACCATCGAATCCAAAGCCGGATAGTAGTAGTCCGCACGCTCCCTAAAATCAAAGAAAACGTTGACACCTTCGAGCCTTGCTCCGTAGCTATACGCTCCCGTTTTCCAGAGGCCTTGCGAACCGCCATGTCCGCGTCGAAACCCGCCGTCGTAGACACCGACGTCGTGCCCGCCGACGCAGCGGCCTTGCCCGGCCACCGCGTCACGCTCGGCGTCGATCAGCCGATGCCGCTCGACAGCGGGGCGGAGCTGGGGCCGTTCGACGTCGCCTACCAGACCTACGGCACGCTGAACGCCGACCGCTCCAACGCGGTGCTGGTCTGCCACGCGCTGACCGGCGACCATTTCGTGCTGGACCAGCACCCGATCACCGGCAAGCCCGGCTGGTGGGAGATGCTGGTCGGACCCGGCAAGCCGGTCGACACAGACCGCTATTTCGTCATCTGCTCCAACGTCATCGGCGGCTGCATGGGCTCCACCGGGCCCAAGGAGATCAACCCGAAGACGGGCAAGCCCTACGGCCTGGACTTCCCGGTCATCACCATCGGCGACATGGTGCGCGCGCAGAAGCTGCTGGTCGAGCATCTGGGGATCGAGAAGCTGTTCTGCGTGATCGGCGGCTCCATGGGCGGCATGCAGGTGCTGCAATGGGCGGTCGCCTACCCCGAGTCGGTCTTCGCCGCGGTGCCCATCGCCACGGCGGCGCGCCATTCGGCGCAGAACATCGCCTTCCACGAGGTCGGGCGCCAGGCCATCATGGCCGACCCGGACTGGCGCGGCGGCAACTACCTGCTGGAGGACACGCGGCCGCACCGCGGGCTGGCGGTGGCGCGCATGGCCGCGCACATCACCTACCTGTCGGAGCCGGCGCTGCACCGCAAGTTCGGCCGCAACCTGCAGAACCGGCAGGCGGTGACCTACGGCTTCGACGCCGACTTCCAGGTGGAAAGCTACCTGCGCTACCAGGGCATCACCTTCGTGGAGCGGTTCGACGCCAACTCCTACCTCTACATCACGCGGGCGATGGACTATTTCGACCTCGCCGCGGACTACGGCGGCGGGGTTCTGTCGAACGCCTTCCGCAAGGACGGGCAGCGCACGCCTGTGCGCTTCTGCTTGGCCAGCTTCACCAGCGACTGGCTGTTCCCGACCTCCGAGTCGCGGGCCATCGTGCACGCGCTGAACGCGGTGGCGGCCAACGTCAGCTTCGTGGAAATCCAGACGGACAAGGGCCACGACGCCTTCCTGCTGGACGAGCCGGAGTTCCATCAGGTGATCCGCGGCTTCCTGGAAGGCTGCGCGGAGCACCGCGGCCTGACCGCGCGCAAGGCGCGCCGTTGAGACGAGGTCCCAGAGCATGAGCCCCCTCGACAGCGGCATTGACGGCGGCACTGCCGCCGCCTTGCGCACCACCAACGCCAACGGCCTCCGGTTCGACCTGAAGCTGATCGCCGACATGGTCGATCCGGGCAGCCGGGTGCTGGACGTGGGCTGCGGCGACGGCGCCCTGCTGGCCCACCTCACCCACACCAAGGACGTGGACGGGCGGGGCATCGAACTCAGCATGGACGGCGTGCACCGCTGCGTGACGCAGGGCCTGTCGGTCATCCAGGGCGACGCCGAGACGGACCTGAAGGACTATCCGGCCGACGCCTTCGACTACGTCATCCTCAGCCAGACGCTCCAGGCCATGCGGGAGCCGCGAACAGTGCTGGAGAACCTGACGCGCATCGGCCGGCGGGCCATCGTGTCGGTGCCGAACTTCGGCTACTGGCGCATCCGCCTGCAACTGCTGGTGACCGGGCGCATGCCGGTGACGGAAAAGCTGGGCTACCAATGGTGGGAAACGCCCAACATCCATTTCTGCACGATCAAGGACCTCGTCCTGCTGACCAGGGAGATGGGCCTGACCATCGAGCGCAGCCTGATCGTGAATCGCGCCGGCCGGATCACCGGCCACGACCATTCCGGCTTCGCCAACCTGCTGGGCGAACAGGGCGTGTTCCTGCTGCGCCGGTCGTGACAAGGGCTGGGCAACCGCCCGGCCGGCCAGCGCGACCGCAACCGATCACCCATCGGCGGTGTTTATGGACAAAGTCCTTTCAACGGGAGCTTTGCACCATGCGTTTCACCGCCGCCCGCGCTTCATGGGCCGCATCGGCCTTCGCCCTGCTTCTGTCCGCCGCGGCATCGGCGCAAACCACCGCCCCGGCTCCGCAGCAGACCGCCCCCGCCCAGGGCACGTCCGGCGCTTCGCAGGCCCCGCTGATGACAGCGCCACGCCCGGACGACAAGCCGACCACCGACCCGACCGCGTCCCAGTCCGGGGTCAGCGGCAACGCCCCGTCGGACGAGATGCAGCGCGTCGCCCCGCCCGCCGCGCCCTCCGTGGCGGCCGTTCCGGGCAGCCTCGACCCTGATACGGCGCGGGCGCTGATCGGCAAGGAGGTGCGGACCCGCGACGGCCAGCCCGTCGGCGCCATCAAGGACTTCACCCTGAAGGACCCGAACGGCGAGGTCGACCGCATCGTCCTGGCCCCGGACGAGGAGGTCCATGCGGGGAAAAAGCTGGTTTCCGTGCCCATCAGCATGCTGCGCACCGACATGCTCGGCCCCGACAAGGCGGGCTCCCCGATCATCGACCTTCCCGCCGCCGAACTCTCCCGCGCGCCGGAGTTCACCTATTCGGGCGACGTGAAGACGGTTGGAGGGAAGCCGTAGCGGGGGGCGGAGAATCCTTTTTCATCACCAAGGCACCAAGACACCAAGTGGGGAGCGCCGGGCGGCCCCGGTCGGAGCCGATGCGAAAGCGCGATGAATGATCTTGGTGCCTTGGTGGTGATCCCAACCGAAGGGATTTACGTGCCTTCGACCTCCTTCAGCAGGTCCAGCACCAGCCGTTCGCCGTCCGGCCAGGGACCGTAGCCGGATGCCGTGTTGATGTGGCCGAGGTCACCCGCGTCGATGAAATCGGCGCCCCAGCACACGGCGAAGCCGCAGGACCGCTCGATGCTGCAATAGGGATCGTTGCGACTGGCCAGAACCACCGTGCGGAAGGGCAGCGGATCGGTGGGCACGGGGGCGAAGCCGTGCACCTCCGGCGGGGTGTGGGCCGGCGATTCCACATCCGGCGGCGCGACCAGAAGGGCGGCGGCGATCCTGTCCACGGAGCCCGTCCGCGCCCAGTGCGGCACCAGCATGCCGCCGAGGCTGTGGGCGATCAGCACCACAGGGGCCGCCGATTCGGCGACCGCGCGTTCCAGTGCGGCGACCCAGTCCTCCAGCACCGGCGCGTCCCAATCCGCCTGTTCCACACGGCGAAAGCCGGGATGGCGGCCTTGCAGCCAGGTCTGCCAGTGCTCCGGCCCGGAATTGCCGAGCCCGGGGAGAATCAGAACGGTCGCCTTCGCCATGCTCTCAACCCTACGTTAACGACGCTTCACCCATCGTAGCGGAACAACAAGACCGCACAACAGCGGCAGTGCAACATCCGTTCTGGGAGGACGTTCGTGGAACTCAGCGCCAGCACCGCACAGGAAATTTGCGACCACATCGGCCGTGAACTGGACGTCGTCGTGTCCTTCATGGGGGCCGGCGGCACCATCATCGCCTCCACTGTCCGCGACCGCATCGGCTCGCACCACGCCATCGCCGCCGAGATCATGGCCCGCCGCACCGATGAGCGCGCGGTGAGCCGGGAGGAGGCCGCGCGGTCGAACGGCATGCGTGAGGGATACAACGTCGGCATCGACATCGACGGGCACCGCGTCGCTTCCCTGGGCGTCGCGGCACCGGTCGAGCAGGCCCGCCGGTATGCCCGCATCGCGCGGCACTGGGCCATTTCCATCATCCGTGCCGAGACGGCGGAGGCGGAACGCGGAAAGCTGCGGCGCGAGTTGGCCGACCGGCTGGAGCGCGACATCGGCGGGCTGGCCGTCGAGGCGGCGGAGATCGGCCGCAAGCTGGACGAGGCGGTCGGCAGCGTGAAGGGCGCCACCGCGGACTGCCTGCGCCAGACCGGCGACGCGTCGCAGGCCGCGCGCGCGGTGGACGGCTCCGTGGCTTCCATCGCCGGGGTGATCGACCGGCTGTCCGCCACCGCCGACCGCATCTCCGGCGACACCGCCAAGGCGCGGGAGATCAGCCAGGCCGCGGCCGCAGACTCCGATCGCGCGACCACGGTCATGACCTCGCTGCGCGCAGCGGCAGAGCAGATCGCCAGCGTCGTGAAGCTGATCAACGCCATCGCCAGCCAGACCAACCTGCTGGCCCTGAACGCCACCATCGAGGCGGCGCGGGCCGGCGAGGCCGGGCGCGGCTTCGCGGTCGTGGCGAACGAGGTGAAGGCGCTGTCCCGGCAGACCGCCGACGCCACCAAGCAGATCGCCGATCAGGTCGCCAACCTGCAACGCGAGACCGCCGCGGTGGACGAGGCGCTGGAACGCATCCACGGCACCATCGGGTCGATTCAGACCATCAACGACACCGTCGCCGCCGCCATCGGGGAGCAGGCCGGGCTGACCGCCGAGGTGTCGCGCACCATCGACCGTTCCCGCCAGGACGCCACGGCGGCCGAGCGCATCATCGGCGACGCGGAGCGGGTGGTCGGCGGCGCGTCCCAGACTTTGGACACGCTGGGCACGCTGGTGCAGACGCTGTCCTCGCGGGTCAGCGGCCTGAACAGCCGCGTCGGCGAGGTGCTGCGGCAGATGCACGGTTGAGCGGGAACCCCGGCCGGACGTTCTTGCCGGCCGTCGCTGCCAGAGATCGTTGCCGGACGTCGTTGATGGTCAGGCGTTTTCGGGGCGCTGCGGGTCTTCGGACACGCGCCACGCCCCGGATCCCGCCGGACGCCGGGCCGGGGCCGTGCCGCCGGGCAGCGGAACGATCAGGCGTCGCTTCGCGGGCTGTTGCGTCTTGCGGGGGACTCCGGCGAAGATCTGCTTCGACGCCTCGATCATCGTCACGCCGGCGAAGGCCTTGAACCAGCGTCCGCCCACCTCCTCCCACGCCGGGGCGGTCTTCAGCAGGAAGCGGGACCGCAGCGGCGGGATGAACAGGGCGTGGCCGGTGCGCTCCGGCACGAACATGGTGTCGCGCAGAACCTGCTTCAGTTGCGAGGCGGAATAGGGGAAGCCGTGGCCGAAGGGAGTCCAGTCCGCGCGCGCCCACAGGCCGCGCCGGTTCGGCACCACCACCAGCACGCGCCCGCCGCCGGCCAGCACGCGCCAAATCTCCCGCATCATGGGGCGCAGCTGCTCCGTGCCCTCCAGCCCGTGGACGAGCAGAACGCGATCGACCGACATGTCGCCCAGCGGCAGGTCGGCCTCGTCCCCCAGCGCCACCAGCCCCGGCCCTTCCGGCGGCCAGAAGGTCACGCCCTGGGTGGCCGGCATGATGGAGATCACGCGCTCCGCCTCGTCCCGGAAGGGACGCAGGTAGGGCGTGGTGTAGCCGACTCCCAGAACGATCTGCCCACGCACGTCCGGCCAGATCATGCGGATGCGGCGGCGGATCATCCGCCGCGCCGCCTGGCCCAGGCTGGACTCGTAGAACTCCCGAAGGTCGACGATATCGGTGTACATGGTCACCCGAGACTATCACGGTTCAGTGTAACACGAATTCCAGCGGGAGGGGCCCTCGGCCATGGAGATCCACCTCATTCCGGCCTTCGCCGACAATTACATCTACCTTCTGCGCGATCCTGCCAGCGGCAGCGTGGGCGTCGTCGATCCCGGCGACGCCAAGCCCGTGCTGGCCGAACTGCAACGGCGCGGCTGGAACCTGACGCACATCTTCAACACCCATCACCACAACGACCACATCGGCGGAAACCACGAACTGAAGACGCGCACCGGCGCCGACGTGATCGGGGCACGCGCCGACGTGGCCCGCATACCGGATATGGAGACGTGCCTGGGCGAAGGCGAGACCATTTCGTTCGGGTCGCAGACGGCGCGCGTGATTTTCGTGCCGGGTCACACCTCCGGCCACATCGCCTTCTGGTTTCCGGAGGCCGAGGCGGTCTTCTGCGGCGACACGCTGTTCGCGCTGGGCTGCGGGCGGCTGTTCGAGGGCACGCCCGCGCAGATGTGGTCCTCCCTGAAGAAGCTGCGCGACCTGCCCGGCGACACGCGCGTCTATTGCGGGCACGAATACACCCTGTCCAACGCCCGCTTCGCGGTAACCATCGAGCCCGGCAACACGGAGCTTCAGGGCCGCGCGGCGGAGATCGCGGCCAAGCGGGAGCGCGGCGAGCCGACCATCCCGTCCACCATCGGGGAGGAGCGGCGCACCAACCCCTTCCTGCGCGCCGACCTGCCGGAGGTGCAGGCCGCCGTCGGCATGGCAGGGGCCGATCCGGTGGAGGTCTTCGCCGAAATCCGGCGGCGCAAGGACAAATTCTGATCGACGGCGGGCGCAAACCCGGTACCCTGCCCCTACCCAATCGGGAGGAGAAAGAAGCATGAAGTTGCGCTGGAGCCCGACGTCGCCCTACGTCCGCAAGGTCGTGATGGTGATGATCGAATGCGGGCTGGAAAACGCCATCGAGAAGCAGACCACCAACGCCTGGGCACCGGACACCGACCTGCACCAGGACAACCCGCTGTGCAAGGTGCCGGCGCTGATCCTGGACGACGGGACCACGCTCTATGACAGCCCGGTCGTCGCCGAGTATCTGGACACCCTGCACGACGGCCAGCGCCTGTTCCCGCCGCCCGGCCCGGCACGCTGGACCGCGCTGCGGCAGCAGGCGCTGGCCGACGGCATCTGCGACGCCGCCATCCTGCGCCGCCTGGAAGCCAACCGTCCCGATGGCGAGAAGTCGCCCGACTGGATGGAGCGCCAGCGCCGCGCCGTCGCCCGCGCCCTGGACGTGCTGGAGGCGGAGGCCGCCGCCCAGCTATTTCCCGGGGGGCTGGGCGACACGCTGACCATCGGCACGCTGTCCATCCTGTCGGCGCTGGGCTACCTGGACTTCCGCTTCGGCCACGAGGACTGGCGGGAAGGCCGCCCGGCGCTGGCCCGCTGGTTCACGGCCATGTCCGACCGCGACAGCTTCCACCGCACCACCCCGCCCCCGGCGTAAGACGGAGGCTTTTGTCATGAGCGAGTCGCTGCCCCCAGAACGCATCATCGCCCTGCTGGGCATGCAGCCACACCCGGAAGGCGGCCACTATGTGGAAACCTACCGGGACGCCCCGCCGGGCGGCGGGCGCGGGGTGAAGACCGGCATCTACTTCCTGCTGCGCGCGGGCGAACGCTCGCACTGGCACCGGGTGGACGCGGTCGAGATGTGGCACTGGCACGCCGGCGGCCCGCTGGAACTCTCCATCTCCGAGGACGGGCGGTCGGTTGACCGCCTGATCCTTGGGATGGACCTGGCGGGCGGCCAGCGCCCGCAGGGTGTCGTTCCCGCCCACGCCTGGCAGGCCGCCCGGCCGCTGGCCGGATGGGTGCTGGTGGGCTGCACGGTGTCGCCCGCCTTCGAATTCGCGGGGTTCGAAATGGCCCCGGAGGGGTGGGAGCCGGGCACGGAATAGTGGGGGTGGTTGCGTTGGGCCCCCACCCTAACCCTCCCCCACTTCGCGGGGGAGGGGACTGCCGCCTCTTCGCGATCAAAGCCCCTCCCCCCGCGAAGTGGGGGGAGGTTGGGAGGGGGGCCCAACGCAACCACCCCCTATAAATTCGAGCTACCCCGCCACCGCTTCCACCGCCCGCAACTCTCCAACCCCGTCATCGCCCTTGCGGACCTCCACGCGGCGGTCGTGGAAGGCGGTCAGGCTGGTGCGGTGGCCGATGCTCAGCACCGTGGTGCCGGGCAGGCGGTCCTTCAGCAGGGTGTAGAGGCGTGTTTCCGTCTCGGGGTCGCAGGCGGAGGTCGCTTCGTCCAGGAACAGCCAGTCGGGCTTGTGCAGAAGGGCGCGGGCGAAGGCGATGCGCTGCTGCTCGCCGCCGGACAGGCGCTGGGACCAGTGGTCCTCCTCGTCCAGGCGGTCGGCGAAGGCGGGCAGGCCGACGGCCTCCAGCACCTCGGCAACCGCCGCGTCGTCGAAGGCGTTCGCGGCGGAGGGGTAGGCGACGGCGGTGCGCAAGGACCCGATGGGCATGTAGGGCTTCTGCGGCAGGAACATCGCCTGCGCGCCGTTCGGCAGGCTGACGCGGCCCTGGCCGAAGGGCCAGATGCCGGCGACGGCACGGAACAGCGTGCTCTTGCCGGAGCCGGAGGCGCCGGTCACCAGCACGCGCTCGCCCGGCTGCACGGTCAGGTCGGCGCGCAGCAGCGGCGCGTCCTGCTGCGGCAGAGCCAGCGCCACGTTTTCCACGCGGAGTGCGGTGTCCGGGCCGGCGGCGCGGTCGATCTGCGGGGCCTCGCGGTTTGCCCGCTGGATGTCCTCCACCGCTTGGCGGAACCCGATCAGGCGGGTGGTCGTGGCGTGCCACTCGGTCAGGCTGACGTAGCCGTCGATGAACCAGGACAGGGCGCCCTGCACCTGCTCGAACGCCTGGGAGGTCTGCATCAGCGCGCCGAGCTGGACGGCACCGGAGAAGTAGCGCGGGGCGGCGACCAGCAGCGGGAAAATGATCGCCACCTGCCCATAGCCGGAGGTGAACCAGACCAGCCCTTTCTGCGTGCGCATGATGGACCACCAGTTCTCCACCACACGGGAAAAGCGCCGGGCGAAGCCGCTCTGCTCCTGCGCCTCGCCGCCTTGCAGGGCGATGCTCTCCGCGTTCTCGCGCAGGCGGACCAGCGCGAAGCGGAAGTCGGCCTCGTACCGCTGCTGGTCGAAGTTCAGGCGGGCCAGCGGCCGGCCGATTTTGTGGGTCAGCCATGTGCCCACCACCGCGTAGAGCAGGGCGACCCAGACCATGTAGCCGGGAATGGTGATCTCCGTCCCGAACAGCGGAACCGTCAGCTCGCCCGACAGGGTCCACAGCATCGCCAGGAAGGACACCAGCGTGACGAGGTTCGTCATGAAGCCCAGCGTCAGGCTGAGCGTCAGCTGGACGAAGCCGCGCAGATCCTCGGCGATGCGCTGGTCTGGGTTGTCGGTCGCGTTGCCGGCGAACTGAAGCCGGTAATAGGTCTGGCCGGCCATCCATTCGCCCAGGTACCGCTCCGTCAGCCAGCGGCGCCAGCGGATTTGCAGCATCTGGTTCAGGTACAGCCGGTACACCGCCACCGCGATGTAGGCCAGCGCCAGTCCGCCGAACAGCAGAAGCTGGTGGACGAAGGCGTCCTGGTCCTTTTCCTGAAGGGCGTTGAAGATGGCGCCGTTGACCTCGGTCAGCCAGACGGTGATGAAGACGACGCCCAGGTTCAACGCAATGATGACCGCCAGCAGCCCGCGCGCGGCCCAGCGCTCCTCCGACGACCAGTAGGGTCGGGTCAGAGTCCAGACGTCCTTCAGAAAGCTGGTGATCGTGGCAATGCGGCGGCTCATCGGGACGGGCCTCGGCAGGAATGGAACCGAGGTTGCCGAATACCACCGACCCGCATGAAACGCTTATGAAATCGCGTTCACGGGCCGTGCTGGCCGCTTGAAGCGGATTTCAATCCGCTTTGGACCGCGACTGCGGTCCCGGCCGCTCGTGCGGCCGAAGCCCGACCGGCAAATGAGGTCATATAAATTTATAGCGAACGATCGTTCGCTATAAAATCACCCACGCAGAACGTCGCGGCTCGCCAGGACGGCGCCGCCCATGATCAGCGCGCAGGCGGCCCAGACGGTCCAGCCGCCGGTGGCCAGCCCGAACAGGATCAACAGAAGCGTGGAGGCCAGCGGCGTGGCGTAGGACAGCACGCCCAGCGTCCGGATGTCGCCGCGCTTCACCCCGTGGTCCCACACGAAGAAGGCGGCCCCGACCGGCCCGATGCCCAGCCCCAGCACGGCCAGCCACTCGGTGCCGGACGGCACCACGGTCGTCTCGAACAGCAGATGGCAGAGGGCGGCCAGGATGGCGGTGGCGAGGCAGAAGCCGCCGACCGCCTCCGTCGGCACGTCGCCGAAGCGGCGCGACAGTACGGAGTAGCCGGCCCAGGTGACCGCGCAGGCCAGCGCCGACAGATAGCCCGGCAGCGCCCCGGCCTCCAGCGACACGCCGCGCCCGCGGCCCGTCACGATCAGCACCGTTCCGGCCAGCCCGCACAGCGCGCCCAGCACATGCCCGCGCTTCAGCCCTTCGCCCGGCAGCAGGGCGGAGAAGAGCACGATCAGCAGCGGCCACAGGTAGTTCAGCAGGTTGACCTCGACCGCCGCGTCCGGCGCCAAGCGGAAGGCCAGGAAGTAGAAGAAGTGATAGCCGAACAGCCCGGAAACCCCCAGCAGCCAGACCGGCCAGGGCTGGCGCAGCACGCCGATCACGTCCTTGCCGCGGGCGGCACTGGCCGCCGTTCCGACCAGGAACGCCACCACGAAGGCCATGGCCACCAGCTGGAACGGCGGGATCGTGCCCGACAGCGCGGTCAGCAGCGCCAGCGTGGACCACATCAGGATGGCCGTGCCGCCGATGGCGGTCGCGCGGCGGACTTCGGCGGAGGGCGCGAGGATTGTTTCGGTCGTCATGCCGCAGCCTTAGCGCAATGATATGGCCGCAGGCAACTGCGACTTAGAACAAGCCGTTCAGCAGTGATCCGCGCCCGCTGTAGCTGCTGCCGTTCAGGATGCCGAGCGCGCCGGAGGAGGACGAGGACGTGCTGCTGCCCGTCAGCAGGGCGGACAGGCGCTGAAGCTGCGGCGTGGCCTGGAAGGGGTTGTCGCCCTTGGCCGGCTGCTTGGCGATGGTGTCGTAGTCCTTGCTGTAGTCGCCCATGCGCAGCTGGACGCCGTAGTTCTTCTCGTCCTTCGCCGACGCGCTCTTGTCGCGGCTGAGGCGCAGCGTGTAGTCGCCCTTGTCGAGCGGGAACGAGCCCTTTTCCAAGTTCTTGTAGGCGTCATAGGCGGCGCCGGCATCCGCGCTGCTGTCGGCGACGACCTTGCCCTGCTTGTCCATCAGCTGGATGCGCACGTCGGCGTCGCCGACGCGGCCCAGCGACACCTCGCCCTTCGTCGTTACGGTGAACTTGTAGAAGTCCGCCGGGTCGTTCGCCGCCAGGGAGCTGAAGACGTTCAGGCGGCTGGTGTCCTTCACCAGCGTGCCGATGTTGGTGGCGAAGGGGGCGGCGTTCAGCGACGACTTGCGGACGTTCTGTTCGTATTCCTGGACATTGCCGGTGGGCTTGTCGTCCTTGGCGTTCTTGGCCTGCTCCTGCACGCGCTTCATCGCGGCGTCGATGGACGCCTGGATGCTCTGCGCCATGCTGCCGATGTTGCCCAGACCAGCCATTGTTTTTCCCTCCGACAGGCGCCCATTGGGGACGCTTTCCCGGAGCGTTGCACAAAGCGGGCCATCACCTTTCGTTGCACATCAACGGGCTGCGCGTGGGCGGCGGTGCCGGCGGGGGGAAAATTCTGCGCGCGGGCGGCAGTTTTTGCCGCCCGCGCACCGCCTCACCAGACCACGGCCGGCAGCGCCGCGACCTTCAGCGGCCCCAGGAACAAGGACCGGTTCTGCACGGTCACCGGGGCGGTCAGCACCGGTTCCCCGCCCGGCTCGACGGGACGGGCGAGCATGCCCAGCATGGTGCGGGCCAGCGCCAGCTCCTTAGGCCGGAAAAAGCCTTGCAGCGCGTCCAGCACGGCCTGGAAGCCGCGCACCTCCGCCGTCAGCGCGGCCTGGGGCTGGAGCGTGGAGTCGAGCGCCAGCGTGCCGTTCATCGCCAGCTTGAGCGGTCCCCAGTCGAGCTTCAGGCTGTCCAACTCGACCGTGCCGCCGTCGCGGCTCCAGGCGGACAGGCTGACCGGCTCTGGCTTCGGCGGGCGGCCCATGACGCGGGCGGAGACCAGCGCCCGTTCCACCCGGCGGCCCAGCGCGCCGGGCGCTTCCTCCGGCAACTGCACGCCGGTGGCGGTGAGGGAGACGGACAGGCCGGTGTCGGTGTGGCCGGCCGGCGGTTCCGCCGGCTGCGTGGCGGTCAGGTCCAGCGCCGCGATGGGCACCGGCAGCGCGTCGGGCTGGGCCACGAGGTCGGCGAAGGTCAGGCGCAGTTCCACCGGCTGGCCGGACAGCGTCAGCAAGGTGTGGCCCTGGCCGCCGCCCTTCGCCAGCAGGTTCATCGGCGGCTGGCCGGGCTGGGCCAGCGACAGCTTCTGCTCGCCGGGCAGGGACAGGGCGATGCGGGTGTGGTTCCAGGGCGGTGCCTCGGCCACCAGCCGGGAGCCCTGCCACTCGGCCCCGCGCGTGGCGATGTGCGGGGCCTCCACTGCGGCGCGGATCGTGAAGGGATAGCCGTTCACCGTCAGGCCGCGATGTTCCACCAGCGCGCCGTCGGCCCGCTGCGCCTCGATCCAGGCGAGCACGCCGCGCTCCACCGCCGACGCCGCCTGCCACCACCAGACCGAGTAGGCGGCGGCGAGTATGGCCAAGGCAAGGCCGGCGATCCCAAAGACCCTTCGTATCCGCATGTGTGGCATTTCCGTTGTATGACGCCCACCTTATAGCGGGCGGTCGACGACCGTGCTAGATTTCACCTTGTCGGCGCCGGTTCGCGCCTGTTGCATTACTTGTGGGACATGCTGCTCGATACGCAATCGCTTATTGCCGAGCTTCCGGTCGTCGCGCCGTCACGCGCGCCGGCTCCTCTCACCCCCCGATGGTCCATGGACATCACCGTCCTTCCCGGCGCCGACCTCTGGGTTTTCGCCTATGGGTCGCTGATGTGGAACCCGGGCTTCCCATTTCTGGAGAGCCACCCGGCGGTCATCGGCGGCTATCACCGGCGCTTCTGCGTGTCCTCGCACCGCTACCGCGGCACGCCGGAGCGGCCGGGGCTGGTGCTGGGGCTTGACCGCGGAGGTTCCTGCCGCGGCATGGCCTTCCGCGTGGCGCCCGACCATGTGCCGGAAACGCTGGATTACCTGTGGGAGCGGGAGATGATCAACCGCGTCTACCGGCCGAAGCTGCTGCCCGTGCGGCTGCGCGACGGCGGGGACCCGGTGACGGCCTGCACCTTCGTGGTGGACCGCGCACACGGGCAATATTGCGGCTGCCTGGACGAGGCCACCATGGCGGCCCGCATCGCCGGTTGCTGCGGCGAGCGCGGCCCGAACCTGGACTATCTCGCCAACACCGTGGCGCATCTGGAAGAATTGGGCATCCACGACAAGCGCCTGTCGAGCCTGTTGGACGCGGTGAACCGGCGGCTGGGTCCGGCGTAGGCGCAACGCGGCCTACGTTTCCCCTTCCAGCAGCCCCTTGTTCTCGCCCATCAAGGCGATCAGGAAATCCATGACCGCCCGCACCCGTGCGGCGCGGCGCAGATCGTTGTGGACGAGCAGCCACAGCTCCCGTCCTTCCGGCGCGGGGTCGGCGGGGACGCGGACCAGGACGGGGTCGGGAAGCCCAAGGAAGTGCGGCAGGGCGGCAATGCCCAGCCCGGCGCGGGCGGCGGCGGCCAAGCTCGCGAGGTCGTTGGCGCGGAACGTGAAGGGGCGCCCGGCCGCCACGCCGCGCAGCCAGCGCTGCTGCGGCACATGGTCCAGGCTCTCGTCATAGCCGACGAAGGCCCAGTCGGCCTCCGCGCGGCCTTCCAGGTACGAGGGTGCTGCGTAGAGGCCATAGCCCATGGTGCCCAGCCGGCGGCTGACCAGCCCCTCGTCCTCCGGCCGGTTCAGGCGGATCGCCAGATCGGCCTCGCGCCGGGTCAGGCTGACCGCGCGGGCGTCGCCGACCAGTTCCAGCACCACCTGTGGAAAGCGGTCCAGGAACGCCCGCAGGCGCGGCGCGATGAAGGCGCTGGCGAAGACCGGCGGGGCGGACAGGCGCACGGTGCCGGCGGGCTCCGCCGACTGGCCGCGGGCGAACCGTTCGATGGCGAAGGCGCCTTCCTCCAGCCGCCCGGCCAGCGCCGCGACCTCCTCCCCCTCCGCGGTCAGGGCGTAGCCGCGGGGCAGGCGGTCGAACAGCCGGACGCCCAGGCTCGATTCCAGCGCCGCGACGCGGCGCGCCACGGTGGTGTGGTCCACCCGCATGCGGCGCGCGGTCGCCGACAGGCTGCCGCTGCGCGCTAGTTCGACGAAAAATCGCAGATCGCCCCAGTCCATACAGCCCTCTGCGCTGTCTTCTGTGCGAAAACACACAGTTGTTGGGGAAGATTGCCGGATGTTCGTGCGGAATGCCACGGGATAGCGTCGGGCCATCGGATTTTCCAAGGAGACGAACCATGATCCGCGCCATCCGCCTGCATCGCCCCGGCGGCCCGGAAAACCTTCAACTGGAGACCATCGACCTGCCCGATCCGGGACCGGGCGAACTGCGCATCCGCCACGCGGCGGCCGGCGTGAACTATGTGGACGTCTACCACCGCACCGGCCTGTATGCCCTGCCGGGCCTGCCCGCCGTGATCGGTGTGGAGGGTGCCGGCGTGGTCGAGGCGGTCGGGCGGGGTGTCGAGGGCTTCGCACCCGGCGACCGCGTCGCCTGGGCCGGGATGCCGGCCGGCGGCTATGCGGAAGCCCGCATCCTGCCGGCGGAACGCGCCGTGCGCCTGCCGGACGGGCTGGACCCGGTCACCGCCGCGTCGCTGCTGCTGCGCGGGATCACGGTGCACATGCTGGTGAACCGCGTCCGTCCGGTCGGGCCGGGCACCACCCTGCTGGTCCACGCTGCCGCGGGCGGGCTGGGGCTGGTGCTGACGCAGTGGGCGAAGCAACTCGGCGCGACGGTGATCGGCACGGTCGGCAGCGACGAGAAGGCGGAGATCGCCCGCGCCCACGGGCTCGACCACGCCATCCTCTACCGGGAGGAGGACTTCGTCGCCCGCACCCGCACCCTGACCGGGGGCAAGGGCGTGGACTTCGCGGTGGATGGCATCGGCGGCGACATTTTCCGCCGCACGCTGGACGCCGTGGGCCTGTTCGGGATGCTGGCCAGCGTCGGGCAGGCCGGCGGCCCGGCGGCGCCCATTGATCTCACCGAGATCGGCCCGCGCCGCTCCCTGGCCGTGTCGCGGCCGAGTTCCTTCGGCTACATGGCCGACGTCGCCACCTACCGCGCCGCGCTGACGGAGGTGCTGGAGCGTGCCGCCGGGGGCCTGCGCGCCGGGCCGGTCAGCACCCTGCCGCTGGAAGCCGCCGCCGACGCTCACCGTGCGCTGGAAGGCCGCAGCACGGCCGGTGCGCTGGTGCTGGTGCCGTAAGGGGCGCGCCTTATATGGAAGGGCATGCGGAACCTCCGGCTTGCCCTTCTGGCCCTCTGCGCCATCGCGCCCCTCTTTGTGGCCCCGGTCCATGCCGAGGGCGTGCACCATGACCTGGAGGTGACGCTCGACCCCGCCGCGCGCCGGCTGGAGGTGGTGGACCGGCTCCGCCTGCAGGCGGGGGAGCACACGTTGCGGCTGGCCCCGGCGCTGACGGTCGGCGAGGCCTCCGCGGGCGGAAAGCCGCTGGCCGTCGACCGGAAGGGTGCCGCGCTGCGGCTGACGGTCCCGGACGGGGCGGGGGAGGTGGTGCTGCGCTACGCCGGCACCCTGGCCCCGCTGTCCCAGGACGCGCGGGGTGATGGGCCGATGGCGGGTGAGGAAGGTGCCTTCCTGCCGGGTGGCAGCGGCTGGTTTCCCTCCACGGGAGACGAGCCGCCGACATGGCGCCTGTCGGTGCGGGTGCCCGCTCCCTTCGTGGCGGTGGCGACGGGCCGGCTGGTGGAGGAGGCGCGCGGGGGCAGCGGCTTCCACGCCGTCTTTGCCGAGGACCGCAAGGTCGAGGAGCCATCCCTCTTCGCCGGGCCCTGGCAGGTGAAGGAACGGCGGTACGGCGACCTGCGCCTGCGCACCTATTTCCACCCCGAACAGGCCGGGCTGGCCGACGATTATCTGGACCTGACCGCCCGCACCATCGACGAGCAGTCTCGGCGCATCGGCGCCTATCCCTTCACCGGCTTTTCCATCGTCTCCGCACCGCTGCCCGTTGGCCTGGGCTTTCCGGGGCTGACCTACATCGGGCGGCAGGTGCTGCCGCTGCCCTTCATCCGCGCGCAGTCGCTGCCGCACGAGATCCTGCACAACTGGTGGGGCAACGGCGTGCGGGTGGGCGAGGGCGGCAACTGGTGCGAGGGGCTGACCACCTTCATGGCCGACTACGCCGCCGCCGAATCCCGCGGCCCCGACGCGGCGCGGGCCATGCGGCTGGACTGGCTGCGGGACTACGCCGCCCTGCCGGCGGACCGCGACTCCGCCCTGACTTCCTTCCGCGTGAAGGTGCACGACGCCTCGCAGATCGTCGGCTACGGCAAGGCGGCGATGCTGTTCCACATGCTGCGCGCGGAGATCGGGGAGAGCGCCTTCATGGGCGGCATCCGCCGCTTCTGGCAGGATCATAAATTCAAGGACGCGGGCTGGGCCGACCTGCGGCGGTCGTTCGAGGCGTCCTCCGGCCGCGACCTCGGTCCCTTTTTCGAGCAGTGGCTGGACCGGGTCGGCGCGCCGACGCTGCGGCTGGCCGATGCGAAGGCGGACGGCAACGCCGTGACGGTCACCCTGCAACAGGGCTCCCCCACCTACGCGCTGACGGTTCCGGTGGCGGTGGAAACGGAACAGGGCACGCGGTGGAGCACGGTGAGGCTGGACGGGCGGGAGGCCACGGCCACCATCCCCGCCCCCATCTCTGTTGGCGCGCCGCCGAAGGCGGTGACCGTGGACCCGGCCTTCGACCTGTTCCGCCGGCTGGCGCCGGGGGAGGCGCCGCCGATCCTGCGCGACGTGACGCTCGACCACGCGGCGAACACCGTGATCGCCGCCGATGGCGATGCGGCCGACGCCGCCCGCGCGCTGGCCGGGAAGCTGGCCGACGGCAAGCCGCGCATCGTCGCCCCCGACCGCACCGATCCCGTCGCCCCGCTGGCCCTGATCGGCACGACGGAGGGGGTGGACCGGCTGCTGGCGTTCTACCGGCTGCCGCCGGTGCCGGCCAGCCTCGCCAAGCGCGGCACGGCGCGGGTCTGGGCCTTCCGCACGCCGCAGGGGCGGGCTGTGCTGGCGGTGGCGGCCGACGATGCGTCGGCGTTGCAGGCACTGCTGCGCCCGCTGCCCCACTACGGCCGGCAAAGCTGGCTGGTGTTCGACGGCTCACGCGCGGAAGACCGCGGCGTCTGGCCGGCGGGCGCCAGCCCGTTGCGGGTGTCGCTGGAGTAGCGTCTGCCTTTTGAACAGTACCCATGGAGCATACTCCCGCCTTCGCTTGTTGAAGGAGAAAGGGCGCGCGTTGCGCGCGCATTGAGGGAGGGTGGATATGTCCACGACAGCGAAACTGCTTATGGGTTCGGTCATGGGGATCGGCATGGCGGCGGCGCTCGCGCTGCCGGCGGCGGCGGCCCCCGGCGACATCCACACGGTGACCGGCGAGAAGGTGAACCTGCGCGCCGCCCCGTCGGACAACGCCTCGATCCGCTCCACGATCGGGCGCGGCGACGAGGTGATCGAGCTGAAGCAGGAAGGCAGCTGGATCGGCGTGCGGTCGATGCGCACGGGTGAAGAGGGATGGGTCTTCTCCGACCTGGTGAAGCGGCGTACACCCAGCACGCTCAGCGGCGCCGCGGCCCCGTCAGAGGCCGGGTTCGGGCGCATCTCCTCCGGGTTCGACGGGCTGCTGGCGAACATCAACAACCAGCTCGGCTACCGGATGGCGGAACGGGTGGAGCAGACCAGCGACGGCGGCCTGCGGGTGATCCCCACCCAGGAATGGCTCTACAACACCAGCCGCGAGGCCAAGATCTACGCGGCCCTGGCGCTGTACCAGATGTGGAAGAACCACAACAACGGACGCCCGGTGAACGTCGCACTGGGCTCCCCCGGCTCCTCGGCCATCGCCATCGAGGACACCTCCCGCGGGCCGGAATTGGCGCTGCCGCTGATGGGCGCGTCGCGGTAAGAGAAGAGTGCAGAAGGCAATTGCGGGGGGCTGAAGCGCCCTCCGCGTCCTTTTCTTGATCCGCATCAACGCCCGTTCCATGCTGGGCCGGCCAAATGCCGCGCTGGTCAGACGAACGGGCGGGGCGCATGAAGTACGTCGATGAATTCCGGGATGCGGGGTTGGCCCGCGGCATCGCCGCCGCCATCGGGCGGGGGGCGGCGACGGCGCGCGCCTATCACCTGATGGAATTCTGCGGCGGGCACACGCACGCCATTTCACGCTACGGCATTCCGGACCTGCTGCCGGCCAACGTCCGCATGATCCACGGGCCGGGCTGCCCGGTCTGCGTGCTGCCGGTGGGGCGCATCGACGATGCCATATCCATCGCACGGCAGCCGGGGGTGATCCTGTGCACCTACGGCGACGTGCTGCGGGTGCCGGGCTCCGCCCGCGTCAGCCTGCTGAAGGCGAAGGCGCAGGGCGCCGACGTGCGCATGGTGCTGTCCACCATGGACGCGCTGCGCATCGCGGAGGAGAATCCGGGTCGCGAGGTGGTCTTCCTCGCCATCGGCTTCGAGACCACGACCCCGCCCACGGCGCTGGCCATCCGGGCGGCGCAGGCCAAGGGCCTGAGCAACTTCACCGTCTTCTGCAATCATGTCCTGACGCCGTCGGCCATCCAGAACATCCTGGAAAGCCCGGAGGTAAGGGAGCTGGGCACCCTGCCGCTGGACGGCTTCCTCGGCCCGGCCCACGTCTCCGTCATCATCGGCAGCCGTCCCTACGAGTATTTCGTGGAGGAGTACCGGAAGCCCGTCGTGGTGGCGGGGTTCGAGCCGCTGGACGTGCTCCAGGCCATCCTGATGCTGATCCGGCAGGTGAACGAAGGCCGGGCGGAGGTGGAAAACCAGTTCACCCGCGCCGTGACGCGCGAGGGCAACGTGAAGGCCCAGCAACTGGTCGCTGACGTGTTCGAGATGCGGCGCAGCTTCGAATGGCGGGGCCTCGGCACCGTTCCCTACAGCGGGCTGCGCATCAAGGAAGCCTACGCCGCCTTCGACGCGGAGCGGCGCTTCGCGGTGCCCGGCCGGTCCGTGCCGGACCACAAGGGCTGCGAGTGCGGGGCCATCCTGCGCGGCGTGAAGAAGCCCAGCGACTGCAAGCTGTTCGCCACGGTCTGCACGCCGGAGAACCCCATGGGTTCCTGCATGGTGTCGGCGGAAGGCGGGTGCGCCGCGCACTACACCTACGGACGCTTCCGCGACCACCAGACCTCATCGAATCAAGGGGCGGAGGCGGTCTGATGCGCATCCTGATCCTGTGCCACGCCTTCAACAGCCTCGCCCAACGCCTCTACGTGGAACTGGCGGAGCGCGGGCACGCGCTGTCGCTGGAATTCGACGTGAACGACGCGGTGACGCGGGAGGCGGTGGGGCTGTTCGGGCCGGACCTCGTGCTCGCCCCCTTCCTGAAGCGCGCGATCCCGGAGGACGTGTGGCGCCGGGTGCCCTGTCTGGTCGTGCACCCTGGCCCGCTCGGCGACCGGGGGCCGTCGGCGCTGGATTGGGCGGTGCTGGAGGGTGCCACATCGAATCAAGATTGGCGGTGGGGCGTCACCCTGCTGCAGGCGAATGGGGAGATGGACGCGGGCGACGTCTGGCGCTCCGTCCCCTTCGCGATGCGCGAGGCGCCCAAGGCGAGCCTCTACCGGCACGAGGTGACGGAGGCCGCGGTCGCGGCGGTGCTCGACGCGTTGGAGCGGTTCGCGGCTGGCGGCCGGCCTACGCCCTTCGATCCTATTGATCAGGCGGCCTTGGGGCGGCCTCGTCCGGCGATGCGGCAGGCCGACCGGGCCATCGACTGGAGCCGCGACACCACCGCCGCGGTGCTGCGCAAGATCCGCAGTGGCGACGGCATGCCCGGCGTGCGCGACCGGATCGCCGGGCGGGAGGTCAGCCTGTTCGACGCCCACCCGGCGCACGGCCTGCGCGGCGAGCCCGGCGCCCTGGTTGCCCGCTGCGAAGGCGCCGTGTGCCGCGCCACCGTGGATGGTGCGGTGTGGATCGGGCACCTGAAGCCGTGGGATTCCGAAATTTCCTTGAAGCTGCCCGCCGAGCTGGTGCTGGGGGAGGAGGCCGCGCGTCTGCCGGAAGCCCAGGGACACCGCGACCTGTGGTACGAGGAGGCGGACGGTGTCGGCTGGCTGCATTTTCCCTTCTACAACGGCGCCATGAGCGCCCGTCAGTGCGAGCGGCTGCTCGCCGCCTATCAGGCGGCCTGCCGGCGCGACGTGCGGGTGATCGTGCTGGCCGGCGGCGACGATTTCTGGAGCAACGGCATCCACCTGAACGTCATCGAGGCCGCCGGCAGCCCCGCCGACGAGTCCTGGCGGACCATCAACGCCATCGACGATCTGGCCCGCGCCATCCTGACGACCGGCGACAGGTTGACCGTTGCTGCGCTGGCCGGCAACGCGGGGGCGGGCGGTGTCTTCCTGGCGCTGGCCGCCGACCGGGTGTGGACGCGCGACGGGGTGGTGCTGAACCCGCACTACAAGGGCATGGGGAACCTTTACGGCAGCGAATATTGGACCTACGTCCTGCCCCGCCGCGCCGGGGACGAACACGCCCGCGCCGTCACCCAGGCCCGCCTGCCCATGGGAACGGCGGAGGCGCACCGGCTGGGGCTGGTGGACGACCGGTTCGGGTGCGGGGTGGCGGATTTCCGGGCGGAGGTGCGGGACCGCGCCCGCGCGCTCGCCGCCGATCCGGCCCTGCCGCTGCTGCTGGATGACAAGCGCCGCCGCCGCGACGCGGACGAGGCCGTGAAGCCGCTGGCCGCTTATCGGGCAGAGGAGTTGGAGCGCATGCGCCTGAACTTCTACGGCTTCGACCCCAGCTACCACGTCGCGCGGTACAATTTCGTCTTCAAGGTGCCGAAGTCGCGCACGCCGTTGTATCTGGCACGGCATCGGGGATGAAGAGTGTGCTCGTGTGGGGAGTGTTGCCCCCACCCTAACCCTCCCCCGCTGGGCGGGGGAGGGAACTCCGCCGCCTTACGACTGCAACAGGGGCGGCAACAGGCTGCACGCGCTGAAGAACAAGGCGCCCGTCACGAATTTCCAGCAGGCGACGTTGCGATACCACGTGAGGTCGTCGGGCTGCACCGGGCTCGCGCGCCGGATGGTGGTTACGGCTTGGGCATCCAGGATCCTCATGGCGCCATCTCCATCGCAGGTTCGATCGCGAGACTATCCCCGGCCCCCGGCGTGCAGCATTGATCCGGAACAACCCACGCGCGCCACGCCGTGACAAAGAGGCGCCGGACGGCAGGCATGGAACCATCGGGGTAGCGTGATCCCAAGGCCCCCGGCGCAGTTACTTGAGATCATCAAGGGAGATGCGCCATGCAGGACCAGCTCCGGACGGCGGGCGCCGGCCCGCAACCGCCGCACGATCACAAGCCGCTCTACAAGCATCTGTACTTCCAGGTGCTGTGCGCCATCGCGCTCGGCATCGCGCTCGGCTACTTCCAGCCGGCGCTGGCGGAGAAGATGAAGCCCTTCGGCGACGGCTTCGTGAAGCTGATCAAGATGCTGATCGCGCCCATCATCTTCTGCACGGTCGTTCACGGCATCGCCAGCATGGACGACATGAAGAAGGTCGGGCGGGTCGGCATCAAGGCGCTGGTCTATTTCGAGGTGCTGACGACCGTGGCGCTGGTGATCGGCCTGGTCATCGTCAACCTGTGGAAGCCCGGCGTGGGCATGAACGTGGACCCCGCGACGTTCGACACCAAGGCGATCCAGACCTACACGCAGGCGGCGGAGAAGACCGGGGCGGTCGACTACATCCTGCACATCATCCCGGACACGGTCGTCGGCGCATTCGCCGAGGGCGAAATCCTGCAAGTGCTGCTGTTCGCCATCCTCTTCGCCTTCGGCATCCATTTCGTGGGGGACCGCGGCAAGCCGCTGCTGGCGGTCATCGACCTGACCGCCGCCGCGCTGTTCAAGGTGGTGGGGATCATCATGCGCGTGGCGCCGCTGGGCGCCTTCGGCGCCATGGCCTTCACCATCGGCAAGTATGGGCTGGGCACGCTGCTGTCGCTGGGCAAGCTGATGGCCGGCTTCTACGCCACCTGCCTGCTGTTCGTCTTCGTCGTGCTGGGGGGCGTCGCCTGGATGTGCGGGTTCAGCATCTTCCGCTTCATCCGCTACATCAAGGAGGAACTGCTGATCGTGCTGGGCACGTCGTCGTCGGAATCCGTGCTGCCGCGCATGATCGCGAAGATGGAGAACCTGGGCTGCAACAAGTCGGTGGTCGGGCTGGTCATCCCCACCGGCTATTCCTTCAACCTGGACGGCACCTGCATCTACCTGACCATGGCCGCCATCTTCCTGGCGCAGGCAACCAACACGGAGCTGACCCTGGCGCACGAGCTGGGCATCATCGGCGTGCTGCTGCTGACCTCCAAGGGGGCGGCGGGCGTCACGGGCAGCGGCTTCATCGTGCTGGCGGCGACGCTGGCCTCGGTCGGCACCATCCCGGTCGCCAGCATCGCCCTGATCCTGGGCGTCGACCGCTTCATGTCGGAAGCCCGCGCGCTGACCAATCTGGTCGGCAACGGTGTCGCCACCGTCGTCGTGGCGAAGTGGGAAGGCGCGTTGGACGAGGAACGGATGCGCAGCCACCTGGAGCACGAGACCGACGCCGAAGCCGACACGCCGGAGGAGGCCATGGCCGAACGCGAAGCCGCCGCGGCGCCGGAGCGCCGCTGATGCAGCGCTGGCGCCGGAGCGCCGCTGATGCGGCGTTTTTGTGAGGTATGCTATTCGATCATTGCAAGGCTAACAGTTTTGCGGGCTTGTGGACGAGGCTGATAGGTTCGTTCCTGAACAAAAGTCTGGGAGGACCTTCATGAAGCGTCGTTCGTTCCTGACCACGGCGGGTGTCGGCGTGGCCGCCAGCACCCTGGCCGCCCCTGCCATCGCCCAGTCTACGCCGGAAATCCGCTGGCGTCTCGCCTCCAGCTTCCCGAAAAGCCTGGACACCATCTATGGCGGCGCCGATGTCATCGCCCATCGCGTGGCGGCCATCACCGACAACAAGTTCCAAATCCGTCCCTTTGCCGCGGGCGAAATCGTCCCCGGCCTTCAGGTGCTGGACGCGGTGCAGAACGGCACCGTCGAATGCGGCCATACGGCCAGCTATTACTACGTCGGCAAGGACCCGACCTTCACCTTCGACGCCACGGTGCCGTTCGGCCTGAACGCGCGCCAGCAGAACGCCTGGATCTTCCAGGGCGGCGGCATGGCCCTGCTGCGTGACTTCTTCAAGGACTACAACGTCGTCAACTTCCCGGCGGGCAACACCGGCGTCCAGATGGGCGGCTGGTTCCGCAAGGAGATCAAGACGGTCGACGACCTGAAGGGCCTGAAGTTCCGCATCGGCGGCTTCGCCGGCTCGGTTCTGCAGAAGCTGGGCGTCGTGCCGCAGCAGATCGCCGGCGGCGACATCTACCCGTCGCTGGAAAAGGGCACCATCGACGCGGCGGAGTGGATCGGCCCCTACGACGACGAGAAGCTGGGCTTCAACAAGGTCGCCAAGTACTACTACTATCCCGGCTGGTGGGAAGGCGGTCTGAACGTCTCCCTCTACATCAACCAGCAGCAGTGGGACCAGCTGCCGAAGCCGTACCAAGCGGCGCTGGAGGCGGCCTGTTTTGAGGCCACCGTCATCATGAACGCGAAGTACGACGCGGACAACCCGGCGGCCCTGAAGCGTCTGGTGGCCGGCGGCGCCCAGCTGCGGCCCTTCCCGCGCGAGGTCATGGAGGCGAGCTACAAGGCGGCCTACGAGCTGTACGACGAAACGGCCAAGAGCAACCCGAAGTTCGCCAAGATCTACGAACCGTGGAAGAAGTTCCGCGACGACGAGTACCTGTGGTTCCGCGTCGCCGAGAGCAGCTTCGACAACTTCACCTTCACCGCCGGCCAGCGCCGGTAAGACGGTTTGGGGAAAGTTCGGTGCGGCGCTTCGGTGCCGCACCTTTTTTATGCTCTTCTCAAAGTGGCCGCGGCGTCAGCGGCTCGCCCAGCGGGCAGTCGAGCGCCGCGCGGTCCCAGCCGCCGAGGTCCGCCGCGGCGTCGTAGGTGCTTTGCAGGAAGGCCAGCAGCGCGGCCTCCGGGTCGTCAGCGCGGCGCACCGCGTCGTAGGGCAGCACGAATTCCCCCAGGGCACGATTGAAGGCCGCGGCATCCGGCTTCACCGTTACCCCGTCGAACCCCTTCGGCGCCGGGTAGGCGTAGGAATAGAAGGCCGCCTCCTCGACGCCCCCGCCGCCGGGCCAGAAACCGGCGGAGGAGACCTCGTGGCTGTAGGCCTCGCGGGTCACGTCGTCGGGCAGGTTCGGCACGCCGCCAGGGTGCGGCGGGGCCTTGCGGCCCGAAAAGCGGGTGACGGCAAGGTCGAAGCTGCCCCAGAACAGGTGCACCGGGCTGACCTTGCCCAGAAAGCCGGTGCGGAAGCGTTTCAGCACGCGGTCCACCGACACCAGGGCGCCGAAGAAGCGCCGCACCGCGTCCGCGTCGTAGGGCCGCGTCGCCCGATCCTCCTCGAACGGGATGGGGGAGGGGACCTCGTTCGGTGCGCCGTCGCGGCGGGGCGTTCCGCCCAGGGCCGCCACCAGTTCCTGGAAGCGCCCGTTGAAGTCGGCGACCGACATGGGGCCGAGCGCGATGTGCCCGGTGCGCCCGTCCGTAGCGCGGCCGACCACCGCGTGGTTGATCAGGTCGAAGGCGATCTCGATGCCGCCGGGGCCGTCCGGGATCAGCGAGGTGGTCAGCCCGCGCCCGTCGACGTAGAGCGTGGCGTGCCAGGAATGGTTCACCCAGGGCGTGCGCGCCAGCCGGTATTTGCCGACGATCTGGGTGTAGAGGTGCAGCGCCTCGCACGTTTCCCGCCAGGGGCCATAGGGGATGTCCGGCCACATGGGTCTGTTCCTCCTCCGGTCTGCTTTGCCCGCAGGCTAAGCCAAGACCGGCGCGGGGAACCCAGTCGCATGCGCGCGTAACCTTTCGGACGAGTGTCCGGCCGGTGCCGCAGCCCCTCGGCCGAACGCAACAACGGCGTGGACCCATGGAGTGGGCCGCGGCTCACCCCCATCTGTTTCCAAAAGGAAACGGAGAGGCCGAATGCGGTTCATGACGTCGGCGCAGTTCATCGAACGGTCCCGGGTGGCCGACGAGTTCGTCGCGCCCGCGGCGGCGCGGGCCAACCGCCTGTTGGCCGACAAAGGCCTGGGCCGCCTGCCGCCGTGCCGCGTCTCCTACTTCATCGAGGAGCTTCACCGGCCGGGTGCCGTCATCGGCCTGCACACCAAGGGCACCGCCGACATGCGGCTGAATCTTGCATGGCTCGCCGACGTGGCGCAGCGGAGCACCGACCCCGAGTGGGACATCGCCTTCGTCATCCTGCACGAATACGCCCACTTCGTCCTGGAGTTCCTCGAATCCCGGGAGGCCGGCACCGGCGCCGTGCGCCAGCGGATCGAGGCCGAACACGCCGACTTCCTGCGCCGCATGCAGCGCCTCGGCTGGCTCGCCGATCCGGCGTTGCGGAAGCTCCTGTCCCATCACAACGCCGTGGCCGAGGAATGGTACTGCGACGCCTTCGCCTATTGGGCGGCGGGCACCCTGCCGGAACCGCACGCGTCGTTCTTCGACGATCTGCTGGCGGAGGTGCGCGTGCTTCCGGTTGACTGATGTGGCCAACGGCGAGGGGGCGTCGGGCGCCTCTCGAATCGGACGCGCCACCACAGCGTCGGTCTTTTCAATTAGGCTGAGAGCGGCTTGAGGCTGTAGCGGAAACGGGCGCATGTCCCGACGACCAGAGTCCGCGTTGCGCCAAGAACCGACACGTCATACTGCAACCACACGGACTGCCCGTTCTGGTACAAGATTCGCAAGGATTCTGTTGATTACCGGCTTGAGATCCACCAATGCTTCCTCGGCTTGATCCGGTGGCATTCTCGAAATATGTTGGGATATTAAACGTTTTCCTTCTGTGCTGAAAGTCTTCTGGATACGTAAACGGTCTATGTTTCCGAGGCCTTCGAAAGGTGATCCTCCTCCCTCTATAATGAGGCGATTATTGATTTCTGGCGCAATTCTATTTGTGAGATCGGCAACAGGAACCAGCCAGCCCCGCTGTTCAGCCAGATCCCAAAGGCTGTCAGAATAAAATGCTTCGAGGTCTGCCGGAATACGGAAGTTTGTCTTCAGAGCCCTTAACCTAGGAGGCTCGATAAGGCACATTGCTTTTACCAGATCGGAGTTGTCTAAGCGAAGACGCTGTAGTTCATTCGATAACTCGCGCTTGGCTCGCTTTCCTTCTTCGTCTGCGTCAAAGAGCGCTAAAGCACGCATTCTCATTGTTTTTGGGCGATGACGCATTTCCAAGCCCCAGGCCAATGCACGGCTGGACAGCGCATTCGCCGAACCGTACTCACCATCGCCCCCTGGATGAATGTGTATTCCAGCCAGGGCTTCTGGAGACAGGATTGCGGTTAATTTAGAAATCACTGCTGCGTCACTGGCACCTTCCACAAACAAAGTTGGGCGACGCCGTTCGGCAATTTCCCTAGCGTCCTCAAGGTCGCGCTCAAATTTTTCGAGCTTTTCGCGGGCCTCTACAATGTATGGGGTGACAAGGGGCATCAACCCCATGGCTTGGTCGACCTCTTCGCGTTTTTTTTGGATCACCGCTGTGCGCCGGTCATGCTTTTGAACGAAGTGAACGGTCAGCCAAGGATCACCGACGGGATCATCACTAGGTTCAGGAAGCCCGTAGAAGACTGGGCTGTGTGTGGACAAAAGGAGTTGGTAGCGACCATCGCTCTCAGCAACGGTATTTGTAATCTGTCGGGCCATCTCGAAGCAGGATGACATTTCAACGTTATTTTCTGGTTCCTCGAATCCCCAGATATGGGTGTAGCGGACCGCTCCCCGCCCAAGCAGGGAATTTTCTTTCTCCGCCATGAACTTCAACATCATTGGGATGTGTCGAATTTTTATACCATCGCCTCGGCGAGAAAGTGGTATATCTTCTTCTCGAAATTCAAGGTTCTCGAAAATCTGCCGAAGATTTTCGGGAAGGCGCATCGCATTTTCTGTTTGGAATGTCTGGTTAACCGAGACAAGAAGCTCTTCCATGTGCTCCTGTATTTTTCCTTCGAAATCGAGGGCAGATGCTCGAAGCGTCTGATCTGCAACCGTCGCGACCACTTCATACATCTTCCCCTGAAGATCGGCAAAAAATTTTTTGTCCTTGATAGCCGGAACGTATTGGAAGCGATACCTGTCTAGCAAAAAACCTATCTTTGATCTGGCGGAAAATAGCTGTCCATCTGCGTAATTACGTTCTTCCATATCTGTGACGGGACCATAAGCGCGCCATATTTTACGCCAAATCACTTGCTTCGGACGCCCTTCGCGGAGATAGCCTTCCGGAAGCTGGAAGGTGAGTGTGACTTCAACTTCATTCGCCTTGTTACGCCTCTGCGCGGCAAACCGATTGAAATCTCTTTCGAAATCAAACGGCGTACCAGGATCAGTTTGACCATTAAAAAAAAGATTGAGAGCTCGAAGGATGTTCGACTTTCCCGCGTCATTGGCTCCGACAAACGTCGTGATCCAATTCGCCTGAATATCAGCCTTTTCAATGGATCGAAAGTTCCGGATATGAATATGCGAGATCATGTGTGTTCCTATGGTTCTTTGTGCGTATCGATAGCTGATGATGCACGCGAAAAGTCTCCGGACGAAAAATATTACATCTTCTACGCGCGACGTCAAGGCAAGGTGGTTAGTACTTACAGGGAATATGGTCGGTTCATCCGGCGCGGGCTTCTTCTCCAGTCTGCATCTTAAATCGCGGATACACCTGAACGTATGTCCGCTCCTGGTGATTTGCAGTCGTGGGTGAATGTCCGCTATGGGTCATGAGCCGCCGTGCTTGTACGGAGGCTCCGCTCCTTGAGAAGACAATCCAAAAGCAGAGGCTAAGCAATACATCGGCTCCCGCATCCGGCCGGACCGACCATTCCTACCGTCCCGCTTCCCGTGCCAGCGTCAGGAAGCCGGCGATGTGGTCCACCGTTTCCTCGCCTCGGCGGATGCCGAGATGGATGCTTTTGCCGATCCCGCCGGGGCCGAGACGCACGGTGCGGACGGGCAGGTCCGAGCCTTCCTCGTGCACGAGCCAATCCGGCAGGACCGCAACCCCCCGCCCGGCGGCGACGAGTTGCAGCGTCAGGTCGGTCGACTCCGCCGTCGTGTGGCGGCGCGGCCGGCAATGGGCGGGCACGAGGAAACGGGTGTAGACGTCCAGCCGCTCCAGCCTGACCGGGACGGTGATCAGGTCCTCGCCAAGAAGATCCTGCGGCAGCGCCACGTCGCGCGCGGCCAGGGGATGCGCGTCGTGCACCGCCAGGACGAGTTCATAATCGAAGACCGGCGTGAACAGGACCTCGGACGACTCGATCGGATCGGGGGTGATCAACAGGTCGATCTCGTTGTCCAGCAGGGCGGCGACGCCGTCGAAGCGGAAGGCGGTGCGGACTTCGAAATCCACGTCCGGCCATTGCGCGAGGTAGACGGCCGTCATCCGCATCAGCCATTTCTGGCAGGGGTGGCATTCCATCCCCACCCGCAACGCGCCGCGCCGGCCGGAGGCGAAGTCGGCCAGAACCCGCTCGGCATGCTCGAACTGCGGCAGCACGCGCTGGGCGAGCGCCAGAAGATGCTCCCCGGCCTGGGTGAAGCGGAGGTTGCGCCCCTTCTTCATCCAGATCGCGATGCCGTGGCGTTCCTCGAACTTGCGGATCGTGTGGCTCAGCGCGGACTGGCTGACGTTCAGACGGCCGGCGGCGGCGGTGACGCTGCCCTGGCGGTCCACCTCCCGCAGGATCGCAAGAAGCTGGCGGTCAAGCATCCATGACTCCCGCTCATTCAATCATGAGAACAAACCATTTCCGTTCATGATGGATGGCCGGTAATCCTGGATCAACCGCAGCCGTCGGCGCGGCCAATGCACAGCCCGAGGAAACGCATGTCCCAAGCCGAAGCCAGCACCACGACCGGGCAGGTGTCAGCAAGCCCGTACGGGCATGAGATGGGCAATGTCCTGCGGCTGGCGGCCGGGCAGGCGCTGGCCGGTGCGAACGCGGTGGTTGTGTACGCGACGGGCGCCATCGTCGGCAACACGCTGGCGCCCAGCCCGGCGCTGGCGACGCTGCCGATCTCCATCTTCGTCGTGGGGATGGCGGTGTGCACCCTGCCGGCCGGCGCCATCGCCCGGCGGCACGGCCGCCGCGCCGCGTTCCTGGCGGGAACGGGATGCGGCGTCCTCGTCGGGCTGCTGTGCGCCCTGGCGGTCGTGCTGGGCTCGTTCTGGCTGTTCTGCGCGGCGATGATCTTCGGCGGTGCCTATGCGGCCGTGGTCCTCTCCTTCCGCTTCGCCGCCGCCGATTGCGCCCCCCCGGAGCGCCGTGCGCGCGCCATGTCCGCCGTGATGGCGGGCGGGGTGTTCGCCGGGGTCATCGGTCCACAACTCGTCACCCACACGATGGACCTGTGGCTGCCCCACCTGTTCGCGGCGACCTATCTGGCGCAAGCCGCCATGGCCGCCGTGTCCGCACTCGTCCTGATCGGCGTCCGGCTGCCGAAGCCGACGGCGGCGGAGATCGCGGGCGGCCGCCCGATGGGCGCCATCGCGCGCCAGCCCCGCTTCGTCACCGCCGTGATCTGCGGGCTGGTGTCCTACCTGCTGATGAACTTCATCATGACGGCCGCCCCGCTGGCGATGCGGCTGTGCGGCCTGTCGCAGGAGGCGTCCAACCTCGGCCTGCAATGGCACGTGATCGCGATGTACGGGCCGAGCTTCTTCACCGGGCGGCTGATCGCGCGCTTCGGCGCTCCCCGCATGGTGGCCGCGGGGCTGGCGCTGATCGCCGCATCCGCTGCGACCGGGCTGGCCGGGGTGGATGTGGCGCATTTCTGGCTGAGCCTGATCCTGCTGGGGCTCGGCTGGAACTTCGGCTTCCTCGGCGCCTCGGCCCTGGTGCTGGAATGCCACCGCCCGGAGGAACGGACGCGGGTGCAGTCGCTTAACGACTTCATCGTGTTCGGGACGATGGCCCTGGGCTCCTTCGCGTCCGGGGGGCTGCTGACGGCCTACGGGTGGGATACGGTCCTTTGGGTCTCGTTCGTCCCTCTTGCCGTGGCGGTTGCGGCGCTCGCCGTCACGGCGTCATCCCGCTCCGTCCGCTCCGTCGGATGAGGTGAGCCGGGTCACCCGCTGCACTTCGAGTAGCCGCAATTCAGGCAGGTGTCGCAGCCTTCCTGGTGGATCAGGCCGGGCTGGCCGCATTTCGGGCATTGCTGGGCGCGCACCGGCGGCCCGTCCGCGGCAGCCCCCGGTTCGTCGCCGCCCACGGCGTCGCGGGCCATCACCTTGCGCGCGGCCTCGGCCACCAGCGTGTCCGGCTCGGGCAGCATGCCGATGGTCTTCATGTGCCGCTCGATCACGTCGCCGATGGCGGCCAGCAGGGAGGGAACGTAGCGCCCCTGCATCCAGGCGCCACCGCGCGGGTCGAACACCGCCTTCAGTTCCTCCACCACGAAGCTGACGTCGCCGCCGCGCCGGAACACGGCGGAAATCATGCGCGTCAACGCCACGGTCCAGGCGTAATGCTCCATGTTCTTGGAGTTGATGAACACCTCGAAGGGCCGGCGGCGCCCGCCTTCGATGATGTCGTTGATGGTGATGTACATGGCGTGGTCGCTGTCCGGCCAGCGCACCTTGTAGGTCTCGCCGGGCAGCGCCTCCGGCCGGTCGAGCGGCTTGGTCATGTAGACGACCGAGCCCGGCTCCCCGCGCAGGCCCGCGGGATCCGCCAGGGCGAGGGTGGAGGGAGCAGCCGCGGCAGCCGCCTCATTTGCCTCGGCGGGCTTCGCCTCCTCCTTCTTCACCGCCAGGACGGAGCCGGTCACGGCGTTCGGTCGGTAGGTCGTGCAGCCCTTGCAGCCCAGCTCGTAAGCCTGCCGGTAGACGTCCTTGAAGGCGTCAAAGGGCAGATCCTCCGGGCAGTTGATGGTCTTGGAGATGGAGCTGTCCACATGGCGCTGTGCGGCGGCCTGCATCACCACATGTTCCGACGGCGTCAGCACCTGCGCGTCGACGAAATAGTCGGGCAGCGGCTGGTCGGGTCCGAACTTCTCGCGGAACAGGCGGTAGGCGTGGTCGCTCACCTCCTCCGTCCGGCGGCTGCCGTCGGGCATCAGGACCGTGCGCTCGTAGGAGTAGGAGAAGACCGGCTCGATCCCCGACGACACGTTGTCGGCGAACAGCGAAATGGTCCCGGTGGGCGCGATGGAGGTCAGCAGCGCGTTGCGCACGCCGTGCCGCTCGACCAGCGCCCGCACGTCCTCGTCCAGCGCCCGCACCATGGGGGCGTCCAGATAGGCGTCGCGGTCGTAAAGCGGGAAGGCCCCCTTTTCCGCCGCCAGCAGGGCGGAGGCGCGGTAGGCCTCGTTCTGGATGGCCTTCAGCCAGGAATCGGTCAGCGCCACCGCCCGGTCGGTGCCGTAGCGGACGCGGCACAGGATCAGCGCGTCGGCCAGCCCCGTCACACCCAGGCCGATGCGGCGCTTGGCCTGCGCCTCGTGCGCCTGCTCCTCCAGCGGGAAGCGGGAGGCGTCCACCACATTGTCCATCATCCGCACGGCCAGCCCGACCAGCGTCCGCAGCCGGGCGGCGTCCAGCCGCGCCGTCTCCTCGAACGGGTCCAGCACCAGCGCCGCGAGGTTGATGGAGCCGAGCAGGCAGGCGCCGAACGGGGGCAGGGGCTGCTCGCCGCATGGGTTGGTCGCGGAAATGCGCTCGACGTACCGCAGGTTGTTGCGCTCGTTGATGCGGTCGATGAAGATCACGCCTGGTTCCGCGTAGGCGTAGGTCGCCTGCATGATGCGGTCCCACAGGGCGCGGGCCTGCACGACGCGATAGACGCGGTCGCCGAAGACCAGCGGCCAGGGCTTGTCGGCCTTCACGGCGTCCATGAAGGCGTCGGTGACCAGCACCGACAGGTTGAACATGCGCAGGCGGCCGGGCTCGCGCTTGGCGTCGATGAAGTCCTCGATGTCCGGGTGGTCGCAGCGCAGGGTCGCCATCATGGCGCCGCGCCGGGCGCCGGCCGACATGATGGTGCGGCACATGCTGTCCCACACGTCCATGAAGGACAGCGGGCCGGAGGCGTCGGCGCCGACGCCCTTCACCGGCGCGCCCTTGGGCCGCAGGGTGGAGAAGTCGTAGCCGATGCCGCCGCCCTGCTGCATGGTCAGGGCGGCCTCGCGCAGGTGGGCGAAGATGGCGCCGAGGTCGTCCTCGATCGTGCCCATGACGAAGCAGTTGAACAGCGTCACCGATCGGCCGGTGCCGGCCCCGGCCAGGATGCGGCCGGCGGGCAGGAATTCGAACCGGGACAGCGCCTCCTCGAACCGGGGCGCCCAGGCGGCGGGATCGGCCTCGGGAGCGGCAAGGGCTGTGGCGACGCGGCGCCACGTGTCCGCGATCTCCCGGTCGATGGGCTCGCCCTCGGCCGTCTTGAAGCGGTACTTCATGTCCCAGATCCGCTGGGAAATGGCGGCGATGCCCGGCATGCGTCCTCCCTCGCGCGGCCAATCGAAGGGCTGGCGCGCTTACACCATGCACAAAAGAGTAAGAGCCCGCCCCAGGACGGTCAACCCGGCGGTTCCGCTTACGTTCCCGCCGGAATAGAGGGCACGGGAGCCGGGGGGCGAAGGCAGGAAACGAGATCAGGAGGCTGGACTGGCTGCCCCGGTTGCGTGGGCGTCTGCGGGCGCCGCCTGGGGGCGCACGGTCGGCGGGCCGCCGGCCGCGACGACGAGGCGGTCGGTCGCGGCCTCCAACTGCTCCTCCAGCATTTGCATGGCCTTGGCACGGCCAAGGCCGGGCTGGATGGGCGGCAGGAATTCCACGACCACGGTGCCCGGCCGCTTGATGAAGCTGTGCCGCGCCCAGTAGAGGCCGGCGTTCAGCGCCATCGGGACGATGGGGATGTCCAGGTTCTCGTACAACACGCCCACGCCGATGCGGTAGGGGCGATAGGCGCCGGCGGCGACCCGCGTGCCCTGCGGGAAGATCACGATGGGCCGCCCTTCGTCGCGCACGGGCTTGGAGTTCCGCACCAGCGAGGCGACAGCCCGCCCGCGGGCGCCGCGGTCCACCGGGATCATGCGCGCCTTGGCCGCGTACCAGCCCCAGATCGGGATCCACAGCAGCTCGCGCTTCAGGATGATGGCGGGGTCGTTGACCAGGAAGTGCAGCTTCATGGTCTCCCACGCCGACTGGTGCTTCGCGGCCAGCAGGAAGGAGCCGGAGGCCGGCACATGCTCTCGCCCGCGCACCTCGTAGCGGATGCCGACCAGCGTCCGTTCCAGCCACGCGATGGTACCAAGGTACCACATGACCACGCGGACCATTGCATGCCGCGGCAGCAGGAGCATCCACAGCAGGCCAAGGCAGGCAATCGCGGTCCACACGTGGAACGCGATGTTGAAGGCGAGGGAGCGCAGGAAAATCATCGGCGGAACTTGTCAGGAATCGAGCAGCTTCTCAAGCCCGTAGCGCAACAGCGTCAAAAGGTACTTGTTGTACTCCGTGACCAGCAGGCTGGCGGTGCCGGGCCACAGCCACCAGTCGTCAAGGTGCACGTTGGGGGACGCGACGGGGTGGGGAACCACATCCACCTCCGGGATCACCATGTGGAATTCCAGAAGGCTGCGCTTCATGTGGTAGTTGGCGGTGACCAGCCGCATCGAGCGGAAGCCCTGCTCGCGCAGCCAGTCGGCGGTCTCATAAGCGTTGCCGATGGTGCTGTCCGCGGCATAGCCGAGCGTGATGCAACATTCGATCTCGCTCGGCGACTGGCGGGACTTGCGCAGCAGTTCCTGGACGTCCACCCCGTCGTAGACGCCGGATACGAACATCTTCTGCGCACGGCCGGCGGCCAGAAGCTCCATGCCGGTGCCGAGCCGCCCGCTGCCGCCGGTCAGCACGACGATGGCGTCGGTGGGGCGCGTGGCCTCTGCGCTTTCGGCCGGGGGTGGGGTGCGCGGGATCGATTCGGCGAACAGGGCCAGCCCGCCGCCCCAGGCGAGCCCCACCACCATCGCCGCCAGCAGAAGCCGGCCGAACGCCCGCGCAATGATGCCGCGCCGGGGGTGGAAGCGCGCCATGGCCTCAGCCTCCTCCACGGGGACCGGGCCGGTGTTGGGCGGTGGGGGCGAACGGCCTCACGGCAGCGACTCCAGCGTGCGCAGCACCGTCCAGCGCGCGGTCAGCATCGCCAGCAGGCTGGCCACCACCGGCACGATGGCCAGCGTGGCGAGTTGCCAGACATTCACGGAGATGTCCGGCAGCAGGCCGGACCGCAGCCCCGCTGAGGCCTGCCCCAGCCCGGCCAGAGTCGCCACGGCCAGGACCAGCCCGCCCAGCCCACCGCGCAGGGTCAGGCTCATCACGTGGGATTCGAACTGGCGGGCGACGTAGCGGTCGGTGGCGCCCATCAGGTGCAGCAGTTCCACCACGTGGCGGTGGATCGCCAGCCCGGCGCGCACGGCGAAGATCACCGCCATCACGCCGGCCCCGCCGATCAGGGCGACGACGGCCAGCGCCGCGATGTGCAGCGCCGCGGCGAAGCGACGCAGGTCGGCCAACCACACCGCGTGGTCGTCCAGCGTGGCGCCGGGGGCGGCGGACTTCAGGCGCGCGGCCAGGGCGGCGGTGTCCACCGGCCCGTCGGTAACCACGTCGATTAACCGCGGCATGGGCAGCAGCGGGTCGGCGGCCTCCTTGCCCAGCCAGGGCTCCATCAGGCGGGCGATGGCGTCGGTGGATAGCGCGCTGGCGGACTTCACGCCGGGGGTGGAGCGCAGGACGGTCAGCGCGGACTCCGTCTGCTCGTTCAGCGCGGAGGGCGAGGCGCCGGGCTGCGGCACGATCTGCACGGTCAGCCCGCCGGCCAGACCGCTCTCCCAGCGCTTCGCCATGTCCGACACGAACAGGGCGCCGGCGAGCGACAACGCCGCCAGATAGACCATCAGCGCGGTCAGCCAGGTGAGGAAGCGGGAGGTCGGATCCTTGGCCAGCGGCAGGTCGAAGCGCTTGCGGCGGAGGGGCAGGGCCATGGCGTTGCGTTCTCCCCCGTCAGGCCCAGCGCGAGGACTGCGCCGGCAGAACGTGCAGCCGCCCGTTCTCCAGATGCAGGCGCGGGTGGTTGAAGCGGCGGATCAGCGCTTCGTTGTGGGTGGCGATGACCACGGTGGCGCCCAGCTTGTGCATCTCCTCGAACAGATACAGCAGGCGCATGCCGATGCCGTCGTCCACGTTGCCCGTGGGTTCGTCGGCCAGCAGCAGGCGCGGGCGGTTGATGACCGAGCGGGCGATGGCGACGCGCTGCTGCTGCCCGCCCGACAAGGTGGAGGGCAGGGCGTGCAGGTGGTTGCCCAGCCCCACCCAGCGCAGGATCTCCGTGCAGTGCTCCACCACCTCGGCCTCCGACGCGCCGCTCATGCGCAGCGGCAGGGCCACGTTGTCGAGCGCCGAGAGATGGTCGAGCAGGGCGAAGTCCTGGAACACCACGCCGATCTGGCGGCGCAGTTCCGGCAGGTCCGCCCGCGTCAGCCGCGCCATGTCGCGGCCGAACAGTGTGATCAGCCCGCGCGACGGGCGGTGCGCCAGATACATCAGCTTCAGCAGCGACGATTTGCCCGCCCCGCTCGCCCCCGTCATGAAATGGAAGGAGCCGGGCGGCAGGGTGAAGCTGATGTCGCGCAGCACCTCTGGCCCGGTGCCGTAGCGCAAACCCACGTTCTCGAAACGAATCACAGTCTCACCAAGGCCGCGACAGCGCCCTCCGGCGGAGGTCCGCCGGTGACGCGAAAGGACAATGCACCGGCGCCGTCGGCTCGTCCACACCCGTCCGAACCGCCGCACCCGGCGCCCAACCGAACGCCGCGCTCCCCGGCCGCCGGAGTTTGGGCCGGAGTTTGGGCGTTCCTTGCTTCATACCTCATGAGTACCTATAACGACATTCTGCAATTTCGGTGACCACGATCGGCATCAATGATCATCACCTGCCCGACCTGCGCCACACGGTACACGCTCGCCGATTCGGCCGTCGGACCGCAGGGGCGAAAAGTGCGCTGCGCCAAGTGCGGCCACATGTGGTGGCAGTCGCCGGACGACGATGATTCCGATTTCTCCCTGAACGATGTGACCGAAATTCGGCAGACCGCCGACACCCCCGCCCAGTCGGCGCGCAAACCGGCGGGCAAGGCGGGCGGCCGGCGGCTGGGAAAAGGCGCGCTGGTCGGCTGGGGCGTGTTCGCGGCGGTGCTGGTTGCGCTGGGCGTGGGGGGCTTCGTGGCGCGCGGCCCGATCGTGCAGCTCTGGCCGCCGGCGGCGCTGCTGTACGAGACGGTCGGGCTGCCGGTGGAACCGCCGGGCACGGGGCTTCAGCTTCAAAACGTGCGCTCCGAACAGAAGACCGAGGGCGGTGCGCAGGTTCTGGTCGTGGACGGGCAGATCATCAACGTGTCCGACGTCATGCGGCCGGTGCCCATGGTGCGCGTCACCTCGCTGGGCCAGGACCGCAAGCCGGTCAAGAGTTGGACGGTCGAGGCCTCGCCCGCGCAACTGCTCCCCGGCGAGATCGCCGTCTTCCGCGACGCGCAGCGCGATCCGGGGGCGGTGCTTGAGGTCATGATCACGTTCGAGGGCGGGTGATCTTCGTTTGCCAGGAAGTGGATGCTGTGTCGGCCATTCACCACAAAGACACAAAGGCATAAAGATAGTCACAAAGAGGGATCCGCGCTCCTGAAGGATTTTCAAGATGTGCGGGACGCTTTGTGAAATTCTTTATGCCTTTGTGTCTTTGCGGTGAATCGCCAACGTCGCGACACTCAGAACTGCTTCAGCAGCCGGTCGATGTATTCGCGCTCCAGCTGCGGGCGGTTGTACTGGCCGGAGCGGCGGCGGAGTTCGTCCAGGATTTCGCGGGCGCGCTGGAGTTCGGCTTCCTCCGGGATCTTCACGTCGTTGCCGTCGTAGGAGCCGTAGCCGGACGGGCGCCGGCCCAGCGGGTCGCGGTTGCGGCCCTGGCGCTGCGACTGCTGGCCCTGCTGTTCGCCGCCCATCATGGCCGGTCCCTGCTGGCCCATCATCTGCTGCATCAGCTGCTCGGCATAGCTCTGCATGCCCTGCTGAAGCTCGTCCATCGCCTGGGTCTGCGGCGGCACGGCGGAGCCGGGCTGGCCCTGCTGGAGCGCCTGTCCGGCGTCGCGCATGGCGCGCTCGGCGCGGCCCAGCGGGCGGGGGATGTCGCCCTGCTGCTCGCCCATGCGGCGCATCAGCTCACCAAGTTGGCGGCGTAGCGCCTCCTGCTGTTCGGCCTGCTGCTGCATGAGCGGGCTGCCGGATTGCTGCTGCCCCTGGCCCTGCTGGCCTTGCTGCCCCTGCTGGCGGCCCTGGCGGCCGCGCGGACCCTGGCCGGCCTGGGGTTGTTGGCCCTGCTGCTGGCCCATCTGCTCCTGCGACTGGCGGAAGGTCTGGTCCAGCAGGTTCTGCTGCTGCTTCGCCAATTCCTGAAGCTCGCGCATCATCTGCCAGGCTTCGTTCTGGCCCTGCTGCTGCATCTGCGCCATGACGCCGGAGCGCATGTTCTCCAGCATCTGCTGAAGCTGCGACAGCATCTGGCGGGCGGCGTCGCGGCTGCCGGTCTCTGCCATCTGCCGCATCTGGTCGAGCATCTGCTGGAGATCCTGCCGGTCCATCATGCGGTCGGCCATTTCCGGCGGGATCTGGGGGATCTGCTCGCCACGGGCCAGCGCCTCGCGCATCTGCTGCTCCATGGCGTCCATGAACTTGTCCAGCGCCGCCTGGAGTTCGTCCATCAGCTGCTTCAGCTCCTGGTCCGACGCGTTGCGCTCCAGCGCCTCGGCCAGCTTGCGCTCGGCGTCGCGCAGGTCACGCTCGGCCAGCGACAGGCCGCCGTCCTCGATGCGCAGCGCGGTTTCCCACAGCACCTGCTGCACGGCCGGGATCGATTCTCCCTGCTCGTCCAGCAGCAGCCGGCCGACGGAGGTGCGCAACGCCAGGAAGGCCACGATGTCGCCGCTGTACTGGCCCGGCCGGGCGGAGATGTCGGCGAGCCGCCGGGCGACCTCCACGCGCATTTCCTTCGGGCGCAGTGTCAGCTTCTTGCGCTCCTCCACGATGGCGCGGGCGACGGGGTGGTTGAACACCCGCTCCGGCAGGACCATCGGCACGTCCTCGGTGCTGCCTGTCTGGCCGGCGCCGTCGACGGCGGTCAGGCGGACGGTGACGTTCAGCCCGGCCCAGGGGTGCGCCGTCAGGTCGTGGAAGCCGGCGTTGTGCGCGTCCTTCGGCCGCACGCCGGGCAGGGCCAGCGGCAGTTCGATGGGGGTGCGGTCCAGCGTGGGCGCCTCGCCCTCCTGCACCGCGAGCCGCACGATGCCCTTCACCTCGGCAAGGCCGTAGTCGTCGTGCGCGGTGTAGTCGAGGCGCAAGGCCCCGCGCTCGCCCTTCGTGGGCGGGCTGGCGTAGGCGATGGTCGGCGGGGTGTCGGGGATCACCTGCACGGCCCAGGAACCCAGCGAATGCGATCCCTGGGACACGGCGATGCGGGTGCCGGCCTGGATCGGCTGCTGGACCTGGAAGGTGGAGGAATCCACCGTCTCGAAACTGGCGGACTTGTCGCCGGCCTCCAGCGTCGGCGTGCCGCTGCCGCCGCTCACGCGGGCGAGCACGAGGCTGCCCTTCGGTACCGGCACGGGGTTCGGCAGGTTCGGCGTGTGGGCGGCGTTGGCGGACTTCAGGAAGATCGGCGGCAGGCCGGTGTATTCCGGTGGCGTCACCCAGAGGTCGAGCGCCGCCACGGACGCCCCGGCCGACCCGCCGAACTGCGGGTTCAGCGCGGCGGCAAGGCGCGGGCGCCAGTCGCCCCAGGTGGCGCCGCCCACGGCGATCAGCACCAGCACGACCAGCGCGCGCAACGCGTAGCGGTCGTGGGACGCGATGTCGGACAGCGGCCAGGCGACGCGCAGGTTGCGCATGGCGGCGCGCACGCGTTCCTGGTGCAGGCGCCACAGTTCCGCGGCCACGGGGTCGTTGCCCGCGGGCTTGTCGCGCAATGTGTTGAGGGGACGGTGGGGCAGGCCGCTGTCGCGTTCCAGCCGGCGGCGGGCGGCGGCTTCGTCGGGCGGGCGGAAACCGCGCAGGCCGCGCCACAGCGACCAGCCGAAGGCGGCGACGACCAGCAGCAGCACGACAGCGTGCAGCCAGCCGGGCATTAGCGGGAGGACATTCAGCAGGGCAAGAGCGACGAAGGCCCCGGCGATGGCCAGGGGTGCCCAGATGGCCGGCCACAGCCGTTCCCACAGCAGGGCGGCGCGAGCCAGTCCCATGCGGACGCGCGGTTCCGGCCC
>Ga0065721_10004110_pt1 | contig 44087 bp, 29 predicted proteins | sample Mesricmetagenome_FD_59108 | JGI IMG/M metagenome (GOLD analysis project Ga0065721, IMG submission 59108) | Mesophilic microbial community from rice straw/compost enrichment Sample: eDNA_1 v2 (version 2) | ecosystem: Engineered > Solid waste > Grass > Composting > Bioreactor | place: USA: Davis...
GTCCGATGACCTCATTCTCGATTTCTTTGGCGGCAGCGGCACGACCGCACAAGCGGTGCTCGAGCTGAATTTGGAGGATGGCGGCAACCGGAAATTCATCCTTGTGCAATTGCCTGAGCCGACTGGACGCACGGATTTTCCGACCATCGCCGAAATCACGAAGGAGCGTGTGCGCCGCGTGATTAAGCGCATCGAGGAGAAGCGGGCCGAGCAGCTGGAACTTTCGGCGGGAGCATCGGCGGGCGATCTCGGTTTCAAGGTCTTCAAACTGGCAGCGAGTAACTTCTCCATCTGGGATCCAACTCTGGCACCGACGCAACCGGATCAACTGGCGAAGCAATGGCAGCTCACCGCGGACAATGTCCGCGCGGATGCGCACGAGGAGGCGTTGCTCTACGAGTTGATGCTCAAGTGCGGGTTGCCGCTCGATGCGAAGGTGGAGACGGCGGACGCCGCGGGGCTAAAGGTTTACCGGCTCGATGAAGGGCGGCTGGCGGTTTGCCTGGCGCGCGAGATCACACCGGCCGCGTTGCGTGCGATGATCGCGCTGCAACCGCAGTCGATCCTCTGTCTTGATGTCGGTTTCAAGGGCAACGATGCGCTTAAAGTGAACGCGCAGCTCGAGTGCCAGAGCCAAGGGATTCAGTTCCGCACCGCCTGACGTGAAGCTCCATTTCGACGCTCAACAACCGTATCAGCTCGAGGCGATTCAGTCGGTCGTGGACCTGTTCGCGGGACAACCGGCGTCCGCGGGCACTTTCGAATGGCAGGCGAACCTGCTCGAAACGGAACTGCTCGATTCGCTGGGCGTGGCCAATGGGCTTACGCTGACCGATCAGCGTTTGCTTTCGAACCTGCGAGCCGTGCAGGAACGCAACAAACTGCCGGCGAGTGACGGGCTGGCGCAGGACGAGATTCTCGGAGTGCGCAATTTCTCCGTCGAGATGGAGACGGGCACGGGGAAGACGTATGTGTTTCTGCGCACGATCCATGAACTCCATCGCGCTTACGGGTGGAAGAAGTTTGTGATCGTGGTGCCGAGCGTGCCGATTCGCGAAGGTGTCACGCAAAGCATCGCCGCGATGCGGGAGCACTTCGAGGCGTTGTATGGTCGCGTGCCGATGGATTCGTGGGTTTACGACTCCGCTGGCGTAACCCGGTTGAGGCAATTCGCCCTCGGCAACCAGCTGCAGGTGCTCGTGATGAACATTCAGGCGTTCGACAAGAAGTCGGTCGCGGTGGTGCACCAAGAGAGCGATCGGATGCAAGGGCGGCGTCCGATCGAGTTCATCCAGCAGAGCCAGCCGATCGTAGTCATGGACGAGCCGCAAAACATGGAGAGCGAGAATGCGCGCGAGGCGATTCGTTCGTTGAAACCGCTCTTCACGCTTCGCTACTCGGCGACGCATCGCAACGTGCACAATCTGGTTTACCGACTCGATCCCGTGCGCGCCTACGATCTCGGTCTCGTGAAGCGGATCGAAGTCGATTCGGTGACGGATGGCGGCGATTTCAATCGACCGTATCTCGCGTTGGAAAGCGTCACGACGTCAAAGCGCGGACTGGTGGCGAAGCTCACGCTCGACGTGGAGTTGGCTGGCGGCGTCAAGCGGAAGTCGATTTCGGTGAAGCGCGCGGAGGAGGACTTGTGCAAGTTGTCCGGCGGGCGAGAAATTTATCGCGGCTACGTCGTCACCGAGATCAACGCCGACGCGGGATTCGTAAGCTTCGGCAACGGCGTGATTCTGCACGTGGGCGAGTCGCAAGGCGGNCANACTGATTTGGTGATGCGNGTGCAAATCGAGGAAACNATTCGAGAGCATTTCCGNAAGGAACTCGCCTTCCGGTCGCGTCCACCCGGCGAGCGCATCAAAGTCCTTTCGCTGTTCTTCATTGATCGCGTGGCGAATTATGCTGCGGCGGACGGGAAGATTCGTCGTTGGTTCGAAGAGAGCTATCGGAAGCTCGCCGCGCAGCCGGAGTTTGCCGAACTTGCACCCTTGCCGGTGGAACAGGTGCACAATGGCTATTTCGCCTGCGACAAGGACGGGCCCAAGGATTCGTCGGAGGGGCGAACTACAAAAGCGGACGATGACGCGTATCAGTTGATCATGCGTGATAAGGAGCGGCTGCTTTCACCCGATGAACCGCTGCGCTTTATCTTCAGCCATTCCGCTCTGCGAGAGGGTTGGGACAATCCGAACGTTTTCCAAATTTGCACACTCCGCGAAGGGCAGAGTGAAATTCGGAAACGTCAGGAGGTTGGACGCGGGTTGCGGCTTGCTCGCATGGAAAACGGCTATCGCTGCGACGATCCGAAGGTCAACCGGCTCACGTTGATTGCGAACGAGAGCTTTGCTGGTTTCGCGCGGCGCCTTCAGATCGAGCTTGAAGAAGAGTGCGGCGTTTCCTTCNAGNNNCGNATNGTGAACAAGCGCGAGCGACGGAAGCTCGCGTTGCGCAAGGAGCGATTACTCTCGGAGGAGTTTCGAGCGCTGTGGGAACGAATCAGCCACAAGACGCGTTATCATGTGGAATTCTCGACCGACGAGCTCGTCGCCACGGCGGCGCGCATATTGCGCGACGAGCCGGAGGTCTCCGCACCACAGGTGGTGGTGAAGAAGTCTGAAGTGGTGATCACGGCGTCCGGGGTCGAAGAAGCACCCCGTGCGATGCGACCGGGTATGCACGCGGGGGATCAACCTCCTGTGCCTGACATCATCGGCTATCTGCAACGAGAGACCGAACTGACGCGCAGCACTTTGGTTCGAATTCTAGTCGAGTCCGGACGGGTGGGGCAGGCGTTAAAAAATCCGCAGCAATTCATGGAGCAGGCGGCTTCCTCGATCAAGCATGCCAAGCGGGAATTGATGGTGGACGGCATCCGCTACGAGCGATTGGCCGGCCAAGTTTACGAGATGCAGCTCTTCGAGAACGATGAGATCGAGAGTTATCTGAGCCGACTCTTGCCGGTCGCGCACTCGGTTTATGATGCCGTCGAATATGATTCCGAGGTGGAGCGAAACTTCGCCGCCGAGCTCGATGCGAACGAAGATGTGAAGCTCTTCGTAAAGCTGCCGCGCTGGTTTTTGGTCAAAACGCCGCTGGGGGACTATCGTCCGGATTGGGCGTTGGTGCGGGAAAGCGATGGTCGGGTTTATCTCGTGGTTGAGACCAAGGGCACGACGGATCGGAAAACGCTTCCCGATACCGAGCGGCTACGCATCAAGTGCGGGGAGCGCCATTTCGAGAAATGCCTGCGGGTTCCTTATATTTTAGCGAACACGGTCGATGATCTGGCGAGATAGTGGCGCTGGGTGAAGACTGACGCTCTTTTATGGAGGCCGTCGTTGTCCTCACGTGGGTATGGTACAGGTTATGAGAGGTGGAGCTGAGACTCGAGCGCGATCGTGTCGGAGGCGGGGCCGATGAGGAGGTGGAAGTCACCGGGTTCGGCTTTCCACGCGTGAGTGCCGGTGTCCCAGAAGGAAAAATCTTTTGCGACGAGGCGGATGCGGACCACGCGGCTTTCGCCGGGCTGGAGGGCGACGCGGGTGAAACCGCGCAGTTCCTTCAGCGGGCGCGGGACGGACGATTCCACGTCGCGGACATAAAGCTGCGCGACTTCCGTGGCGGCGACTTTTCCGGTGTTGGTGACGGTGAACTCGATACTGACGCGTCCATCGGGCAGGCGGAGCCGGTCGGGCGTGATCGCGAGTTCGCTGTATTCAAACGTTGAATACGAGAGGCCGTGGCCGAAAGCGAAGAGCGGACGGATTTGTTTCGCTTCGTACCAACGATAACCGACGAACACGCCTTCGTCGTAGCGAATGTCGTTTATCGGTTGCGACATGTCGTTGTCGTGGTCCCAACCGACGTAGAGTTCTTCGCCGGGCGGCAGGTAGTGGGCGCCGGGAGAATCGCTGAATTCGCGTTCGATGGTGATCGGCAGTTTGCCGGAGGGCGAAAGATCGCCGCAGAGGATTTCGGCGAGCGCGCGGTTGCCGTTTTGTCCGGGATACCACGCGTACAGGATGGCGGCGGCGCGATCGGCCCAGTCGATCATGCGGATGCCGCCGCCGGCGTTGACGATGACGATGGTGCGAGGATTGAGCGCGACGGCGCGGAGGATGCGTTGTTCCTCGCTCGTGGGCAGTGCGAAAGGACGGTCCCAGCCTTCGCTATCGTGCGTGCCGGTGCTGACGATGACGACATCGGCGTCGCGGAGTTCGTCGTCGGTGGGGTCGGCGACGATCGAGAGGCGTTCGCCGTAAGCCGGTGTGAGCGCATCGCGCAAAGTGACGATGTCGTAACCTTCGACCTCGGCGGCACCACCACCGCGTGGAAGTGTGTCCACAAAAAGACCGGTGAGCAGGATCTTTTGCGCGGCGTCGCGACGCAGCGGGAGGATATGGTTTTTGTTGGTGAGAAGCACGACGCTCTCACGCGCGGTTTGCAGTGCGACGGCTTCGTGCTGGGGAAAACACTCGAGGTAATACGGGTCGCGCACGGGGCGATCGTGCAGGCCCATCGCGATCTGCGTGCGGAGAATGCTGCGCGCCATGCGGTCGATCTGCGCTTCGGTGACGCGGCCGCTTTTCAGCAAGCGGCGCGCGTCGGCCTGGATAAATTTCTCGCCGGGCATCTCCAGATCCTGGCCGGAGGTGATGATTTTTTCGGCGTCCCATACGGACCACCAATCGGTCATCACGAGCCAGCGGAAACCGAGTTGTTCGCGCAGCAAGCGCGTGATGATCGTGTGGCTTTCTCCGGTCCATTCGCCGTTGACCTGATTGTACGAGGTCATGACCGCCATCGCGCCGGCCTCGATGCCGGCTTTGAACGCGGGCAGATAGATCTCGTGCATCGTGCGTTCATCGAGGATGGAGTTGGACGTGCGGCGATGGTGGTCGGTGTTGTTGGCGAGGAAATGTTTCAGCGTCGGGATCGTGCCGGTCTCAAGCACGCCGAGGACATAGCGCTCGACGAGTTGCGCCGCGAGAAACGGGTCTTCGCCGAGGTACTCGAAGTTTCGTCCGCACTGCGAGTGGCGGTAGATATTCATCCCGGGGCCGAGCAGGATGGCGATGCCGCCGGCGCGACATTGTTCACCGACGCTGCGGCCGTAGCGATACGCAAGGGCCGGATTCCACGTGGCCGCGAGGGCGATCGGCGCGGGAAACGCGACTGAGCGTTCGAGATGCTGGCTGAAGTTGCGTCGCACGTGGATGCCCTGCGTGGCATCGGACATATACAGCTCGGGAATGCCGTGCTCGGGAAAACCTTTGATGAAAAACATCCGGTGCCCGCTGATCAGCGCGAGTTTTTCATCGAGCGAAAGACGCGCGAGCAACGCGTCGGCGCGGGCGGTGGCGACGTCGAAATCGACGGGCGGACGAAACGAAGGCTCGGAGGGCACGGGGAAAAGGGGGAAAGGGGGGCGGGAGCCGAATGGCCAATGACGAATGGGCGGGGATTTTGTGAGCGAGTAGAAGGGACGAATGCGGGAAGCGAAGGCAATGTTGGGGGCGCGTTCTCAACTGTTGCGGGCGATTTTGCGGCGCGCAAAAAAAGACCGGGCATCTGGCCCGGTCTGAGGAGATGATACGCGCGAGGAGCGATCAGGCGGTGAAGGTGGTGGCGAACCAGCGCTGGAACTTTTCGCCGAGCACGGGCACGGGTTTTTCGGTGCCGTTGATCGCGGAAAGCAGGCCGATCAGCCAGAAGGCCAGCAGGCCGAGCCAGAGCACGATGTCCGCCAACCAGCCGAGAACCGGAATGAACGCGAGGATCATTCCCACCGGAATCAGCACGATGCTGGCGATGATCAGGCCGAGCGATTGCCGCAGATGGAAGGCTCCGAGGCGCGTCTTGCGTCCATTGTGGAGCACGAGCGCGATGACGAAGCCGATGATCGTCAGGTAGCTGAGGATCGCGACGGTTTTGTCCTCGGTGGAGGAGTTGGCGGGAGCGGGTCCGGCAACGGTTTCAGGTTGTGTATTCATTTCTTCGATACGAGAAAATCAACGGGCGCCGGTTTCTGTCGGCGGGAGCGTGCGCAGGTATTGCCAGAGTGCGGAGAGCTCGAGGTCGGTCATTTGGCCGATGGCGGCGGGCATGAGCGGATGCAGGCTGGTGCCATCGGGACGTTTGAGCGTGCGGAGCGTCGAAACGAAGTCGGCTTCTGTCCAGTTGGTCACGCGGCTCGAAGGATGCGGCGTGAGATTGGAGGTCGCGGGCCAGTCGGGCGGGGCGCCGGGGATCTTGCCGCCGGAGAGGTTCGGACCGTGGCAACCGATGCAGCTTGCGGCGAGGTAGCGGCCGTATTCGGCGGTGGCGGTGGGCTCGACGGAAGCGGGACGATGCGCGGCGTGATCGATGTCTTCGGCGGAAAGGCGGAATTTTCCGGCGAGCAACAACGTGCGAAGCACGGGACCCGGGCTTACCGGACCGCGCTCGCGATCGACCGCCGGCACGCTTTTGAGATACGCGATCATGGCGGCGAGGTCTTCGTCGCTGAGCGTCGTGTATTCGACCGAAGGCATGAGCACGAGCGCGCGGCCATCGGCGGCGAGGCCGTGACGGATGGCACGGACGTAATCGAGATCGGAGTAGTTGGCGGGAAGACCGCCTTTGCCGCGGGTGATATTCGGTCCGTGGATACGGCCGGCCATCGGATCATCGACGACTTTGGTGCCGCCTAAATCCGCACCGTGACAGTCGGCGCAGGAACGCGTGACGACGAGATGACGTCCGCGTTCGAGCGTGGCGGCGTCGGAGGAAACGGTGACGCCGCGTACGGTGACATCGTGCGTGCGGCGCAGTCTGTAGTTGGTTGTTGCATACACGGCACCGGCGGCGAAAGCGACGATGCCGATAAATACGACAAGGAGGATGAGCGGGATTTTAACGAGCTTGTGGCGAAGCATGGGCGGAAGACTGGACGGTTCAGGTGAGGCTGATGATCAACGCGGCGACGATGGAGGAGAGGAGGAAGGCGCAGGAGATCACAGCCCAGGCGCGCTGCGGCGCAGGTGTGTTGGCGTAGGAGGAAAAGGTCGCGGTGCGCGGTTCAGCGCGCCGTGACGAAGACGAACGGGTGCGAGCGGGGGGGCGTCGCGGAGTGGCAACCGGGGAGACCATGGCGGGAGAGGGATGAAGCGGTGTTGAAGTATTTGATTTTAGGATACGATCGGGGCGATTTCTGTTTCGCGTCCGGGCATTCGCCCTTCGGCTAAGAGGGGGTGGGGGGAGCGGGCGGCCCGAGGCGCCGGGAGTCCGGTAATCAAAGAAATTGCGTCCCGCGGGCGGAGAATTCAGCTTGGCAAAGCCCCTTATGGAATCCCGCTCGTCTGCCTCGGAAGAATCGTCTTCGCCCCCTGCGTCTTCGAGTGCGCAGGATCGTGCGCAGCGCGATGAGGAGGCGGATAAGGAGTTGCGTGAATCGGAACTGCGTTTCCGCGGTTTATTCGAACAGACACCGGTGAGCATGCAGCGCTTCCGCCCGGATGGGGTGTCCATCCGCGTGAACCGCGCGTACGAGAAATTGTTTCAGCTCACGGACGAGCAGCTGGCCGCGGCGGGATTTAATTTGCTCAATGATCCGCAGATCATCGCGCAGGGATTGCAGCCGTTGTTTAAACGCGCGTTTGCCGGTGAGCCGGTGCTGACGCCGCCCGCGCCGTTCTCGCCAGGCCTGGCGGTGCCGGGTGGTCGCAACGAAATGCGCTACATCCGCGGTCACTTTTTCCCCATTCGCGATAGCGAGGGAGAGATTCGCGAGATCATCGCGATGCACGAGGACGTCACCGAACTCGTCACCGCGGAAAAGGCGCTCAAGGATCTGAATCAAGAGCTCGAGTCGAAAATCGCCGAGCGTACGCGCGCGCTGCGCGAGAGCGAACAGCGGTTGCGCGCGATCGTGCAGACGCAGACCGAGTTGGTGACGCGTTACACGCCGGAGGGTGTGACCACGTATGTGAATCCCGCTTACGAGCGCATCTATGGTGTGCGTGCACTGGAGTACGTGGGCAAAAACTGGATCGACGCGGCGGCGCCGGAATTGGCGGCCTCGGTGCGCGACTCGATCGCAAAACTCACGCCCGAGAATCCGGGCTTCGAGTTTTTGCACCGCAAACAATCGCCCGATGGCCGCACGGTGCACGAGCACTGGGTCAATCGCGGCATTTTCGACGAATCGGGAAAGCTGCAGGAAATCCAAGCCGCGGGCCGCGATGTCACGGAGTTGTTCGAAGCGGAGCGGCGTTTCCAGGAATCGGAGGCGCGCTTTCAGCGTTTGTTCGAAGATTCGCCGGCGGGCGTCGTGTTGCTCGATGGCGTGACGATCGTGGCGGTGAATCCGGCTGGTTTGAAATTGATCGGCGTGTCGTCGGCGAAGGAGGCGGTGGGGCGTTCGCTGCTGGATTTTTCCGCGGAGTATCAGGCCGGTGGCATACCGTCGGTCGAAGCCGCGGCGGAGCAGGCGAAGGCGCGACAGACCGAAGGCAATTCACGCTTTGAATGGGTGTGCCGCAACGTGTCGGGTGCGGAGTTCACGATCGAAGCGTTTAGCTCCACGGTGGAGATCGGCGGACGGAGTTTGGCGCAGGTGATCTTGCACGACATCAGCGAGCGAAAGCGCGCCGAACAAGAGCTGCGCAACGCCCTCGCGCGCGAACGTGAGTTGAACGAGTTGAAGTCCAACTTCATCAGCATGGTGTCGCACGAGTACCGCAATCCCCTCGGCATCATCCTGTCGTCCACCGAGCTGTTGAAACGTTATCACGATCAGCTCACGCCCGCGGAGCGGATGGAATCGATCCTCGACATCGAAGTCGCGACGCGGCGCATGGCCGAGATGATCGACAACCTGCTGCTGATGGGAAAAGCCGAGGCCGGAAAACTCGCGCTCTCGACCAAGCTCATCGATCTCGTGGAGCTCGGGCAGATGATCGTGGACGAAGTGGTCTCGGGTGTGGACGACACGCGGGAGATTATTTTCGAGCATAGCGGCGTGGACAACTTCGCGACCGCCGACGAGCAATTGCTGCGCTTGATCCTGAGCAATCTGCTGACGAACGCGCTGAAGTATTCACCGCCGGATCACGCGCCGCGCATGATGCTCAAGCGCGTCGGACGTCACGCCGTGTTTTCCATTCACGACGACGGCATCGGCATCCCAGAGGAAGATCGCCCCGGGCTTTTTCAGGCGTTTCGCCGCGCGCGCAATGTCGGCTTGGTCAACGGCACCGGCCTCGGCCTCTACATCGTGAAACATTGTGTGGATCTGCATCACGGCACGCTCGATCTCGAAAGCGCCGTGGGCAAAGGCACGACGGTCACGGTGACGCTGCCGGTGTTTCCGCCGCTCACGGAATTGGCGTCCAATTTGAATACACGCAGAGGAGAAGAACTGTGAAAAAAATCCTGATCGTGGACGACGAGTCCGTCATGCGGCGCAACCTGGGAAAAATCCTGCGCCTGGAACAATACGAAGTGTTTGAAGCCGGAGACGGGAAGTCGGCCGTCGAACTCGCGCGCACGCAATTGCCCGATGTGATTCTTTGCGACGTCTCGATGCCGGAGATGGACGGCTATGCGGTTCTGAAAACGTTGCGTGAAAACAGTCGCACGGCGCGCATCCCCTTTATTTTTCTCACGGCGCGCGGCGAATACAGCGATGTGCGCGGCGGCATGACGCTCGGTGCGGACGATTATCTGATCAAGCCGGTTGGCGTGGCCGATTTGCTCGGGGCGATTTCGGCGCGGTTGAGCCGCGTGGCCGATCACAACGGGAGCAACCGCGAGAAGTCGGAGCCGCAGCCCGAGATGCTGCAATCGCTCGGACTCACGCCGCGCGAAGCGGAGATTTTGTTTTGGGTTTCGCAGGGGAAAACCAATCCCGAGATCTGCACGATTTTGGAGATGAAACTGTTCACGGTGAAAAAACACCTGGAGAATATTTACGCGAAACTCGGTGTGGAAAATCGCACCGCAGCGTGTGCGGTGGCGCTCGAGAAACTCGGGTGAACGAGGGGAACGCCGGCCGCTGGCCGGCTCCTCGCAATTGCCAGCGGGTCGCCGGCGCTTCCGGAGATTTTAGAAACGCGTCCCCGCATCCGTCGCGCGCCGGCTGCTAGGGCACTATTTCGATCTCGCGCCGTGCGAGCACACGCGCGCCTTGACCGCTCATGTAGCGAATCTCGGCGGTGCCGGTTTGCTTCGGCGCTTTGACGCGTGACGGCGAACCGCCCTGGGTTTCGGCGTAGTGCGCGTAGAGACCATCGCGGGCGCTTTTCACGACGATGGTGAGATAGTCGCCGCGGTTGTTCGGACCGGTCCAATGAATGAGCACCGGTTCGCCGGCCACCGCTTGCGCTGGCGCGTGGAGCGAGAGATCGGCGGCGATGACATTTAGCGGACGCCGCGCGAGAATGATTTTCCCCCGACCGCCGATGTAGCGAATTTCGTAACGACCCGGATCGATCGGCGCAGCGATGGTGAGCGGCGAACCGCGCGACGCGTCGTTATAGTTTTGATACACGCCCGGCGCGGCGTCGGGTGGCACGATCGTCAAGTAATCTCCGGACGCCACCGTGGCGGTCCATGTGATGGAAACCGGAGCGCCCGCGATCGCCTCGTCGGCGGCCTCGATCGAGGCAGGCGGCTGCGTGATCTCGATGGGACGACGCGCGAGGATTTTTCGGCCCTTGCCGGTGACGTAACGAATTTCCGCGGGGCCTGGTTTGTCGGGGCCGACGAGCGAGGCGGGCGAACCCTGCGCGGTCGGTGTGTATTTTCCGTACGCGTCGTCCGCAGCGCCGGGCGCGACGATGGTGAGGAAATCGTCGGCGTTGTCGGGACCCGACCACGTGACACTGATGGGCGTGTTGAGCGGAGCGGACTCCGGTGCGTCGAGCGTGGCGGTGGCGGCCGAGACGTGCAGCGGCGTGCGTCCGAGAATTGTTTTTGAACGCACGGCGATGTAACGCACCTCGTAGTCGCCGGTCTCGATCGGTGCGGTGAGCTCGAGCGGGCGCCCATGTTTGGTTTCGGTGTAAGTTTCCGCATCACCGGCCGGCGCATCGGGACGAGCGATGGCGAGGTAATCGCCGGGATTGTCGGGACCCGTCCAGCTGACGCTGAACGTGGAACCTGCGACCGTGCGCGCGCGCAGTTGAATCGTGGCTGGCGTGAGAATTTCCTCGGGAGTCGAAGTCGTGATGGCGGGTGTCGGCGTCGCGACCTCGGACACAACCTCGGGCGCGGGCGTGTCGGGCGGCGGTGGCGCGGGGCGGCGTTGGCAGCGTGCGATGAGTAACGCGAGCAGGAGAAGAAGCAGGAGCAGGACGATCAGGATCGTGCGACTGCGCTTGTTGGGCGCGGGCTGGTTCATGAAGGGCGATTATTTGATGCCGACGACCATCGAGTCGGGGCCGACGAGGTGTTGCACATACGCGTGGCGGAAGCCGGCTTCGCGCATCCAGCTGGTGCAATCGGCGCCGGTGTAGTCGAAACCGCCGGGCGTCTCGATGAGCATGTTGAGGCTCATGAGCAGGCCGAAGGTGTTTTGGCGGCGCTCGTCGTCGATGATCGCATCGTACACGATGAATGCACCGCCATCGGGAAGCGCGTCCCACGCGGCTTGGACGAGGTGTTTCTTCTGCTCAAGATCCCAATCGTGGAGAATGTGGCCCATGAGAATCACATCGGCCTTGGGCAGCGGTTGTTGGAAGAAGTCGCCGTCGCGGAAGGCCACGCGTTCTCCGATCTTGAGCGATTGTATGTACTCTTCGAATACAGGGCGGACCTGCGGAAGATCGAAACCGATGCCGCGCAGATGCGGATGGGCGAGGGCGATCTGCGCTGCAAGATCGCCCTGGGCGGTGCCGATATCGGCGAAGGTCTGGTAGCGCTCCCAGGGGAAGTTCTCCGCGATGGCGAGATTGGCGCCGCGGCTGACGCCGGTCATCGCATGGAGAAACTGACGGAGACGACGAGGCTCGGCGTAAAGTTCGTGGAAGAACTGTGAGCCGCCCGTGCGCGCTTCGTTTTGAGGCTGGCCGGTGCGCAGGCCGTCGCCGAGGTAGTGCCAGAATGGATACAAGCGGCTGTTGGCCATTTCGAGGATGCCGCCGATGTACGACGGTTTGTTTTTATCCAGAAACAGATCGGTGTCGGGCGCGTTGGAGTACAGATCGTCGTCGCGTTCGAGAAAACCGAGGGCGACGAGCGCGTCGAAGAAGTCGCGGGCCGAGCGCGGGTGGAGTCCGAGGTACTGGCGAAGTTCTTCGCAGGTGGCGGGACGGTCGGCGAGGTGCGTGAAAAGACCGAGCTCGACGGCGGTGAGGAGGACTTTGGAAGCCCAGAAGCCGGAGCCGACCTGGAGGATGTGTTCGGGCGTGGGCGGCGGGATCGGCGGAACAAACGCAGTGAGAACCGCGGGAAGCGCGCAAGGGGCGTCGGTGGCTTGTTGTTCGGCGAGCAGCATGTTCATAACGATGTGCCTACTTCTACACAAACGCGCTTGGCGATGTTTCGGCGCGTTTGTTAGCCGAACGGCGAAGTCAGGTCGGGAAAAAAGAACTCCGGCGCATCATTTGACAGCCTTGGCCAGGGTTCTAGGTTTCCGCCTCCTCTCATGGCATACACTGAAGATCGCGCCGTCTGGTTTGAAGGCCAGGGGCTTTGGCAACATGTTCCGGAATCCGACTGGAAGAGTTGGACGTGGCAGCTAAAAAACCGGATCACGACCTTGGATCAGCTCGAACGTTACATGGTGCTGACCACGGAAGAACGGCGCGGCATTGCCTTTGCTGGCAGCAAGCTCGCGCTCGCGATCACGCCTTACTTTTTCAACCTGATCGATCGCAACGACCCGAACTGCCCGATCCGCCTGCAGTTGATCCCGCGCGAGGGCGAGGCGATCACGAGCGAGGAAGAGATGCTCGATTCGCTGGGCGAGGATGAGCATTCGCCGGTGCCCGGTCTGGTGCATCGTTATCCGGATCGCGTGTTGTTTTTGGTGACGGATCGCTGCGCGTCGTACTGCCGTTATTGCACGCGCAGCCGCCTCGTCAGCAACGCGCAGGACTATAATTTCCACCCGGAATACGAGCAGGCGCTTCGTTATATCGAATCGCATACGGAAGTGCGCGACGTGCTCCTCTCGGGCGGCGATCCGCTGCTGTTGTCCGATAAAAAACTGGAGCATCTGCTCAGCCGTCTGCGCGCGATCAAGCATGTGGAGTTTATCCGCATCGGTTCGCGCATCCCGGTGTTTCTGCCGCAGCGCATCACGCCGGAGCTTTGCGACATCTTCAAAAAATACGGTCCGATCTGGATGAGCATCCACGTGAATCATCCGAAGGAAGCCACTGCGGAGCTCAAGGAAGCCTGCGAACGTCTTTCCTTCGCGGGCGTGCCGCTGGGTAATCAATCGGTGCTGCTGCGCGGCGTGAATGACGATCCGGAGGTGATGAAAGCGCTGGTCCACAGGCTCTTGAGGATGCGTGTGCGTCCGTACTACCTGTACCAGATGGACCTCATCACCGGCGGTTCGCACTTCAAAGTCGATGTGCGCAAAGGCATCGAGATCATCCGCGCGCTCCGCGGTCACACGACGGGGTATTCAGTTCCACAATACGTCATCGACGCCCCAGGCGGCGGCGGCAAGGTGCCGATCAATCCGGACTACGTGGAAAAGATCACGGATGATGAAGTGGTGTTCAAAAACTACGAAGGCCGCACATTCCGCTATCCGCTCAAGAGCACGCCGAGGCGCAATGCCCTCGAGGATTCGCCGCTCGCCGGCGGCGCAGGTGCTTCCGACGCGGACGCAGGCGCTTGCCATATCTGAGAGCAAACGCTCGCGAGAAGCGTCACAACGGTTGATCGCCGTAGGTGCGTTTTGCGTTCTACACACGATGGAGTGTCGTGTGGATGTAGTTTATATTTAGCAGAAAATTACCGCCAAATTTTTGAGCGGTTTCTGAAATCGCGCGTCTATCCCCGTGTAGTCAGTACCGTTCCTAGGGGGACGATACTTGTTTGTAGTTCTTACGGTTTGCTTGGTGTTAGGTCATGCTGGCCGCCTCTTAAATGAGGCGGCCTTCATGTTTTTCAGGAGGCCGAAAGGTGCGAAAGGCTTGGCGATCACTTCGCCGGCTCGCCGTAAAAGATACCGCGTCCTCCGGTGGCGAAATAAACGCGTCCATACGCGCGCGGATCGCCGGTGACATGATTGACCCAACCAAATTGGTGCTGGTCGTCGTTGATGCGCATCCACGTGGCGCCGGTATCGTTGGAGCGAAAGAGTCCGGTGGTGCCGTCGATTTTGCCGAAAAGGTAGAGCGCTGACTCGTCGCGGCCGGGCGCGGCTTTGCCGAAACCGAGCGAGTAGGCTGCGGAGATGTTGGGAATGGCGCGGAAGGTTTTTCCCGCGTCGTTGGAGACGCTCAAACCGCGCGCGCGGCTTGCGAGCCACACGATGCCGCGTTCATCAGGCGAAGGATGCAGAGCGACATCGGCCGCGCCGCCTCCGCCGAAGCCACCTGGTGATTTTTGCCCGCGGGCGAGACCCGTTGCGCGCGGTGAAAACTGCAAGCCGCCATCCGTGCTCACCATCACCGAGCCGGTGTGGGGATCGAACGCGTACAGCAGCGAAGGATCGACGCGATCGGCGACGACAGGGATCTCCGGCGGCAAGCCTTCGCATGCGGTCCAAGTTTCGCCGCCATCCGCGCTGCGGTGCGCGCGACTGCGCCAAGGCGTCCAGACGATCGTTTTTCCATCCGCGGTGAGCGTCACGCGCCCGCCGCCATCACCGGGGGGCTCGGAGGCAAAAACGGTCCACGTGGTTCCTCCATCGCGCGAGTACGCGCCGCGAACTTCGGTGGTGCGGCGACGTATGGTGCCGATGCGAACGATGTTGGCGGGCGCTTGTCCCGCGAACGCGATGCTCTCGCTATTGGCGAGGCGCGGCGGGCCCGCGAATTGAAGCGGCGCTTGATCGAGCTGGTCGTGTTTGAATCCATCGAGATCGCCGAGCGCGCTGAGCAAAGGCGCGCCTTCGGGGGGGCTGATGAGTCCGAGCGGCACGGTTTCTTCGAGACCTTCGTTTTTGAACCACCATTGCACGCCGCGTTGGGCGATGCTGGCCGAGGTGAAATCGCGCGCAGCCCATAAGCCGTAGCCCGTCGTGAAGAGTGCATGCTCGCGATTGAAGGGATCGATTTTGAAATCGGCGATCCAGTGAGGCTCGTGGTGTTGCGCCCACGGCGAGCGCGCAAAATCCCAGCGCGAGTTGGCCATGAGGGGCGTCCACGTTTTGCCGCCATTCGTGCTCCGGAAAATTTCATCGTGCGGTTCCCAACGACAGAAGGTCGTCGCCACGACCACATCCGGATCGGCCGGGTCGAGCGTCACGCAGCCATAACCGAAACCGGTGCGCGGTTTTTTGTCGGAACGCATCGGCGTGATGTCGGTCCAGCGATCGCCATTTGCCGGATCAAAAATCCACACGGCGCCATCGGTCATCGTGTTCGGACCGGGATCGTTGCCGAACGCGAGAAAGAGCCGTCCGTCCGGCGCGAGCGCGGCGCGGGTGGGGCGCAAGCCCGTGGGTTGACGCGGCAGTCGCTCCCAAGAACCACCGCCGTCACGGCTGCGGAAAAGTCCTCCTGCGGGCGACGATACGGCCGCGTAGATCGTGCGCGAAGGACGACCCTCTTCACCGCCAAGCGGAGAAATCAGTATCCAAATAATCCCTACAGGTTGACGTCGCGGGCCGGTGTCGCGCGACGATTCCGCCGTGGCGAGCGCAGGAAATGAAGTCACGCGCAACCATGTTTCCCCGCGGTCTGTGCTGCGCCAGAGGCCGTCGGTGCGTGAGCCGAAAAAGAGAATACGCCCATCGTGCGGATCGACGGCGAGCCGTTCGCCGTTGCCGCGTCCGGCTTCGTTGCCGCCCATCTTGAACGGCATGTCCACGCGTTTGAAGGTGCGGCCGCGGTCGGCGGAGAGCAGCATGGCGCCGTTGCCGACCGATTCGTGAGTGTAAGTGCCGGCGGCGAGATAGACGCGTTCGGGATCGCGCGGGTCGATCGCGAGGCTCTCGATGCCCGTGAGGTTCACGTCGGCCAGTCCGAGGAAATCGACGAGCTGCACCCAGCGTTGCGCGTGATCGTCCCAGCGATACGCGCCGCCGACATCCGTACGGACATAAACGAGGCCGCGTTCCGCCGGATGAAAAACGATGCCCGTGACGAAACCGCCGCCGCCGATGTGAACGTTTTTCCAGTTGTATTGAATTTCTTGATACACGGGTTTCCCGGCTGCGGAGGCGGCGAAGGACGCGAAGATAAACGCGAGCGTACGATGGGACGGAAATGCAAAGCGCATGGGGTAAAATCATGAAAACTCCGGCACACGCGCTCGGAGTGACAATGCGGTGACCTTCGAGACGAACCGCGACCGGCGCAAGAGCACGGAGTGCAAGTTTCACTTGCATGTGCGGACAACCGATGTTTTGTGCGCCCTTGCCTGTAGGGGTGTCCTCCGTCGGAGGGCTGAGATGGTCGCGCGATCGGTGACCGGACCCTTCGAACCTGATACGGATCATTCCGGCGAAGGAAACCAAGCAGGCGAAGCCTCGGGGCTTCGCGTCTTTTTCCGGGAGACCGTTTCAGGAGGCACCAAGCTAATGAAACGAACTCAAACCTCCCTCCTCATTCTTGCGACTCTGGCGAGCTCCAGCGTGGCTCCCGGTATCGCTCAAACGGATCTATCGGCCGATGCCGCCCGCGACAACACGCCGGATGTCGTGCTCGCGCCGGTGCGCGTGACCGCTGATTTGTGGGAGTCGCCGTTGGCGCGCATTCCCGCGAGCGTCACGGTCTTGGACGAACGCGCTTTGGCCGCGGGAGCCGTGAAACATTTCGGCGATCTCGCCGATCAGATCCCCAATCTCACGTGGACCGGCGGTACCTCGCGTCCGCGCTATTTTCAGATCCGTGGCATCGGCGAAAACTCGCAGTACGAAGGCGAGACGCCCGACTCGACCGTACGTTTCCTCGTGGACGACCTCGATTTCACAGGACTCGGCTCGCTCGGAAGCACGTTCGATGTGAAACAAGTCGAAGTGTTGCGCGGGCCGCAGGCCGGGGCGTTCGGGGCGAATGCCGCGGGCGGCGTGGTGCGGTTGGTGACCAATGAGCCGACGCCATTCTGGACGGGGCAAGTCGAGGCGACCGGCGGCGAAGACTCGCTGCGCTCGGGCGGCTTTGCGGTGGGAGGGCCCTTGATCAAAACGGCTCCGCAAAAACTCATGATGCGCCTCGCCGTGCAACAACACGTGAGTGACGGCTTTCGCCACAACCGTATCCTAAATTCGAATACAAACGAACGCGATGAATTCACGGCTCGGTTGCGGCTCACCTTCAATCCGACTCCCACGTGGCGCTGGGAAGGCGCGGTGCTTTATTCCGACGTGAACAACGGCTTCGACGACTTTGCGCTCGATAACAACGGATACTACACGTACAGCGACCAGCCTGGTCGTGACGAACAGGAGTCGCTCGCGGGCAGTCTGCGCGGCATGTACACGGGCTTGTCGAATGTGCGTGTCACGACGGTGACCACCGGCTCGAAAGTCGATTCGGTGTACAGCTACGACGACGACTGGACGGATGCTTCGTACGAAGGTTTCAGCGACCTGCGTCGCGATCGCGAAGGGTTCAGTCAGGAGCTGCGTTTTGATTCCGTTGCCACACAAGACGCGCTCGGCTGGGTGGATCGCTGGACGCTCGGCGCGTATTTTTCGGCGGTGGACGAAACCAGCACGTACACGAACGAAGATCCGGGAAACATCCGCGGTCTGCGCACGGATTACGAATCGCGAAACATCGCCGTGTTCGGTCAGGTTTCGCACGATCTCACGGAGCGCACCCGTGTGATTTTCGGCCTGCGCGCCGAGCATGTGGATATTTCCGGCGACGGCGTGAAGACTCGTTATCGCAAAACGCCGAACACGTTCGACGTACCCGTGTACATCGCGCCGTCGTTCGACGACACGATGGTCGGCGGCAAATTCACGCTGGAACACGATCTCACGGCGGATCAGGTGGTGTTCGCGTCGGTGACACGCGGCTACAAAGCCGGCGGTGTGAACGTCGATGCGCGCATCGATCCGACGGTCGATCCGCTCACGTATGACACGGAATATCTCTGGACGTACGAAGTCGGCGTGCGCGGCAGCTGGTTCGCGCAGCGACTGACGGGCGAAGTGACGTTGTTCGACATCGAACGCGACGACACGCAAGTGCGCGACTCGGCGGGTTTCGGCGGCAGCTATCGATTCTTCACGGATAACGCGGAGAAAGCGTTCGTGCGCGGCGTGGAGGCGTCGAGTCGTTTCGCGATCACCTCGAATTGGTCGGTGAGCGGATCGTTCGCGCTGATGGATTCCGAGTTGGAAACCTTCACGCTTTCGAGCGGCGATGTCGCGGGTGGGCGCGAGTTGGCGAACACACCCAAGTATGGCTACACGCTCGCGACGAGCTATCGTCCCGAACAAGGCCTGTTCGGCAGCGTGGAGCTGGTCGGCCGCGCGCGGTTCTACGATTCGAATAATCAGAACGAACAGCGGCGTCCGTTTAACGTGTTCAATGCCACGCTCGGTTATGCGTGGCGCGAATGGACGCTCACCGTGTGGGTTCGCAACGCCTTCGATAAGGAGTACGACAAACGCGTGTTCTACTTTGGCAACGAAGATCCCGACTACGCGCTCACGCGCTATGAATCACGCGCGGATCCGCGCCAGATTGGCGCGACGCTGCGCTATCATTTCTGAAGATTCGGCGCCGTTTTGCGGCTGACGTGGAGCGGCGCATGAGGGATGATGCGTCCTTTCGCGGAAAGAGCCATCCACGGAGACAGTGGACGGCTCTTGGCGTGAGTTGGAGATAGCCGGCCAGCGGTCGGCGCTCCCAGCGCGGCGCTCAGCGTTTGCTGACGGCGGATGCGGGTACTTCCTTGGCGATGTTGATCGCGGAGGAAGCGGCATCGACGCCGCGCAGATCGATCGCGGACGAACGACCGCCGCGCACCAACGCCAGCGCGCCCTCTTGGTTCTTCAACGAAACGGAGTGTGTTTCGATTTTCGCGGAATCGCGGATCGCGAGCGCGGGACCGTTTTCGACGCGGATCTGGACATCGCTGAAAGAGACGTTCGCGGCGTCGGCGATGTAGACACCGGAGCGAGCGGACATGCGGACGTTTTCGAGACGGATGTTTTCGACGGGCATTTCCGGAAGGCCGCGGATGAGCGCGGCGCGTTCGGAGTCGAGCGAAACGACGTCGCGGATGAGGATGTTTCGGAACGCGGGCGTTTCTTCAGAAACAGGCTTCGCGGCGAGCAGCGGACTGTTGAGCGATTGCGGATCGGCTTCGTCGGGCGCTTTGGTGCCGTAGAAAAGATCGAAGAGCAGTGCTTCGCCCGGGATGTTGGTCATGCGCACGCGTTCGATCAGAATATCTTCGACGACACCGCCGCGGCCGCGCGTGCTTTTGAAACGCAGACCGACATCCGTGCCCATGAACGTGACATCGGAAACGTGAATGCGACGCACGCCGCCGGACATCTCGCTGCCGACGACAAAACCGCCGTGGCCGTGATAAACGATGCAGTTGCGCACGCGTACATTTTCCGTCGGACGACCACGTGCGCGGCCTTCGGCATCGCGGCCGGATTTTAGGCAAATCGCGTCGTCGCCGACATCGAAGGAGCTGTTTTCGACGATCACATTGGAGCACGATTCGAGATCGAGACCGTCGCCGTTTTGCGCGAACCACGGATTGCGGATGGTGACATTGCGCACGATCACCTGGTCGCACATGAGCGGATGCACGCACCAGCCGGGAGAGTTTTGAAACGTCGGACCGTCGAGCAGCACATGGCGGCAGTTCACGAGACTGACGAGGACCGGGCGGAGCGAATCGCGTGTGCGTTGGACAAACTCGGGCGTGCGCGGACCGCGGTGTTCGTTGCCGTCGCGGATTTCGGGCGACGGATACCAGATGTCCTGCGTCGCGTTAACGGCGCCGCCGGAGTCGACGAGCTTGGCCCATTGGCCGGCGGTCATTTTCATTTTCTTCACCGGACGCCACACCTGGCCGGCGCCATCGAAAACACCTTTGCCGGTGATGGCGATGTGCTCGAGATCGCGGCCCGAGATGGGCGACTGGCAACGAAGTTGGGCGCGACCTTCGAAGTTGGTTTCGACAAGCGGATAGTCGGCGCGGTTGTCGCTGAACTGAACGAGCGCGCCTTCGGCGACGTGCAGTTCCACGCGGCTCTGCATTACGATCGGGCCCGTGCGCCAAAGACCGGCAGGAATGATCACACGGCCGCCGCCTTGCGACGCGACGGAGGCGATCGCGCGATTGATCGCGTCGGTGTTGAGCGTGTGTCCATCGGAGATCGCGCCAAAATCGGTGATGCGCACGGAGCGTTGGGGGATAGTCGGCGCATCGACCGCGGGAAGCGTCGCCGGATCGAAGGAGGTGGCGGCAAATGTGAAGGTGGAGGAGGCGGCGAAAAGAAGGGCGGAAACGGCGAGACGTGAGAACGAACGGGGAGTTTTCATAAGCGAAGAAGGCAGGAAGGGCTGGGGGTTCGTGCGCATGACGTCATGAGCGGGGAATAGTTTCACGATGAAAAGGTGGCGTCGGGGCACATCGTTGATTAGCGGGTCGCGCTTCATGGCACGAAAACGATCTTCAGGACGAACCGCACGCAGCGTGAAACGCCGTTTCGCGAAGATTTTTCTCCTCGCGAATCTCGTCGTGTGGGGCGCGATCGGCGGCTGGTATCTCTTCCAACCGCCGGAGCGAAAAGTCGAGGTATCGCGATTGGTCGGAAACTGGATCGACGGCCGGAAGAACGTGACGGCGTTCGAAGTCGCGTGGGATCTCTGGCAACTTTACGGCAGTGGAGATTTTGTCGGCGGAGCGACGGTCACAGTCGGCGGAGGCGATGACTTCACGTACGCGGGCTGGCCGGAGAGTTCACGACCGGTGCGTTTGCTGAAGAATCAAGGATATGTCGTCGGTTACAGCGATGCGTTGGGAAATCCCCTGTGGGCGGCGTACCGCGTTCATGATGTGGAAACGCTCGAAGCGCCGAAGCGTCCCGAAGAGTTTCGCACGGATACGCGCACGGCGGTGCGCGTGGAGGCGTCGGATTACACGCGGAGCGGATACGATCGCGGACATCTCGCGCCCAACTACGCGATCGCGACGCGCTACGGGAGGACCGCGCAGGAGGAGACGTTTTTGATGTCGAACATCGTGCCGCAGCGGCACGCCTTGAACGCGGGTTTGTGGAAATCGCTCGAGCAAAAAATCGCCACGAACTACGCGGCGCGTTTTGGCGAAATTTGGGTGATCGCGGGACCGGTGTTTGGAGAAAAACCGGCGTGGCTGCGGCGGCGTGTCGCGGTGCCGGAAGGCTTTTTCATGATCGTGGTCGACGAGAGCGAAGGGCGCGTGCGGGCGCAGGCGTTTTTGTTTCCCCAGGAAATTCCCGAACGAGCCGATCTCGCGGACTTCGTGGTGAGCATCGACGAGATCGAGCAACGCACGGGATTGGATTTCCTGAGCGATCTGCCCGACGACGTGGAGGACGCGCTGGAGGCAAAACGCGCGTCGCGGGTGTGGTAAGGGCAGGAGCGCATGATGTGTCGCGGCTTGCGTGAGGCGCTTACGCGCCTTTTTTGTCGTCGCCCCCATGATCTCGCTTCTCGAAGGCAAAGGACCTGGCGCCAAGAAACCGGCTGAAAAAGTATTTTCGCTGATGTTGAGCGTGGTCGGCTGCAATCCGCGGATTTGGCGGCGGCTGCTGGTGCGCGAGACCATGTGGCTGAGCCGGCTGCACGACTCGATCCAAGTGGCGTTTGAATGGTTCGATTATCAGACGCACGTGTTCACGCTGGACGATCTGCGCTACGGCAATCCGGTGCGAAAAGGCGACCTCGTCATCGAAGACGACCGCGATGTGGCGCTGGCCGATCTCGATCTGCCGACGCATGAGAAGCTGCTTTATAATTACCAGTTTGGCGAAGGTTGGGACGTGGAAATCCGGTTGGAGAAAGTCCTCGAGCTGGAAAAAGGCGTGAACTATCCGCTTTGCATCGCCGGCGAACGTGCGGGACCGCCCGAGGATTGCGGGGGCTTGGACGCGTTTCACGACATGCTCGCGTGTATCAAGGAACCGAATACCGACCTCGGCCGCGAATGGCTCGAATGGCTCGGGCCGGCGTATGATCCGGAAGCCTGCGACGTGGAAAAAATTAACAAAGGTCTCCGCAAACTCGGCAAATGAGCGTCGGAAAGGGCGGGGTGCCGATTTGTTAAAAAGGACTTATAAGCGTGCGGTGCTATAAGCTGCGGTTGACTCAGGCTGCCAGCTGGCAGATATAAAGCGCGTTCTTTGGCAATGGTGCGCAGAGGAACGCGGTAAAACGCCTCCGCTGAGCGCCAGGAAAAAGGATCCGTAAGGAAGTCCTGATCAGGAGAATGTCAGCGTTCACCTGTTCGCTAATCGGTACCGGCACGCAGAAGGGTCTGCATGCAAGGCCGGCGAGCGCGACCATCAGGTTTTCCTACACGAGGAAGCCGGCCGCGACTTCGCGACCCGGCAGGTTCTTCTTAATAAGGAACCTGACGACGGTCGAAAACAGCGGTGCGAGTACGTCGACCAAAATGGTTTGGCTGACGATCGCTGCTATTAATCAGCACATCACGCCGGGGCGGTGACGAAAGTCGCCGCCCCGGTTTTATTTTATCCGGAACGCCCGGTGCGGCGTACGGAACTTGATCCGCGTTTTGCCTGGGAAAAGACTCGGCGCATGACCGTTTCAGAACGTCTCGCCCAGCATCTTTCGAAAACGCCCGATATCGCTCAGGCCAACTGGGTGGCGGACAATGCCACCGTGGTCGGCGATGTGACGCTCGGCCCGAAATCGAGCGTGTTTTATGGCGCGGTGTTGCGCGGAGACATCGCACGCATCGTCGTGGGCGAAGGCTCCAATATTCAGGATAACTGTGTCGTGCATCTGGCCGACGATCTCGACGCGGTGATCGGCAACTGGTGCACGATCGGGCACGCCGCGATCATCCATGCCTGTACGATCGAAGACGAATGTTTGATCGGCATGGGCGCAACGGTGCTCGATGGCGCGCGCGTAGGCGCACAAAGCATCGTCGGCGCGGGTGCGGTGGTGACGCCGCGCACAGTGATTCCGCCCGGTTCGATGGTGCTCGGCGCGCCTGCGAAAGTGGTGCGCGCGTTGAGTCCGGAAGAACGCGCGCGACTCAAAGGCTGGGCCGAAAAATACCTCGAAGTTTCCGCCGCACATGCCGCGCGTCAGAAGGCGGCGGCGGGGAAATAACGTGTAGTGAGTTTTTGAATACGCCGTGGCCGCCGCCTAGGCGGCCAGTCCGGCGGCGAGGGCGAGCGCGGATTTGGCGCGATTGAGGATGTAGAGATGATAACCGGGCGCGCCGCCGGCGAGCAGTTCGCGGATTTGCGCGAACGCCCAGTCGAGTCCCACGGCTTCGACCGCGTCGGTGTTGTCGCCGGCTGCTTCCAGTCGCGCGATCAAACGGGCGGGGAGAGTGGCGCCGCACATCTGCGTGAAACGTTGGATTTGTTTCAGCGAAAGCACGGGCATGATGCCGGGAATGATCGGCGCGGTGATGCCTCGCGCGCGGCATTTTTCGACGAAGCGGAAATAGACGGCGTTGTCGAAAAACAGCTGCGTGGTGACGAAGTCGCCGCCGGCATCGAGCTTCTCTTTCAAGCGATCGATGTCGGCATCGAGCGAAGGCGCTTCGGGGTGTTTTTCCGGATAACCGGCGACGCCGAGACAGAAATCGGGATGGCGCGCCTTGAGCAGGGCGGCGAGTTCGGAGGCATGCGCGAGGCCGTTGGTGGACGCGGTGAAAGTGCTCGCGCCTTTGGGCGGGTCGCCGCGAAGCGTCATGATGTTGCGGAAGTCCCGGGCATGGATGTTGTCCGCGAGCGCATGCAGTTCTTCGCGCGAATGTCCCACGCAGGTGAGGTGAGGCATGACCGTGAATCCGAAATCGGCGCGCAGAAAATCGCAGACCTGCGCCGTGCGCTCGCGCGTGCTCCCGCCCGCGCCGTAAGTGACGGAAACGTAGTCGGGCGCGATGCTCCGCAACGCAGCCGCCGAGGCGCGCAAGGCTTCGACGCCGGCATCGTCCTTGGGAGGGAAAAATTCGAGCGAACGAAGCGGGCGTTTTTCGGCCAAGAGGGACAGGATAGTCCGGTCGGAACTCATATTAATCAACGTATCTTAATTTGATGATATGATGTAAAGCCGCGAGTTAAGCAACTGAGGTCGCGAGAATGTAAATAATTGTTTTCACGTCACTAAGGAATGAGTTCGAACGTCGGGATGATGACAGGGACTTCTCTTTCGCCGCGGATGAACGTGAAGGTGATCTCGCGCGCGCGGCGGATGAGCGAATCGAGGCGCGTCAACGGCCAGGCGGAAACGGGTTCGCCATTGATGCGGGCGACGAGCTCGCCGCGTTGGATGCCGAGTTCGGCGGCGGGGGAGTCGGGCACGACGCCGGCGACACGCCAGTAGGCGGGCGTTTTGGTGAAACTGAGTCCGGAGCTGCGGCGGGCGTCGGGCGCGATGACGGCGGTGGTGTCGCGGTAAAACGTGACGTTGTTGCGCGGCGGATCGAAGGTGACGCAGAAGTGACGCAAAATCTCGCCGCCGATGGAGGAGAGCTGATCGGTGAGGTCGACGATCGGTTGTTCGAGCGTGTAGGCGCCGATGACAAGTGGCTGGCGAAGACGGCCGATCTGTTGGGGACGATCGCCGGTCAGCGTGCCGACGGTGCCGCCGGCGCGCGGGCCGTATTCAAATTCTGGATGCAGGCCGAACGGATTGAGCATCAGCGAGCCGTCGCTGCCGGAATCGATGAGCGCGAGAAAGGTTTCGTTGCCGAGTTGGAGCGGGATGATGGGCGTGCGGCGTTCGTTGTTGAAAGGAATGCGCGAGCCGGGAATGAGCGGCGTGGGGCCGGCGGTGGTGATGACGAGGCGCGATTGCGGATAATCAAGGGAGAAGATGACGTCGCGGAAAAGGGGAAACCCGAGAATGCCATCCACGCGGACGCCGAGATGTGCGGACAATTCCGAGCAGTCGTAGACGAAGCCGGGGATGTTGCGAAAATGTGCATCCGAAAGTTGGATACGCCGGATGTTGACCGAAGGCAGCGCGACGGTGCGTCCATCGGCGGAGCGAATGCGGACGGGCGGGCTGACATTGGGGGATTGCAGGATGCCGTGAGCGGAGGCGAACTCGGGCGAGACGAGCGTGACCGCCGAGCCGGTATCGACGAGGAAGCGCCAGGGGCCGCTTTTGTCCCAGCGCGCTTCGACGATGAAGTGATTTCCCACGATTCGCGCCGGCACGACGACGAGGCGCGCGGTGAGTTTGGTGCTGCCGGGACGCGATTCGCGGCTGGTGAGACGGCGAACGCTCGCGCAACCGTTGAGGAAAAGAACGAGCAGCAAGGCCCAGCACAAAAGCGGCGACAGCCGGACGCTTTGACCACGGCGGCGGGATGTCGGCGTGAGCTGGGCGGCTGCGATCATTTTTCAGGTTGTGGCAGGCGTCGGCTGAAGAACCAACCTGCCAACGCGAGTACGGCGGCGATGGCGTAGAGCATGTACGCGCCGCGGCTGCCTTGGGTCCAATAAAGGATGCCGGCGAGGATCGGCGTGATGGCGCGCGAGAGCGATCCAAGCGAACGGAAAATGCCGAGCACGCGTCCCTGTTGATCGGCATGGGTGTAGAGAGAAATGAGGCCGGTGGTCGCCGGATTCACGAGACCGCCACCGAGCGCGATCAACGCGACGCCCAGATAAAGCACGCCGGTCGAAGGCGCGAAACCCGTGGTGAAAAAACCAAGCGTCGAGAAAATGAGTCCGAGCGAAAGCACCTGCGTCTCGCGCATGCGGGTGAATAATTTTCGCACGATCATGCCTTGCGTGAGGATGGAGCACACGCCGAGAAAACCCATGAGCAGACCGTTCTCGTACGCGGTATAGCCGAAACGCTCGGCGCTCAGGAAAACCAGCGATGTTTCCATCGCGACGAAGGCGATGGAATAAATGAAGGCCACGAGATTCACGCTGCGCACGGGCGCGTTATCGAGCGAAAGGATAGCGCGAATGGGATTGAGCGGACGACGCTCGGTCGCGGTGCCGCGCGCTTCGGGGGGACGCGTTTCCTTAAAACGAGCGGTGATCCACACGAGGTTCAGGAGGCTCAGAACAAACGCGATCAACGCGGGCGCCGAAAACGGATTGAGGCCCAGTGGAGCGAGGCTGGGCAACGCCGCGGCGAGATCGAGCCGCACTGTGTACGCGCCGATTGCCGGGCCGGTGACGAGACCGAGACCGAAGGCGGCGCCGACGAGGCCCATGGCTTTGGAGCGTTCTTCACGCGAGGTCACGTCGGCCACGGCGGCGGTTGCCACAGACAAGTTTCCGCCGAACAGACCCGCCAGCAGGCGCGCGCCGAGGAAGAGCCAGAAAGAACCGCTGAACATCCAGAGCAGGTAGCTGAGCGCCGTGCCCGCGACCGTGAACATCAGGATGCCGCGGCGGCCGTGGCGGTCGGAGAGCCCGCCCCAGATGGGCGCGAAGAGGAATTGCAGGATGGAAAACAGCGAACTGATCACGCCGCCGAAAAGCACCTCGGGCAGATGGCTCTCGTTTCCGAGCGCGCGCGAAAGCTGGGAAATGTGTTCCAAGAACCAGCCGAGGACGCCGCTATGGCCATCCACTTCCAGATAGTAGCGCAGGAGATCGGGTCCCAGCGGGAAGATGATCGAGAAGCCGATGAGATCGATGTAAAGGGTCAGAAAGACCACGCCGAGCGAGAGCGGACGTTTGACTTTCGAGGGAGAATCGTGGGCGGCGGAAGGAGAAGACACGGTGGAAGCGCGTCAAAATACGCGCAGCGAACCTCCCGCCAAGGCACAAAGCGGGCACGTTGTAAGAGCGATTGGCGATCTGGCCATGCCGTTATTCTGTGGGCGCTCATTAGGTGGCAACATGGTAATTTCTCCGATGCCGCGATCAGCTAACCACTTACGATGCGGTCATCGAAAGCTTCAGCGAACGTCAGCGAGGGAATTGGTATTAGTTAGATGTCCTGGCTTCGCTGCTAACAAGCGTACGCACACACACCTCAAAACTAATATGAACAAACTAGGATACGCGCTGCTGTTGCTGGGATTCTCCAGCGGTCTCAGCGCTCAAACAACCCTCAATTCACCGGCCGGCGGAGTATTCCCGGGCACGGTTTCTGTCGTTGGCGGAATCGTGCTCGACCTCGTCGGAACGAACAACAATCGCGTCGTTAGCCAGCTCGCGGCCAGCAGTCTCTATGTGGGTTTTTCCAATGACGGATTTCCCGTGGCCTACCGCGGAAACCCGCTGACGATCGGCGTCCAGTCGGGTTTCACGCCGGGTGTGATTTCCGCACTTGGCGGTGGGATCTCCAAGGCGGCCATTCGCGTGACGCTCTGGGATGGCGACACGGGGCCGGGCGATTTCGACCGCCATCAGAACGATTTTCTGCTCAACGGCCTGAACTTCGGCGACTGGAGCAACGTGACCACCATCCAACACAACAGTACGGGAACATCGTTTGGCAGCACCTCGACGGGCTTCCGTAATGATACGCTGGATACAGGGTTCTTCTTCACGACGGACGCCACGTTGCTAAGTGCGTTCTACGATTCGTTGATCGCGCTTGGCACGGTGACATATGCTCTCACGGATGTGGATCCGGCGGACAACTTCTACGACTTCACGCAAGGCGTGGACGGAGGCTTGATCGATATCGGCCAAGGCCCGGTGGTGACTCCGGGGAATCCGAGCGCGGTGCCCGAGCCATCGACCTACGGCCTCATGGGAGCGGGTGTGCTGCTGGGTGTGGCGTTGTATCGGCGACGTCTCGCCAAACACCGCGCGTCACAGAGCTGAGCTCGCGGTCAGCGCAGTCCCTTCGAGCACGGGATTTATTTCCCGTGCTTTTTTGCGCCCGGGAAATGTGTCGTGGAAAAACAACTACACACGTGCGCCGGCTCAGCTGAGGATCTCCTGAATCTGCGCGCGGAGCGTCTCGAGCGTGAACGGTTTTTGGAGGAAACCGACTTCTCCGCCGCGCGACAACGATGCGATCAAATCGCGACGATTGTAGCCGCTCATCAAGAGCACGCGCACGTCGGGACGGATTTCGCGGAGCAATTGCAACGTTTCTTCGCCGCTCAGGCGGGGCATGGTCATGTCGAGCAGCACAAGATCGAACTCCGACGGATGTGCGCGGAAGACATCGATGCCCTCGTAGCCATCGCGCGCGAGCTCCGTCTGCATGCCGCACGAGCGAAGCATTTCGCTCGCGACCTGAAGGACATGGTCCTCGTCGTCGATGATGAGTGCGCGGCCATGTTGTTTCCACGGTGTGGCCGTGGTGCGACGCACGAGCGCGGGCTCGGTCGGTTCGGCGGAAGCGGCGGGTAAATAGATCGAGAACACGGAGCCTTGCCCCGGCGTGCTGCGAATGGTGAGAGCGCCGTGATGGCTGCGGATGATGCCCTGCACGGCGGGGAGCCCGAGACCGCGTCCGGCAAATTTCGTCGTGAAGAACGGATCGAAAATGCGCGCGAGCGTTTCGGGCTGCATACCGGAGCCGGTGTCGGAGACTTCGAGTTGTACGTATTCGGCGGCGGATTGCGTGGGGACGATGGTGGCGCCCTCGAAGAAGCCCGGACGCGGGCGTATGAGCGTGGCGGTGATCGAAATAACCCCATCCTGTTCGCCGAGCGATTCCGACGCATTGATGATGAGATTCATCACGATCTGCCGGATCTGCGTGGGATCGGCCATGATCGGCGGCAGATCAGGTTGAAGCTGCAGCCGCAAGGTGGCGCGTTTGCTCACGGAAGCGCGGAGGAGCGGCACGGTGTTGTTGATGAGCGGACCGATCTCGACGCGTTGAATGACGAAGCGGCCTTTGCCGGCGTACGCGAGCATCTGCTGGCAGAGTTCGGCCGCGCGTTGGGATGCGTTTTCGATCTGCTTGAGATTTTGCTGCGCAGGCGAATCGGACGGAATGGTGATCGCGGCGAGGTTGGCGTTGCCGATGATTCCGGTGAGCAGATTGTTGAAATCGTGCGCCACGCCACCGGCGAGCACGCCGATGCTTTCGAGCTTTTGACCTTCGAGGAGACGACGCTCGACGATGAGTTTTTCGGATTCCGCGTCCTTGCGCTGCGTGATGTCGATCGCGAGACCTTCGATGAACATCAACTGGCCGTCTTCGTTGTACACGCCCTGGCCGCGATCGAGCACCCATTTGGTGCGGCCGGCGCGATCGACGATGCGATACTCGATCTCGTACGAGCGACGTTTGCGGACGGCGTTGGCGACGGCGTTTTGCGTGCGTTTGCGATCGTCGGGATGAATGATCTCTGCGAGGCGCACGCGCTTTTCCAAGAAGTCGCGCGCGCTGTGGCCGGTGAGTTGGAGCGCGCCGCGGCTGATGTACACCGGCGTGAGGTCGCCATCCTGAACGAGGCGGAAGGCCATGCCGGGAAGCTGTCCCAAGATCGATTCGAGTTGTCGGCGGTTTTCGCGAATTTCCGCCTCGGCGCGTTTGCGCTCGGAGATCTCGGTGGCGATGCCGCACACGCCTTCGACGCGGCCGTCTTCGGAGAGAATCGGGAATTTGTGAACGATGCTGGTGTGCGGACCTTGCGGCGTGTTGAACGAATCTTCGAGTTCCACCGGCTCCGCGGTGGAGACGACGCGAGCATCGCTCATGCGCATACGCGCGGCGGTTTCCGGTGGGAAAATGTCGAAATCGCCGCGGCCGATGAAATCCTCGCGTTTGCGTCCGTGCAGCTGGGCGTAGCGACGATTGACGGAGACGTAGCGGCCATCGGGATCTTTGATGAAGATCGCCGTGGGGCTGTTTTCCATGAGGCCGTTGAGCTGTTGCTGGCTCGCGCGAAGGAGCGTCTCGGCTTCTTTGCGCCGCTGAATGTCTTCCTCGAGCAAGGCCTGTGTGCGACGGAGTTCCGCGGTGCGATTTTCCACCTCGCGTTCGACGATGGCGGCGCGGCGCACCGTGCCGTTGATGTAGGCCGCGAGAAACACCGTCGCGAGGATGCCGCCCACGAGAATGATCGTCGGAAAATGCGTGCGCTGGCGCTCGAACCAACCGGCTTTGGAGCGATGCAGCAGCAACCACACGCGCCCTCCGAGCAGGATGGGAATTTCGCGATACCAGGATTCTTGGCGGAACTGTTCTTCGCTCGGATGCGGGCCCGCGGTGGCGCCGGTTTCAGCGGCCCAATAAAACATGACACGATCCTCCGGAGGCGTGCCCGGCGTGGCGTCGAGGAACAGCACATCGGCAACGATGCCCGCGAAGTTTTTCCACGAATGTCCGAACAAGACCGGCACGCGAAACACGCCGACGACAAAACCGAGACACGGCGCTTCCGACGCCGGCCGCGTCAATGTCTCCGCAAACACCGGATAAATCATGAGCACGTGTTTTTCCGCAGAACCGGGGAAATCGATGCAGGGGGTGACGAGAAAGCGCGTGGTGTGACGCGCTTGATCGAAGTGCTGACGCAGCCCGAGTGCGGCGTAATCGAGACCGGGCGGATGCTCGATGCCGGGGGCGTTTTGCGCGAAGCGCACGGGCAGCGGCCCGGTTTGTTCATTGTCGGTCAGCGGCACCCATTGGATGGCGTCGTAGCCGGGATGGCGCTCCATCGCATCACGCGCGAGCAAGCGGAAACGCGATTCCTCCACGACATCAAGCGCGCCGAGGAGATTGCGCAGAGCCCGAAGCGCATCGACGAAATCCTCCATCGTTTCGCGGATGAGGATGTGCCGCGTATCGGCGCGGCGTTTCACGTCCTCGCGCACGCGGAGATCCTCGTTTCGCCGCGCGCCCCAGAAAAGCACCGCCGTGATTCCGAGCCCCAACAAAACCAAAACCGGCAACGCCCACCGGCCGCGAAGGAAATCTCGGAAAGAAGAGGAAAGTGACATCAGGGCGAAGAGACGTGTCGCTCACGTCAGAGCGCATGCTGAATTATCGCAGGTACACTCCTACTCGTAAGCGGAAAGATTTAGCGTGTGGAGAGGGGGCGAAGAGGCAATCCCCCGATTACAGGAAGACTGGGCTTTTCGCTTTGCTTGAGACATATAAACCCTCGACTCGACTTTTTCTTGTAGCTGCCCTTCGCGCTCATGTTTTCTCCAGTGTTATCCCCACGCCCTTTTTCGTTGAAACGATTTAGGGGGATATTTGTGGGGGCCGCGGTTCTGCTGGGACTGCTTTGGGGCGCCTATGGGAACTCGTTCGAAGTGCCCTTTCTTCTGGATGACCACGAGGCCATCGCGGAAAACGCTACCCTGAGAAGTTGGCGTACGGCGCTTTTCCCGCCGGTGGACAGTGGGATAACGGTGAGCGGTCGGCCTATTTTGAACCTCTCGTTCGCGATCAACTACGCGCTGCATGGCCAAGGAATCGTGGGCTATCATGTGCTCAATCTTCTGATCCACTGGGGTGCTGGGGTGATTTTGTGGAGGATTGTTTCGCGAACATTGCAGCTACCAGGTGTAAAAGTGCGTCTGGGGAAATCCGCTGAACTTGTGGGATGGTTAGTAGCTGCAGCTTGGGCGCTGCATCCTCTGCAAACGGCGGCAGTAACCTATATCGTGCAGCGTGCGGAATCACTGGCGGGGCTATTTTACCTGCTAACGCTTTATGCTTTTATCCGAAGGACCTCTCCGGGCGGGGCGTCCTGGTGGACTTGGGTAATGGGGATCGTGTGTGCGGCAGGAATGGCGACCAAGGAAATAGTAGCGACCGTACCGTTGGTGATTTTATTATATGATCGGGCGTTTGTGAGTGGATCGTTCCGCGAGAGCTGGCGCAGGAATCGTCGGTGTTATCAGGTGCTTTTGTTTTCGTGGTTGGTGTTGGCCGCATGTATTTATCAGAGCGGTGCACGGGCAGAGAGTGTTGGATATGGGCAAATTCAATGGTGGCAGTATGCAGTGACCCAAGGACCTGCTCTTTTAGGCTACGCTGTGCGAGCCGTGTGGCCGACTAACTTAATATTCGACTACGGAGCCGTCGTGGAACCTGTGAACCGGCAAACCATTGCTGCCGGGGTGGTGGTGTTATGCGTGTTGGGAGTAGCGATCTACATGACCGCTATTCGCCCACGCGTCGGATTCTTAATCGCCGGCTTCTTTATTGTATTAGCTCCGTCATCTAGTGTTATCCCCGTAGCAACACAAACGGTGGCGGAGCACCGGATGTATTTACCCTTGATTCCGTTTGTTATTGCTTTTGCAGCGCTTGTTCGTCGATTGCCGCCCGCTCTCTGGGGGGCGATGTGGATAATCGTGCTCAGTGCGGAGGTTGTGCGTACTTATGATCGCAACGACGATTATCAAAGTGAGCGAGCTATATGGGAGGACACCGTGCGGCGTGTTCCTGATAATCCGCGCGCGCTGAACAATTATGGTTCCACTCTGTATCATGCGGGAGCTTTTGAGAGTTCCCTTCCTCCGCTGGAGCAGGCGGTTGCGCTGCTTCCGACCTATGATAATGCGTGGTACAATCTCGGATGCTCGCTAGCAAAGCTAGGACGATGGGATGATGCTGCGGCGGCCCTGCTACGGGCTATCGAGCTTAATCCCTCCCGCTCTCTCTATCATGCTGCACTGGGGAATGCCTATTATGAGCAAGGGAGCCTCGATGCTGCGCTAGCGGCTTACCGTCACGCAGTAGCCACGGATGATTGTGAAGGTGAAGATATATATAATCTCGCTAATCTATTGTTGAAGCTCGATCGAATGGAGGAGGTTGAGGTCCTTTTGGCCCAAGGTCTGGAACGCTTTGGCAATGATGGAAAACTTTGGGGGATAAACGCTGTGCGGCTGAAGCGACAGGGGCGCTTAAGCGACGCCTTGGCGAGCTTGGAAGAGGCTGTTCGTCGTGAGCCTGATTCGCCCGTTTTCCTTGCTGAAAAAGGAGTGTTGTTGCTACTCGCAGGAAAGGCGGAGGCGGCGATTGCTCCCCTTCAAAAGGCGGTACTGCTTTCGCCGGAGACTTGGGGGGCGCGGCGTAATCTCGCAGTCGCTTTGAGCGATTGTAGCAGAGATGAGGAGGCCGTTGCCGTACTGAGAAAGCTAACCGAGGAACAGCCGCACGTTGCTGATTATTGGGTGGACCTCGGAATGGTTTATGCGAGGGCAGGGCGTTTTGCCGAGGCGCTTACAGCCTTTGATCAGGCGCTTGGTTTGGATGCCAGCCATGAAACCGCTCGCCTGTATCGAGCGAAAGTCGAAGAGCGGCTTCGCTGAAAACAACGCACGCGCCCTGGTGGGGGCCGGGGCGCGTGCGTGGAAATGAAACGCCAGCTCAGGCGAGGGTGTACGGGAGCGGGTGCCGCGAGGTGAGGGCCAGCACGCGCTGCTTTGTCTCGGCGATCACGGACCCTTCGCTTTCGGTGCCGATGGCTTTGAGCACGCGGTCGATGCAGTCGGCGATTTCATCCATTTCAGATTCGACAAAACCGCGGCTGGTGACGGCGGGCGTGCCGAGGCGGATGCCCGAGGCCTGGAACGGCGAACGCGTTTCGAAGGGAACGGTGTTCTTGTTGCAGGTGATGTTGGCGAGATCGAGGGTCTCCTGCGCTTTCTTGGCGGTGAGCTCGGGGAGATTGGCGCGGAGATCGACGAGGAAGAGGTGGTTGTCGGAACCGCCCGAGACGAGCTTGTAGCCGCGCTTCTGCATCGCGGCGGCGAGCGCCTTGGAGTTTTTCACGATCTGCTCCGAATAGGCTTTGAACTCGGGCTTGAGGCATTCGCCGAAACACACGGCCTTGGCGGCGATCACGTGCATGAGCGGACCGCCCTGGCCGCCGGGGAACATGGCGGAGTCGATCGCTTTCGCGTGCGCGGCTTTACAGAGGATGAGACCACCGCGGGGACCGCGCAGCGTCTTGTGCGTCGTAGTGGTGACGAAATCGGCGTGCGGGACAGGCGAGGGATGGATGCCCGCGGCGACGAGACCGGCGATGTGGGCGATGTCGGCGAAGAGATAGGCGCCGACGGAGCGCGCGATTTCACCCATGCGGGCGAAGTCGATGACGCGCGAATACGCGCTGGCGCCGACGGTGATCATCTTGGGTTTCTCGCGCTGGGCGATGGCGGCGAGTTCGTCGTAGTCGATGAGGCCGCTGTCTTCGCGGACGCCGTATTGAACAAACTGATACAGCTTGCCCGAGAAGTTGGCGGGATTGCCGTGGGTGAGGTGGCCGCCGTGGCTGAGGTTCATGCCGAGAACCTTGTCGCCCGGCTGGAGCACCGCGGTGTACACGGCGAAGTTGGCCTGCGAGCCGGAGTGCGGCTGCACGTTGGCGTGTTCGGCGCCGAAGAGTTTTTTGGCGCGCTCGATCGCGAGGTTTTCCACCTTGTCCACGTATTCGCAGCCGCCGTACCAGCGCTTGGCGGGATAACCCTCGGCGTACTTGTTGGTGAGTACGCTGCCCTGCGCCTCCATGACGGCCGGGTAGGTGAAATTCTCCGAGGCGATCAGCTCGATGTGGCTTTGCTGGCGGGCGAGCTCGGCGGAGATCGCGGCGTGAATTTCAGGATCGAGGGACTTGAGCGGCGAGGCGTTGATCATGATGAAAAACAGGAAAGGTTCAGCGGACCGCGGAAGTGCCGGGTCGGCAATCCGAAATCCGCGAAAGCCTGTTTCGTTATTCCTCCAGCGCGCCGGTCAAAAAATACAGTTTTAGCAGCGCCAAATGCCGCTGGAGTCGCGCGGCGGTGTGCTCGGCGCGGGCCTGCAGCCAGTCGGATTCCGCCGTGAGCGCTTCGGAGGCAAGGAGTTCGCCCTGTTCGGACGCCTGGCGACGGATCGCGTGGGCGCGCTGGCGAAACGCCTCGGCCTCGGCGGAAAGTCCGACGAGTTCGCGCGCGTGCGTGAACTGCAGAAAAGCCAGATGGACCTCGCGGGTCGCGTCTTCGCGAAGACGGTCGCGGTTGAGCGCGGCCTGGCGTTCTTGCGCGAGGCTGCGGGCGAGATCGGCTTTTTTGCCGCCGAAATCAAAAATCTCCCAATTGAGCAGAAGTCCGGCGGAAGTGTAGTCGCGCGGGATGAGCGGCACACCTTCCTGGCGGGAACCGCTGACAAACAACGCCAGATCGGGAATGCGTTTTTGTTTCGACGCGCTCACACCGGCGCGGGCTTTTTCCACGACTGTCTCCGCGAGGCGCGCGTCGTAGTGAAGCGAAGCGGCGGCGAGCCAGTCTTCGAGCGGACGCTCGGCGCGCGTCGGCAACGAATCGAGTGCAAGCGGCGGCAACTCGGCGGCGGGGCGTCCGAGCAAATCGGCGAGCTGGAGACGGTATTCGACGATCTTTTGTTCGATGCGCACGAGCGCGGTGCGGGCTTCGGTGAGTTCGGCCTGCGCGCCGAGCACGACGGCATCGAGCACTTCGCCGGCGAGGCGTGCGTTTTCGGCATCGCGCAAACGCGCTTCGCGGGCGCGGACTTTGACGGCGGCGGCTTCGCGAAAAGCGTTTTCCGCGGCGAGCCCGGCGAAGAGTTGTTCGACCGCGTAACGCAAGCGCGCGCGCGTCTGCGCGTGTTCGATCTGCGCGTGTCTTTCGTCGGCGCGCGCCGCGACGATGCCGCTGTGGATGCGGAACTGCTGCGTGAGCGGCTGCATGAGCGTGAGGCCGACGACGTAGCGATTCCGGTTGCCGCGAATCAATGTGACGGTTTCCGCCGGGAAGGGACCGTATGTGGGCGAGAGCGGATCGAAGCCCGCACCGACGGCGACTTCGTCCACGATGCGATCGAGGCTGCCTTGGCTCACGGAATAATCGAGGCGGCGAAAATCGTGCCCGTAATAACCGAATCCGAGCAGCGAGGGATAACGCCGGCTCTCGGCCTCGCGCCGCGAAGCATCGGCTTCGTCGCGCCGCGCGTCGGCGATGAGGCTGGCGCGGCTGTGCGCGAGCGCGAGCGCGGTGGCGCTTTCGAGCGTGAGCGGTGTTTCGCCGCGGACGATCGCGGCGGCGCACAGGCCGATCAAAACGGAAAAGGAAACGCGCGTGGTCATGCGGAAGGTCCTTCGACGGCGGGTTGCGCCGGCGTATTTTTCATCGCGAGCGCGTAGGCGGCGGGGATGGTGAGCAGCGTCATCACCATCGACCACAGTATCCCCACGGTGAATACACTCGCGAGCGGCGCCCAGAGCGGCGAGCCGGAGATAATCATCGGAACGACGCCGACGGCGGCGGCCATCGACGTGAGGAAGATCGGCCGCATGCGTCGTTCGCCCGCGCGGAAAGCGGCGGTGGCGGCGTCGAGGTTTTCGTGACGACGCAGTTCGTCCGCGTGTTCGACGAGGATGATGGAGTTGCGAATCACGATGCCGACGAGACTGATGAGGCCGACGGAGGCGGTGAAGCCGAGCGGATTGCCGGTGATGACGAGACCGAGCATCGCGCCGAAGAACGTGAGCGGGATCGCGAGCATCACGAGCAGCACGGGCCGCGTGGTTTTGAATTGGAACAACAACACGAGGAAGATCAGCACGACGCTCGCGACGAGCGCGCCGGCCATCTGCTCGAACGTATCGCTTTGTCCCTCCGCTTCGCCGCCGAGCTCGAAGCGATAACCGGGCGGCAACTTGACCTTGTTGAGCTCGGGCTGGATGCGCGCGAGCAACTCGCTCGGGAGCATCTCGCCTTCGGGCGAGGCGAGCACGGTGAGTGTGCGGACGCCATTGCGGCGCGAGATTTGTCCGGGCGACCACGACGGTTCGAGCGTGGCGACTTGCGCGAGCGGCACGCGGGAAAGCCCGAGCGGCGCGCGCAGCATGAAGCTGTTCAAGTCGGTGAACGCGTCGCGGTTTTCGTCCGCAAGACGCAGCACGATCGGGATCGGCGAGTCGTGTTCCCACAACTGCGTGACGGGCAAACCGGACACGCCGACCATGACCTGTTGCGCGATCACGCCGGTGGCGAGACCCAGGCGGTTGGCGACTTCGCTGTGCACATCGAGATCGAGCGAGAAGGCTTGCGGGTAATCGTCGCGGACCTGCGTCGCGCCCGGTGTGCGGAGGAAAATTTCTTTCACCTCATCGCCCAGGCGCCGCAGCACCGGCAGCTCGGGTCCGATGATGCGCACCTCGACCGGCGCATCGGTGGGAATGCCTTGTTGAAAACTCGCGACATTCACGCGTGCGCCGGGGAAACGACCGCGGAAACGTTCGCTGAAATCGCGCACGGCTTCCGTGGTTTCGACGACGCCGCGCGTGCTCACGAGCAACATGCCGTAACTCGGTCGCGGAAACTCCGGCGCGAAACTGTAGTACACACGCGGCGCGGCCGTGCCGACAAACGCGCTGAAGTCCGTGATGCGTTCGTCGCGCGCGATTTCTTGTTCGATTTCGCGCACGATGCGATCGGTCGCTTCGAGGCGCGTGCCGAGCGGCATATCGACCTCGATGACGAACTGCGCGCGTTCGGCGGCGGGGAAAAACTTTTGCGAGATAAACGGCAGCAAGGCCGCGCCCGCGCCGAGCGAAAGCACGGCGACGATCAAGGTGAGCCAGGGATGCGCGAGCGTGCCGCGCACGGCGGGCGTGTAGAGACGTTGCGCGAAATTCAGCACGCGCGCACCGAGACTGTCGCCCTGCGCTTTCAGTCCCTGCCTGATAAACGCGTGACAGAGCATCGGCGTGAGCAGCATCGCCACAATGAACGAAACGGAGAGCGCGATCGCGACGGTGACGGGAAGCGCGAGGATGAACTCGCCGACGGAGCCGGTGAGGAAAAACGCGAGCGGCGCGAACGCGAAGATGATGGCGATGGTCGCGGTGAACACCGGCACGCACAGATCGCCCGCGCTGCGCCACGCGGCGTCCCAACGCGAAAGACCTTCGTCGAGTTTTTCCACGTAGTTGTCGGCGATGACGATCGCGTCATCCACCACCATGCCGAGCACGACGATGAGCGCGGCGAGCGACACCTCGTGGAGTTCGACGCCGAGCAGATGCAGCGCCGAGAACGTGAACGCGATGGTAACGGGAATCGCGAGCGCGGCGATGAGCGCGACGCGGAAGGGCAGCAGGATGAGCGTGACGAGCACGACCGCGCCGATCGCGATGAAAAATTCTTTGATGAAATGATTCACCGCGCCCGCGACGACGCCCGGCTGGTCGTTGATGATCGTGAAGCTGATGTCGGACGGGAGACGACCCGCGACGTCGTCGAGCGCGGCCTGGACCTTTTTGCCGAAGGCCACGATGTTATTGCCCGGCTGCATCTCGATCGAAATCAGCAACGCGGGATCGTCGCGGCCATCGATGCGGATCAACGAATCGGGATCAGCGAGACGGCGCTCGACGCGCGCGACATCGCCCACGCGCACGACGCTTTCGCCGAGCGGATTGTGGAGAACCACCTGTTCGCGGACCTCGTCGACCGATGAATAGCGACCGCGCGTGTGCAGCGGCACTTCGAGATCGCCGGTTTTGAGCGAGCCGGTGTACGCGGTGGCGTTTTGATATTGGAGCGCGGTGATGACGCCCGGCAGGCCGGTGCCGTAGCGCGCCATGCGTTGCGAGTCGGCTTCGACGTAGATCGTTTCCTGACGATCGCCGTAGCGTTTGATGCGGCCCATGCCGGGCACGGTGCGGAGCGCGTCTTCGATGCGATCGAGCGCGCGGCGGAGATCGGAGTATTGATGTTTCGGAGACGAAATACCGACGAGCAACGCGACCGAGTCGCCGAAGTCGGAATTGACGATCGGCCCGATGGTGTCGGCGGGCAGCGATTGTTGTTTCAACTCCGCGAGGCCGAGCCGGAGTCGCGACCAGAAACCGTCTTTATCGCGCACCCATTCGTGCAGTTCCACCGTGGCGACCACGAGGCCGTTGCGCGTGAAGGAGCGCGTGCGTTCGGAGTTAATTTCCGTGTAGGAAAACAAGTATGACTCGAGCGGGCGCGTGACCTGTTGCTCGACCTGGGCGGCGGTCGCGCCGGGATAAAGCGCGACCACGAGCGCTTCGTGGATGGCGATGGTCGGCGTGTCTTGTCGCGGCATCGTGAGCAGCGACAGCGTGCCGGTTCCCAAGATGATGAGGCTCAGCAGCAGGACCACCTGCCGATGGCGCAGCGGCCAGGTGAGGATGTTCATGGCGCGAGCGGCGAGACGGTCTGACCCTCGTAGAGCGGAGCGGACGAGTGCACGACGACGCGGTCGCCCGGTGAAAGCCCGGAGGTGATTTCCACCTCCGATTCGAGCGGCGCGCCCGTGGTCACGATGCGGCGCGAGACGACCGGACGGTCGGCGGCGAGCGTCCATACATAGAGAGCGCCATCGGGATCGCGATGGATCGCCGTGGGCGCGAGCGAGATCACGGCGCGGCTGCGTTGGGTGGAGAGTTTGGCGGTCACGACATTGCCGTCGCGGAAACGACCCTCTGTATTGTCGAAACGGATACGCGCCGCGAAGGACCGCGTGAGCGGTTCGGCCTGCGGGGAAATGGATTCGACCACGCCCTGCGCCTTGAGTCCGCCGAGCGAGGGCAGGGTGACTTCGGCCGGAGTGCCGGCGCGCACATGCGGCACATCGACCTCGGCCAGATTCACCACGGCCCACACCGGCGAATCGGCGATGAGCGTGAAGACCGGGGCGCCCGGTGAGACCACGGTACCGGCGCCGACCGGATGTTTTACCAGACGACCGGCGAACGGTGCGCGCAAAGTCGCATAGTCGAGCTGGCGTTGCGCGAGGACGAGCGCCGACGCGGCCTCGTCGCGCGCGGCGCTGATCTTTTCGAAATCGGTCGCGGTGAGACTGCCCGCTTCGTGGAGACGCACGAGACGTTCGTAACGTTGGCGGACCTCGTTATCGCGGGCTTCGGCGATGGCGAGTTGTTTGCGCAGATCGGAATCGTCGAGATGCGCGAGCACTTGTCCCTCTTCGACGAGTTGGCCATCCTCGGCATCGAGCGCGGCGATGCGACCGGCGACGAGGAAAGCCACGGCGGATTTGTTCACCGCCTGGATCGCGCCCGACGCGATGACGGCGGCCTCGGTTTCGTGCGAAGCGATCGTCACGACGCGCGCCGTGGGCGGTTGCTCGGAGACGACTGGTTTGGGCCGGCAACCGATGAACAGGCTCACGGCGAGCAGGCTGAGAACTACGCGAGAGGAAAGAGTGGAAGGCGTCGTCATGATAAGGACTGCGCGAAATCGAGTACCGCCAGACCCGCGAAGGCGGCGGGAAAGCATGAGTTTTTACCGCCGCCAACGGGAGGCAATGCGGTTCTATCGCAGTGGACTGACTTGGGCGCGCAAAAAACGAAAATCGGCGCGCCTGCGGACGCCATTAAGCGCGTTTCGCGGTGAGGCGCTTTAGAAATTCGATGATGGAGGGGATGGCCTCGACCATCTCGTCGCGGCAGGACTCGTAAAGTTTGAGCGAACCGCCGAAAGGATCGGCGATCTCGGGATCGGCCGGCGGTGGCATGAATTCGCGCAACAAATACAGATGCTCGGGCGGCGGCTCGAAATTGAGCTCGATCATCGTGCGATGCGACTCGGTCATGCAGAAGATCGCGAGGGCGTCGGTGACGAGTTCGCGCGTAAGCGGCTGGGCGCGATGGCGCGAGAGATCGATGCCGACTTTTTTAAGCGCGATGACGGAGTTTTCCGAAACGGGTTCGCCCTGGCGCGCGGCCACACCGGCGGAGATCACTTTGAGCGATTTCAGCGGCTCAGGCTGACCGCGGAGCGCGTGTTGCAACAGAGCCTCCGCCATCGGGCTGCGGCAAATATTCGCGGTGCAAACAGTGAGGATGTGGGCCATTACGCTGGAGGTCGAAAGTAAGGGACAAGGTTTTGGCGGAAAGGCAAAGCAGGAGTCGGCGGAGGTCGAATCGCCGATGGATTTTTCCGGCGGGCGTTTAGATTTTTTTCAGGGCGATCAGCGCTTGATGAAGGTGTATCGCGCGTAGAAGCACACGGTCGACATTGGGTGGCGGCGCGAGGGGTTGCGGTTCGTTGGAAGCGACCGGAGCGGCCGGCTCGTCCTCGACCATCGTGGAGCGCGAGAGGCCGTTGTTGTGGTTTCGCACGAGCGTGGCCTCATCGTAACGGATTTTCTGCGGCGCGGAGCAGTTGAGCAGACGATCGAGAGAAGCCCCGTCGCCAAACGCATCGTACGCGAGGCGGTCGGCTTCGGCGGTCGTGGCGACGACGATGTCGGGCTTGGTGTGCTCGTTTTCCGCGGCGAGCGTGATCACGCCGTCGGGCGAGCGTTCGAGCCGTTGCAGAAACGCGGGCGAAGTTTCTTCGCCGAGCAAGATGAGCCGCACGAAAGGCGTGGCCGGCGTTTGCGCGAGGAGCTGGCGGAGCGCGGCGGCGTTTTCGTCATCGGCTGCGAGCACGCGCAGATCGAGCACGATGCGCGGATGCGTCGCCAGGGCTTTTTCGACGGCGGGCAAATCCGTCGGCAGCTCGTTGGCGCGGAAGTAGGCCAGGCCTTGCGGGAGTTGTCGTTCGAGTGTCGCGGCGACGAGCGAGACCGCGCTGAACGCGAGCGCGGCGAAGAACGAAAAGGCGAAGCGGGCGGTGCGGTTCATCGGCGGTTGAGCTGACGCGCGCCGATGTCGCGACGGAAATACTGCTGATCGCGTGCGAAGGTGATCTGGCCGCACGCCGCGTAGGCGCGGTCGGCGGCTTCGCGCAGCGTGGGCGCGAGCGCGGTGACGCCGAGGACGCGTCCGCCGTTGGTGACGATTTCGCCCGCGGCATTTTTGGCGGTGCCGGCGTGATAGATCGTGGTCTGCGGCGGCAGCGTGGCGGGGAAATGAATCGCGTCGCCCTTGGCGAAACTTTCCGGGTAACCCTTGGCGGCCATGACCACACACACGGCGTAGTCGGCGCTCACGGACAGTTTCACCTGCGCGAGTCGATCGGTCGCGGCGGCCCAGAGCAGTTCCAACAAATCGGTCTGCAAACGCGGCAGCACGACCTGCGTCTCGGGATCGCCGAAACGCGCGTTGTACTCGATGACGCTCGGGCCCGACGGCGTGAGCATGATGCCGATGAACAACGTGCCGCGGTAACGAATGCCCTCGTCGGCGATGGCGTTGACGGACGGACGCACGATCTCGTTTTCGATGCGCGCGAGCAGTTCGGGCGTGACGACCTCGGCGGGCGAGTAGGTGCCCATGCCACCGGTGTTCGGGCCTGTATCCGCTTCGCCAATACGCTTGTGGTCCTGCGACGTCGGCAGAATCACATAATCGCGACCGGAAACCACGACGAGGATGCTGGTTTCCTCGCCGAAAAGGCAGTCCTCGATCAACAACTGGCGGCCCGACGCGCCGAATTTGCCGCCCTCGAGCATGTCGCGCACGGCGGCCTCGGCCTCGGCGAGGGTTTGCGCGACGATCACGCCTTTGCCGGCGGCGAGCCCGTCGGCCTTGATGACGATCGGCACCGGGCGTGTGCGCAGATAGGCGAGCGCGGGCTCGACCTCGCTGAAAAACGCGGCGGGTGCGGTCGGGATCCGGTGCTTGAGCAGGACCTGCTTGGTGAAAATTTTCGACGCCTCGAGACGCGCGCCATCGGAGGACGGGCCGTAAGCGGGGATGCCGGCCTCGGTAAGTTTATCGACGAGCCCCAGCGAGAGCGGCAGCTCGGGACCGACCACGACAAAGTCGACCTTTTCGCGCTGAGCCAGGGCGACCAGGCCCGGGATGTCGTCCATCGCGACGGAGAAACAAGGGGCATCTAGCGCGATGCCGGCATTGCCGGGCGCGGCGATGACGCGCGGACGCGCGGGAGACGCGAGGAGGGAACGGACGAGCGTGTGTTCGCGGCCACCGGAGCCGACGACGAGGACAGAGCGAGGAAGAGACATGTCGAAGACCGCCAAGCACAACCACCGCCCCGCGCCGCGGCAAGCGTGGAGGAAGGAGGGGGGGAGGCGCGAAGCGCATTCGCGCAGTTGGTCTGAGTTATGCGAACTGCTTCGCCAGCCACTCGATGGTGACGTTTTCCGCTATGGAGTCGTGCGGGATCAGCAGATACTTCCATGGCTTGCCTCCGTGGCTCTGGGCGTGGTGAGTGGCTTGCTGGCACCATTTGGTGGCTGCTTCCTTTTTCGCGAGGACATCGGGCGCATCCATTTCGGTCCGCGCCTTGGGTTCGAGCATGTAGATCGTGTCTTCCGTCTCGGCGACGAAGTCGGGCTGATACTCGAGGTGATCGCCGCCCAGTTTGTAGTAGATCTGGAACTGGCCCTTGGCGGGCTTGAACCACTTGGTGGCTTCGCGTTCGAGGATGATGGCGAGTTTCCGTTCGGCGTCGGATTGGAACTTCTGCACGTCGTAGAGACAGCGCGAAAAACCTCCGAAGAGATACTTCGCCATGTTGCTCTTGTTCTCCGGCGGTTGCCGGTAGTCGAGCACGGGCTCCGCGGCGGAGGCGGTGTAGGCGCTGCGTTTCAGCTCGGTGAAGCCTTTGCTGACCTTCACTTCGTAGCCGGATGCCTTTTCCCAATAGTGGTCCTGCATTTGCACGTGCACGAAGCGCGCGATGTCGCGTTGATGGGTGGCCAGCACTTTTCGGACTTCGTGCTCTTCCGACAGGTAACCTTTGAGGTGCGCGACGACTTGGCTCGCGAGGTCGTAAAGCAGATCGGCGTGGGCGTCGTAGGAGATGTCGTCGAAGTCCACGAGTCCGCGAACGACGTAGTCTTCCAGCCGCGACTCTTCGAGTCCGCCGTGGTTGGCGCTGACGACGTCCACCTGGTCGGTGCGCAGATGTTTGATCCAGAGATCTTCGGAAACGGGCTGATAGTGCAGCGCGGAGAGGTTGAGCGTGAAGGGAT
>Ga0065721_10049155_pt1 | contig 44079 bp, 36 predicted proteins | sample Mesricmetagenome_FD_59108 | JGI IMG/M metagenome (GOLD analysis project Ga0065721, IMG submission 59108) | Mesophilic microbial community from rice straw/compost enrichment Sample: eDNA_1 v2 (version 2) | ecosystem: Engineered > Solid waste > Grass > Composting > Bioreactor | place: USA: Davis...
CGAACTGCATCGGCTCAGCCTTTCGGCAGGGCCGCCACCGCCGCCTTCAATTCGGCGAGCCGATGCTCGTCGGCGGGATGGGTCGACAGCACTTCGGGCGGCTGCGGCCGCCCCTGCCCCTCCTGCGCCATCCTCTCGAAGAAGCGCACCGCGCCGGCCGGGTCCATCCCCGCCCTCTGCGCCAAGTCGACGCCCAGGCGGTCGGCCTCCAGTTCGTGGCTGCGCGAATAGGGCAGGATGACCCCATAGAGCGCGCCCATGCCCAGAGCGCCGGCGATCTCGCCCGCGTGCTGGCCGTATTCGCCATTGGCCAGGATCGCCTGCAGCACGCCCACGCCGAGTTGCACCGCCAGCTGCTGGCTGACCCGCTCGGCCGGATGCCGCGCCAGGATGTGCCCGACCTCGTGCCCCAGCACCCCGGCCAGCTCGTCGTCGTCGGCCGCGAACTCCATCAGACCGCGAAACGCGCCCACCTTGCCGTTCGGCAGGACGAAGGCGTTGATCTCCGGCTGATCGAAGACCACGAACTCCCAGGAAAGGTCCGTCCGCCCGCTCGCCTGGACGATGGCCCGTCCGACCCGCTCCAGCCGCCCCTGCAAGGTCGCCTCGCTGACCGGCCGGGTCTGGCTGGTCAGGTCCGCCCACGCCTGGTCGGCCATCTCGCGCAGGGCGTCATCGGGCACCACCGCGAACTGGCTGCGACCGGTGGCGGCGTTCTCCGAACATGCGATCAGCACAGCTCCGGACGCCAGCACCGTCAGAAGGTTGCGCCGCGAAACCCTGACCGGAGCGCCCTTACAGCCGCATCCCATCTTCACGCCCTGGCGGCGCTCTCCCATTCCTTGAACTCCGGCGTCGACAGCAGGCGGTTCATATAGGCGCCGCAGGCTCCGTCGTCGCCATAGTCGGAGAGATGCACGCCGTAGGTCCGGAACCGCGTGGCCACCGGCGTGTAGAAGGCGTCGGCGATCGACCACTCGCCAGCCAGGAACGGCCCTCCCGAGCGGGCCAGCAGGTCGCTCCACAGGGCGACGATGCGGCGGATGTTCTTCTGCGTGGCTTCGGAGAGCGTCACGACCTTCGGCTCGGCCTCCAGGGCCATGGGGCATTCCCCGCGCAGCGACTGGAAGCCGGAATGCATCTCCGCGGTCGCGGCCCGCGCGAGGGCGCGCAAAGCGAGGTCCTGCGGCCAGAGCCTCGCCTCCGGGAACTTCTCGGCCAGATATTCGCAGATCGCCAGCGAGTCCCAGATCGTCAGCTCGCCGTCCTTCAGGGCCGGCACCATGCCCGAAGGCGAGTGCGGCAAAATCGCCGCCTCCGTCCGCCCCTCATCCTGGCGCAGCGTGATCTCGACCTCGCGGAACGCCGCCCCCGTACGCTTGAGCGCCAACCAGGGACGCAGGGACCAGGTCGACCAGCGCTTGGTTCCGATCACGAGTTCCATGGGGCTACTCCTTTTCCTTGGGTCAGGCTATTGCCCATGCCCCGGGGGGCTCGTCTAGAGTGGGCCCAACAATAAGAAATTCGCATCAGTCCATTTTCGCAGGAAACGCCTTACATGACCGAGACCGCAGCGCCGTCGGTTGATCCGGCCGCCCCGCCCCTTACTCCCGCGGTCAGCGCCCAGCCATTCTCCGCTTCTTACACCCGGTATGCGATGTTCCTCCTCCTGGGGATCTACATCGTGAACTTCCTCGATCGGGCCGTGGTCAACATTCTGGCCGAGCCGATCAAGAACGACCTTGGGCTCGCCGACTGGCAGCTCGGCCTGATGAGCGGCCTGGCCTTCGCGATCTTCTACACCGTGCTCGGCATTCCGATCGCCCGCCTGGCGGAGCGGAAGAACCGGCCGATGATCATCGGCACGGCGGTCGCCGCCTGGTCGGGCTTCACCGTTCTTTCGGGCGCGGCCCACAACTTCGTCCAGCTCGTGCTCTGCCGGATCGGCGTCGGCATCGGCGAGGCGGGCTGCACCCCGCCGGCCCACTCGCTCATCGCCGACTACGTGCCGAAGGAGAAGCGCGCTTCGGCGCTCGCCTTCTACGCCATGGGAACGCCGCTCGGCGGCCTGCTCGGCCTTGTCATGGGCGGCCTGGTGGCCGACGCCTTCGGCTGGCGCTGGGCCTTCGTGGTCGCCGGCGCGCCCGGCATCCTCTTCGCCCTGCTCGCCTGGTTCACCCTGAAAGAACCGCGCAAGGTCATGGCCCAGCACTCGGCCGCCATCCAGGCGACCCAGGCCAGCTTCGGCGAGACGCTGAAGTATCTCGGCACCAAGAAGACCTTCTGGCTGATCGCGCTCGGCTCGGCCATCAAGGCCTTCATCGGCTACGGCCACGCCCCCTTCACCGCCTCGTTCTTCCTGCGCGTCCACGGTGAAGAGGTCGCCAATCTCGCCTCGATGTTCGACCTCAAGTCCGTGGGCTTCCTGGGCCTGGCGCTCGGCCTGATGGGCGGCACCGCCGGCGCCATCTCGTCCTATCTCGGGGGGCAGATCGCCGACCGCTACGCCAAGACCGACCTGCGCGGCTATGTTTCCGTGCCGGCCATCGCCTCCCTGCTCGCGGTGCCGATCTACATCATCGCGGTCAGCGTTCCGTCGGCCTCCCTGGCCCTCTGGATCCTGGTGATCAACGGCCTGATCGGTTCGCTCTGGTACGGCCCGGTCTACGCCATCGGCCAGTCGATCGTGCCGCCGCACATGCGCGCCACCACCTCGGCGATCCTGCTGTTCACGATCAACCTGATCGGCCTGGGCCTTGGCCCGCTGGCCGTCGGCATCCTGTCCGACGTGATGAGCAACGGCTTCGGCCTCGGCTCGGCCCAGGGCGTGCGTTGGGCGCTGATGCTCTCGACGACCTTCGGCTTCGTCGCCTTCGCGCTCTTCTGGATCGCCCGCAAGACGATCCGCGAGGAAATGGTCAGCTGATTGTGTGGGGAGAGCGCCAGCCGCTCTCCCCGCCCCCTTTAGGCTCTCAGGAACACCAGCCAGATCGCGGTTGCGGCGAAGATCACGCCGAAGACCGCATTAAGCCATCGCGCCCGCCGGACCGGACGTCCCAGCGCCGCCTGGATCAGGAACACCGCCGCGGCCAAGGCGCAGCCGGCGGCCGCCAGCCAGAACTTGCCCGGAGGCGGCACGAAAATCGCCGCCGCCACCATGGCCAGCGCGATCGCGCGGCCGATCAGTTCCGGCGCCAGCCGCCGCCGTCCAATCTCAGACGTCATCATTTCCTCTTGTTCGAACGCGCGGTGACGTATCGGCCCGCGCTCCACCGCCGATGCTCCCAGAAGCCGGTGAAACGATCCAGCCACAAGTCCGCCCTCGGCTCCGTCGCAAAACGGTCATCCTGTGGCTTCGGCGCTATGGCGGCGACTCTGGCGATCTCCTAACGTCGCCGGGCTCCCCTGAGGGAGGGTGAGCGTTTCGAGGGGAATTCCAAAGTGATCTCAACGCGTTCGGGCTTGCTCTGCGCAAGCGCCCTGGCCGCCGTCCTTGGCCTGCACGCCGCGCCCGCGGCCGCCCAGGATACGGAGGTTTCAGAGGTCGTCATCACCGGTTCGCGCATCGCTCGCCAGGACTACGTCTCCGAAAGCCCCATCGTCACCATCGGGCAGGAGCGGATCACGCAGGCCGGCATGGTCACGGTCGAGAACGCGCTCAACCAGCTGCCCCAGTTCGTGGCCTCCAACGGCGCGGGCACCAACACCACGAACTTCGTGACCACGCCGGGCCAGGCCTACGCCAACCTGCGCGGCCTTGGACCCACGCGCACGCTCGTCCTGGTCGATGGCCGCCGCATGGTGGCCGGCAACCCCAATGCGGTGGTCGACCTCAACACCATCCCCACCTTCCTCGTGGAGAGCGTGGAGACCATCACCGGGGGCGCCTCGGCGGTGTACGGCTCCGACGCCATCGCCGGTGTCGTGAACTTCAAGCTCAAGAAGAATTTCGAGGGCTTGGTCATCGACGCCCAGCTCGGCTCGACCGACGAGAACGACGCGGGCCAGCAGAGCTTCTCCATCGGCTATGGCCGCAATTTCGCAGGCGGCCGCGGCAACATCTCGGCCGGCCTCTCCTATGACCGACGCGAGGGCCTCGTCGCCTCCGATCGCGACTGGGCGGCCATCGGCTATTCGGTGCTCACCACAGGCCTCGTCCCGTCAGGCGCTGCGACCATTCCTGACGGCCGCTTCGACCCGTCATCCAACGCCGGCGGCGCGGCCAATCTGCCTAGCCAGGCCGCCATGGACGCGGTCTTCGCCAAGTACGGCTACGCGCCCGGCAGCGTCGCCCGGGGGGCCAACCTCTCCTTCAACGCCGACGGAACGCTGTTCTCCACCTCGCCGGTGCGCAACTACCGCGGCGACCGAATGCCGGGCTTCGATCCCAGCAGCTACACCTTCAACAGCGCCGACTACCGCTATCTCAACCTGCCCCTGGACCGCTGGTCGCTCTACGCCGCCGGTCACTACGATCTCGAGGGCGGTGTTCAGCTCTACGGCACGGCCAGCTACACCACCTACGACGTCTCGCGGCAGCTGGGCCCGGCCTCGGCCTCGGACGGCGCCTTCCCCGGTCCCGACATCGTCGTTCCGGTGACCAATCCCTACATCCCGCAAGACCTGCGGACGCTGCTGGCCTCCCGCGCCAACCCGGATGCGCCCTTCTATCCCCGCCGCGCCTTCAACGAGGTCGGCGGCCGTCTCTCCGACAACACCTACGAGACCTTTCAACTGGTCGGCGGCCTGCGCGGCGACATCGGCTTCAAGGACTGGAAGTGGGACGTCTACGCCAGCTACGGCGAGATGAACCACACCGAAGACCAGCACGGCAATGTCAGCCGCGCGGCCATGCGCGAACTGACCTTCGCGCCGGACGGCGGGCAATCGATCTGCGGCGGCTTCAACATCTTCGGGGCCGGCAAGGTCAGCCCCGGCTGCGCAGCCTATATCTCCCGCGACGTCACCAACGACACCAAGATCCAGCAGACGGTCGTCGAGGGCTTCGTGACCGGCTCGATCTTCGACCTTCCCGCCGGTCCGGTGAAGTTCTCCGCCGGGGCCCAGTACCGCAAGGACGAGTTCGACTATTCGCCCGATCCGCTGCTGCAAGGGCCCGACCTGGTCGGCTTCAATCCCGCCGTGCCGGTGAACGGCGAGATTTCGTCCAAGGAAATCTATGGCGAGCTGCTCGTTCCGCTGCTGGCGGACTTGCCGGCGGTCCACAGCCTCGAGCTCTCCCTCGGCGGCCGCATCGCCGACTACAACACCACCGGGACGATCAACGCCTACAAGGCCGACCTCGCTTGGCGGCCGGTCCCGACCCTGCTGGTCCGCGGGGGCTATCAGCGCGCCGTCCGCGCCCCCAACATCGCAGAGCTCTATTCGCCCCAGTCGCTGGGCTTTTCCGGCATCGGCACGCCGGGCCTGGCCACCACCGCGGGCGATCCCTGCGATGTGCGCTCCTCCTTCCGCAACGGGCCTAACGCCGGCGCCGTCCGCGCCCTCTGCCTGGCGCAAGGCGTGCCGGGCGGCATCGTCGACACCTACCAGCAGCCTTCGACCCAGGTGGAGATCCTCGGCGGCGGCAATCCCGACCTCTCGGAGGAGAAGTCCGACAGCTTCACCCTGGGGCTCGTCTGGACGCCCGGCTTCGACCAGCCGTTCCTGCGCCGCTTCAGCCTCAGCATCGACTACTACGACATCGACCTGAAGGACGTGATCGGCACGCTTTCGGTCCAGACCATCGTCGGCGAGTGCTTCAACACGGGCGGGGCCAACCCGACCTTCGACAACGGCAACTTCTACTGCCAACAGTTCTCGCGCATTCCGTCCGGCGCCATCACGGGGGTGCTGACCACCCAGGTGAACCTCGCGGCCTGGAAGACCTCCGGCGTCGATGCGCAGATCGATTGGGGCTTCGACCTCGCCGACTTGGGCCTATCCGACAGCTTCGGCCAGTTCGACCTGAACCTCGTCGTCTCCAAGCTCGAGGACTTCAAGAAGCAGGCCCGCCCCGGCGCGGACTTCCTGCAGAACGCCGGCACCATCAGCGGCGAGCTCTCCGGCGGCGCCTATCCGGAGTGGAAGTCCGCTCTCTCGGCCACCTACAGCGTCGGGCCGGCCCGGCTCACCTTCCTCTGGCGCCATATCGACGGCATGACCGACTTCCGCAGCGTGCCGGTCTATTCGCCGACGGCGGTCAACACCCCCAAGTACGACCTCTTCGATCTGGTCGGCTCCTGGCGGTTCGACGAACGGGTGACCGTGCGCGCCGGCGTCAACAACCTCGGGGACAAGGACCCGCCCTTCTACACCTCCTATTCCAACTCCAACACCGACCCCTCGACCTACGACGTCCTCGGCCGCCGCTTCTTCGTCGGCCTGACGGCGAGGTTCTAGGCCAAGCTCTGCTCGCCTTCTCTCCGTTCGTCATCCCCGGCCGTATGAGCGTGCCGGGGACAAAGGATTTGGGTGTCATTCCGGTTTTCGGCCCCAGGCCGAAGACCGGGACCGAAGCGCCTGCGCCACATCCCTCCTCATCATGGGGAGGGTGGATCGGCGCGTAGCGACGAGACGGGTGAGGCCGCCGCCAGGAACGGCATCTCGCTTGCGGCCCCTGGCCCAGTCTGGAAAATAGGTCGGTGACCAAGCTCATCTTCGATTGCGATCCGGGCGTCGACGACGCCATCGCCCTCTTCCTCGCCTTCGCCTCCCCCGAGCTCGAGCTCCTGGCGATCACCACCACGGCCGGCAATGTTTCGGCCGCCCTGACCGCCCGCAACGCCGCGATCATCCGCCAGATCGCCGGCCGCGAGGAAATCCCGATCTACGCCGGCGCCGACCGGCCCCTCTTCCGCGTCCCTGTCGAGGCCGGTGACTTTCACGGCGAAAGCGGCCTTGGCCCTCTGGAGCTCTTTGAGCCGGCTAAGGGCCCCGAAGCCGCGCGCGCGGCCGAGGCGATCATCGAGCTGGTGATGCGCCATGCGCCCGGCGACGTCGCGGTCGCCGTCACCGGCCCCTTCACCAATCTCGCCCTCGCGATGCGGCTGGAGCCAGCCATCGTCCAACGCCTTGGTCCCGTCGTCGTCATGGGCGGCGCCCGCCGCGAAGGGGGCAACATCACCGCCTCGGCCGAGTTCAACATCTTCGCCGATCCCCACGCCGCCCAGATCGTGTTCGCATCCGGCGCCCGTTGCGTGGTCATGGGCCTGGACGTCACCCACCAGGTCCGCGCCGATCCGGCCCGAACCGCCGCGATCGCGGCCCTCGACGCCCCTGCCGCGCGCGCCAGCAGCCTCCTGCTCGACTTCTCCAACGCGCTCGAGCGGGACATCGTCGGCGGCTCCGGCGCGCCGCTGCACGATCCGTGCGTCGCCGCCTACCTCATCGCGCCGCACCTCTTCACCCTTCGTCCCTGCGACCTCCAGGTGGAGACCTCCTCGCCCCTGACCCTCGGCCACACCGCCGTGGAGTTTCGCCTCGCCGACCCCGCCGCCGCCCGCATCCAGTGGGCGACCGCCGCCGACGCCGACGGCGTCTTCGCCCTCTTGACCGAGCGCCTGGCCAGATGACCCGCATCACCGTCGTCGGCTCGATCAATCTCGACTTCGTCGCCAGCGCCCCGACCCTGCCGGCGCCCGGCGAGACGGTGACCGGCGCGACCCTGGCCCGGCATCCGGGCGGCAAGGGCGCCAATCAGGCCCTCGCCGCCCGCCGTCTCGGGGCCGAGGTCGCCCTCGTGGGTCAGGTCGGCGCCGACTCCCTGGCCGACGAGGCCCTGGCCCTGCTCCGCGCCGGCGCGGTGGATCTGGCCGGCTGCGCTGTCGATCCGGCCGCGCCCACCGGCGTCGCGCTCATCGCCGTCGCCGCCGGCGGGGAGAACCAGATCGTCGTCGCGCCGGGCGCCAACGCCAGCTTCACGCCCGACCGCCTTGCTTGCGCGCCGCAAGGCGCGCTGATCTGCCAGCTCGAACTCCCGCTGGAAACAGTCGCCAAGGCCGTCGGCGACGCCGAAGGCTTCGTCTGCCTCAACCTCGCTCCAGCCGCGCCCCTGCCCGCCGAGGTCCTCGCGCGCGCCGATCTGATCGTGGTCAACGAGACCGAGGCCGCCTTCTATGACGAAGCCCTGAACGCGCTTCCCGGTCTGGTCGCCGTCACCTGGGGCGCACGTGGCGCCGGCCTCTTCCGCCATGGCCGGCAACTGGCGATCGCCGCGCCGCCGCCGGTGCAGGCCATCGACACCACCGGCGCGGGCGACGCCTTCGTCGCCGCCCTGACCTTGGCCCTGCTCGAAGGACGTGAGCCTGGCCCCGCCCTCGCCTTCGCCTGCGCCGCCGGCGCGCTCAGCGCCACGCGTCCTGGCGCACAGTCGTCCCTGCCGACCCGCGCCGAGATCGAAGCGCTGCTGGAGACAGCCCTATGAGCGTTCCGACCCTGAGCCTTGAGGCTTTCACTGCCGGCGACCACGCCGCCCGCGCCCGCTTCTCCGATGATCTGATGCGCGGCCTTCAGGACTACGGCTTCATCATCCTCGCAGACCACGGCGTGCCCGAAGCCTTGCTGGAAGCAGCCTATGAGCAGAGCGCGGAGGTCTTCGCCCTGCCCGAGGCGGTGAAGCGCCGCTACGCCGCCGGCATGCGCGGCTATACGCCGTTTGGAACCGAGCACGCCAAGAACTCCAGCCTCCCCGATCTCAAGGAGTTCTGGCAGATCGGCCGCGAGGCGTCCGCAGGCCTCCCCGCCGAAGACTTCCCGCCCAACGTCTGGCCGGCGGAGATCCCGGCCTTCCAAGTCACCTTCAGCGCCCTCTTCGACGCGCTCGACCGCACCGGCCGCATCCTGCTTTCGGCGCTTGCGCCCAAGCTCGAGCTTCCCGCCGACTACTTCGACGACAAGGTCGCCAGGGGAACCTCGGTCCTGCGCGTGCTGCACTACCCGCCCGTGCCCGACGACGCGCCGCCCGGCGCCGTCCGCTCGGCGGCGCACGAGGACATCAACTTCATCACCCTGCTGGTCGCGGCCAAGGGCGCCGGTCTCCAGCTCCTTGACCGCGACGGGACCTGGCTGCCGGTGGAGACGCAGCCGCGCAATCTGATCGTCGACTCCGGCGACATGCTTCAGCGCCTCACCAACGGCGTCATCCCGTCCACCACCCACCGCGTCGTCAACCCGGTCGGTCCGAACGTCAGCCGCTATTCCATGCCGTTCTTCATGCACCCGGCCTCGGACGTCTCCCTGAAGTGCCTCCCCTCCTGCGAGGGCGCCGGCGCCAGGTGGCCGGAGATCACCGCCGGCGAGTTCCTCGCCGAACGCCTCCGCGAGATCGGCCTGGCGAAATAGAGCCCTCTCCGCGCCTTCAGCGGCAGAGCCGCCGCCTCACCTGACCTCTCCCGAGGGAGAGGGATCTGCATCATCAGCAAGCCGACGCGCACCGTTTCATCGCGGAAATTCCCGCGTCAGACGAGTCGTCAAACGTCCGTCACGGCCCCGTCATTCGGCCTCATTAACCAAGTCCCAACCCGGCGAACTCGCCGGACTTCGTCTCCGCGCGTCCGCGCGAGAGCCATTGGGGGACTGCAATGGTCTGGATCAACGAATTCCACTACGACAACGCCGGAACCGACGCTGGCGAATTCATCGAGATCGCCGCCGCCGCAGGGACCGATCTCACCGGCTGGAGCCTGGTGCTCTACAACGGGGCCAACGGACAGAGCTACAACACCGTCAACCTCTCGGGCCTCGTCGCCGACCAGACGGGGACGGGCTTTGGCTTCCGCTCGATCAGCTACCCGTCCAACGGCGTCCAGAACGGTGATCCGGACGGCATCGCCCTCGTGCACAACGGCGCGGTCGTCCAGTTCCTCAGCTATGAGGGCGTCTTCACCGCGTCCAACGGTCCGGCCGCCGGCATGACCAGCACTTCGATCGGCTCGGCGACCGAGAACGGCTCCGAGCCCGTCGGCGGCTCTTCCATCGCCCTGACCGGCTCGGGCTCCAACTACGCCGACTTCACCTGGACCAAGATCCTCGGAACCCCCACCGCCGGCTCCGCCAATGCGGGCCAGACCTTCGCTGGCGACGATACGCCTACGGTCAGCGTGTCCGACGCCAGCGTCACCGAGGGCGACGAGGGAACCACCACCCTCACCTACACCCTGACCCGGACGGGCGGCTCGGGCGCCTTCAGCGTCGACTACGCCACCGCGGACGGCACGGCGACCGCCGGCTCCGACTATGCCTCAAAGGTCGGAACGGTCAGCTTCGCGCAAGGCCAGACGACCGCCACCGTCACCGTCATCGTGAACGGCGACACCGCCCCCGAAGCCAATGAAACGGTCCTCCTAAATCTCTCCAACGCCACAGGCGGCGCGCAGATCGGCGACGCGCAGGGGATCGGGACCATCCAGAACGACGACGCCGGCACGCCCGCCTTCACCAAGATCCACGACATCCAGGGCACGGCCTTCTTCAGCCCCGTCCTGGCGGCCGACAGCATCACCACCTTCAACACCCAGTCCGTGACCAAGGTGACGGTCGAGGCGGTGGTCACCGGCGTCGACGCCTTCGGCTCCCTGCAGGGCTTCTTCATCTCGGAGCAAGAACTGGAGTGGGACGCCGATTCCCGCACCTCGGAAGGCATCTTCGTCATGACCCGCAACGACGCCGGCGTGGGCGAGGCGATGAGCTCGGCGGCCTTCTCGGGCCTCACTGTCGGCGAGACCGTGACCGTCGAAGCCTACGTCATGGAGTACCAGTCCTTCGACAACCTGCCGCGGACCTTCCTGGTCAACCCGACCATCCTCGACCAGTCCAACACCGCCGTTCCGCTGCCGACTCTGGTGCTCGACGGCTCCGAGGGCAGGGCCATCCCCAACGCCATCCTCTCGGACGACAAGCCGAACTATCTCGACGCCTCGGACGATGCGGCCGACACCTTCGATCCGCAGAACGACGCCCTCGACTTCTTCGAGACGGTGGAAGGCATGCGCGTCACCGTTCCGGACATGGTCGTCGCGGACGGCTTCGTCGAAGGCTCCGACAGCACCGTGCGCTTCAAGGCCTATTCGGAAGTCCACGCCGACGCCTCGCAGATCAATTCCCGCGGCGGCTACACCATCGGCGAGGGCGAGGTGATCCGCGGCGGTCAGCACCTGCACGACGGCGACGTCAATCCCGACATCGTCGAACTCGACTTCTCCGGCGCCGGCCGCGCCGGCACGGCCAGCTTCGATCAGCTGCTCACGATGGGCGACAAGCTCGGCGACGTCAGCGGCCTGGTCGACTTCGACTTCGGCAATGTGAAGGTCTACGTCACTGACGTCATCGACACGAGCGGCCTGGCCGCGCAACCGGCCCAGGAGACCACGACCCTCGCCGACGACGCCCGCAGCCTGCGCGTCGCCAGCTTCAACGTCGAGAACCTTGATCCGGGCGACGACGCCACGGCGGACGAAGGCAGCGCCTCCGGCGTCGGCAAGTTCAATGAGATCGGCCGCACCATTGCGCAGAACCTCGGCGCGCCGGACATCATCTCCATCGAGGAGATCCAGGACAACAACGGCGAGGGCGGCGGCGGGGTCGACGCCTCGGTCACCTGGGAGCGCCTGGCCCAGGCGGTCTCCACCGCCACCGGTCACAAGTACCAGTGGGTGGACGAACTGCCGGTGGACAACGCCGAAGGCGGCGCCCAGCAGGGCAATATCCGCGTCGGCTTCCTCTACAACACCGAACGCGTGCAGCTGGGCGACCTGGACGCCGACGCGAGCATCGAGGAGCGCCGACAGTTCACCGACCGGATCGGCGACGGCGTCCGCGACGCCGGCGACCAGATCGCCTATTCCGACGACCAGATCTCCGGTCTCGACGCCGCCGACTGGGCCGGCACGCGCAAGTCGCTGCTGGGCGAGTTCACCTTCAACGGCCAGACGGTCTACGTCACCGCCAACCACCTGCCGTCCAAGGGCGGGTCCGGCGAGTTCTACCAGTACGACCAGAACATCGACGCGGGCGAGCCGGCCAACGGCGACTGGGGCCAGCGCACCGCCATCGCCGACGACCTCTACAACATGCTCAACCACATCGCCGAAAGCGATGCGGACGCCCGCATCGTCGCCGGGGGCGATTTCAACGAGTTCTACTTCTACCGGCCCATGCAGGTGCTGACCGGCGAACTCAATACCGACGGTTCGGTCCGGGTCGGCGGCGAGCGCTTCACCAATCTGACGGTCTCGGAGCTGCCGGAGGCCGAGCGCTTCACCTACGACTTCGACGGCCGCAGCCAGGCCATCGACCACATCGTCGTCGACGAAAGCCTCGCGGCCGTCGCCTCCTATGACGTGGTGCACATCAACACCGGCTACAACGATCGCAACGGCGCGGTGAACCCGTCCCTTTCCGATCACGATCCCGTCGTCGGCCAGTTCGACTTCCGGGCGTTCGCCGAACGCCTCACCGGCACGGAGGGCGCGGACTCGCTTCAGGGCTTCGGCGGCGCCGACACTCTGATCGGCGGCGCGGGCCTCGACACTCTGTCGGGAGACGCCGGCGACGATGTGCTGGCCGGCGGCTCGGCCAAGGACCTCTTCGTGTTCGGCAAGGCGGCCGGCGGGAACGACATCATAGTCGATTTCGAATACGGCCTGGACAAGCTGCGCCTTCTGGACGGAGTCCGCGTCACCTCGATCAAGTTCCTCGACACCGAGGACGACGGCGTGAACGACACGGTCATCACCCTTGGCGGCCTCGTGCAGGGCACGGTCACCCTCCTCGACGTCAGCAGCGCCACCAACGGCGGACTGTTCTAAGGGACAGCCGAAACAGCACCTTCTCCCCTAGCGGGAGAAGGTGTCCTGAGCCGAAGAGCAAGGACAAAAGAAAAACCCGCCGGTCGCGAGGCCGGCGGGCTTTTCGTCTTCGGCTCTCGTCGCGCCTTTAGGCCGCCGCGAGGCTCCGGCGGCGCTGGCGGATCATCGTCCCCGCTGCGCCGAAGCCCGCGATCATCAGCGCCCAGGCGCCCGGCTCCGGCACCACCGAGGCCACCGCATAGCGGAACTGGCCCGCGCCGAAGCCGCCGGCGACGCTCACCACCGCGCGGTCGAAGCGGCCGTTGGCGGCCAGCAGCCGCGCCCCGGCGAACGGATCGACGTCACGTCCCACCGAGCCCTGGTAGACACCGTCCAGATAGTAATCGACGGCGACCTGGGTGATGTCGAACGCATCGGGCTGCGCCTCGAACCCGAAGGTCGAGAGCTCGGTGTCGAAGTCGAAGGTCAGGGTGTCCAGGCCCGCCGCGTAGAGGATCTTCGGCATATCGCCTTCGGTCTCGGGCGGCGCGCCCCAGGGGCCCCAGGACACCGAGGCGGTCCGCACCTCCACCGGCGAAAAGTTCATAGTGACGACGCCGTCGCCCAGCGACGAGATCGTCGAGAAGTCGTCCGCCCCGATATCGAGCAGGCTCGTGCCGGCCAGATAGCCCGCGTCAGGCGAGGAGATGGCGGTGACGGCGGCGTTGGCCGGCCCGCAGATGACGAGCGCCGCGCCCACCGCGGCGGAGAACTTGATGAGACCCATTCGGCTTCCCCAAACTTGAAGGCAGGGCCCCCGCCGCGCCCGGGTCTCACCCGGTCCAGCCGCCCCGGAATCCCCGCGCTCTACGCTCGGGGCTCATCCGAGGTAGAGGGTTAACGCGGTGAAGACCCGTGAATTTTTCTTGTCGCTTTCGCGCTTCAGGCGAGCCGAAAAACTCTTACGCGGCAATGACTTCACGGCTTGATCGCGAGATTGATCCCAAGCCGCCAGGAACCGTCGCGGCCGGGCCGCGGGTCATCCAGCGCATAGGCCCCTTCGAGACCAAGCCCGCCCTTCTTCCCGAAGGCCAGGCGAACCCCTCCGCCCGCAGAGGCCAGGTCGTAGTCCCGGTCCGGCGCGCCGAAGCGGCCCGTCTGTGTGACCTGCGCGGCGTCCGCAAAGCCGTAGATCTCGCTGCCGTCGATCGCCTTCGGCAGGCCCGTCGGCCGCCAGGCCAGTTCGGCCGAACCCGCCGCGCCGGTGTCGCCGAGCACGATCGACTGCTCGAAGGCGCGGCCGAACTCCGAACCGCCCACCGAGAACTGCTCCGAGCTCGGCAGCAGGTCCGATGTGAACTGCCCCGCCGCCCTCAGCCGAACTACGAAACGATCGCCCAGCGCCTGGTCGTACCCCCCGCGGAGGTTCGCCTTCACGAAGTCGGCGTCGGCGATCCCGGCGGTGGTGCGCGCCCCCAGCCCGTCGATGCCGAAGCTGCCCGTCGCGCTCGCCGAGACCTGGCTCTTGGGCTTGGCCAGGCTCCAGGCCGCCGCCGCCCGCGCCACCCGGGTCCGCTCGGTCGCCACGCCCTGTCCGAACACGGCGTTTTCGGAGTCGATCCCGTCCAGCGCGCCGGTGAGGTAGAGGTTGTGCTCATAGCTGCGGATCAGCGGATAGGTCAGCTGCGCGCCCCCGAAGGTCGCCTTGCCCTTGGTCCCGTTGTCCGGCCGCGTCCGGAAATAGCCGCCCGACACCTGCAGGCGCAGGCCGTCGGCGCCGATCGGCTGGCTGTGCTGGACGGCGTAGTACTGGAACCGGTCCCAGTCGGTGGGCAGCCCCAGGGTCAGCCGCGTCTGGTCCCCTTGCCGGAAGGTCGAATAGAGATCGAGATCCGCCTGCAGCTGGGTGCGGCCGAGCAGGCTCGAGCCGCGGTTGTTCACCGACAGGTTCAGGGTCGGCCCCCGCTGCTTGAGGTCCAGCACCAGCACCACCGAACCTGGCGCCTTGCCCGGTAGCAGCCGCGCCTCGACGGTGAGCCCTGGGATGTCCCGGATCAGCGATAGCCGCCGCTCCAGCGTCTTGCGTTTCAGCGGCTTCTCGGTGGTCAGCCGCTCGGCGTGCGCGGCGACCAGCTTGAGATCGCGCCCCTTCACGTCGCCCTGCAGCGCCGTCTGCGCGACGTAGCCCTCGATCGCCTGCAGGCGCAGCACGCCGCCGGTCAGGTCCTGGCGCGGCGCGGCTATGGTGTAGAGCGCGATGTCGCTCCGTTCATAGAGGTCGGCCGCCGCCTTGGCGGCCGCCTCGATCGTCTGTTGTCCCAGCGGACGGCCGATGAGCCCGGCGAAGGCGCCGTCCAGCCTCGCCCGCGGCAGGCTGGAGCCTTCCACCACCACCTGTCGCAAGGTCGCCGAAGGCTGCGCCTGCGCCTCCAGCGCCACGCCTGCCGGCTGGGGCGTCTCGGCGGCGGGCGCCGGGGGCGTCGCCCCGGGCGGCTCCCGATCGGCCCGCCCCTGTTCGATCACCGGTCCTGGCTGCGCCCAGCCGGCCGCCGGCGCGCTGGCCATGGCCAGCCCGAGCAATATCCTCGTCTTCACGAAACCCCTCCCCAGCCTTGGCGGCTTCGCCGGCGAGACCTTAGGCCTCGCCGGCGGGCCTGGCCTTCTTAGTTGCTCGCCAGACCGCCCAGCAGGCCGGTGGCGCCTTGCACGACGCCGCCCACGACGCCCGTGACCGGCGCCAGCGGCGTTCCGCCGGTCGTTCCCCCCGTAAGGCCTCCCGTCAGGCCGCCGACCGTGTCGGTGACGCCGCCGACGACGCCGCCGACGACATTGGTGACTGGCGCCAGCGGGGTTCCCGCCGCCGTTCCGCCGCCCGACAGCACGCCCGCGGTCGCCAGCGTGCCCTGCGCCTGGTTGGGCGAAAGTACGCTCGCCCCGATCAAGGCGGGCTCGCCGCTCCCGATCAGGGTGGTTTGGCCGAGGCTGACGTTCAGGAGCTCGCCCGTGGAGGCCAGCTGCGTCACGCCCTCCTGCAGCCCTTGGCCGGACGACAGCACGCCAACGGTCGCCACTTGGCCTTGGGTCTGGGCCGGCGAGAGCGCGCTCACCCCGACGAGCTGGGCCGAGGTGTCTGCGCTGGAGCCGAGCACCGGCTGATCCAGCACCACCACCTTGGCGACCGGATTGAGGGTGTTGTCGGCGGTCTTCACGACGCCGTCGACGGTCTGGCCGAGCACCGGCAGGCCGGCGACGCCGTTCGTCTGCAGCCCGGTTCCGACCGCCTGCAGGCCTTCACCGAGCCCGGTCTGGTTCAGCAGCGGCGCGTTGCCCGCTGTCGCCAGCACGCCGCCAGCGAGGCCGCCTACGCCGTCCGTGGTGCGTTCCAGCGCGCCGCTGGCGCTGGCCGAGCCGGAGCCGCCTCCCGTTCCGCCACCGCCTCCAGTTCCGCCGCCTCCGGTTCCGCCGCCGGTCCCACCACCACCGGTTCCGCCTCCGCCGGCGCCACCGCCACCGGTTCCGCCGCCGCCTGTTCCGCCTCCGCCGGCGTCGCCGCCCCCTCCGGAGCCGCCGCCGTCGCCTTGGCCGCCGCCGGCGCCCCCGCCGAGACCGAAGCCGGCCCCCGCCGAAACGCCGCTCGAACACGCGCCTACGGCGAGCAGCGCCACCGCCGAAGCGGCGCTGGCCCAACGTGATACATGCATGGTTCTGAGCATTCGTGTTTCCTCCAAGCCCCCGAGGCACACAAGCGACGAACAAGCTCCGCAGTTCCCGTTGTTACAATTTTCCAAATGAAATTAGTGACTTATGGTTAAGACCCTTTGTTCCACATTGGAACGTTTTGCAGGATTTCTGCAAAATAGAACCGGCCCGGCCCGGTTGTCGCAGGTCCATTTCGCGCGCCGGCCGAACTTCTCGGCTTCATCGTGACGACAAGCAGAGGTTGCGACCTCCTTGCCAGGTGCAGCCGTTGATCTTCTACTCGGCGTCCCGCGCTCCTGGAGTTCGCCATGACCGAGATCGAGATGATCGCCCAACGCCGCGCCATCGTCTGGGATGTCGCCGGCCCACCGCTGGCCAGCTCACGCGAGGCCAGCGATCTCGTGGGCGAGGCGCTTTCCGCCCAAGCCGACCTGCTGGTCATCCCCGCCGAGCGCCTGTCTCCCGATTTCCTTCGCCTCTCCTCCGGCCTCGCTGGCGAAGTGCTGCAGAAGTTCGTGAACTACGGCCTCAGCGTCGCCATCGTCGGAGACATCAGCGCCGCGACAGAGGCCAGCGCGCCCCTGCGCGACTTCGTGCGCGAATCCAACCGCGGCCGTTCGGTCTGGTTCGTTCCAGACCGCGCGGCGCTGGAGGCCAAGGCGTCCGCGGTCTGAGCGTCCTGCTTTCGACCAATCCAGCCCTCCCTTCGACCAGGAGGGACGCGCAAGCCCTTGATCTGCGATAGCTTGCCGGCACGGACGCGTGAGGGACCTTCCATGTTCAAGACTGAAGAATCCCGTCAGGCGGCCTGGCTCACCCTCGGGGTCTGGCTCCTCTCCGGCGTGCTCTATGTGATGACGACGATCACCGTCGGCCGTCCGATGACCTGGGAGCTTTCCGCCACCGTCGTGGTCATCAACGGCCTCGGCGTGGCGCTCTCGGTGCTGCTCTACAAGGCCGCGACCATCAGCCGGCTGAGGCCGCCCTTCGTTCGGTTCGGTGTGATGAGCCTGACGGTCGTCCTGGCCGCCGGGCTTCTCGCCTATGCCGACGTGCTGATCATGGATTTCATCCGCGCGCGCGGCGATCCGCAGCCGAACCTGACGCCATGGATGCGCACCGTCGCCAACTTCGTGGCCTTCCTTTGGATCCTCGGCATGCTCGCGGCCCTCTATCTCACCCTCCAGGCCACCTGGATGGTGCGCGAGCGCGAGCGCCAACTGGCCCACGCCCGCACCGCGGCCAGCGAGGCCAATGCGGCGGCCACCGCCGCGCGCCTGGCGGCCCTTCGCTATCAGCTCAACCCGCACTTCCTCTTCAACACCTTGAACGCGGTCTCGGCCGCGGTGATCACCGGGCGCGGCGAGGAGGCCGAGACCATGCTCTCCAAGCTCGCCGATTTCCTGCGCGTGACCCTGGTGGCCGACCCGGAGGCCCTGATCCCCCTGGAGGACGAGCTCGCCACCCTCCAGGCCTATCTGGAGATCGAGAGCGTCCGGTTTCGCGAACGTCTCGCCCTGGAATTCGTCTGTCCGCCCGAGCTCGGCGGCGCCTTGATCCCGAGCTTCCTGCTCCAGCCCCTGATCGAGAACGCCATCAAGCACGCCGTCTCCCCCACCAGTGCGACGGTCACCCTGCGCCTGGAGGTCACGCGCGATGAAGAGGACCTGGTGGTGATCGTCCAGGACGACGGTCGGGGCGGCGGGAACGAGGCTCGGCCCGGCGCCGGCGTCGGGTTGCGCAATGTCCGGCTGCGGCTGGAGACCCTCTATGGCGACCGCGGCGTCCTGCAGGCCACGCCCCTGGCGCATGGCTTCCTCGCCATGGTCCGCATGCCGCTCCAATGGAGCTCGCCCAAGCCGCTGACGAGGGCCGCCTGATGCGCCTCCTGCTCGTCGACGACGAACCGGCCGCGCTCGAACGCCTCGCGGCCCTGCTGGGCCAGGTCCCGGACGTAGAGATCGTGGGCGCGGCGCGAAACGGGCGCGAGGCCGCCGAGGCCGCGGAGGCCCTGCGTCCCGATCTCGTGCTGCTGGACATCCAGATGCCCGAGCGCAGCGGCCTGGCCGTGGCCGCCGCCCTGCCGCCGGAGAACCGCCCCGAGATCGTCTTCGTCACCGCCTTCGAACTCTACGCCGCCGACGCCTTCGAGGTAGAGGCCGCGGACTACCTGCTCAAGCCCGTGCGGTTCGATCGCCTGCGCCAAGCGATCGAGCGCGCCCGCCGCCGCCGCGCCATGCGCGCCGCGGCCGCCCGCATCGAGCAGGCCCAGGACGCGCCGGTCCAGGAGGATATGGACGGCTTCTGGGTGCAGGTTCGCGCCGGCTATGTCCGCGTGCCCCTCTCCCAGATCGACTGGATCGAGGCCGCCAAGGACTACGTCCTCCTGCACACAGCCACGCGCAGCCACATCCACCGCGCCACGATGACCGCCCTGGAGCGGAAGCTCAATCCGGCCGAGCTCATGCGCGTGCATCGCTCGGCCTTCGTGCGCCCGGCCCGCGTCCGCCAGGTTCTGCGGCTCGGCAAGGGCCTGATCTCCCTCGTGCTGGAGGACGGGGTCGAGGTCGCCGTCGGCCCCTCATACGTCAACGCCGTAACCGACCGCCTCGCCATCCGTCAGGAGTGAGCAGCCCACCTTCCCTGCTCGGCGGTAGGGCGATCGCGGGCCGGTTTCGGTCGCAGACCGACGACCGGGGACCCATGAACACCAGATGTGGAGGGGAACGCCGCAACGGCGCCCGAGCGGTGGACGCCGCAGGCCAACTTTCACGCCGCCGCCGGAAGCCTCCCGCCACGCCTCCGGCGCAAGGCCGCGCCGGCCAGGCCAAAGCCGGTGATCATCATAGCCCAGGTCGCAGGCTCGGGCACCACCGACACGATGGCGATGTTGTCGAACTCGAAGGAGTCGCCCGAAGACCCGAACACCACCGAGGCGACCGCCCTGTCGAAGGTGTAGGTCATCCGGCGGCCGATGGACTGGTTCCCGCCGAAGGCGCCGCCGGCCAGCTGGACCCCATTGAGCGTTTCGGAGCCCCCGTCGGCATAGTTGAAGCGGATCCAGTTGTAGCTGTCCGGCGACCCCATGAAGAGGCTGAGCCCCATGATGTCGGGCGTGCTCAAGGTCATGGTCCCGCCGCCGCGCACCGCGGCGTAGAGGCCGCTCGCTCCCGGGGGCGGGGCCGCGGTGGACGTCGTTCCCGCCGCGACGCTGCGCAGGCCCGAGCCTGGCGTGAAGGACACGCCGTAGTCGCCGTGCTGCACCCCGCGAGCCGACCTCGCCTTGCCGAGACGACGCCCGCGGTCGCGGACGCCGACAGGTGAACTTCCCCCCATCGCTACCTATCAGGGTGATCTTAACCGGCGTTAACTACGCCGTCACAATCACTCTCCCACTGCACGAAAAATTGACACTCGCGCCCAAAACGCCGTCAGCCTCGTCCCGCCTCAGCTTCCAAGCCGGCGATCGGACCAGGTCTGACCCTTTAGGCGGTAAGGCTCGCGTCCGGCGCGCGATCGGTCTCACGCAGGCTGCCAAACTCACCGCATCGACGGGCGCCTCTAGCCTAGGGATCGCTCAGTCGGCCACGTCCGTGGCGATGGGAGCGCCTGGGCCTCCGCCCGATCCGCGCTGCGCCATCCGCCTCCGCACGTCCTCAAGTTGCGCCATCCAACCGGGCCGGGTCCGTCACGTTGGATGACCATCTTCGTCGATTGGGCGAGGGAGAACGTCGCGGCGCCTCGCCCAAACCGACCTTAGTTCAGGCTGAGCTTTACGCCGCAAGCCCCACCGGCCTGCGCCGGCGGATCGCCGTCCCGGCCAGTCCGAAGCCGGTGATCATCATCGCCCAGGTCGCCGGCTCGGGCACCGCGCTCGGCAGGGAGCCGGTGACGCGGATGTTGTCGATGTCCACGCCCGCCCCGATCGCCGCATAGTCGCTGGCGAACTGGAAGCGGATATCCACGACCTGCCCATGGAGCGAGGAGAGGTCGAAGCTCGCGACGCCGCTCGCCTTGCCGGACATACCTTGCGGCCCCAGCAGCGTCTTCGCCCGGCCAGAGGTCGTGTAATAGAGACCCCCATCGGTGGGATAGAGCACCGGCCCCAGCGGGAAGGTGTCGGAGTTGACGGCCACCAGGTTCAGGACATCGTAGGCCCACTCGCTTTCGATGTTGAAATCGAACCGCAGCATGGCGTCGGCCACATCAGTAAGATCGAGGCGCACCTGATAGAACGAGTATTCGTTGTTCTTATAGGCGCCCTTGTGACCAACGCTGCCGTTGGCGGCCGAGAAGTTGCCGCCCACCTGCTCGTTGGCGTTCAGGCCGCCTGAGAAATCCTGGAAATAGATCTGCGCCGCCTTCGCCTGCCCGGTCATCAGCGCGCTGGCGGCCAGCGCCGCCAGGACAAGTCGTTTGTTCAACTCATAGCCCTCCGTTCGAGCGCCGGAAGCGGCGCCTTTCGCGAGGCTGAAATGGCTTCGATGCGCTCCAGGGTCTTCGCGCCTGCGCCAAACCAGGCTTCACCATAGCCGCCATCGACGAAACCGGCCGCAGCGTCGACAAAGCCGCCCGCGCATAAACCACTGGTTTTCGTAACCGCAGTGTCGGAAACCCGGAACCTCACGCGTCCTTAGGGAGATCGGAAGTCAGCCATGCTCTACGCCATCCTTTGCTACAACGACGAAGCCATCACCTCCGCCTGGACCAAGGAGGAGGACGATGCGGTCATGGCCAAGCTTCAGGTCGTCCACGACAAGGCTCGGAAGAACGGCCAGCTCGGTCCGGCCATCCGGCTGCTTCCGACCACCTCCGCCACCACCCTGCGCAAGGCCCAGGACCTGGTGATCGACGGCCCCTACGCCGAGACCAAGGAACAGCTCCTCGGCTTCTACATCGTCGACGTGCAATCCCTCGACGAAGCGCTGCAGATCGCCCGCGACCTCGGCAAGGCCAATCCCGGCGGCGCCTACGAATTGCGCCCCATCAGCATCTATCAGCCCGGTAAGGAGCTGCAGCTCACGTGACCGACCCCGCCTGGATCGACGCCGCCCTCACCTCCGCCCGCCCGCAAGCGGTCAGCGCGCTCCTGCGCTACTTCCGCGACCTGGACCTGGCCGAGGAGGCGTTCCAGGACGCCTGCCTCCGGGCCCTGAAGTCGTGGCCGGAGAAGGGGCCGCCGCGCGATCCGGCCGCCTGGCTGATCATGGTCGGGCGCAACAGCGGGATCGATTCCGTGCGCAAGCGCGCCCGCCAGCAGGCGCTTCCGCCCGAGGAGGCCATTTCCGATCTCGATGACGTGGAGGCGCCGCTCGCCGAACGCCTCGACGGCTCGGACTACCGTGACGACATCCTGCGGCTCCTGTTCATCTGCTGCCATCCGGACCTGCCGGCCGTGCAGCAGGTGGCCGTCGCCCTGCGCATCGTCAGTGGCCTTTCCGTCAAGCAGATCGCCCGGGCTTTCCTGGTCAGCGAAGCGGCCATGGAGCAGCGGATCACCCGCGCCAAGGCCAAGATCGGCCAGGCCAATGTTCCCTTCGAAGCGCCCGGTTTCGACGAACGCGCCGAGCGCCTGGCGACGGTCGCCGCCGTCATCTATCTGATCTTCAATGAGGGCTACTCCTCCACGGCGGCCGAGGCGGACGCCCGCGCCCCCTTCGCCGAGGAGGCCATCCGTCTCGCCCGCCTGCTGCTGCGGCTCTTCCCCACCGAGCCGGAGATCATGGGCCTGGCCGCCCTGATGCTGTTGCAGCATTCCCGCGCCGCCGCACGCTTCGACGAAAATGGCGAGATCGTCCTCCTGGAAGACCAGGACCGCGGCCTCTGGAACCGCTCCATGATCACCGAAGGCCTGGCCCTCATCGACAAGGCCCTGCGCCACCGCGCGCCCGGTCCCTATCAGATCCAGGCGGCCATCGCCGCCATGCACGCGCGCGCGGCCACCGCCGCCGACACTGACTGGAACGCCATCGATCGCCTCTATGAGGCCCTGCAGCGGATGACGCCTTCGCCGGTAGTCACCCTCAACCGTTCCGTGGCCATCTCCAAGACCGAAGGGCCGGAGGCCGCTCTCGCCATGATCGAGCCCTTGGCCGATCAGCTTGCCGGCTACTTCTATTTTCACGGCGCCAGGGGCAGCTACCTCCTGCAGCTCGGCCGCAAGGGCGAGGCGCGCATCGCCTTCGACCGCGCCATCGCCCTCGCCAACTCCGCGCCCGAGGCCGCCCACATCCGCCAGCACCTCGACCGCTTGCAGGCCGAAGGCGTCTATAGCGCGTAGGCGCGCCGCGCGACCTCGATCGCCGCCAGCTTTGCGTGCAGCGCGCTCCAGTCGTCCCGCCCGGCGATTTCCGCCCAGATCGCTTCGATCTCGTCATAGAGCAGCTCCTCGGGCTCCGGCCGCTCGAAATAGGCGTCCGCCAGCCGCTCGGGCCGGTCGACCTCGAAGCCCTTGAGCAGGCGCCGGAACTCGGCGAAGGCCTCGCCGCCGTAGAGCTCGCCGCGCACGCCCCCCATCGCCCGGGCCTCGTCGCCGCAGAACCAGTCGAAGAAGAAGGGCTCCCAGCGTAAGGGATCGCCAGCCTCGGCGATCGCCCGGAAGGCCGCATTGGCGAAGGCGACCTCGGCCTCTTCCTCGCCGCGCTTCAGGCCAAGTCGCGCCAGCAAGGCGCCGGCCAGTTCGCGGCGATAGCTCGGGCCGAAGCCGTTCAGCGCAGCCACCAGCGGCTCGGAGCCTGTCGCCAGCGTCAGGCAGCCTCCCAGCTGCTGGAGGTTCCAGAACACGCTCTCCGGCTGTCTTCCGAACGCATAGAGCCCGGCGCTGTCGAAATAGGCGGCCGTGAAATTGGGATCGTTGCGCGGCAGGAACCGATAGGGCCCGTAGTCGAAGCTCTCCCCCGTGATGTTCATATTGTCGGTGTTCAGCACACCGTGCACGAAACCGGCCGCCATCCAGCGCGCCGTCAGCCGCGCCGCGCGGACGACGACCGCCTCCATCAGCGCCCCGGCCCGATCCTCGGCCTCCGAGAGCTCGGGGTAGTAGTAGGCGATCACGTGATCCACCAGCTCGCGGACCTGGTCGGCCTTCTGGAAAAAGGCCTGCCGCTGGAAGGTCCCGAACCGGATGTTGCTGTGTGAAAGCCGCACCAGCACCGACGAGCGCGTCGGGCTCGGTTCGTCACCGCGCATCAGCTGCTCGCCGGTTTCGATCAGCGAGAACGAGCGCGAGGTCGGAACCCCCAGCGCCTCCAGCATCGCGGTCGCCAGCACCTCGCGCACGCCGCCCTTCAGCGTCAGGCGCCCGTCTCCCTGCCGCGACCACGGCGTCTGGCCCGAACCCTTGGTGCCGAGGTCGAGCAGCCGCCCTCCCCCGACCTCTCGCATCTGGGCGAAGGTGAAGCCCCGTCCGTCGCCGAGCTCGGGATTGTAAACCCGGAACTGATGGCCGTGATAACGCATGGCCAGCGGCTGGGGCAGGTTGTCCGGCAGCGGTTGGAAGCGCCCGAAATGCGCCACCCACTCCTCGTCGCTCAGGATCGCGAGCCCCACGCTCGCCGCCGCGCGGTCGTTTCGGAACCGCAGCAGGGTCATGGGGAAGTCCGCCGCCTGCACCGGATCGAAGAATTCGGCGCCCAGCTCCTGGACGTGTGGCTCGGGGCGATAGTCGGGAGAGACGGGCATAGCCAGCAAATGCCTCCGCGCCCCTATCGGCTGCAAGCGCCCAGACGTTTTCCGCTCCCTCCGGAGCAGGAACTCAGCACGATCAAATCGACGCCAGCGGGAACCGATTGCGGTGTCCGTATCCTCGCGGCCCATGCTAACCGGAGCCATGGCTCGCAGACTGACCCTCGACTTCCTGAAGACCGAAACCGCCTCGGGCGTGATCCTGACGAGCGCCGCCCTGCTCGCGGTCGTCCTCGCCAACTCGCCCTGGGCCGAGCACTACTTCGCCTTCATCAAGCACGAGATCCCGATCCAGATCGGCGCCTTCCAGGAAACCAAGCCGGTCTATCGCTGGATCAAGGAAGGCCTGATGGCGATCTTCTTCTTCGTCGTCGGTCTGGAGATCAAACACGAGATCCTGCGCGGCGAGCTCTCCAACCCGCGCCGCCTAGCCCTCCCCGTCCTCGCCGCCGTCGGCGGGATGGCGGCGCCGGCGGCGGTTTACCTGCTGATCAACGGCGGCGTCGGCGGCGCGCCGCAGGGCTGGCCGACGCCGACCGCCACGGACATCGCCTTCGCCTTGGCCGCCCTGGCGGTGGCCGGCCCGCGGCTGCCACCCTCCTTGCGGATCTTCCTGCTCACCCTCGCCATCGCCGACGACCTCGGCGCCGTCGCCCTGATCGCCATCCTCTTCACCTCGGACGTGAACATGTACGCCCTCGGCGGAGCGGCCGCCTCGATCGGGCTCATGGCCTTGATGTCCCAATGGAAATCGGCGCCCTACCTCTTCTATGCGGCCTGCTTCGCGCTCGCCTGGGCCTTCTGCCTGAAGAGCGGCGTCAACACCTCGCTGGCCGGGGTCGCGGCCGCCATGACCGTCCCGATCGACCCGCGCAAACCGGGCCACGAAGGGCCGCTCAAGCACTTCATGGAGAGCCTGCACCCCTACGTCGCCTATCTGATCCTGCCGCTCTTCGCCTTCGCCGCGGCCGGCTTCTCCTTCGCCGGGCTCTCCTTCTCGGCGCTCCTCAGCCCGATCCCGCTCGGCATCGCCCTTGGCCTCTTCGTCGGCAAGCAGGTCGGCGTCTTCGGCCTCTCGGCCCTGGCCATCGGCCTGAAGCTCGCGCGCCGTCCGACCGGCGCGAAATGGCTGGAGCTCTACGGCGTCTCCCTGCTCTGCGGCATCGGTTTCACCATGAGCCTCTTCATCGGCGGCCTCGCCTTCGACCCCAACGACACCCTGGCCCAGACCGAAGTCCGCATGGGCGTCATCGTCGGCTCGTTGCTGTCGACCCTGATGGGCATGGCGGTGCTCGGCTACGCGCAGCGCATACGCGGCGACGACTAGACGATCGCCTCGGCCCAGGCCTCCTCGCCGCGACGCGCGGGGAGCACGCGCAGGCCCGGCGCAAAGGCCGCCACGCTCTCCACCGTCTGATCGAAATCGGGGGCGTTCGGGTCCGCATCCTCGCTGATCACCACGGCCTCTATCGCAAGGCCTCTCGCCCGTAAGGTTTCGATCGCCGTCAGGATGTGGCTGATCCCGCCGAGATAGGAGCCGCCCACCAGCACGCTCGGCAGGCCAAGCGAGATCATCAGGTCAAGGCCCGTGGCGTCCTCGGCGATCGGCGACATCACCCCGCCCACGCCTTCCACCAGGACGAGGTCGGCCGTACTCGTCACCAGGCGCTGTCGACAGAAATCCTCGAGCTTAGCCAAGCGCAGGTCCACGTCTTCCAGCCGCGCGGCCATCGGCGGCGACAGGGCGGCCGTGAACCGCAGCGGCGATATCGCGTCGAGCTCGGCCATGGTCTGAGGCCGCCCCAGCGCGGTCAGCAGCCGCCCAGGATCGCTCTCTGCCCAATCGCCTGCATCGAACCCGCTGACCACCGGCTTCAGCGCCGCCACGCTGCGGCCCGCCTTGCGCGCCGCCCGCAGGATGGCGCAGGCCACATAGGTCTTGCCCACGTCGGTGTGCGCGCCGGCGATGAAGAGGCGCCGGCTCATGGCGCCATCAGCGGCCGCACCGCCTCCGCCAGCCGATCGATCTCGGCGTCCGGATGTCCGGCCGTGAACGCCAGCCGCAGGCGCGCCGTGCCCGCCGGCACGGTCGGCGGCCGGATCGCCACCACCAGGAAGCCCTCCGCCTCCAGCGCCGCCGCGGCCGCCAAGGTCCGCTCGGCCTCGCCCATCACCACCGGCACGACGGCGCTCGTGGCCTCCGGCAGGTTCAAGGCCCGCGTGAACCGCCGCGCCTTGGCGAGCGGCGCGGCGGCGAGCTGCGGATCAGCGGCGATCACGTCCAGCGCCGCCAGCGCCGCGGCCGCGTTCGCCGGCGGCAGGCCGGTCGTATAGACCACCGTCCGCGTGCGGGTCTTGATGAAGTCGATCACCGGCGCGCTCGCGCAGACATAGGCGCCATAGCCGCCCAGCGCCTTGGAGAAGGTGCCCATGGCGAGGTCGACCTTCGCCTCGGGAAACAGGGCCGCCGTCCCGCGCCCCTCGCCGAGCACGCCCAGCCCGTGAGCATCGTCGACCAGCAGCCAGGCGTCATGCCCCTGCGCCAGGCGCGAGATTTCGTCCAGCGGCGCGACGTCCCCGTCCATGGAGAACACCCCGTCGGTTGCGATCAGCGCCCGCCCCTCACCGCGCAGCCGGCCCAGCTTGTCGGCAAGATCCTGCATGTCGTTGTGACGAAAGCTGACGATGCGCGCTCGCGACAGCTGGGCGCCGGACCAGATGCAGGCATGGGCCAGCTCATCGACGAAGACGACATCGCCTTCCCCCACGAAGGTCGGAATGATCCCGGCGTTGGCCAGATAGCCCGACCCGAACACGCAGGCGGCCTCCGTCCCCTTCAACGCGGCCAGCCGCGCCTCCAGCTCGCCGAAGATCGGATGGTCGCCGGTCACCAGGCGCGAGGCGCCCGCCCCCGCGCCGTGCGCCTCCACCGCCGCCATGGCCGCGGCCTTCACCGCGGGATGATGCGAAAGGTTCAGATAGTCGTTGCAGGAGAACGACAGCAGCCCGCGCCCGCCCCGCTCCACCCACAGCCCATCGGTCCTGTGCGTCGGCACGAGCGTGCGTTTCAGGCTCTGCGCCTCGAGCGCGGCCAGCTTCCCTGCGGCGAAGGCGGTCAAGGTGTCTGTCACGGCGTGCGGTATGCACGAGCCCGGCCTTCGGTTAAAGCCGCCGGTCATGACTTTCGCGACACCCGACTGGCTCACCCAAGGCGCGCGCAACGTCTGGCGGCCCTATTGTCAGATGAAGACTGCGCCCGCCCCGCTCGCCGTCGCCCGCACCGAGGGCGCGCGCATCATTCTGGAGGACGGCCGTGAATTGGTGGACGGCATCGCCTCCTGGTGGACCGCCTGCCACGGCTACAACCATCCCCACATCCGCGCGGCCGTGACGCGGCAGCTCGAAACCGCGCCGCACGTCATGTTCGGCGGCCTGGCGCACGAACCGGCCTACCGCCTCGCCAGCCGCCTGGCCGCCCTGCTGCCCGGCGACCTCGACCACGTCTTCTTCGCCGAAAGCGGCTCGGTTTCCGTCGAGATCGCCATGAAGATGGCGCTCCAGTGCTGGATCAACCGCGGGATCTCCGGCCGCACGCGGTTCCTCAGCTTCAAGGGCGGCTACCACGGCGACACCCTCGCCACCATGACGATCTGCGACCCCGAGGAAGGCATGCACAGCCTCTTCGCCGGGGTCATGCCGGCCCAGATCGTCACCGACCTGCCCGTCGATCCGGCCACCGAGGCCGCCCTAGACGCGCTCCTGAAGGCAAGATCCGCCGAGATCGCCGCCATCGTCGTCGAGCCGCGGGTGCAGGGCGCCGGCGGCATGCTCTTCCACGACGACGAGGTGCTCCGCACCCTTCGCCGCCTCGCCGACAAGCACGGCGTCCTCCTGATCTTCGACGAGATCTTCGTCGGCTTCGGCCGCACGGGCGATCTCTTCGCCTGCCAGGGCTCTGGCGTGACGCCCGACATCGTCACCCTCTCCAAGGCGCTCACCGGCGGCACCCTGCCGCTCTCGGCCGCCATCGCCCGAGCCCACGTCTTCGAGGCCTTCTGGTCGGACGATGCGGGCGCGGCCCTGATGCACGGCCCGACCTACATGGCCAATCCGCTCGCCTGCGCCGCGGCCAACGCCAGCCTCGACCTCTTCGAAACCGGCCAATGGAAGGCCGACGTCGCCCGCATCAACGCCGCCCTCGCGGACGGCCTGGAGCCCTGCCGAGGGGCGCCCGGCGTGGTCGATGTCCGAACCCTCGGCGCCATCGGGGTCGTCGAGTTCGACCACCCCGTGGAAAGCGGCCCCCTCTGCATGGCCTTCGCCGAAGAGGGCTGCTGGATCCGCCCCATGGGCAAGGTCGTCTACCTCACCCCGCCCTACGTCACCACCGACGCAGAACTCGCCCAACTGACCGGCGCGATCCGCAAGGTGCTGTTCCAACCCACCTAGATGCTCCCCCCGTGGGGGAGCATCTCTCAGCCTCATTGACGCTCACCTGCTGCGGGCTGTCGGCCCCTCACAAATTTTTCACCTCCCCTGTCGGACTGCGCCGACGACCGACGTCCTTGGGGCACGGGCCCAAAGGCCTCAAAGGAGGACGACATGACCACTATGGAAACCGCCGCGAGCGAACTCGCCAAGATCGACATGCCCATGCAGGGCGTCGTCCCACACTTGGCCCTGGAAGGCGCCAGCGCCGCGTCCGAATTCTACCAGAAGGCCTTCGGCGCGACCGAGACCTTCCGCTTGCCGGCCGACGACGGCGTGCGCCTGATGCACTGCTCGCTGCTGGTCAATGGCGGGACGCTGATGATCTGCGACGTCTTCCCCGAAATGCCCGAGCACGGCGCGCCCTACCAGCCGTCCTCGTCCTACACCATGCATCTGCAGGTCGACGACATCGACACCTGGTTCAAACGCGCGATCGAGGCCGGCGCCGAGGTGCTGATGCCCGTCGAGCTGATGTTCTGGGGCGACCGCTACGGCATCCTCCGCGATCCATTCGGCGTGCAATGGTCGATGGGCCAATCCCAGGCCGCGGCCTGATCTCGGCTCTAACGGAGGACGCCGCCATGTCTCTCGCCGTCGAGACCCCCGCCGGGACCACGCCCAAGACCATGACCTGGGCAGGGTGGGCGCTCACCGGGCTCTTCACCCTCTTCATGACCTTCGACATCGCCATCAAGCTCCTGGACCTCCAGGTGGTCCGCGACACCTTGGCCGCGCTCGGCTATCCGCCGCATCTCGGGCGTCTGATCGGCGTGATCGAGCTCGTCTGCCTGGCGCTCTACCTCAACCCGCGCACCGCGGTGCTGGGCGCCGTGCTCTTCACCGCGGTCATGGGCGGCGCCATCGCCACCCACCTGCGGCTGGATAATCCGCTCTTCAGCCACACCCTGTTCGGCGTCTATCTCGGCCTCTTCCTCTGGGGCGGCCTCTGGCTCAGGGACGCCCGTCTGCGGAGCCTCTTTCCGCTGCGCCGCTAGCCGCAGCGTTCGCCAGCATGGTCTGCACGTCCTTCGGCTTGGCGATCTTCGCCCCGGGGGTCGTGTAGACCGTGAGCGCGCCGTTGTCGCGCAGACCAACCTCGATCGCCTTCGCCGCCGGGTCGACCAGCAGATAGGCCTCGTTCAGCCCACCCTCGTGCTGCTTGTTCCCGGTCAGGTAATAGACCCCGCCCTCCTTCTGCAGCGGCCCTGAGGTCTGGGTGTTGGTTTTCAGCACGTCCAGCTTGGGACCGAGCAGCGAAGCCAGGTCTTGCGCCAAGGCGCCGTCCTCGAAGATTCGGCTTTCGGCCGGATACTTCCCGACCAGCGCTTCCAGGCCTGCCCCGTCGCTTGGCGGCGCCGCGGCAACGGGGGCGGCCGATTTCGCCGGCTCCGGACCGCGGTCGCAGGCCGCAAGGCAGAGGATCGAGGCCAGAAGAACCATCCGCATAGTCGCCTCCAGGCGTCAGCCGTACACGGCGCGAGAATAGCCTCCGGCCTGCCGCCACGACAGGCTTTCCCTTGCGGCGCCCGCGGGCGTAGGTTCGCCAAAACCGTTGCCCGCTCGGGGAGGGGAATCAGTACATGGCCGTGACCCACGCCGGCGCCTCCGCGCCTGCCAGCAAGCCGCTCTTCTCCGAGAGCTACAAGCAATCGGTGCTCTGGCTCCTGGTCCTGGCCTACACCTTCAATTTCATCGATCGCACGATCATCTCGACCATCGGCCAGGCCATCAAGGTCGACCTGAAGCTGACCGACACCCAACTCGGTCTGCTGGGCGGCCTCGCCTTCGCCCTGCTCTACACGACCCTGGGCATTCCCATCGCGCGGCTGGCCGAACGGCGCAGCCGGGTGAACATCATCACCATCGCCATCGTGGTCTGGTCGGGTTTCACCGCTCTCTGCGGCATGGCGCACACCTTCCTGCACCTCCTCTTGTTCCGCGTCGGCGTGGGCGTGGGTGAAGCCGGCCTGTCGCCGCCGGCGCACTCGCTGATCTCGGACTATTTCGAGCCGCGAAAGCGCGCCTCCGCCCTCTCGATCTATTCCTTCGGCATTCCGCTGGGCAGCATGTTCGGCGCCGTGGCCGGCGGCTGGATCGCCCAGAACCTCGACTGGCGCATGGCCTTCCTGATCGTCGGCCTGCCCGGCCTCGTGGTCGCGCTGCTGATCAAGGTCTTCGTCAAGGAGCCGCCCAGGGGCTACTCGGATCGGCTGGTCGCCCAACAGGCCGCCGACGCCCCGGCCGTCGAGGGCGACGAGACCGCGCCGGCCGTGCACGCCAAGCCGCCGTCGATCTGGCAGGTCGCCAAGCGCATCTTCGGCAAGTGGGGCTTCTTCCACATGGTGGCGGGGATCACCCTGGCCTCCTTCGCCGGCTATGGCGTGGGCCAGTACTCCGCCCCCTACTTCATCCGCGCGTTCGGCCTGGACCTGGCCACCGTCGGCATCATCTTCGGCCTGATCGGCGGGGTCTCGGCCGGCGCCGGCACGCTGCTGGGCGGCTTCCTCACCGATCTCGCGGCCAAGAAGTCGGGCCGTTGGTACGCCCTGGTGCCCGCCATCGGGCTCCTGGTCGCCTGCCCGCTCTACATCCTCGTCTACCTCCAAGCGGACTGGAAGCTGGCGGCGGGCCTGCTGCTGATCCCGGGCATCTTCCACTACACCTATCTTGGCCCCACCTTCGGGGTCATCCAGAATGCGGTCTCCCTGCGCATGCGGGCGACCGCCACGGCCCTGCTGTTCCTGGTCCTGAACTTCATCGCCCTGGGCTTTGGCCCGCTGTTCTGCGGCTGGTGCATCGACATGCTGTCCCAGTCGATCTTCGCCACCAAGAACCTGGGCTCGTTCTTCGAGATGTGCCCCGGCGGCATCGGACGCGAAGGCGCCGGCCAGGTCATCGACGCCGCCTGCAAGGCCGCCACGGCCAAGGGCACCCAGCAGGGCATCATCCTCAACCTGCTGATCTACGCCTGGGCCGGCGTGCACTACCTGCTGGCGGCGATCACCCTGCCCAAGGATATGGCGGCGGCCCTGGCGCAGACCGAAGCGGAGGCGGCGGCCGGCCGATAGGCTGGCCTAACCGCCACGGTCGCATCTAGGCTCCGATTCGCATGGACCTGAGCCCGCTCCCCCTCACCAGCGTCGTCGGCGCCTTCCTTCTGGCGTTCCCGGCCCTGTTTTCGATCGTCAATCCGATCGGAGCCTCCCTCACCTTCCACCAGGTGACGGAGGGACGCTCGGATCGGCATGTGCTGGCCTGGCGGATCGCCGTCTACGCCCTCTTCATCCTGCTCGGCTCGCTGCTGCTCGGCGGCTACATCCTGAACTTCTTCGGCGTCAGCCTCGGCGCCCTGCGCGTCGCCGGCGGCCTCGTGGTCGCCATCCGCGCCTGGGGTCTGCTGATGCAGCCGGAGGCGAACGAGAACCGCAAGGCCAGCGCCGCCGCGCCCGTGGAGCAGGCGCAGGACGATGTCGCCTTCTTCCCGCTGACCATGCCCTTCACCACCGGCCCGGGGGCGATCTCGGTCGCCATCGCCCTCGCCTCTCAGCGCCCGGCCCAAGGCGACGGGGTCATCTCGTTCTTCATCGGGGTCAGCCTCGCGGCGGTTCTCGTCGCCCTGGCGGTCGGGGTCTCCTACCGCTGGTCCTACAAGGTGCTCTCCATGCTCGGCCGCTCCGGCGCGCGCGTGCTCTCGCGCCTCGTCGCCTTCCTCCTGCTCTGCGTGGGCGTGCAGATCATCAGCAGCGGTCTGGAAAGCCTCGTCCCGACCTATCTGAAGGGCCTCTAGCCCCCTCGACATTGCGATCATGCGCCTCTGGGGCTAACACGCGCCCGTCCAAGGAGCTCGCCCATGATCCCCCGTTACGCCCGCCCGGAAGCCGCCCAGATCTGGGACGCCCAGACCCGCTTCAAGATCATGTTCGAGATCGAGGCCCACGCCGCCGACAAGATGGCCGAGCTCGGCGTCATCCCGAAGCTGGCGGCGCAGACCATCTGGGAGAAGGGCCGCGACGCGATCTTCGACGTCGACCGCATCGACGCCATCGAGCGCGAGGTGAAGCACGACGTCATCGCCTTCCTGACTCATGTCACCGAGATCGTCGGCCCCGAGGCGCGCTTCCTGCACCAGGGCATGACCTCCTCGGACGTCAACGACACCACCCTCGCCGTCCAGCTTTCGCGAGCCACCGACCTTCTCATCGAGGACGTCGACCTGGTCCTGGCCGCGCTCAAGAAGCGCGCGTTCGAGTTCAAGCTGACCCCGACCGTCGGCCGCAGCCACGGCATCCACGCCGAGCCGACCACCTTCGGCCTCAAGCTCGCCGGCCACTACGCCGAGTTCCATCGCGCCAAGGAGCGTCTGGCCATGGCGAAGTTCGAGATCGCCACCTGCGCCATCTCCGGCGCCGTCGGCACCTTCGCCAATGTCGCGCCCGAGGTCGAAGCCTATGTGGCCGAGAAGATGGGCTTGGCCGTCGAGCCGGTCTCCACCCAGGTCATCCCCCGCGACCGCCACGCGGCCTATTTCGCCGCCCTCGGCGTCGTCGCCTGCTCCATCGAGCGCCTGGCGGTCGAGATCCGCCACCTGCAGCGCACCGAAGTCCTCGAGGCCGAAGAGTTCTTCGACGTCGGCCAGAAGGGCTCCTCGGCCATGCCGCACAAGCGCAACCCGATTCTCACCGAGAACCTCACGGGTCTGGCCCGCCTCGTCCGCTCGGCCGTGACCCCGGCCATGGAGAACGTCGCCCTCTGGCACGAGCGCGACATCAGCCATTCCAGCGTCGAGCGCGGCATCGCGCCCGACACCACCGTCCATCTCGACTTCGCCCTGCGGCGCCTGGCGAGCGTCGTCGATCGCCTGCTGGTCTATCCCGAGAACATGCAGAAGAACCTCGACCGCCTGGGCGGCCTCGTCCATTCCCAGCGCGTCCTGCTCGCCCTGACCCAGAAAGGCCTCTCGCGCGAGGGCTCCTACGCGGCGGTCCAGCGCAACGCCATGAAGGTCTGGCGCGGCGAAGGAAACTTCCTCGACTTCCTGAAGGCCGATTCGGAGGTCACCCTCTCCGACGCCGAACTCGCCGAACTCTTCGACCTGGGCTACCACTTCAAGAACGTCGACAAGGTCTTCGCCCGCGTCTTCGGCGACGAGGCCATGGCCAAGGCCGCCGAATAAGACCTCTCCTCTTGGGTAAGGGCGGTCGCACAGAACTGCGCCGCCCATTCCTACCCGCCCAGCGGGGGAGGGGGATCACCCGAAGGGTGGTGGAAGGGCCCCTTCCAGCCCGCACTGAGCTTGAACCGGCCCCCTCGACCGGCTGCGCGGGCCCCCTCCCTATCGGGATGGGGGAGAAAGGAAGTCTCCGATAGCTGAAGGCCAGCGAGCCCCAAGGCTCGCCATCCCCGCCCTCGACCTCTAGGGTCGGCCCATGAGGACGAAGATGAACCCCCGAGTTTTCTGGGGCGCCAGCGCGATCATAGGCCTCCTGCTCGCCACTGCGGCCCTGGCGCCCGGCGCCTCGGACTATGTCTTCCAGCACGCCCAGGCCTGGGTCATCGAGACCTTCGGCTGGTTCTATGTCGCCGCCGTCGCGTGTTTTCTGGCCTTCGTGCTGTTCCTCGCGCTTGGCCCCATGGGCAAGCTGAAGCTCGGCCCCGACGATTCCGAGCCCGACTTCCCGTACCTGTCGTGGCTCGCCATGCTGTTCGCCGCCGGCATGGGCATCGGCCTCATGTATTTCGCCGTCGCCGAGCCGATCCAGCACTACGCCGCCCCGCCGGAGGTCGCGCCCAAGACCTTCGAGGCGGCGCGCGAGGCGATGGTCATCACCTTCACCCATTGGGGCGTCCACGCCTGGGCGATCTATGCGGTCGTGGGGCTCAGCCTGGCCTTCTTCGCCCATCGCAAGGGCCTGCCGCTCACCCTTCGGTCGGGACTATACCCGCTGCTCGGCCCACGGACGGACGGCCTGATCGGCGACGCCGTGGACATCTTCGCCATCTGCGGCACCCTCTTCGGCATCGCCACCTCGCTCGGCCTGGGCGTCGCCCAGATCAACAGCGGCCTCAGCTATCTCACCCCCTTGCCGACCAGCGCCATGGTCCAGGTCGGGCTGATCGTCGTCGTTATGGGCGCAGCGACCGTGTCCGTGCTCACCGGCCTCGACAAGGGTGTCCGCCGCCTTTCCGAGTTGAACCTGATCCTTGCGGTCTGCCTGATGCTCTTCGTGCTGGTGGTCGGACCGACCGGCTTCCTCGCCAAGGCCCTCGTCCAGAACTTCGGCCTCTATCTGGACCACTTCTTCGTCCGCACCTTCAATCTCTACGCCTACGAACCGCGCGGCTGGATGGCCAACTGGACGCTCTTCTACTGGGCATGGTGGATCGCCTGGTCGCCCTTCGTGGGCATGTTCATCGCTCGCATCTCGCGGGGCCGCACAGTGCGCGAGTTCATCGGCGGGGTGCTGCTCGTGCCGACCGCCTTCACCTTCCTGTGGATGACGGTGTTCGGGAACACCGCCATCGCCCTCGACATGGGCGCCGCGGCAGGCGCCATTTCGCAGGCGGTCACGGCGGATCTCTCGACGGCCCTCTTCCACTTCTTCGAATTCCTGCCCGGCGCGGCGGTCACCTCCGCCCTGGCGGTGGCGCTCGTGGCGGTGTTCTTCGTCACCTCCGCCGACTCCGGCTCCCTAGTGATCGACACCATCGCCTCGGGCGGCGCCGACGACACACCCGTCTGGCAGCGGGTCTACTGGTGCTCGCTCGAGGGCCTCGCCGCCGCCCTGCTGTTGCTGGTGGGCGGCCTCGGAGCGCTGCAGGCTGCGACCCTCGTGGCCGCCCTGCCCTTCGCCCTGATCATGATCCTGCTGGCCTTCGGTCTCCTCCGTCAGATGAACGCCGATCTGGCGGGGGTCGCGCTCCAGGTGGAGACCCCGCCACTCGCCGAGCGCGTCAAACGCATCCTGGCGCCGGCCCGGCGGCGGGACATCGAAGCCCAACTCGCCCGCCATGGGCTTCCCGCGCTCGAGAGCGTCCGCGACGCGTTGGCCGGGGAAGGCCTGGAGACCGCGCAGGTGGTGACCGAGACCGACGGCGCCGCCCTGCAGGTCCACGATCCCGGCGGCCGAGACTTCGCCTACCGCCTCGCGGCCGTCTCACGCCCTAGGCCCGCCTTCTCGGCGCTCGAGGCGCCGGAGGGCCGGCGAGCCCTGGAATGGCGGCTCACCGCCCAGGCCGGCCATGGCCGCCGCCGTGACGTCACCGGCTTCACCCAAGCCCAGATCGTCGCCGATCTCCTGACCCAGCTCGAACTCTGGCGCCGCGGCGACGGCGGCGCGGCCTAAATGCGACGGCCGCGTTGGAACGACGGTTTTCGGCCGCCGTTCACCTCGCTCCCGCAACGGAGCGAGCCATGCCCAGCAATAGCGAAATCGAAGAGAAGTTCTGGAAGGCGCTGAAGTCCGACATGACCGTCATGCTGGGCCTCTCGGGGGTCGACGAAGCCCACGCCCAGCCTATGACCGCCCAGCTCGACGGCGACGATCGCAGTTCGATCTGGTTCTTCACCGCCAAGGACACCGACCTGGTCGAGGCCATCGGCGCCCGGCACGAGGCCGTGGCGCACTTCGCCTCCAAGGGTCACGACCTGTTCGCCACGCTCCAGGGCGAGTTGGTCCTCGACAATGACCCGGCCGCCATCGACCGCCTCTGGAACCGGTTCGTCGCCGCCTGGTACGAAGGCGGGAAGGACGATCCCAGGCTCCAGCTCATCCGCTTCGATCCTGACCGCGCGCAGATCTGGCTGAACGAGAACAGCCTCTTCGCCGGCGTCAAACTCCTCCTCGGGGCCGACCCGAAGAAGGACTATCAGGACAAAGTCGCCGACGTCCGCCTGAGCTGACAACGTCATACCCTCTCCCCACCGGGGAGAGGGTATGGGTGAGGGCGTAGCCCCTCAAACCCGCTCGACGATGATCGCCGGGGCCATGCCGCCCGCCGCGCACATGGTCACCAGACCGCGCTTCAGGTCGCGCCGCTCGAGCTCGTCGAGGATCGTCCCGATCAGGATGGAGCCGGTCGCGCCGATGGGGTGGCCAAGAGCCATGGCCCCGCCGTTCACGTTCACCTTCTCGCGGTCCAGATCGAGATCGCGGATGAACTTCTCGGCGACCACCGCGAAGGCCTCGTTGATCTCGAAGAGGTCGATGTCGTCCAGCGTCAGGCCGGCCTTCTGCAGCACCTTTCTGGCGGCCGGGACCGGCGCGTTCAGCATCAGGGTCGGGGAGTCGCCCATATTGGCCATGGCGACCACCCGTCCGCGGGCCTTCAGTCCGTTCTTGGCGGCGTATTCCGGCGAGGCCAGCAGGATGGCCGCCGCCCCGTCGACCACGCCCGACGAATTGCCGGCATGGTGCATGTGCGTGATCTTCAGGTCCGGATAGACCTGCCGGATCAGGTCGCCATAGGTGGTGCCCTTGTCGTCCACCGGCACGTTGGCGATCATCTCGAAGGAGGGCTTCAGGGCCGACAGCCCCTCCAGCGTGGTCTGCGGCCGCGGGAACTCCTCGCGGTCGAGCGCCAGGGACCCGTCCTCGCGATAGACCGGCACCAGGGACTTGTCGAAATGGCCGCCCTTGATTGCGGCGTCCGCCCGCTGCTGGCTGACCAGGGCCAGTTCGTCCAGCGCCTGGCGCTCGATGCCTTCCATGGTGGCGATGGCGTCGGCGCAGACGCCCTGCTGGCTTTGCGGATGGCGCGCGCGCAGGCGCAGGTTGCCCCCGTCCATCATCGGCGGGGTCGACGGGTCGGCGCTCGACGAGGTGTAGGACATCATCTCCGTCCCGCCGGCGATCACCAGGTCTTCCATGCCCGACATGATATTGGCCGCGGCGATGTTCACCGCCGTGATGCCCGAGCCGCAGAAGCGGTCCAGGGTCATGCCGCTGGCCTTGATGTCATAGCCGGCGTCCAGGGCCGCCATACGGCCAAGGTCCCCGCCCTGCTTTCCGCGCTGGCTGGAGGTGCCCCAGACGATGTCGTCCACCTCGTCGGTCTTCAGGTTGTTGCGCTCGGCCAGGGCCTTCAGGACCGTGGCGGCCAGGTGCTGGGGGTGGAAGTCGGCGAGCGCGCCTTTGCCCACCTTGCCGATCCCGCGCGGCGTGCGGCAGGCGTCGATGATCAGGGCCTCGGGCATGGGTGTGTTTCCTTCCAATCGGATCGTCGCCCCAACTCAAGCGACCCGCCGCTACGGCAGTCCAGCGCAAATCTCGTCGCACCTGAGGAGATCGCCCGCGCCCCTTTCCTCCCCCATTTTGATGGGGGAGGGGGACCGGCGTAGCCGGTGGAGGGGCCCGCCAAGCGGTCGGTCCATCGCCCCTTTCATTCCCCAACGTCATTATCCGAACACTGGTAGGATAAACGGGGAGGAGACATCGGCCATGGACGCCGCCGCCATGAACGCCTTGCTGGCCAGGCAAAAGGCCGCGCACCTGCGGGACGGGGAGCCGGCCGCCCAAACGCGCATCGACCGCATCGACCGCGCTATCGCCCTCCTCGTCGACAATCGCCGCGCGATCGAGGACGCGATCAACGCCGATTTCGGATCCCGCTCGCCCGAGGCCACCGCCTTCACCGACATCTCCGGTTCGCTCGGCCCGCTGAAGCACGCCCGCGAACACCTCGCCAGGTGGATGCGCCCCGAGCGGCGCAAGCCGAGCCCCGCCATCCTTGGCCTCTTCGGCGCCAAGGCCGAGATCCGCTTCCAGCCCAAGGGCGTGGTGGGGATCATCAGCCCCTGGAACTTCCCGGTGAACCTCACCTTCGCCCCGCTGGCGGGTGTGTTGGCGGCCGGCAACCGCGCGATGATCAAGCCCTCGGAGTTCACCCCCGCCACCTCCGAGCTCATGGCCGAGATGTTCGCCAGGGCCTTCTCCGAGGAGGAGATCGCCGTGGTGACCGGCGGTCCGGAGGTCGGCCAGGCCTTCGCTTCCCTCGCCTTCGACCACCTGATCTTCACGGGCGCCACCTCCATCGCCCGCCACGTAATGCGGGCGGCGGCCGACAACCTGACGCCTCTGACGCTCGAGCTCGGCGGCAAGAGCCCAGTCATCCTCGGCAAGTCCGCCGACATCAGCGTGGCCTCGGCCCGGATCATGAACGGCAAGACCTTGAACGCCGGCCAGATCTGCCTTGCGCCCGACTACGTGCTGACGCCGCGCGAGAGCCTCGAGCCGTTCATCGCCGGCGCCCAGGACGCGGTGGCGCGCATGTTCCCCACCATCCGCGACAATCCGGACTACACCGCCGTCATCTCCCAGCGGCATTTCGACCGCATCAAGGGCTATGTGGACGAGGCTCGCGCCCGCGGCGCCCGGGTGATCGAGCTGAACCCCGCCGGCGAGGACCTGACCCAGCAGGAACACCGCAAGATCGCCCCCACCCTGATCATCGATCCGGCCGAGAACTTGAAGGTCATGCAGGAGGAGATCTTCGGGCCGGTCCTGCCGGTGAAGACCTATGCCGGGATCGACGAGGCCATCGCCTATGTGAACGGCCACGACCGGCCGCTCGGCCTCTACTATTTCGGCTCCGACCAGGCCGAGCGCGAAAAGGTGCTGAGCCGCACCACCTCCGGCGGCGTCACGGTCAACGACGTCATCTTCCACGTGGCCCAGGAGAACCTGCCCTTCGGCGGCGTCGGTCCCTCCGGCATGGGCGCCTATCACGGCCTGGAGGGCTTCCGCGAGTTCAGCCACGCCAAGTCGATCTACAGCCAGATCAAGGCCGACAAGCCCCTCCAGCAGATGCGCCCGCCCTTCGGCCCGGCGATCCGCAAATACCTGGATGGCCAGATCAAGCGATAGATCGCCCCTCTTAGATCCTCCCCTCTTGGGCGAGGTGGATCGCGGCGAAACCGCGAGACGGAGGGGGCCAGCGGCGGCGGCCGCCCCCTTCGCCAGCGCAACCGACAGCTCCCCTTAGGGGAGCATCTGCCTTCCTACGCGTAAACCGGCGCGCTCCGCCGCCGCCGGATCATCGCCCCCACGCCGGCGAATCCGGTGATCATCATCGCCCAGGTCGCCGGTTCCGGCACCGCCGAGCTGCTGAGCGGAGAAGCGTCCAGCGTGACGTTGTCGAACGCCGCCCCGATGCCCGTGCCGCCCAGCAGGATGTGCAGCTCCTTGCCCAGGAAGGTGTCGTTCGCGCCGGTCTCGAACACCAGGCTGACCGTGCTGAAGGTCCCCGGCGCGATCTGAATCCCGCTGGTGGCGTCCGTCAGCTTGGCGAAGATTTCGCCCGTCCCGTTAAGCAGCCCGCCCAAAAGCCCGATCTCGAAGCCGAAGGCGCCCGGATGATCCGCGCGGTGGCCGACGTCCAGCGTCAGGGTGTAGCGGGTGTTGGCGAGGATCGTATGGCCGGCCACCTTCTGCGCCATCATGCCCGCGCCCGATTGGTTGAAGACGCCAAGGCCCTGGCTCCAGCCCACGCCGCCGTGCGCAGCTTCGTTTGCAAACGAGGCCACGGTCGGGTTCCAGTGGCCGGTTCCCGAACCGCCGGAGGCTCCCCATCCCGGCGGCGTCCCACCGGCGTGGCCGGGACGGTAATCGCCGTCGCCTTGCGACCGCCCGGCGCTGAAGTCACCGTTTTCTAGCGTCACCGTGGCGGCGTGAGCCGCACCTGAAATCGCCAGGACGCCCGCCGCCACGGCGGCGCCGAAGATCGTACGCATTGAAGCACCCCTTATTCTCGCCGCCGGGAGGGCGGCTGTTCGGGAACTTCGGTCTGCAATTCCCGGCCTTGCGGACAGCCGCCTGCGACGGCCGCAGCGAGCTTCTGCGACAAAGCCGCTGAGCTTCGCGCGAGAGGCGAAGAAGCGGCGGCGGCCGCCCCGCCGCGGCCGCCGCCTTTCCCAGCCCCCTGCGGTCTGATGCGCTCCGAGCTGCGCCTCAGGCCGGTACGAGGCCGAAATAGGCCTTGTAGGACGCCCCGCCCCCGGAGATCAGCGGCGTCTCCGCCTTGAAGCCGATCCCGTAATGGTTGGAGTTCTGGGTCCGCGCCGCCAGCAGCACCATCTGGCGTCCGGTCAGCACGACGTTCGCCGAGCCGATCTTGTCGTCGCCCGTGTCCAGCGCATCGTTGATGGCGTCGGCGAGGTCCGGCATGAGCGGCGTGATGAAGGCGTCCGCGAGGGTCGAGATCACCGGTCCCACCAACGGGATGAATCCCAGGGCGACAAGCCCCGCCTGGTGGGTGGAGTTCACGATCGTCTCGACGGTCTCCTTGTAGTGGTCGGGGTTGCCGAAATCGTTCTCCATCAGCACCGTTCCGATGACGATGCCGTACGGCTTTCCGCGGTAGAGCTCCAGGAGATCGGGCCGCGCCTCGCGGCCGTCGACATCGTCATAGACCCGGCTGCGGACGGTGGAATTGACCTGCGGAGTGGCGATGCTGAGGATCACGTAGGGCTCGTCGGAGTTCGAGCTCTGGTCCCAATCAGTCTCACCAAAACAGTGCAGGCCCGTATAGTGGACCACCACGTCGCGGAGGTCGATCGGCCCCACATCCGGCCACCAGTAGATGCCGCCGTTCTGGAAGGTGTTCGCGCGTCCGCCCTCAGAGAAGTCCATCTCGTCGCTGGTTGGGTAGCCCAGATAGGACCGCTCCCAGCCCATGCTTTCCCAATGCTGCCGGATAGCGCCCCACACTGCATTGGCGCCCGTCTGTGGTGTCCAGTAGATGGAGCCGCCGTGCTGGAAGTGGTTGAACCGACCCACGCCGTCCGGCGTGCCCAGTTCGTCGGTGACCGGATAGCCTAAGACCGAGCGCTCCCAGCCCATGGCCGCCCACTTCTCGCGGATCGCCCCATAGATCGCGTTGGCTCCGGTTGCCGGCGACCAGTAGATCGAGGCCGTGAAACCGTTGAAGTGATTGTAGCGCCCGCTGTTGTCCGGCGTGGCGGTTTCGTCGGTGCAAGGCGTGCCGAACGCGAGCCCGCCTAAGGCCCGCCATTTCTCGTAGATCGCCCCATGGATCTCGAAGGCGGCACGCCTGTCCGCATTATAGCAGATGCACGAGCCGTTCATGAACCAGACGCGTCCCTCCTCCTTGGAGACGACCGGGCCTAGGACGGCTTGCCCACCGAGTTGGTTGTATTTGCGTTCGATGATCTCTTCCGGCGTGCGGATACGCCAAATCTCAGGATTCAGGCGCTCGGCCCGAAAGACGTCTGCAACTCCACCCATAACCAACGCTCCCTGTTCTTGAGCGGACCTTCCGGGTCCGCTTGCGCCGATCGCGAGGGGAGCGTGCGCGGCCGGCGCCTACGGATCGCCTACGTGTCGCGCAGACCCGCGCACTTTCGGTTGATCTTCTTGCGTTTACCCTGCTGGCGATCATTCCGTTTGACCGGGACGAACTCGTCCCACAGCATTCGCCAGGTCGCCCCAGCAGCGGGTCGCAGCCATGCGCCGCAACACCATCGCAAAGCTCGCCGCGCCGACCCCGGCGCAGATGGTCCACCGGCCGCGCGTCGTTCAGGCTCTCGGCGAAATGCTGCAGGACTCCCACGCCTGGCTGGCTGCGCCCGGCGGCTATGGCAAGACCACGGCCGCCGCCGACTATCTGCAGCGCCGGGGCGGGCCATTCCTCTGGTGCCGTCTCGACGAGGACGATCAGGACCCCGCCAGCTTCTATCACTATCTAGGCCTTGCCCTCGATCCGGCCGACGCTGCGGCCCTGCCGACCTTCTCGGCCGAATACGCCGATCAGCCCCTCGCCTTCGCGCGCCGCTTCTTCCGGGCCTTCTTCGCCGCCCTGCCCGATGGCCTCATCCTGGTGCTCGACGATGTGCAGGACGCCGAGTGCGAGGCCTTCGACGACGCCCTCGCCAGCCTCCTGCGCGAGGCGCCCCCGCACGTGCGTTGCCTCTTTCTCTCACGCACCTTGCCGGCCGACCGCCTTCGGGACGCCGCCCTGGCTGGCCGCCTGCGCCTTGCTGGCGGCACGCTCCTGGAGTTCTCGGACACTGAGGCCCGTCAATTCTTCGAAAGCCGCGGCTCGGCCGGCGCGGCTGCGATGGCGGAACGGGCGGGCGGCTGGGCCGCCGGTCTCGCCCTTCTGGCCGAACGCTCCGCAAGCGCCGAGCTCTGGCCGTCCATGCAGGAGGCCGCCACCGGAGACGAACCGGCGCTCTTCGACCTCCTCGGCCGCCGGGTCTTCGACGTCCTGCCCGCTCCCGAGCAGGACATGCTGCTGAAGCTCGGCCTGCTTCCGGAGATCACGCCGCGGCTCGCCGCCGCGATGGTCGGGTCGAGCGACGCCGCCGGCCTGTTGGAGCATCTTCATCGCCGACAGTTTCTGGTCAGCCGCCTGCAGCCGGGCTCGCGCGCGGTGTTTCGGCTGCACGATCTGCTGCGCGACTTCCTCGCCCGCCGGCTGGAACAGGCCTTCACCCCTGCCGATCGGCAGGCTCTGACCGTCAAGGCGGCCGAGGCCCTGGCGGCTGACGGCCGCCCCGCCCAGGCCATCGACCTCGCCTTGCGCGGCGGCGCCCACGACCTCGCCGCGCGCCTCATGGCCCAGGCGGCCGAAACCGTGCTGGAGCAGGGCCGCCGGGCGACCTTCCTCGACTGGTGCGCGAGGTTGAAAGGGCTGCAGGACCCATGGCTCTGCTATTGGCGCGGCGTCGCTCACCTGCCCGACGATCAGGCCGCCGAGCCCTGGCTCGAACGCGCCTTCGCCGGCTTCGACACGAACGGAGACGAGCGCGGGCGGCGTCTGGCGGTCGCCCGCGCGGTGCTGGTGAAGTCCGACAGCTGGCGCACCCACACCGGCCTTTCCGTCTGGACCGCGCGGGCCATGCGGTTGCTGGAGGCTCCGCCCCCGGCCCTTTCGCCCAACGACGAGTTGCTCGTGCTCATGGGCCTGCTGCGCGCCTTGGACTTCGCCGACGACTATGGCGCGGCCGCCCCCTTCGCCGCCAGGCTTTCCGACCAGCTCTCCCACCGCCTCCTGGCGCCGCAGCCCGGGGATTCCGCCAATCTTCGCCTCCTGGCCAGCGCCGGCGTCATCGATCACGCCGGCTCAGCCGACCGTCCCGAGCTCTTCGCCCGCGCGGTCGACGCGGTGGCCGAGAGCCTGGAAAGCCCTGGCTTCTCGCCCTGGGTGCTGGGTCTGTGGCTGGTGGCGTTCGGCGCCGTCAGCGGGCGCTGTTTTCCCTACGAGCGGCGCGGATTCCCATATCCCGACGCCGAGGCCGCCCTCCGCGCGGCCATCGAGCTCGGCGAGCGCGAAGGTTTCGCCGGCGTGGAATTCGGCGGCCTCTACCACCTTCAGTACCAGCTCAAGCTCCAGAACCGCTGGGAGGACTATCCGCCCCTTGTCGATCGGCTGGCTAAGGTGGCCGACAGCCGCCATTCCACCC
>Ga0065721_10049154_pt1 | contig 44075 bp, 42 predicted proteins | sample Mesricmetagenome_FD_59108 | JGI IMG/M metagenome (GOLD analysis project Ga0065721, IMG submission 59108) | Mesophilic microbial community from rice straw/compost enrichment Sample: eDNA_1 v2 (version 2) | ecosystem: Engineered > Solid waste > Grass > Composting > Bioreactor | place: USA: Davis...
TCAGTCGGTTCATAAGGCGCCCCGCCCCAAGCCGATTGGCCGAGCTCGAACAGCTCATTGAAGCCTACCTGCACGTAATAGCGGCCGGTAACGGACAGCTCCGCGGCATCCGGACGTTTAATGACGTCCATGCTATCCGCACGCTCCTGCACTTTGAGACAGATTCTGAATTTGCTGTTGCTCCATATCTGGTCGTCCACGACGCCCGAAGGCTTCTGGGTTGCCAGGATCAGATGTACCCCGAGGCTGCGTCCGATCCGCGCCGCGCTGACGAGCTGCTCCATGAACTCGGGCTGCTGCGTCTTCAATTCCGCGAATTCGTCGGAAATAATGAACAAATGCTGCAGCGGCTCGTTCACGCGGCCTTCCCGATACAGCTTCTGGTATTTGTAAATATCGATATTGCTAGCGCCGACTTTCTTCCCCGTCTCTCCGAATATCGCTTGTCGACGTTTGAGCTCGCTTTGTATGGAGACAAGCGAACGTTTCACTGCCGCGCCGTCCAGGTTCGTGATCGTACCGGCAAGATGAGGCAGTCGCTCGAAGGCGTTCGCCATACCGCCGCCTTTGTAGTCGATAAGTATGAATGCGACTTCGTCTGGGTGATAACTGACGGCCAGCGACAGGATGAACGTCATGATGAACTCGCTCTTGCCTGAGCCGGTCATTCCCGCGATCAGTCCATGGGGACCATGGAATTTCTCGTGAAGGTCCAGATTGAACAATTCTCCGCTCGTGCCGACTCCGATCGGCGTCTCGAGAGTCATCGTCGGATCGTTCTCTCTCCATCGCGTCAGAGCGTTCAAATGCTCGATTTTCCCTACGCCGAACATTTCCAAGAACGTCAGCGTCGTCGGCAGCGTGAATGCGGAGGTTGCGGAATCGAGAATCGTATTCGAGAGATAGGCAGCCAATTCGTGATCGTCTTGTTTCAGGTAGAAGTCGGGCTGGAACGCGATGTGCTTCCCGGAAGTATCGTCCTTGTCGTAGATTTTGGATGTCCCGCCGAATTCGACGACCATCGAGCATTCCTTGGGCAGATGCCGCAATTCGTCGTAGAGATGGAAGACGCTGAATCCCCTGCTCGTCTTCGACTTGTAGAGCCGCTGAAGGAACTCCGCCTTCGATGCCAGCTCCTTGTTCATCGCGAACACGACATAGTGGTGTCCCGCTTCGCCGGCCTCCTCCGAATTCCGCTCCTCCCGCGACGCCAATTCCTTCTCGAGCAGACCGGAGAGCGCCTTGACTTCGTTTGCGTCCGTCGCCATGAACCTGACTCCAGTTTCCTTGGCCCAAGCATGCGGCAGCCATTTGACGAAATCCCATGTCTCTTCCTCGCTCTTGTCATAGATGAATACAAGCTTCAACTCGTCATAGCTGTGGAGCGACGTTAGCTGCCAGAGCATGCCTTTAACCATATCGATAACTCCGCTGCGGTTTCCGATCGCTCCGCTAATCCAATCTTCCTCCAGCGATAGCGTAATCGGAACTTTCTCCAACACCTTAGGCGCATCCGCCAGCTCGAACAGCTCTTCTCTCAGATTGTCATCATCAAGAGAGAACGACTTCTGCGGGTATTGAATATCCGCGTTCAGCGGCAAAGTGCCAATACCAAGCCTCACTCTCAGAAAATCGTTCTGACCGCGCACCCGTTCCCATAGATTCCGCTGTCGAGACCGGATGCGCATCACGCAGTCGTCAACAGTGACGTGATTTTCAAGCAGAATTTCGACTTGCTTGGCGCATTCCGCTTCGATCTGCTTGCGAACTTCCTTAAGATAATCGGAATATTTGCTTTGCCTGAGCTTCTCTTTCTTGTCGCGTTTCTTCGCCTCGTGCTTCCTCATCAGTAGCGGCCAGAGCAGCGAACCGATCAGCATGCTAGTCGACATGACGAGCGCCGGCAGCGCGTTGCGCATGCTGCCCGTAGAGTTAATCGAGTTCTGTATGGAGAACATGGCCATGAACGCAGAGGACATCCCCATCGTGAGCGACGGTCCAAGCATCAGCATGAGCGGTGTCTGCTCCGGATTGGCCTGCGCCGGCGGCGGGTCGATTCTGAACTCAGCCGTAGAGATATCGCGCTTGAATCTCGGGGAGCGGAAGAACGAGTGCCCCGTCCATTCCTCCGGATCGTCGTCCTCGTCCTCGGCAGCCGCGGGCTGCTTCATATAAGCGGGAAGCGCTTCGGGCTTCACCGTTACGAGTCCGTCAGGATTGTTAATGGCGAGAAAGCCTTGACCAACGATCAGCTTCAAGCCGAGGACAAATACGGTATCTCCCGGATATAGGGTTTGGCGGCGCACTCTCTGGCCGTTCACGAATATACCGTTCGCACTCCCCAAATCCTCAATCGATACTTCCTCCCGAACGATCGATATTTCGGCATGCCTGGATGAGACGTGAGCGTTGGCGTACCGAATATCGCAGTTGTCGGCGCGGCCGATCAAGATGCTGCCATGACTCGGAAGCCTATGCTTGCGAAACCGTCTGCGGTCCTCCGATACCGGCTCCACGTACAGCATCGCGCTTCGTTGTCCCTTCATGAGAGACAGAGAGTAGAAGCTCGGCGCCTCCAGAGCCATCTCTTTGATTGGCTTCCGATCCTGTCCGATAACTTGCGTATTGCGGTTCGATTTGAGCAGCCATTCTCCTTCGACACCTTCGACGCCTAACAGGCGCTCTTCCTTGCCTTGGTCGTTCCGATGCGTGATCCAGAACTGACCTTTGCGCTTCTCCGGAAGCACGCATGACACCATTTCGTTATCTTTCAACAATGAGAGCTGCATCGGTAACAGAACCTCCAGATCAATTGACGTCATCTACGATGAATCCGTCCGGTCTAACGGTTACTTTCCACGTCTCTTCCATATCGTCGCCAAGCGCTAGTCGCATACCCTGCTTAGCCAGGACGGTCCGATGCGTAATGCTTTTACGCAGGATATAATAGCCGTCGCCAACCTTGCACACGCTCCAAGTCCGAATTCTGAGCGAGCTCGTGCCGAACATCTTAGACGTGCCGTGTTGGATTCGATCCATAACGGCATGGCAAACGGCTGTTGACGCGTACGGGCTGAAGTAAGAGATCTGATTCGTTTCGTGCGCTAGAATATAACCGTCATCCGCATACTCCAGGAACCGCAATAGCTCCTCGGGAATCGGAATTTCTCCTACGGCGGTCCCCCGAATCTCCCGCTTCTTCATGTAGAAGTAGAACCAGGCGAGCATGGCCGCGGATGCCGTGAACAGAATCGCGAATACGATCAATCCCGTTCACCGCCTGTCCAGCTTCGAAGTACTTTCTTCATACCGCTATTTGCGGAGAGACGCGAGATCGGCTTGCCGTAACGCAAATCCGGAGAATAAGGTCGACGTCTGTTGAGCTGTCTGTCCGTTCGTTGAAGAGGGACCGTAGCCGCCCGCAGCTCCGGCGAGCTTCCGATCGACGAAATGCTTCGTCTCGTCGAGGTCCTGTTTCAGCATTTCCACGGCTTCCGTAACGCCGACGATTGCCGATCTCGCCTGTTCTCCGCGCTCTCCGGGCAGCGAACGAATGAGCGCCAGATCGTTCAGCTTAGACAACTGAATGTATATCGCGTTCATGCACTCGCTAGCCAGCCGTTCGAAGTTGCGACTTTCCTGGAATAACGTCTCGAGCAGCTTCGGGTCGAGAAGCATTGATTTACCGCCCATCCGGAACCGCCTCCTTCTTCGCTTCGTTATAGTCGAGCCGTACTTTGCTAACTTCAGCTGATAGACCGCCTAAATCTTCGGACAGCTTCTTGTACTGCTCCTCGAGAATTTTCACGAACGTCAAGTCGCTCGCGATCGCAGCTTCTCCGTATATCGCTCGCAATCTCGCGGATCCGGACATCAACGCCTGCAGCTCGTTGCCGATTACTTCCAACGAATGACGAACTTGATCTTCTCCGGAATGGCCGGTCATCGCTAATCCCCCCTATCGTGATCAAATCAACAAGCTTCTCGTCGCGCTTCTTTCCTCTTGCGTAGACCCTTTGATCGGTGCGGATTCTTGCCTGCCGGCAAAATCTTCTTCGTGCGCCAATAGCGCAGGAAACAAAGGGACCGTATCGGTAACCGGAATGGCGAACTTAGATTGGACAGGCTCTACGCCAACCTGTATCCCCGAGGTATACGCCGCGTGTCTCTTCTCGTATGGGATAGATGATTGAATGAATCTCTCCCAAGCCAATTCGTATTCCTCGCGAATCGTCAAGGAGAACGACACGCTCCTGCGAACCTCGGGCGGCTTCTCCGGAAACCCTCTCACGTTAATCATCGCCGTCACGACGTGCAGTGCGCCGCAGCACAATTCCATGTCTTGCTCCAGCGATCCGTCTATTAATTGAAGGAACGGAGCCAATACGCTGAGCGGCTTCGGCGTATGCTCGTAGAACCATCTCGCGGTCGCCTCGCCCATCGCGCCTTCGCATCCGATCGCCCGAGACAGCGAATCGAAGGTGTCGTACTTATCCGTCAATATGACCGCTTGGTCGTACACGTCCCGATGTAAGTAGTAGTACCAATCGTTCATGGCCAGCACCATGGTGTTGACGAGCGTCGGTAAGTAACGTTCTTGTGTTGCAACGATCATGATTGCACTTCCTCTCTCATCCGGCAGTATGAACGAACACGGCCGGATCGACCGCAATTCCGTTAATCGTTACCGTAAAATGAAGATGCTCGCCTGTCGTCCGGGAACCGGTATTGCCGGATAGCGCAATCGGTTCGTATTGCAGCACTTCTTGCCCGGCGGTCACCGATATAGAAGACAAGTGGCCGTACATCGTTCGAATCCCGTTACCATGCTCGACCCAAACGTACAAGCCTATTTCGTCGTCTTTGCCGGTCTTTGCAACTCGCCCGTTGAACGCCGATAGGACCGGCGTACCTGCCGAGGCTTCCAGATCGATGCCCGCATGGAAAGTCGTGCCGTCATTCGTAACCGGATCGATCCGATCGCCGAACGGAGAAGTCATCCTCACCCGGATGCCAATCGGAGTCGTGAATCCGGTTATATCGCCGAGTTCGGCGAATTCGCTTAGTTCCTTCACGCGCTCGCGTTGACGCTCCAGATCGACTCTCAGCCGCTCTAGCTTCTGAGTATCTCGGACCAGTTCCGTGTCTTGCGATTCCAGACTCGAATCATTCGTGATCGATTGCCTTTCCTGGCGCTTACGCTCTAGAAGGTCAGCAGATCGCCGATATTCCGCGTCGAGCTTCATGATGGTATCGACGTCCGCGTCGGTCTGCAGCTTCATGGCTTCCTCAAGCTCGATCAACCTGTCCGACAGCTCCTTAATAGTCAGGTCCGCTTGAACGAGCCGTTCGTTCTCGAAGGCCTGTTCGAGCGAGTGCGCGGAGTTAAGCATCGTCCTGCTGCTGACGTCCCGGGCCATCGCATCGAACTGCTTCTGCAGCTGTTCGAGCTTCTGTCGATCAGGCTCGGGGTCGGAAACTTTATCGTACATGCCCAGCAGGACGGAGGCGTCCTCCGCATGAACGACTGAGACGGGCAGCATGAGCATCAAGATGAGCCCTATCGCCATCGCGAATCGTCCCGCTTCACTCCTCCTCTTCATCGTTCCATTCATCCTCCTTCGAATTCATCGCTTCCGTATCGAAGCGATATTGCGCTCTCGCAGCCTCTTCCATCGATTCGAACATGGCCAGAGGCTCTGCCCCCTGAGGTAACTTGTCCGCGAACGCATAGTAGGGCGAACCGCCTTTCATATAGCCGACGACTTGTCTCGCCTCCGAGACGCTCGATCCGGCAACGCTAAAGCCGCTGAGCTTGCTAACCGTAGAGAAGTATTGCAGGTTCTGCACGAGTACGAGAAAGCTCGGACCTGTGATCGGATTGACACCGTTACGGTTAGACAATTGGCTCGGAATATAGAACCGGTTGCTCCAACCGTAATTCGCTTCGTTCAGCTTCTCGATCGCTTCCGCCATGTGGTTCGATACCGCGTCGTTGATTCTTCGAAGCGCTTCTTCGCGCCTCATGTACGAGCCCGACGGAGTCGGGGGCAAATGCGTTTCCCTTACGATCGACGAACCATTGAATACGATCGAGTCCGCAAGCCCCATGTTAAGCGCATACTTCGAATTCCCGTTCACGTATACGTACGGATGCTTCATACCGAAGGCTAGCTCCCAATCAGCGTCCTCCGGGTCGCCTGTGCCCGTGTACACGCTAGGCCGGTTAGCCGTAACGCGGTGCTCCGCGATGTAATACCCGTCATAGGTGGCGACCGCGGCAACCGGGATGTATTCCGAGATCAGCCATTTGTGCTCCTTCGTCGGCAACATATTGTAGTTGTAGGCGAATACGTTCAGGAAAGCGTCCAAGGCCAAATCCGGATTGACGGTGAGCTGCTTCTCGTGAGCGTAATCAAGTCCGAGATTGTCGGTATCAAGCAGCATCGCTCGAATGCCCGCGTCCGCCGAATAATCGATAGCGTAGGACAACTTAAGCCGTTCGAGCTCGTCCGTCTCCTTCTGGACGTAGTGCAGGTAGCCTACGATTAAAGCGCAGAAGCAGAGCAGCGAGACTAGATTAATAATGGCAAAAAAACGGCTCATCCCTTCACCTACTTCCTGATCATGCCGGCAAGCGTCTGATTGAATTTAGGCGGCGTCAAGCGAAGCAGTCGGTTCTGCAGACGCTGCGCGCCCGTATAATCGATCGCGCGGACCGTGACTTGAATGATATCTCCCGCATTCCACGTCTCCAGGTCCTCGCTGTATACATAGGAGATATACGTTCCGCCCGCTCCGTCAGGATTAACGACCTTCATGTACCGCTTGATCGTCGCGTCCATCGAGGCGCCATAAGATGAGATTCCTAAGTAGAAGTCGGCCTTATCCTGTTCGGATAACTTACCTTTGTCCGTTATTTTGTCGATAAAGTTCGTCATCTCGTTCAGAACGCTGCGGTTCGTCGTCAAGTCTTTGTTCATGACGTTAATCACTAAGGGAGCTCCGACAAGCAAGACGAAGGCGAGTAGAACGCCGAGTATTTTGTTAATCAGATCGGTCATGTTCCGCCCTCCGCTACGCTCTTGCCAGCTTATCCTCTTCTATCGCGTACAACGTGTCTTTCACGAGTACGCCATAATAGATGGATGTTGCGCCTTCTGGCGATTTGTACTTGATGATCGATACGATCTTGCCCGCGGCGCCTTTCTTGGGCCTTCCGTACAGGCTATTCTTATGCTTGTTCCTCGGATCCAACAAGCTGAACATATACTCGGCTTCTCGCCCTTTCACGCATGCGGGATCCACGATCTTGACGGTCGTTCCCTTGCGGAACGACGGAAACCTCAGACCGAACAGAATCATCCTCTTTCACCTCTCACGGAGCGAAGCCTAAGTTCCAGAACATCATGCCATCCGGATCGGCGTACAACCGCACGTCGACCTTCGCGTTGCTCGGTACTCCCGTCCACAAGCTTTCCAGCATCTGCTTCCGGTTAGAGAAGAAAGCATCATTGAGTGCAATCTCGAGCTGAGTACCGTTTCGATCAAACCTGAACTTTCGGGGCTGCGGCGCATTCTCGTCGGCGATGACCAGCATAAGCAGTGCGTCGCCGCTGTCATATGGTCTGGCTTCTGGGTCGGCATTCGCGGTTAACTCGCTCCTCGTCACCGGAGCCGTCTTCTCGATCTGTACGTCGAATCCGCCTACGTCGCCCTTCATGAACGGAATGATGAACGGGAGCCCGATGGCAAGGAACATCGCGAGCACGCCGATCAGCAGCATCATGTCGAACGAGCTTTCCGCTTCTTCCAACCTTTACTCCTCCTTCTCTTCCCTAATGGTGACCTCGTAACGATCCCCTACAGGCGTAAGCTTGATTTTCACTTTCTTGCCTAGCAGACCTGACGAAGCAAGATCCACATCCCTGCTGATGGCAATGTCATAGACGGTGACAGGTCTCAGGAATGCTGCGCCATCGCTCTTCAGAAGCAAAGCATAGATCGTCGGCACTGGGACCGCGCCGTAGCTCTCGATTTCTCTCCATTCGGACGTAACATTCGTCAATTGAGAATCCGAGATTGCGTTGATCTGATCTCTCTTGAATTGCTGGGTATATACGCCGAAGCCGACTATGATGGCGACGATGGCGGCAATTATGACAAGATTGAGCGTGATCCTTATGCCGTCGTTTACTTCGTTCTCCATCCGCTATTGCCTCCTGAATTCGATGACGCTGACCGCTCCGTTGGAGTCTCTATAGACTGTGGAACGAAATCTATGATAGTCCTCGAATACGTCGAATTTGTCGGTAAGGGTCTTCACGGAGAACGGATCAACCGCACCGCTAGGTAGCGGCGATGCCGGTCGTACCCAAGTCCACAACTGATTAGGCGAAGGCAGGCCCGTATACACTCGAATGACCGGATAACCTCCCGATTCCGCGATAGCGGATATGAGATCTTGCGCGAATAGATCGCTCGTTCCGTCATAAGGACTGTATTTGCGATGCTCCTTCAGAATCTCGATCGCCGTATCTTGTTGATGCATCATATTCGCGCTTTCCCTCGCCATCGAGCCGAGCAGGACGACGAAGGAAATAACGATAGCCGCGGCCATCGCGCTCAAGCTCGCCCAGATCGTGGCCGACCACTCGTTCACGGGAGCCTCCTCCTTTCTATTAATTTGCTACTCTACGATTGCCTACGAACCGCATGTCGCGGTTCATAGGCATTAACAGTAGAAATTAAAGCTGTTGCGTGAAAACAATACCAACGATCGTTCCCGTGCTATCCCGGATCTGCTCGGCCAAGAATCTTGCCGTCGGGCGTACGAACGTACTCGTGCCTGGATCGGTCATAGGCGTATAAATCATGTTCGGCGCAAGAAGCGCTCCGTTGTTCGTCTCAAGATTATAGGTGTAGAAAGAATCGGTGTTTCCCGAAGCTCGCACAATGGCAGCTGTATTGAAAACTTCTCCGCTCCTGGTTGAACCATCTAAGATTGCGCCGTAATTCTGACCCGTGGCATTGCCATCTGGATCCGCTACCGTAGCATTCATGGTAGCCAACGTCCTTACAACCGTCGCAACCGGCTGACCTTCGAACAGCTTAACCGCGGCGATGACTTGCGTACCCGAAATGGTCTTCTGGTCGTAGTCGTCGAACCGCGCCAGCGTCATCGCGTCCATCGAGGTCGACACTCCTGAGATGCCCTGGTTCGTCGTTCCCCGCGTAAAACCTAGAATGACGAATATTACCGAGATAATTACGCCGATAACAATGAGCGCAATCGCTATTCGCGCGCCTGATCCGAGTTCGCCTTCCATTGTTTCATCACTCCCGTTAATGGATTGGTTTGATCAATCGTAGATTTCCTGCACGCATGATCGGCTGCGCGCCCGCCGTCTACCTCACCTCCTTCGCGGAATTTACGCTTGCGGCTTACATGTTCATCTGCTGCAATGCGTTCTTGAACTCCCGGAAGCCGAGAATGCCGAGCGGCACGAGAATATAGAGCACCGCGGTCAACACGAGCGGCGCCATCGCCAGCGGACTGACCATGCCGCGTTTCTTATTGAGCGTCGTCGTCTGCGCGATCTCGCGAATTCTCAGCACATGCTCCCGTTCGGACACGAGATCGCTGAACGCCTCGTTTAACTGGATCTGGTGTATCGTAAGCAGCAGCTTGTCCACCATGCGCCGGAAGCTAGGCAATACGGCCTTCGCTTTCAGGCGATAAAGCGCCAGATCCGGGTTGGACGGATATTCGTGGAACGCGTCGATCAGAGCGTTCTTGTGCACCCGGCTTTGCTTCATCAGCCAATAGAGCGTCTCTAACGTATCGCACGACGTATTCATCAAGATGGAGATTAACGTCTGCATCTGCAGCACGTCCTCCTCGCTCTCTGTCTTCAACAGTGCCGCCCGTGCTCTTAGCAACAGCTCGGGCACATAGTAGAATGCGCAGGCAATGCCGAAGGAGACCAGGACCATCCACCATTTGAAGTAGGCGTTGTGATAGCTTCTGTACTTTTCCATCAGTCGTTTCAGTTGAGCGTCCTGGTCGTAGGCTTGCAGATCGGGCAACCGTGCCTGAACGAGGTTTTTCGTCTCGTTCTCCGTAGGAAGCTTAGGAAGGGACAGGTAGTATCGGTCCAGCTCTCTGCGGATCTGAATGTCCTTCGCCGTCAGCTTCTCGCCGCCGATGAGCGATACTTCCCTTACGTTGCTGTATATGAACTCCTTGCCAAGCTGCACCGCGAAATAAAAACAAACCAGCGAGAATAGGAAGGCCGCGGCCGCGTACAGGATTTTGCTTCCATACAGGTGCTTGAGATTCGTCATGCTGAGCGCGCCTTTAATCGCGCGTTGCTTGCGCAGTCGCTTCATTGACTTCTTCGGCATCAACTCGTCGACGAGCTTCGAGAACCATCCCATTCTAAGCGCCCGCATGACAAGGGGGTTCCTATCGTCTTTCTTAACCGATACGGCGCTGTTCACCCTTACGATGACGGTGTACCCGACGATCGATGCCAGCAGGATGACGACACGCGACACATATCCGATCATTCCGTGGTAGAGGACGGAGGTTCCCGGAATAATGGAAGTGAAGAAGCCTTCGATCACTCCGATCGCAAGCAAGGGGACGATCGGCAAGTATTCCAGCATTCCGAACCTGGCCTTCTGAAGCGTAATGCGGCGAATTTCCAGGTTCACCTCTTCCGCCAGCATCCCCATCGCCTGCAGGAAGCTTGATGAACCGTCGCGCAGCTTCGAGTCGCCCGCGTTATTCAGGATGTAACAGACGCCTGCCAGCGTACACAGCAATTTGAAGGGCGTCTTGGCGTAAAATTCGTCCAGCTTCTTCTTGCCGTCCACATCCGACAAGATCGCGGAGATGTCCTCGAACGCCCGGCGAAGCGAATTGCCCGTCTCTGTCTCCGCAACCGCCTGGGAGATCGAATTAAGCCGCAAATAATTCAACCGAAGCGAAGACAGCGCTGTCGACAATTGCTTGAGCAGTCGATAATGCACGCTGTCGACTTGTTTGCCGACGATGACGTTATTCATGACGATGGCGTACAGCAGTACGAGAAGCGACGAGAACACGTCTTTGAAGATGAGCACGCCGGCGGCTAACAAGGCTGCCGAGCAGGAGACGGAGATGACGTAGACCCGTACGGCATACACCTGAATCTCTTGGACCGAGTAGACCGACAAGTCCGCAATTCGCGTCTTCACCTTCTGGAAGGACCCGCGCGTCAGGAACGACTCGTCTAACCTCTTGAACCACTTAAGATAAGTCGTTAACGGGATGAGTCCGCTCCGTTTGCTGCGAATACCCGACATTCTCGCCTTCGCCTTCTTGCGTTCGGAGACGACGATCCAGGAGATGCCGAATATAGCCGTCAATACGATCGCGATAAGGAGAAAAACCATCATAGCCTCCAGTTGTCGAGAATGAACGACTTGAAATCTTTGATTCTATCTTGCGGAATCGTGTTCAGCATCTTCTGCGTTAACTCCGTTGTGAACCAATCCTCCGCTTCGTACGTATCGGTCTCCAGGTTGTACTTCAGGATGTCGCGCGTCGCGAACGTCTTGCGGTCCGTTCTGCGTTCGTAGTATTCCTGGGTAATTCGGTTCATCGAGTGAACGGCGTTCCCCGGATCGTACGTCGGGTACGGCACGTATTCGTCAAGCTTCACGATTTCCGATACCCGTTCGATGTACCGTCTTCCATCGGTCGTGTAATTCAGGTGGACGTCAACGCGAATAACATCGATGACCTGCTGCTCGGCAGTCGTCATATTGCCGGTGAATCCGCCTGCGTTAACGAGCGAGTTCCGGATCGCATACACGAGCTGATCTGCTAGATTCGCATGATGAGAGAATATCGTGAAGATCGAAGCCACTTGTCCCATCTGGATCATCCTTGCCGCGATCGCATCGGTCGCTACTTCGCCCACGATCGAGACGGCAGCATCCGATTTCTTGAGAGCGTCCTGCAGCTCGGTCGCCGAGATGAACTCCGTCTCTTGCACGGATAAGATGTTACGCTCGGGATACAACTCCCGCAGGTACATCTCCGGCGCCATCTCCAGCACCCGGAGCGTATACCTCGGGTCGATATACTTGACCGCGGCGGTCATCATTACCGTCTTACCGGCCCCTTGACGACCCGTGAACCCACATGTCACTTGCCCCATCATCAGGTACTTGATCAATTCGATCGCGAGGTGCGCGTTTTTAACATATGGTTTGGCGATCAGCGCGGGAAGCGACGAATCGCTAAGCGTGAACTTCCGGACGAATACCGCCCAATATTCCGCTGCCGGCGGCCTTAGGGCGAGAACACGGGATTTATCGTACATCGTGTTGACCAGATAGCCTCGTTTTTCCGTAAGGGGACCGGGATTGTTATAGCGGCATAGCAGCTGCACGACTCGGCGAAGTTCTTCTTCCGTCTGGAAGGATAGGAACCTGAGATGGATATACTTACCGTTGAAGTACAGCCATACCGATCTCGGCGCTTTCATGATCTTCTTCTCTTTGTTGAGCAGCGCGCTCAAGATCGAACCGGAGGTGCCGCAGTTAAACCCGTTAATGTTCATTTCGCGCAGCGTGTCGATGATGCCGAAGCCCTTGTATTTCTGGTAGATCATAATGGCAAGCAGATCGAGCATGACATGATAGTTAAGCTCGAAAGCCTTATCGGCATAGATCGTATCGATGTCTTCCTCGGAGATCAGATAAGAAGGCTGCGACTTGTCCTCGATCTCGTATCGTTCGCGATCGAGCCGGTATTCCTTGATGATCTCGGCAAGGGCATCCTTGCCGTGCGTCTTCTTGTAGAAGTACATGAGAATTTCGAATTTGACCCTCGGTTCCACGTAACCCCCGAAGTCGAACACCTGAAGGATTTCATCCTCGGTTTTTAACTGTTCGGCAATGATGCTTCGGATCAAATCTTGGACGATCAGCTTGGCGGAGTCGATGCCGTACACGCAGTTCTGCATCGCGTCCTGAATACGGGCTTTGCGCTTGTACATCGATTCGAATTCTTCGTCCGAGATGCCCGCCAGATTCTCGTCCTTGACCAGATCCGCCAAGCTGTACTTGACAATCTCCAGCAGGCGATCGATCGTCAGCTTGTCCGACTGCTCCACGTCCGGCTTCTCTCGCTTCGCTTTCCAATAAAGCGCGAATACGACCGCCGCGATACCGATGAATGTCGCGACTATGAGCAACGTATTTAAATTCAACGTTAGGTTCCTCCCGTTCCGCTCCCGCCGCTAAGCCTTCTTCTGCGGCCATACCGTTCTTCTCCCCAAGTTCGAGAGGACGACCATCAGACATTCCTTCAAATCGTTATTGAGCTCGATCACTCTCGGATCGCGGTCCAGAATGAACGGCAGCATCGTCTGCAGCTTGCCGGTATTGCTCGATTTGCGAATGAACGGGTTGTAGCTGAGCTTAGCGCAGCGCCGATGGCGCAAACCGAGCCGCTTCGTCGTATCCCGGAATGCTTCTACGTAAGGATCGAACTGGTTGATGATGTAGACGAGCCCTTTGCCGTTCAATATGCTTAGCACGCCTGCGCGATCCCAATCCCGCAGCTTGTCCCACACGTCCTTCGACTGGGTGAGCACCATTACGACCAAATCCGACTGTTCGATGACCGCGAGGGAGGCTTCGTCGAAGATTTCCGTCGCGACGTCCGTTACGACGACTTCGTGGCTCAGATTCTGGATCGCGAACTTCAACAGCTTCGTGTTGTCCTCGAGCGAGGTCGTCTCGGCCGCAGTCTCGATGAGCTGTAAATTCGGCACGCCGGGAACCTTGAGGCAATAATCGACGATTTCGTCGCCGGCGATCGCGTTCGATTCCAGCAATTTGATTACCTGGGTCAGATTGCGCGTCTTGTCTTCTTGCGGCTTGACGCCCAGATAACTGGTCATCGATCGGCCGTCGTTGCCTGTGTAAGCCAGACAGGTGGTCATGTTCTGTGTCTGTGCGATCCCAAGAGCGAGCATGACGCTTACTGTCGTGCTTCCTTGCCTTCGATCCGGGGAAATGACGGCAATCTTCATTTGCTTCGTCTCCTCGTCAATATGCCGAGCGCTTGCTTCGGCTTGATGTTAAGATGCGGAGCAAGCAGCTTCGCGAACTCGGCGTTCATCACCTTGGACGGTAACGGCTCTAACAGGCGAAAGTGCTCGATCCGCTCGGCAGCTTGCCAAAGCCGGGAGTTAGGCATGACGTGAATCGCGTTCTTCTCGCGTCTGCCGTCGTAAGCCATCTTCACCGTAACAGGTTCATTCAACATGCCCAGCAGCGCTTGTTCGTCCTCGGACGGCGCGTAAGCTTTCACGTGAATCGCCAGGTGCAAGTCGCTCGGTATCGTATCTTGGACGTCGAACAGGACGTGATCGAAGTCTTCCGGAGCGTATCCGATCTCTTCGAACACTTCGTCGGGCGTCGCATCCGTTACGGCGATCAAGACGTTCGCGAAGTGACCTAGGCGCTCGCCGGATTCTAGCAATCTGGTATAGTGCCTATTGTTCGTAAGCAGCGCAACATCGCCTGTTGTCTGCAGGAGCTTTAACAATGCGTAGATGACGGGACGCTTGTCCGTGTAGCCGTATATGCCTATTCGCATTACTCCACGACACCTTCCTCGATCGTAAATGTTTCGTTTACTGGCACCGTATCCACGCTCTGGCTGGACGCCGGAGTCGATTCGACTACTGGCGCAGTCGATTCTTGGGCTTCTTGGAGCGCCTTCTCCCTTTCGGCAGCCTTAGCGGCTCCGCCCTCAATCGCGCCTAGAATCGCACCTCTACCGGAGTTAATTTTGCCCCCCACTTCATCGGAAACGATGGAATTGCCGATTTCGATCATCGAACGAATTGGATCGTTGATCTGATCGTTCGGCGACTTCGCGATGTTCGGATCAGCCAACATGATAGCTTCGATGTTTTTCGGAATTGCGTAAAATTGCGACGCGGGCTGCTGAATGCCGGGCTCGAGATACTTGGTCATATACAAAGCTGCTCCTTTGTCCTTACTCAGGAAGTAATCGATAAGCGCCGCTTGATAGAAGTGAATTTCCGTTTCGTTCAAGAGCAATTTGACAGACTTCTCGTTAATCGCTTGAATCCGCTTATGAGGAAGCACGATATAGTCTTCGCCAAGCGGATACACGATGCGGAAGTCGACATAATCACCAACGCGAAGGCCAATCGGCATAATGCCGGCGACAACATCGTATTCTCGCGTCGTATCGTCTACCGGTTGCTCCATGACGAGGTCCATGCTAAGCGGCGTTCCTGCCTCCAGCGAGACCCGGTAGTATTTGCCAACAACCGTATCCGGTTCAAGGATGAGGCTCGGGACGAGCAACGACTCCGGAATTTTACGCTGTTCCAGGTCTTCGTACTGAATTTCCTTGCCTGGATATAACGATTGGCCCCCATCCCTGATCGTCCATATGTTGACCAATGGACCAATCCGATTGATTTGCTCCTGCAGTGAAGCGAGCTCGCCTTCGTATTCAACTTTCATGTCCGTGAGTTTGCCTTCGTATTCAGCTTTCATATCCGCCTGCTTCGGCTTCCAAATCGCGTAATATTGACCTGCATTCGTGCCGACGAATAGCAATACCGTTGCGGCAATGATCAGAATCGATTTCCAGTTCCATTCCCAGTTCATCTCGTTACCTCCGTATCAAGTTCAACCGTTTATATACCTCTCGGGATCCGGAACACCGGACGGTATAGGGTACAACAGCTTCATATACCCTGGCAGGGCGATCACTCTGCACATCATGTCTTCGCTGGCGAGATAGACATCTACGTATTCCGCCGTGCGAAAAGTTCCTTCGACCGTCCACCCGTTAGCGGCCATTGTCGCCACATACTTCGCTGCCATGTCGATGTTCGCCATGTAGGTATACGGAATATCAGGTTCGATACCGACACCTATCGAGACGGGGTCTATCATCGTGGTAGCTCCTAGATATTCGAACGTCTTTGCCGGTTCCGATGAAGGCCATTCGATTGCCGGAACCGCGTTCGCGCCGTTATCAGGCAGCGTTGACTGCAGCTGATGTCCGTGCGCGATCACTTCGTTGACGGTTACCTCTGCATTTTCTGTGTCGACCGTATCCGTTAAGGTTGCATCAGTGACACCGCTAGTTAATTTCCAGCCGACAAGGAGCAGCGTGACAACCGTCAGCGGGATCCCAATCCATAAAGTAGGTGCGAGCTTATTCAATCCGTATCACCTCATCGTCCATACATTCGAGTCGCCTGTCGTAGGGATATTGGCCCATAAAGTCGAATTCTGGCCGGGCTTGGATTCAAGTATATGGAAGGACATCCACCTTTGGAATATGGTTGGCGCGAAATGTCAATTATCGACCTCGAATCGGTATGACCGATAAAAAACGGGCTTTTTCGAGCCGCGAAATGTCAATTATTGACCTCGAAATGCACTTGACAAAGTTGCGATCTTGTTGTAATGAATGACAATGGTTGTGGGTCAGACTGGCGGAGAAAAGAAAAACCTTGATTGGCACGAAGCCAGTCAAGGGGGGCTGACCCCCTAACGTGAGACAAATCAAAACACCTTCAAGAGAATGCTTCTACGTCGTAAGATGTAGAGGACAACTTTGGAGGTGTTTTTGCATTGGCAACGAGAGTAAGTTATCCAGTTGAAATCAAAATGAAAGCTATTGAAATGAGACTGGCAAATGTGCCAGTTAGGGAGGTTATGGAGCTACTTAACATACGGAATGAGACGCAATTGAAAACTTGGATGCGTTGGTATCGAGCTGGTGAATTACAGCGTCTGGAGCAGCCTGTGGGCAAGCAATACAGCTATGGCAAAGGACCGGAGCATCAATCTGAAATTGAGAAATTGCGCGCAGAGAATCGTTTCCTTCAGCAACAGGTAGAAGTGCTAAAAAAGTTCAAGGAGTTGGAGAGGAGCTGTCGCCTGAAATTGTAATCCCCTGGATGGAGAGTATTAAATCAATTGTGACAATCGAGCAAGCCTGCCAGTGGATCGGCTTACCTCGTGCTACTTACTACCGTTGGAAGAACCGAGGACTGCCTACGGCGGATGAGCTAGTCTCGCGCATTCATGAACTGTGCCAGAAGCATCGATTCCGCTACGGGTACCGAAAGATTACAGGCGAACTCCGTCGGTCACAGATCGTAAATCACAAGCGCGTACAACGAATCATGCAGCAGCATGGGTGGAATTGTCGCGTCAGAGTTAAAAAACGTAAACAACCTGGACAACCCGCTTACGTGGCAGAACATTTGCTAAAGCGACAGTTTGATGCAGACCAACCATTGCAAAAGATGGTCACTGACATCACGTACCTGCCTTACGGCGGCAAATGCCTGTATCTTTCAAGCATCCTGGATCTGTACAACAGCGAGATAGTCGCATACAGTATTGGAGACAAGCAGGATACCGATTTTGTACTAAACACCCTTCAGCAGTTACCACAATTGCAGGGTGCATTGCTGCATAGCGATCAGGGATCCGTTTATACGTCCCATGACTACCAAAAAGCGGTAAAGGAAAAAGGCATTACCATGAGCATGTCCCGCAAGGGGACGCCCGCTGATAATGCCTCCATCGAATCGTTTCATTCCACACTAAAGTCTGAAACGTTCTATCTGGAAGGTCTCACTTGTACAACGACGGCAATCGTTGAACAGACCGTTCGAGAGTACATCACTTACTATAACTCAATTCGCATTCAAGCGAAACTAAACAACCAGTCACCGATTGAATACCGGCAACTGGCTGCGTAGTTAATAAGGTGTTTTGATCCCTGTCTCAATTAAGGGGGTCAGCCCCAGGTTAGTACGTTCGTCATCCACTCTCAAAAAGAAACTTTATAGACATGAAGCCAATCCAGGTTTCCCGATCCTAGCGATTGAAAGACTGTCTTACTTGTCATTATTAAGAATGTGAGCCTAGAGAGCCTCATCTAAACTCATTGATTTTTCCAACTCGTCAATCAACAACTATAAGTAAATGTCCTACTAAAATATGCCCTTCTGAGGTTTTAACCTCAATGGTAGTCGCCCAATATTTTGGGGAAATTTTAGATACCTCCACACCAATTATTTCCAGATTGTAGTTGTCATTCTTATCTTTGTTCACAAATTCAAGTGCAAGTTGTTCTACTCTTTCTCGATAGTTTCATTATCGAATACCTCCGTATTTCATGCCTAACTTCTTATTGCGTTGGGTTGCTCTTCTTTCCCCAGTATCCTCTCTTTCATGCCTCCGGTAGAACTCTTACTCCACCGGCTTCCCGGATGATCTTCGATCCCTTGGCCAGCCTGCTTACCTTATCGACGCCCTTCGTAACAACGGCTGCTAGGGCGACTTCGCCGATCATGCGTCCGAACCATTTGCCGCGGCTCTTAGCATCTCCGTTCACGACGTCAGGTTCCACGATTCGGATACTGCGTTCCATATTCCGAGGGCCACGTCCATGTGGTGAGTCGCAACGTAGACAATCCCTTGAATCGTCTGGATCGGATGGACAATCAAGGTATAGATGCCCTCGATTGAGATTCCAAAATGTCCGAAAAAGAAAACCTTGAAAGGCACAAAGCCCTTCAAGGTCATTACAGTTTAGCCACAATAAAGAGTCTTTCGATAATACCTAATACAGGGTCCCGTTTTGATTAATAATCGCTCTAATAGCACAATACTCATAGAATTTTTTCATAACCTCAGCAATGTCTGACTTTCTGGATACTTTCTCCAACCAATCCTCCGGGATCCCGTCCATTTTGTAATACACCCCCGCTAAAGTGCCACATCTTGGTATCCCACTCTAGTTACTTCTTCATTAATTAGACGTATACCAACTCCATTTTCTTCATCCCAAGTACAGTCAAATGTTAGTCCAATATATCTGGCTTCAAATCGTCTTGCAGATGGCACATATATTCCAACTAGCTTTATATTTTCAATAAGTTTATCATTTGTTTCAATTAAAGGGTAATTTTCGTCATATGAAACGTCATACCCAAGTTCAGACCGCTTCTCTTTGTAATAATCTAGAATAGGGGTCAGAATACTTTGCTGAATTCCCCCCCAATTTTCCCTTAAAGTGTTATATGAAGCATACTGTTTTTCACTAAATTCGCCATCTTCTTCACCATCTACCATTAAAGCAATATTAACTTCTTTTCCGAAAAATTCAATTGTAATTTCCTTACTCCACACATAATCGTATTCAAGTTCTCCGAAAACTGCATCATTAATTTTCACTTTGGGAAATCTCCCTTCTATTTACCGGCAAATCCGCCCGGTTCAAATGCTCCTGCGTTTATCTCTCCTACGCCACCTAGATGTCCGAATTTGCTGTTAATTTCAGATGGCACAAGTTGAATTGTTTTACCATCATTTAATTCGTGCCAAGTTAGCATTAATTCTTCGCGAATATCTGCAATGTCCCCTGCTTTAATTTTTCCTTGGGTTAACCCAAATTTACTAGCCAGCTCAGGCGATTTATTAAGTTGCTCAGCCAATTTTATATCTGCTTGTTTAAAATTCGCAGTTCTAGCTTTAGTTCCATTACTACCAACTCCGCCCACCATATGGTCAATTTCAAGTTCTGCTTTTGCTACAGGCGAAAAATCAGGTACTCCGTTCTTATAATTTATCCCATCAATACCTGCTTCGTCTAATATATTCTTCAATTCAGAGTCTGGTGGTGGTTTTAAAATACATTTTGATTCGCCCCTTTGCCCCTCAAAACCAACCGTTTTATTATTAGGTGATGGCGTTTGATTAAGTCTCGCTTCATAAGAACTAGCAAATTCAGTCTGTTTAAAGGCAGAAGGAGTATCAACTTCACTCGTCCCCTTAAGATCCCTCTTCTTCTCTACTTCTTTAAGTAATTCCTTCTCTTTCGTTAAATACTCATCGAAATTAGAAGACTTTCGGGCAGCTTTACTTTTATCGACATTCTCATGTACACGTTGTTTGATAATCTCATCAGGTTTATCGATACTTGGGGGTTTTATGTTCTTCTCTTTCCCCAGTATCCTCCCTTTCATAACCTCCGGTAGAACTCTTACTCCCCCGGCTTCCTGGATGATCTTCGATCCCTTGGCCAGCTTGCCTACCTTATCGACGCCCTTCGTACCAACGGCTGCTAGGGCGACCTCGCCGATCATGCGTCCGAACCATTTGCCGCGGCTCTGAGCGTCTCCATTCACGACGTCATTATTCCATGATTCGGATACCGCGTTCCATACTCCGACGGCTACTTCCACGGGATGAGTCGCGACATAGACAATCCCTTGAATCGTCTGGATCGGGTGGACAATCATGGTATAGATGCCCTCGACGGTGCCGATCACCGCATCCGCTAAGCCTTCTACGAACCCTGTTACGCCGTCCACTACCGAGTTGATGGCGCCTCCGATTTTACCCCAGATCGACTTTTTCTTCTTTCTCTCGAACGGATGATCCCTAGCTTTGTCGTCTGCTTGTACGTACGCTTCCATTCCGTATTCAATGAAATTATACAATGCTTGCAGCCGGTTGTGTAAGTCATTAAGCTTGAGACTCGCTTGGTTCAGGGAAGAGTCGATGTTCCGACGACTGGTTATACGCCCATCTATCCGATAGCGTAGAGAGGATAGCTCTTCTCTCCTATCGTCGATTCTTCCGATCAGCCGCTTGAACGCTTTGTTCTCGGCTCGCACGTCGTTCACGTTTATCTTTATTTGCGACATACCGATCCTCCTTACCCCGAGTGGTTAACGAAACATCGAGCGCATATCCTCGATCGTCGTACGCACGTAAATCGGCCGCAGCTGCTCCTTCATTGACTTAGCGAAAGGTGCCTCATCGTCGAGTATGACAAATTCTATAGCGGGATCCATAGGGAGCTTATCCCTCACAGATTCACTGATGGATTGGATGAGGGCGCTAGCCGTCTCCCGGTTCAAATCGTCCAGCTCAAGGCCTACTAACGGACTAAGCTTCTCACCAGCGGACGGTTGATATAGCGTAGTTACATAGGCTTGGCGGACGGAAGGAGCCGCCCGAAGACACTGTATGAGCACCTGCATCGCTTGCTCGGGCCATTCCATCTGCCGTTCCTCTATCACGGCTTTCCTCTGCTGATCCCCGAGCTGCTCCCAACAATAGTCGAAGATTGTTCCGTCTTTAAGCGTCTGCAGCTCTTCGGGAATGATCATCTTGCTAGGCACGAAGCCCGGATTAAGCACCCAAGGATCGGTCAACTCTACTGCTTCTAGCAGCATGTACGCCGGAATTTTGATATAAGGGAATGCTGTGCCATATACCGTTTGGAATTTATCCAAACTGGAATAGACGGGAAGAACCGTTTGCCCTTCACCGATGTCTATGTACTTCAAGTGCAAGGTCGACTCATCTGATACCGTGCCTATGACAAGAAGCTCATGCTCCAGCAAAGATCGATAGAAGGCATAGCGTTCTGCCGGTTCTGCTATCGCTGCAGACAGAAGGTTGTCTATCGGATCGAGGTCTATCTGCTCAGACATCATACACAGATCAACTCCTATACGGTTTCTTCTATTTGCTAGTATATGGCAACGAATAGCCTTCTGAAATAGAAGTGCCGCGAAATGTCGTGAAACGACCTCGAAATGATATATGACGTTCGAACTTGGTATAATTGAGTCGCGAAATGTCTATTTTCGACCTCGAAAAGCACTTGACAAATTGACTGACATTGGATTCGGGTCGGAATATTTTAAGAGGTGCGCTTAAGATTTGGGTTTGAAGATATCGGAGGTTCGGGGATAAGCATTCATCGAGGTACGACGACTTGAAATGGAGTTAGATGTGCTAAAAAAAATCATGGGGTGGTATTCGCCCCTCAAAAAAGAAACCTTGAAAGGCATGAAGCCATTCAAGGTTAGAAATACATTATGATTCAAATGTAGCTTTATCAGGAAACTGTCCGCCTTCGCTATACAAACACCTTGCTAATCTTTGTGCCGCCCTATCGAAATAAAATTTCGATTCATTATTAGCATTTTGAACTGGCTCAATTTCTTTAATAGTCTCTTTCTCTTTATTTATTTCAATTTTCCCCATTACTTGTTCATTCGGCCCGAATCGGTAAATTACCTTTTCATCGTCTTCATAATCTTTCAGCAATAATACAAAAGAAGCCATTAAAGTTCCTCCTACGGTTTCCAAACTCTACCTGAGTTTTCAGAAGCAGCATGTACGGTTTCATAATCCGTTTTGAAAATCCCCTCAAATTTGGATTCAAATTTCTCATGATTCAAAAGTTCAATATCTTGCGTGGTTTGTGTTCCATTCTCTAACCTTTGCCATGCCTGAGCAATTTCATAGTCAGGGTCAAACCTTCCGTTTCCACTTGACTTAATATGCTCATTATTAAATACATGGTCTTTGTTACGTTGAATCCGACTTTCTGCAATTCCTGTATTCTTCGAAATTGCTTAGACATCTGTAGTGGATGCCCTAATACTATCATAAATTTTCGCAGCTTGAGCTTCTTGTTGTGCATATTCTTTAAGTTTGGGTTTGAAGATATCGGCAGTTCGGGGATAAGCATTCATCGAGGTACGACGATTTGAAATGGAGGTAGATGTACTAAAAAAAATTAATACATGACTTTCCCGTTGTAGAATGTTCAATTACGTCCTAACAGTAAAGGAGTCGGGATCCCTTCGATTAGTTGCGATAGTTTTTCGGTAGAATGCCTTCTCAGTGTTTATATCGAGATGGGTAAAGTTGCGTTTGTTTTGAAAAATCCGCAAGAAAACGAAGATAACAAAAACAGGTCAATCATGGTGGTATCTGACCATAATCGACCTGTTCAATGTAATGGAATAGCGTTATTTAGGGTATGAAATTCAAGCCTTACGTACGTGCTGGAGCTAAAGCGGCACAAGGTAGACGTGACCGCCATCGAACAACAGAAAGCGAGCAACAACGCTTGGCTCTGGGTTGGTTCTTTAGTGCAATCCCCACTTTTATAAAAGCCGTTCATGAGTTCCGCGTTAATAACCCGATTACCGACAAATCACTTGCATGAGGTTCTGCGTGAATCACATAAAGAATCACCATCAGAGTTCTGTGTAAAAAGAATACCTTGAAAGGCATGAAGCCAATCAAGGATGAACCCTGAATTAAACTATAGCTTTCTCTTATATTTGTCTGCGAGTTCACATAGTCGTTGACCTAAAATCGACTTAGCATCCCACTCGTCAACAACATATCGTGAAAAAGACGTATACCTCATTTCTTTACTTGGAAGGTTATTAGTTAAAGCATAATTTTTAATTTGCTCTAACTCGTCCCTTATAAACTCCAACTGCTGTACGTTACCATCCCCTTCAATCCCATTCTTTCGATTTTGTACTTCTACTTCAAGTTCTGGGATAATTGCTTTTATCTCACTAATTAAATCTACCAATTGGTACGCCATGTGTGTTCACCTCACATCATTTTAATACATTCGGATCTGGAATATAAATCTGAGCCGCTCCGCCTTGTCTTCCAAAGTTAGGTGCAACAGTACCCTGAAATACTTCCGTACCCTTTGGAATAACCCACTTTGTTACATTTTCAGCAGTGCTTCCCGGTGGTAAGGCTAATTGATTAACTGGGTCTGATAATTGTTCTGTAGTTACCCATCGCCCTCTAGGATTTGCCACCCCTCCAGAATAACGATAAACTACTAAATCATCTTCAAGTTTCACTACTTTTGCACCCGGATTAAATGCTTCAATTACTTCACGTCTCTGTGCAGCATTTAGACCATTGTTTTTAAGAAATTCTGTTGCTTGTCTAATTTCTCCTAAAGTTGCATTACCCGTCCCCTCAACAGCATTTTTACCAACTGCTTCTACTTTAGCTTCGACTCTTCCGACCTTCGCAATTTCCGCTGCCCTTGTCGCATCCGCTAACGCTGCCGCTTCTCCTACAGGTATTGCTATCTCCGCGATCTTCTCGAAGAGAAAGCCTATCTTCTCCGCCTTTTGATTCGCATCCGCATCCTTGAAATCCTGCACCATTTTGTTGAAACCGTTCTTGATCTGTTCTCCAGTGCTTATCGCGTCATGCTTGATCTTCTCCTGCGGGTTCTTACTGGTCAATGTATCTTTCGCATAATCCAGAGCACGCATCGACGGATTTACGATAAAGTCCGTAGGATCGCTGCTAACTACAAATTCAGACAATCCGGCGATCGTATCCACGAGCCCTTTAAGCACGCCGGCTTTGAAGTGCGTATCCACTCCGCCAATGTAAGTCTTATCAATGAAGTCGTTGGCGGCATGCTTCCCTTTTTCGATCCCGTCTATCGCCCATTGTTGGGCATCTCTCTTCCAATCGGACGCGATATTCCAAGTTTCCTCCACTTTATCCCAAATGTCTTGAGACGTTTTCCAGGTGCGCCCTGCAACATATGCGATACCATTCCCCACCTCAATCGGATGGACAACCATGTTCCCTATACCTTTTACGGTGCTAACTGCCGCATCCGCTACATCTTCTGCGAACCCTGTTACGCCGTCCACTGCCGAGTTGATGGCGCCTCCGATTTTACCCCAGATCGACTTTTTCTTCTTTTTCTCGAACGGATGATCCCTGGCTTTATCGTCTGCCTGTACGTACGCTTCCATTCCGTATTCAATGAAATTATACAACGCTTGCATACGGTTGTGTAAGTCATTGAGCTTGAGACTCGCTTGACTCATCCGAGAGTCGATGTTCCGACGACTGGTTATACGCCCATCTATCCGATAGCGTAGAGAGGACAGCTCCTCTCTCCTATCGTCGATTCTTCCGATCAGCCGCTTGAACGCTTTGTTCTCTGCTCGCACGTCGTTCACGTTTATCTTTATTTGCGACATTCCGATCCTCCTTATCTCGGGCGCTTAACGAAAGGCCGGCTCCGCTACCGCTGCGGACAGTAGGTTTTCTATCGGATCGAAGTCTATCTGCTCAGACATCATACATAGATCCACTCCTATACGGTTCCTTCTATTTGCTAGTATATGGCAATGAATAGCCTTCTGAAATAGATGTGCCGCGAAATGTCGTGAAACGACCTCGAAATGATATAGGACGTTCGAACTTGGTATAATTGAGTCGCGAAATGTCTATTTTCGACCTCGAAATGCACTTGACAATCTTGTATATCCGTGATATTAAGTCCTCTCCTCCTACTTCGCTAGTAGTAGACACTTTTTGACATCAGAATACATTTCCACTCCCAATTACCATCCACGATTAGCCTTGACAAATAAAATAATGTAAGATTTGATCGAACTGTGGAAAATAATAATAGAAGGTAGAAGATGGATGATGAGAACAATAATTGCCGAAGACGTACAACATGTACGCAAACAGATTAGGTCTTTATGTACAGCTAGCGACCTCGACGTCATAGCTGAAACGCATTCCGGGCTCGAACTTGTAGAGCTGGTCCTAAAGTACCGGCCGTCACTGATCATTCTGGACATCGAGTTAGAAGAGATGTCCGGGATTGATGCTGCGCTTAGATTGCGAGAGTTAGGCGAAACCGACCTGACGATTATGTTCGTTACGGGCTCCACAGATCCGTACAACGTCATGATGGCGGTCAATGAGATCGGTGCCTATTACGTCGTCAAACCGATAACGAACGACCGGTGGAACATCGCAATCGACAAGATTAAGGAAAAAGCCGCATCCACAGCCAACGCCAACGAGGTCCAAGTAACGCAAGAAATTCTGGTAGACTCCTCGCGCTCCAAACAAAACTTTGCCATCTCGGAAAGTATGATCCTCATGATCGAGAAGCTGCCTACCAAAAAATCGGTTACAATCTTCCTGACGAACGGGGAACGTATTCGGAGCGTCTATACGCTTCAGCAGCTTAAAGAGATGATGGCTCCGAACTTGGTTGAAACGATTAGAGGCGTATTAGTTAATTTACGGCACGTATCCGGATATACGAAGGATCCCGATACTCCTAAGAGCGGTTTAATTCGAAGATTCGTCATTCTCTTCCGCAACAGTACATTGACCGCCCCACTCGGCCGCGCGCAAGTATCGAAATTCGCCGAACTGCTGGAGCGCCGAAATCGAGGTGAGTGAGGTGACTTTGCCGTTCTATACGAGCATCGGAATTATCGTGGTCTTAGGCATATGGGTATTTTTCATTAAACGCTCGGAATCCCGGTTGCAAAATAGCATGCACTGTTATGCGGAGCAAGTGAAGGCAATGAGAGCTCAGCAGTTCGAAATACGAGCACAGAAGCACGATCTTCTGAACCATGTGAATACCATCAACGCCTTGGTTTCCATGCAAGAATATGCTGAGTTATCCGATTACACGGAGCGGTGGGCAACGGATGTGACGCATGCGTTCGATAAGCATGAGCTTGGCCACCCGGTGCTTACGGCCTTCATCCATACGAAACAGGCAGAAGCCGAATCGCGCGGCGTGCAATTCATGTACCATTTTGAGAATTGGAGATTGATTCCCCCTCATCTCTCGCCTGTTGATCTCGTAAGAATGATCGGTAATCTCATCGATAACGCCATTGATCATGTGGCTGACGACGGGATACAGGATCGGTGGGTTCGGGTTCACGGGGATATGTACGACGATAAACTGCTCATAAGAGTCATTAATCCAGGGAAGCTTTCCCATGCCATCGCGAGTAACATGCTTAAGCAAGGCTACACGACCAAACGGAAGCATGGAGGTATCGGGCTTCCGATCGTACAAGAAATTGCGGCCAAATTAGGAGGCGGTTTGAATTTCTACAACAAAGGTGGTCAAATTACGTTCAGCCTTGAAATTCCTCTGGTTGAAGGATAGACGCATATATCAAAAAAATCCCTTCCTCGTCTTGTATGAACAAGAACAACAAAGGGATTTCACATTCGATTAGGTGGTGCCGAGGACGGGGGTCGAACCCGTACGATGGTCACCCATCGCAGGATTTTAAGTCCTGTGCGTCTGCCAATTCCGCCACCCCGGCACGTTCGTTGACCGCTGCGGAGTATTCCGCAAACCGTGACAACAGATTATATATTACCACGGATCGGCTTCATATAGCAAGGTCAACTTCTCCAATTTATCCAGCTTATTCGAACTACAATACAATAAAGCAAGAGACCCCACGCTCCTGCGAGCAACGGGATCTCTTCCGAACGTTACGTATGAGTTCTTGCTTCAATTCCACTGTTGGTGGGCCTTGCAGGACTCGAACCTGCGACCAATCGGTTATGAGCCGACCGCTCTAACCAACTGAGCTAAAGGCCCTCGGCTAGGTCCGGGTGAAAGATTGGTTGCGGGGGCAGGATTTGAACCTGCGGCCTTCGGGTTATGAGCCCGACGAGCTACCGGGCTGCTCCACCCCGCGTCGTTAACTATAGGTGCCTTTTATTGGCGACAAATAATAATATACCCTATTGACATGCCCCGTGTCAACCTATTGGGTGACATTATTCTGATTTCTCGCTACCGTCGGCCTTGTCCTTGCTGCCTTCGGCCATTGCCATCTCCGCAAGCTTCTGCAGCAGGATGTGCTGAGGCATATGCATCAAATGCTCCACCGGCACGTTCATGAATTTCGAAAGCTTCAGAGCGGTATCCGCCGATATCGGCATCGGTCTCATCAAAGTTCCTCCTAAGCAACTGGCGTCGGTCTCAGCTTAGCACAGACAGCCTCGAATGCCAAGTGTTGGACGACAAGCTCAAGGCATGAAGCGTACGCCGTAGCGCCCCTTGCGGGAGCGGTACACCTCGATCTCGCGCGGCATGTCGATGCCGAACACCCATCCGTCATGCTCCATCCTTTGCACAAGACAACCCGCTTGGAACTTGCTGTCATACAACCTGGACCAGTATACCCATTTCAACGTACATCCCTCCGTAATCTGGGTTCGTACCTTCTAGGATGCACGGCGGAACCGTTTTTGAAACCCGCCCGTAACAATAGAATGCACCTCGCAGCGAGTGATCGGCTATCCGATCATACGCTGCGAGGTGCTTCGCAATCTCTATGCCTTATTCAATGACTTGGACAGCTTCGGACGATGCTGCGGAGCCTTCAGCGGATTCAGACGCTGCAGAATCGCCCGCAGCCGCTTCCTCTGTAGCTACTTCCGAGGCTTCCGCCGTATCTTCGATAACCTCTCCGGCCGCTCTCATCACTTCCAGCTTCTCGAACGGAATGTTGCCGCCACCACCGTATATGTCGTCGTAGATGCCATCGATCTGGCCGTCCGGATTCGTCTTGATCTTCTGCAGCAGATCGTTGCCTCGCGTCTGCCACTCCTCGAGCGCTTCCTTGACCGTCTTCGTACCTTGAAGGACTTTATTGAATGCTTGGTTGCCGAGCTCGTTCACCAAGTTGAGATTAGGCTTCTCGCGGAACAGCTCTTGATCTTTAAGAGAAGACTGAGATACCGGCGCAGGCTTCATGGTCGTGAACGCGTCGATATTGAACGGATCCATGCCTTCTCTAATTTTGACGAACGATTTCAGAGAGGACAATTCATAAGTGCTGCGGGACTTGAACTTCGCCGACTTCTCGCCGTTCATGAACTTAATGAATTCCCATGCGTCTTCCGGATTTTCCGCCTTCGCGTTAATACCGGCCAATTGGTTCAGATAAATGCTGGCGCCGATCCCCGGCTTCTCTTGGAAGAACGGCATCGTGACGACGTCCCACTCCAACTTATCCATCTTCAGCTTATCCGCGTTCGCGTTCATCTGCTGAATTTGGCTGATCATGCCGTAGTCGCCGACCGTCATGGCCACTTTGCCGTTCAAGAACAGCTGGCTTTGATAAGGATTGTAGCGAATATTCCCATCTGGATTCGCCTTGTTCTGCTCATCGTAAATCGCCTGCATATCTTCCTGGGTCGGAACAATATGATCCTTGTTCAAGTCGGTGACCATCTTCCACAGCGTTTCCCACTGCGGCGTGTTCACCGTCATATTCTCTGCTTTATCATCGAAAGTACGAAGCTGCAGCGGCGCGCCGAAGCCTGTAAGATCATAAAAATTGAGGGTTCCGCCCCACTGGTTGAAGGTGAAACCGAAGACCGCGTCTTTGCCTTCGCCTTTCTTCATCCGTCTAGCCAGGTTAAACACGTCGTCCCAGCTCATTCCGTCGGTAGGAGGCTCTACTCCCGCCTTGGAGAATAGCTTCTTATTGTAATAGAGCGCGGAAGGAGAGAACGTCGGCGTCAGAGCGTAGATGAATCCGTTCCCCTGCTCCTTAATGCCGTCGATGACCGTCGGCACGAACGCGTTCGTATCGATCTCGTCTTCCTTCAGAAGCGGATCGAGCTGCTTCAGCATGTTCTCGTTGACTAGCTGCGGAAGCAGGCTCATATCGAGAATCATGACGTCTACCGGACGATCTCCGGTCATGATGGCTTTAACCCTCTCCATCGGATCCGGCTGCTGATAAGGCTTCGATGGATCCTGGTCGAATTGCATTTGGTTCCAGTCGATCGCCGGAACGATCTCGATATCGATATTGCCGTGATCGAACTCGAACAAATCCGTATACTGCTGGCGGTAGTACTGGTCGTCCTGCGCGCTGCCGTACAACGTGCCGATACGGAGCGTGTGGCGGTTGTTCGGATCAGACTCATCGTTCTTCGTGCTGCATGCCGCGAGCGCGGGAACGAGCAGCGTAAGAGCTGTCCCTGCGAGGAGCCATTTGCGTGCTTGGTGTCTTTGTGTCATGCGGATTCTTCCCCCTCCAAAGTTTTCGGTGCGGTAATGATGATTTTGTCGCCGTCGAATTCCATCGTGGCCTTGTCTCCGATCTCGAGCGCCTTCAAGTATTCCTTCGGAATTTGCATCCGTCCTACGCGGTCGACGACGACGAAGGCTTCATGCACTTCCTCGAGCGAATGCCCGCCGGACAGCGGTAACGACAGATCGAGATTCGGATTGCGCTTGAGAAACTCCGTGCTCGTGAGACCATCGCGGATCGCGACGACACGGTCCACTTTGCCGGCGAGCGACAAGTCGTGCGTAACGATAACGATCGTAAGCCCAAGCTCCTTATTGAACCTGCGGAAAATTTCCATAATGACGTCCGAGGTGCGAGTATCGACGGAACCCGTCGGTTCGTCCGCCAGCAGAAGTTGCGGACGGTTCGCCAAGGAGATGGCGATCGCCACCCGCTGCTGCTCGCCTCCGGACAGCTGCGTCAGCTTATTGTGCATGCGGTCCTTCAGGCCGACCCATTCGAGCAGCTGCTTCGCATAGGCGCGGTCCAGCTTGCCAGCGAACATCATCGGCATCTCGACGTTCTCGAGAGCGGTCAGGAACGGCAGCAGGTTACGCGCGTTGTTCTGCCAGATAAAGCCGACGGTGTCACGCTTGTATTTGACGAGATCCTCGTCGCTGACCTTGAGCAAGTTCCATGGCCCAACCTGCACTTGCCCGGCGGACGGACGGTCCAAGCCGCCGAGAATGTTCAGCAGCGTCGACTTCCCGCTTCCGCTGTTGCCGATGATCGCCATCATCTCTCCGGGCTTCACGCTAAGGTTAAGCCCCTGAAGCGCGACGACCTCGAGATCGTCGGCTTTGTAAATTTTCACTAACCCTTCGCATGTAATCATCGGTTATCTTTCCTCTCCCAGCTTGACGGCTTGGTGGACCTTCAATCTGCGAATGTGCGCAATGAGCAGGGCGACGCCGATGGTCATCATGACGCCGACGACGATATACAGCCGATTCGTATCCGCGGCTTCGAATACGACGCGGAACGGCGGAATTTGGTTCGCCGCGTTGTCGGTCGTCTGCAGGAACGGCAGGAACAGCAAGCTGGTGGCCTTGCCGATGCCGATACCGAGTCCGATCGACAATCCGGCCGTGAACACCTGCTCCAAGAGCAGCATACCGGTTAACTGCTTGCGTGATAAGCCCATCGCGCGCAGGATGCCGATCTGAACGACGCGGCGCGAAAGGTTGAAGAACCAGAACAGGATGTAGCCGGACAAGGAGACGATAATCGTTACGATAAAGCCTAAGCTCAGGATTCCGAATACGCCGCCGCGCGCCGGGTGCTTGTTCTGCACGGCCAACTCGCTGCTCATATCCTCGATCGACTGAAGCTCAATGCCTTGCCCTTGAAGCACCGGAATGATCGGCCCCGTAGGGGCGCCCGGTTCCATCTTCAGCCATACGTCGTAAGGAATGAGCGGTACCTGATCATAGATATAATCGAGGTTCGCGATGAGGAACGGCGACTGGTCCGGATATTGGCTCGGCCAGTACGGCAACGCATCGATAATGACGAATTCGATCGGCTGCTCCTGCAGCACCGTGCGGACGACATCCCCGCGCTTCAGATCGAACTTCTTCGCCACGTTCGACGAGATGTACGCCCCGTTCGGGAATTTGCCCATCCACTCTAGATACTTAAGCGGGCTGTGCGGGTACAAGTCTTCGCGGAACCAAGCAACACGGGCAAAGTCGACGTTGTCGAAGCCCATGATCGTCGCCTGCCCCGCGGTCTTGCCGGAGATCGTCAGGCTGCCTTTGGTCTGCAGCACGCGAGCCGCATGCTCGACGCCCGGCAACGTGCGGAACACTTCGAACGGAGGTTCGTTGAAGTTGATGCGGGTCGGCGTTACGCCTTGCCCGCCGCCCGGACCTCCGGGATTACCGCCACCGCCACCGCCTCCGCCGCCGCCAGCGCCACCTCCGCCCTGGCCGCCGCCTTGCCCGCCGCCAGCACCGCCTCCGCCGCCTGAACCTCCGCCGGAATTGCCGGTCGGCAGCTCGAATTCGGGGCTGCCTTCCCATACGGTCTTAACGACAACGTCGGCTCCGTACTTGTACATCGTACGCTCTTCCGAGTTAAGCCCGATCGTGCGGGCTGCGGAAGAGTTATACACGCCAAGTCCTAGCGTCAGAATGAGCAGGATCATGAGCGGGTAGTACGATGTGGCGGACCTCGACAGCTGCGTCAGCGTCAAATACAACGGAACCGGCAGCAGCTTCTTCCAGATCAAGTTGAATAGCTTCAACAATAACGGGAACAGTCGGAGGAACAATAGCCCTCCGGCGAATATGCTGATCGCCGGCACGAAGAACAGGAACGGCTGTACGTTCAACTGGTCCGTCGTTACGCCGGTCGTGAACGATACCATCTGACGTTCATTGAACAAATACCAGCCGTAGCCGGCAACGCCGATCAGAACGACGTCAAGGAACCACTTCTGCCAGAACGGCTTGCGGTCCGAACGCGCAACCTGCCGCTTGTAGTCGACGATGGACGTGCGCGTGAATACGAGCGCCGGAATGACCGCCGCGCCGATCGCCACGATGACGGCGCCAAGTCCTGCGATGACGCTGTCGCTCGAGAACCCGACCGGTATCGACTTGCGGTCGACGAAATAGAGGAAATCGCTCGCCGAGCCGATACTCTTCGCCATGAACCACCCGAAGAGCGGTCCGACGACTAACGCTACGATGCCGAGCAGCGCTCCTTCCAGCAGGAATAGCAGGAAGATCTGCCTCGTGCTCGCCCCGCGGCTGCGCAGCACCGCGATATCGGAGCGTTGCTTCTCCAGCGCTTGCCGGGAGTTCATCGTAATGAAGTAGAACACCATCGCGATCATCGGAGCCGCCAGCGTGAACAGCATCGTCTGAAGCTGAATGCTGTCGCGGCGGAATTCCTTAAGCATCTCGGCGAACGAAATACTCAGGTGCGTATCGTTGAGACGCTTGAACACTTCGATATCGATGCGGTTCAGCGTGCTCGAGAGCGGAGACAACTGACTCGTCTTGATCTCCCGCAGGTCGAACGCGGAATACCAGTTCGCGATCTGGATCGGTAAGCCCATGCCTTTGTTCAGCTCGTTCACGAATACGTTCTCCGAGATGAACAGGCTATTCATGAGTCCTTCGAAGCCTTGGTACCAGTAGCCGCTATCGGCTTCCGTCGCCTTGAACGAGCCGACGATCTGAACGCGAAGCTCCCTGCCTCCGGGGATCGGATAGAACAGGACGTCGCCGACGTGCAGGTCGTTGCGGAACATCGCTTCATCCAGCATGACAGCCTGAATCGTGCCGTCATCGTCCGTCTTGTCGGTAAACCATTCGCCTCGCGCTTGCTCCGCTTGCGACTTCAAGTCGCTGAATGCGGATATCGTCAGCTTGCGCGTGCGGCTGGCATCGACTTTGGTAGAGTCCTCGGGGTACACCTCCGCGCTTCGCAGCGACAAGCTTCGCTGCGCCGAATCGACCGGGAAGCCGATGTCGGCTTTCACTTCGTTCTCGATATAGCTGTTGACGTCGTCGAACGAGTCCATCTTGGTCTGGCCGTCGGTCGACTGGTAGCTGATGAGCAGCGCGCCGGCCGGCAAGCCTTGGCTGTTATCTTGCAGCGACTGGGAGACGACGCGCTTCAGCGCTCCATCCGCATACATCGGAATGCTCGTCGTGAACGCGACGGCAATGAACAATCCGGCTAGCGTGCTGAGCGTTAACCAGCGCGTGTTCCACATTTTGCGGAATAGGAATCGTATGAGCGCCATAGGTTACCGTCCTACGACTTTCTGTCCCGGCGTTAAGCCTTGCAGAATTTCGACGTCGGTCGCGGTTTGCTGGCCTACTTCTACGTCAACCTCGCGCTTCGTGCCGTCCGCCTCGGCGATCTGCACGTAGGCGCGCGCCCCAATCGTGCGAAGCGCCACCGTCGGAATGACGACGACATTCTCCTTGCGGTTCGTGACGACCGCGATGGAGAGCGGAGTTCCGCGCGTAACCGTCTTAGGCAGATCCTTCACCTCGACGAGCAGGAATTGATCGAGACGAAGCGGCTCTTGGCTGCCGCCTTGCCCGCCGCCGTTGTTATTGCTGTTGTTGGTAGTCGGCATCTGCTTGACCTTACCCGTGAATTTGCCTGCGTTGTTGATATCCACCTGCACTTCCATGTCGATCGCGATTTTCTCCAGGTCGTCGCGGGACATCGTTGCCGCTACGACGAGATTGTTAGGATCGGCGATCGTGCAGATCGCGTCATAAGCTTTGATCTGCGCGCCTTCTTGCACGGAAAGCCCGACAACTGTTCCGCTGTATGGAGCGGTCAGCACGGCTTTGTCGATCTCTTCTTGCATATCGATGAGTCCTTGACGCGCTTGCTCGAAGTTAAGCACCGCTTGCTCGTATTCCAGAGGATCCATTTCGTCCCTCGTCTGGAGCGTCTTCTTCATCTGCAGCTCTTGCTGCTTGAAAGCAAGAGACTGCGAGCGCAGCGTCTTCTTCAGATCGTCTACATCCAGCTCGGCGATCAGCTGGCCCTCCTCGACCTGTTGACCGGGCTCTATGTACAGCTTCTTAAGCCGTTTGCCTTCTAACGTAAAATAGAGGGTTTTCTCCGTTAACGACATCATTCTGCCGGAGCCCTGAACCTTCGTTTCGAGCGTCTTCGTCGTTACTTCGTAGGTCGGCTTCTCCGAAATTTTCGGAAGCTCGATCGCGGAGAAATCCTCCTCCTCCGGCTCGTCGGGCAGCACGCTGCATCCGGTTATCGCGACGGATAAAGCCATCGTCGCGATTAACGTCGAGACAAGGCGGCCTCTCTGCCGCGCGTTCCTAGTAACATGATTAGGAGACGAATACGCCGTCCACCATTTCATAGACATGGTCTGCAACCTCCATTATTGTCGGGTCATGCGTCGTCATGCAGATCGTCACGTTCTGCGTAGCGACGATCTCTTTGAACACCTGCATCACTTGCGCCGCCATCTGGCTGTCCAATTCAGCCGTCGGTTCGTCCGCCAGCAGCAAGACGGGCTGGTGCGCGATCGCCTTCGCGATCGCCACGCGCTGCTGCTCGCCGCCCGACAGCTCGAACGGGCGATGGTGCATGCGTTTGCCTAAGCCGACAAGCTCCAGGCACGACGTCACTCTGGATTTCCATTCGCTGCGGGGCACCTTCGCCATCCGAAGCGACAATTCAACGTTCTCGTATGCGGATAATAGCGGCAATAGGGCGTATGCTTGAAAGATAAATCCGATATCTTTGCGCCGAACCTCGGTTCGCTTATCGTCTCCCCACTTGTGCAAGGGCCGATCTTGGAACAGAATTTCCCCTGCGGTCGGCGTGTCTAGGCCACCCATTAGGTTCATCAACGTCGTCTTACCCGACCCCGAACGCCCTCTAAGCATAATGAGCTGATTCGGATACAGCGTAAGATTGATGCCTTTCAGAACCTTAAGCTTGCTGCCCCCGACATCGAAAGAACGCTCCACGTCCCGAACGGTAAGCAGCGGCTCTCTCGACGAGGACTGTCGTTGCTCCTCCGACCGTCCAGCCGGTTCGTCGTTCGGATCGCTCGGCGAACTCGCCGTCGTCTCGCGGCGCAGCCATGACAGCATGTGATTTTCCTCCCTTGCCAATCTCTTCATCATCTATAACGAGAGTTAAGGAAGAAAAGTTACGGAAAAATTAAACCTTTATCATTTTTTTAAGAGAAAAAGAAGAACTTTCTCCTTTAATAGGCGGAAACCGCCTGTCGGTAGTCCCTTTTTGGACATAGCTCTTTATAAAAGGGGGCGATTTTGTGTATTATTAGAAGATATACATTCACCGCGAGAGAGGTTGGTCGGATTGGAAACGAAGACGCCGTCATCAAACTTTATTAAGAATATCGTGATCGAGGATCTTGAAGCCGGCAAGGTGCAGGAGATCGTTACCCGCTTCCCGCCGGAGCCGAACGGCTACCTGCATATCGGACACGCCAAGTCGATCGTGCTTAACTTCGAGCTTGCCGACGAATTCAAAGGCAGAACGAACCTGCGCTTCGACGATACGAATCCGGTCAAGGAAGACGTGGAATACGTCGAGTCGATCAAGCAGGACGTCGCTTGGCTTGGCTTTGAGTGGGACGGCTTGTTCTTCGCGTCCGATTATTTCGAGCAAATGTACGATCGCGCCGTGCTGCTCATCCGCAAGGGTCTTGCCTATGTGGACGACCAAACGCCGGATCAAATCCGGGAAACCCGCGGCACGCTGACGACTCCGGGTCAAGAGAGCCCTTATCGCAACCGTTCGGTAGACGAGAACCTGGAGCTATTCACCCGGATGAGAAACGGCGAGTTCGCCGACGGCGAGAAGGTGCTTCGCGCCAAGATCGACATGGCATCCCCGAACGTCAACCTGCGCGATCCGATCATTTACCGCGTGCTGCACGCTCATCATCACAATACCGGCGACAAGTGGTGCATCTATCCGATGTACACGTTCGCGCACCCTCTCGAGGATGCGATCGAAGGCGTTACCCACTCCATCTGCACGCTCGAGTTCGAGGATCAACGTCCGTTCTACGATTGGGTCATCCGCGAATGCGAGATGCCGGCCACGCCGCGCCAATACGAGTTCGCGCGCCTGAACTTGACCAACACGGTCATGAGCAAAAGAAAGCTGAAGCTGCTTGTGGACGAGAAGGTGGTAGACGGATGGGACGATCCGCGCATGCCTACGATTTCCGGCCTTCGCCGCAAAGGCTATACGCCGGAAGCGATTCGCGCCTTCTGCCGCGAGATTGGCGTAGCCCGGAGCTATGGCATCGTCGACGAACGGATGCTGGAGCATTTCATTCGCGAGGACTTGAAGCTGAAGGCGCTCCGGACGATGGCCGTGCTGCAGCCGCTTAAAGTCGTTATCACGAACTATCCGGAAGGTCAGACGGAATGGCTGGATGCGGAGAACAACGCCGAGAATCCGGACATGGGCCATCGCCAAATTCCGTTCTCCCGCGAAATTTATATCGAGCAAGACGACTTTATGGAGAATCCGCCTCCGAAGTATTTCCGTCTGTTCCCGGGCAACGAGGTCCGCTTGAAGCACGCCTACTTCATCAAGTGCGAAGAAGTGATCAAAGACGAGAGCGGCAACGTGGTAGAGCTTCGCTGCACGTACGATCCGGAGACGAAGAGCGGCTCCGGCTTTACCGGCCGCAAAGTCAAAGGCACTCTTCACTGGGTCGATGCCAGCCATGCGGTTCCGGCTAAATTCCGTTTATACGAGCCGCTTATTGCCGAAGATGATGAGGACGACAGCCAATCGTTCTTGGAGCGGATCAATCCGAACTCGCTTCAAGTACAAGAAGGCTTCGTCGAGCCCGGCATGAAGCAAGCAGCCGGCGGAGACAAGTTCCAATTTTTCCGCCACGGGTATTTTAACGTCGATCCTAAAGACTCGACGCCAGATGCACCGGTGTTCAACCGCATCGTATCGCTGAAGAGCTCTTTCGAGGTTTAAGAATCCGCAATCACCTATATAGCATTAACGCTCCGGTAACCCCTAGCGGGTTCCAGGAGCGTTTTTGTTAGAAACAGACAAGGATGTGTAGATCATGAACCGCTATATCGCATGGTTGATAGCATTGCTGACTCTCGTTGCCCTCATCGGATGCAGCAGCGGGAATAACGGCAACGAAGCTGCCGAGCCGCCGCCGATCGAGACGGGCACCGAAGCGCCGTCGGCATCCGCGCCTCCGACGGAGTCGCAAGCCAACGAACCGGAGCCTACGAACTCGGCCTCCCTTCCGCCTGCAGGCGAGACGGACGAGGTTTCGACGATGCTGTCTCGGATGTCCTTAGAGGAGAAAATCGGCCAAATGATCATGATCGGAGTCGACGGCACCTCCATGGACCAGACCGCCGAACGATTAATTAAAGATCGGCATATCGGCGGGGTCATTTTCTATAAAGACAACATTAGTACGATAGGCGATGCCGTCAAGTTCGTGAACGACCTGAAAGCCGCCAACGATAAAGGCGCGGCGCCCCTACTGTTAGGGGTAGACCAGGAAGGCGGGATAATCAACCGGATGCCTGCCGATTTCGAAGCGATTCCCGACAGCCGCGCCGTCGGGAAGTCTAATGATGCAAGCTTGGCCAAGGAGCTCGGCGGCTTGCTCGCGGACGAGCTGCGCGTGATGGGATTGAATCTGAACTTCGCTCCCGTGCTCGACATTAACAGCAATCCGAAAAACCCGGTCATCGGGGCCCGTTCGTTCGGCAACAACGCCGAGATAGTCACCAAGATGGGCGTAGCCGAGATGCAGGGAATGCAAGAAGCCGGCATGATCGCGGCGGTCAAGCATTTTCCCGGTCACGGGGACACGTCGGTCGATTCCCATCGGGATCTGCCCGTCGTCAATAAGTCGTTGGAGGAGCTTCAGAAGTTCGAATGGGTGCCTTTCCGATCCGCGATCGAAGGCGGGGCCGACGTCGTCATGGCTGCGCATATCCTGTTCCCGCGCATCGATAACGAGGTGCCCGCATCGCTATCCAAGGTCATTATCGGCGACGAGCTTCGCGGCACGCTTGGTTATGACGGCGTCGTCATTACAGACGAGATGACGATGGGAGCGATCGCGGACCACTACGGCATCGTTAACGGCTCTCTGAAAGCGATACTCGCAGGCAGCGATATTGTCATGGTAGCCCACGAATACTCGAATATGCAGTCCGTATACGACAAGCTCCTGAAATCCGCGAAGGACGGCACCTTATCGGAACAGCGTATCGACGAGAGCGTCCGCCGCATCCTCACGCTGAAGCTGAAATACGCGCTATCGGACGCGCCGACGCCGATTCCGACAGCCGCGGATTTGCCGAACTCGCAAATTCGCGATTGGAAAACTAGGCTGAGTCAGGCGAAGGGCGGGCAGAAGTAACGGTCTTCCCGCTCCTTTACATCGATATCCCCGTCACTCAGGCATGCGGCAACGTCACGCTCCTGAGCGACGGGGATATCGTGTACCGATTACCTAGCCTCAACCTTCGTCTTCCGATACACCAACGCGCCGATCGCATACGTGAACAAACCCCAGCCGCCCAGGATGGCGATACCCATCCAATAATCGGACGAACCAATTCCGCTGCCGTACGCCATGCCGTCCCGCATGCCTTGTACGAAGTAAGTGAGCGGCAGCACCTCGCTGACCGTCTTCAGCCAATCCGGGAACCCGCTCGTCGGGAAGAAGATCCCGCTAAGGAACATCATGAGGAAGCTGGCGATATTGGCAAAGCCCATATACGCTTCCATCGTCTTGCTGAACGAGGAGAACATGTACCCCATCGCATTGAAGGTGACCGCCCCGACGAAGAACGCCACGATCAGCGTCGCTATGTCGATGTGCAGATTAACGCCGAAGAAGCCCGAACCGATCGCCGTCAGCACGCAGATTTGGAAGATGCCTAGAATGAATCTAACGATCATGCCCGACAAGCCGAGCAGCCCTAATCTTACAGGCGTCATCTTCAGCCGCTTAAGCAAGCCTTTGCGGCGCATCTCTACCATGCCGACCATTCCGAACAAGCCGCCTTGCGCGATCGCGAGAGCGATCTGTCCCGTCATAAGGAAGTCCGCGTATTCCAGATCCTCGCTGCCGCTGGACACCGAGCTTACGTCGAAGCTGTAGGTCGGAGTAACGCCCGCCTCGTTCCAGTTCACTTGCTGAATGAATTGGCCGATGATACCGGTGATCGCTTGGGACGTCGCGCTCATCTCCGTCTCTTTATTGAAAATAAGCTGCAGCGTCTTCACGTCCTCCGTAGCCGGAAGCACGATAACCGCGTCTACGTCTTTATTTTCAATCCACTTATCCGCTTGCGCTTGATCGACCGGCAGCTCGGACTTCCACTCGAACACCGGTACGTTGCGCAGCTCCTGCTCCAGCCGATCCGACGTCGCGTTCGCGCTCGTCTCGACGAGGGCAATCTTCGCCTTGAAATTCTCGCTGCTGCTTCCGAAGATGAGCATGAAGATAACCATCAGAATAATCGGGAAGAAAATATTCCAGAACCATACCTGCTTCTCGCGGAACATCAGCTTCATATCCGCGACGAACAGCTTGCCGAGTTGTCTCGCGCGACTCATCCTAATCCCTCCATTCCTTGCCCGTGAAGGCGATGAATACGTCCTCAAGACTTAGCTCGCGAATCGACACTTGCTCGACGCGGAAGCCCTTCTCCTTCGTGTAGCCGAACAACCCGTAGAGGGACTCTTCCGGTTGCACCGACCACAGCTGCAGGAACGCGCCTTCTCGAGCCGTCTTCGTGACGCCGGGCAACTTCGCTGCGACGCTCTCCGCTTCGGCCGCGGCGGCTTCACCGTCCAAGAACGAAACTCTGACCTCGCGCTCCTTGGTCAATCGATCGATGAGAGCAGCCGGCGTATCTAGCGTAACGATACGGCCTTGGTCAACAATGCAGACGCGGTCGCTGAGCTTCTCCGCTTCTTCCATATAGTGCGTCGTTAGAATCGTCGTTTTCCCGAGCGCTTTCAGCTTCAGGACGATGTCCCAGATGTTGCGGCGGGCTTGAGGGTCCAGCCCCGTCGTCGGTTCATCCAAGAAAATGATTTCCGGATCGCTGATCATCGCCAGACCGATCGCAAGCCGTTGCCTTTGGCCTCCCGAGAGGGACTTCACGTACTTCTTGCGATGGTCGGTCAAGTTAATCATCTCGAGTATTTCCGCAATGCTCTTGGAACGAGGGTAGAAGGAGGCGAACAGATCGAGATTCTCCTCGACGGTCAGCAAGTCGAACATCGCGCTCGACTGCGGCTGCACGCCGATCCTGTATTTGATTTCGTCTTCGTTCTTATCCCACGTGAGCCCGTCTACGGTAATCGTACCCGCATCCGGCGGCACCAAGCCTTCGATCATCTCCAGCGTCGTCGTTTTACCGGCGCCGTTCGGACCGATGATCGTGAATACTTCCCCGGCTTCAACAGAGAAACTGATCTCCGCGACCGCCGTCACGGCTCCGAACGTTTTGCGCAAGCCATTCACTTCCAATACAGGCATGAGCGTCGCTCCTTCATTTTTCCAATTAACGAATCCTCATCTATTGTAACTTAACCTGTCAATAACGCACGACGGTCTTCGGAATGCCGCTCGTCTCGGTCTTAAGACGGAGCAATAACAAAGCCGGCCCTGCACGCGTTCAACAGGGTCGGCTTATCGGATCGAGGTTATTAATCTCGGGAGATATACGTGTTCTGACGAATCCGCTCCTTCAACAACCGTTCTTGTTCAAGGGCGTAGGCGATATCGTCTTGAATCTTCGTTTTGCAGGCGAGACACATCGTACCGCTGCGGATCGGCTTCTGGCAACGATCGCATTCGTCCGCAAGCTTCGGATAATCGTAAAGCTTCAGCTTGCCCGAACGGATGAAGACGCGGATCCGCTCTACCGGGACGGAGGAAGCTTCCGCAAGCTCTTCGTTCGTCATATGCCGATTGCGCAGCAAATGCAATTCGAGCTTGCGCAGCAAGGAATCCTCTTCCGTTGTGCAATCGTTGCACATATTGCGCATATTCATCTGGAATATCTTGCCGCATTTAGGGCAGTGCGCCACTCGAAGCTCGTTATTCATCACTTTAGACCCCCAACCCTATCTTCATATGATCTAATAGTATCATAGGCAGTCGGATTATGGGTATATTTACTTACCAGATTCGCTATGATTCGTCATTGCTTCTATACCATGCGACGAACTCGCGAATCCCATCCTCGAAATGCCAGCTCGGCGCATACCCGAGCATACGCTTCGCCTTCGAGACGTCGGCGTTCGTTCGATTCACGTCCCCAGGCTGCAGGGGGAGCCGATTCAATATCGCCTGCTTCCCTAATGCACCCTCGATCGCCCGAATCATCCGATCCAGCCGGATCGTATTCGATTCTCCCAGGTTGAAGATCTCGTATTTCCCGCTGCCCTCGCACGCCCACTCGAGCGCTTTCGTCACGCCGTCGATAATATCCTCGATGTACGTGTAATCCCTCTCGGTGGAGCCGTCCCCATAGAACGGAATCGGTCTGTCCTCGGCAATGAGCTTCGTGAACTTATGAATGGCGAGATCGGGGCGCTGCCGCGGCCCGAAAACGGTGAAAAACCGCAAGCACGCCATATTGATCCCGTATAGGCTATGGTACGTGTGGCATAACAGCTCTCCGGCTTTCTTCGTCGCGGCATAAGGGGAGATCGGATAATCCACGACGTCGCTCTCGGCGAAAGGCACCTTCTCGTTATTGCCGTAGACGGACGAGGAAGAGGCGAATAAGAAGCTTGGCACCCCGTTCTGCCGGCACATCTCAAGCAAGTTAACCGTACCGTTAATGTTCACGTCCGTGTACAGAACCGGCTGCTCGATGGACGGTCTGACGCCCGCGTAAGCAGCAAGGTGCACGATCGCATCGAACGAGTGCAACGTGAATACTTCCTTCAGCCGTTCGCGATTTCGGATATCGCCTTCAACTACCGCGTAACGTTCGTCCGGAATATGGCAACGCTTCATGAATGCACGCGTCTCGTCAACGTTCGAGCGTTTGATCGCCGGAGCATAGTAATCGTTAAAGCTATCGAGATTGACGACCGTATGACCTGCCTGCAGCAACGCTTCGCACAGGTGGGAGCCGATAAAGCCGGCGCCGCCCGTTACCAACACGGTTTTCATCAGGATGAGCTCCTTTCTTTGCGTCCGTGCCTGCCGACCGACTCGTACAAGATACCGGCGGCTTTGGCGTCCGCTACCGGGTAACAATTACGTCCATCGAACACGTACGGTTGTTTCATTAGCCGGGGATAAGCATGCAGATCGAAAGCCTTGATTTCCTCCCACTCCGTGAAAATAAAGCAAGCGTCCGCATCCGTCAGCGCCTCTTCGATCGTCCCGCAGTAGACGAGCTCTCCGTCGTGTACTTGCCGCAGGTTATCCAGGCCGACGGGGTCCCACGCATGCACGTTGGCGCCGTCTTCGAGCAGGAACGGAATATTGGCGAGCGATGGAGCGTCCCTGATATCGTCCGTACCCGGTTTGAACGTAACCCCGAGAATGGCGATTTTGAGCCCGGCGAACGAATCGAACGTTTTTTTCGCCTTCTTCAGCAATCGGATCTTCTGCGCTTCGTTCACTTCGATCGCCGCTTTGATCGTTTTGATCTCGTAGTCATTGTAATTGGCGAGCCAGTGCAACGCTTTCGTGTCCTTAGGGAAACACGAGCCGCCGTACCCGATCCCGGCGTTCAGGAACCTGCTGCCGATCCGCTCATCGTAGCCCATCCCCTTGGCCACGTCCTCGACGTTGGCGCCGACGATCTCGCACAAATTCGCGATCTCGTTCATGTATGATATTTTCAAAGCTAGGAAATCATTCGCGGCGTACTTGGTCATCTCCGCGCTCCGGCGGTCCGTGATGACGAACGGGCACTCGCATTTCTCGTACAGGCGTCTCATCGTCTCCACGCCGAATTCGTCCTCCGCCCCGATGACGATGCGGGAAGCGTATAACGTATCCTTGACCGCGGTTCCTTGAGAGAGGAACTCCGGATTGGAGACGACGCTGACCCGAATGGATTTGTTCAGAGAGCGCAGCTGCTCCTCCAGCATATTCGCCAGCTTATCGTTCGTCCCTACCGGGACGGTCGATTTCACGACGATGACGCTGTCTCGCTCGATCGAACTGGCGATTTGTCTCGCGACTTCATAGACGTACTTGAGATTCGCCGAGCCGTCCTTCTTCTCGGGCGTACCGACGCAGATCATAATGACCTCGGCTTTCCGGTAAGCGCTCGAGCCGTCCGTCGTGTAGACGAGCCGCTCGCGGTTGCGCTGCATCATCGGTTCCAGATCAGCCTCGTAGATTAAACATTTGCCTTGCTGAAGAAGATCGATCTTACTCTTGTCGATGTCAACGCAAACAACCGAATGCCCTTGTTCCGCAAGACATACAGCCGTTACTAGTCCGACATATCCGGTGCCTGCTACTGCGATGTTCATAGCGTCCCATCCTTATCCGCAACTAAGTAGTATGACGTTGGTCCTATACACTTTCTTCTTCAATTGGAAACGGATATCCTGCCGCAATAAAAAAACCGATCCGAGGATCGGTTCAGATTGTTGACAAAGCCCCGGTTTCTCGGGGTTTTTGCTTTTGGATCTTGATAAAGTCTGTAGATAAATTGTATTTCTATCTGAAAATAAGAAGATCGC
>Ga0065721_10004070_pt1 | contig 44061 bp, 45 predicted proteins | sample Mesricmetagenome_FD_59108 | JGI IMG/M metagenome (GOLD analysis project Ga0065721, IMG submission 59108) | Mesophilic microbial community from rice straw/compost enrichment Sample: eDNA_1 v2 (version 2) | ecosystem: Engineered > Solid waste > Grass > Composting > Bioreactor | place: USA: Davis...
GCGGGTTCTTCCCGCCGATCGTGCTCGGGATGGTCAAGGATACGACAAGCCATTATAATTTGGCGTTTGCCTTTATGGTTATCTTCGCCTTGATCTGTCTCTTTCTTAACTTCTCCGGCGTGAAGCCGAAGCAGCCCGGAGTTCGGAAGAAACTGGAATATTCGGCCCAGTCCGCGTGAGAGACAAATTGACAATCAGGCTGAGCTTGTAGATAATGGATATTAATTAGAGAATCGGGGAAGCACCTCACAAAGATAGACACGACATGTGTTTCTTTGATGGGGTGCTATTTTTATTGCTAGCGGGAGGGATAGGAATGGATTCTAAGAAGAAGGAGTCGGATCGCGTTAAGGAAGGGCAGGTCACCTACGAGATCTACGCGGAGATGCCGGACGACGGGCAGCGGTACGAGGTTATCGACGGAGTGCTGGAGATGATGTCTCCCGGGCCATCAACTTCCCATCAATCGATCGGAGGGGAAATGGAGTATATTCTCAAACGAAGCTGCAAGTCGGACTATATCATCCTTCACGCTCCTCTCGATGTCATCCTGAGCCAGACGAACGTTCTGCAGCCGGACCTTCTTATGGTTCATCGCAGCCGAACTTCTATCGTATCGGAACGCGGAATCGAAGGAGCTCCGGATCTCGTCGTGGAGATTCTATCCCCCGGTTCGAGGAAGAGGGATAAAGTGGTCAAATCTAAGGTCTATGCGAAGCACGGCGTTCCAGAATTTTGGGTCGTGGACGCCACGACAAAGACGTTGGAGCAATATCGACTGAGCGACATCGGGCAATATGATTTGTTGAATTTGTTCGGCAGCGAGGACTTCGTCGTTTCGGACAAGCTGCCCTGCGTATCTTTTCAGCTAAGCGATATTTTTCAAGACATTTGGCAGTAGCATCGGCGGGCTTAAACGAAGCCTCTTCGCAACCTCATTGGGGTTGCTTTTTCTTTACTTGCGCTGTCGATTCTTGAAAGGGAGAATCTGGATGTTTCACGTGAAGCGGCGGATTGCGCCAGGTTTCGAACCGGATAGAGGACTTCTCGAGAAATTCGGACAACCGATTCGTATCCGAGCGGGGATTCCCTTATAATGGAGGATGAAGTGGAAGCTATCATCGGTCGATCAAGGGGGCATTCTGGTGGAATTCCGTGTCGAGAAGGATTTTCTGGGTGAGAAACAGGTTCCGAAGGCGGCCTATTACGGTATTCAGACTTTAAGAGCGGTAGAGAACTTTCCGATCACGGGCGTGCCGATTCATGGCGAGCTGATCGAGGCGCTGGCGCACGTGAAGAGCGCGGCGGCCCTGGCGAACAAGAAGACGAGAATGCTGCCGGCCGCCATCGCGGACGCCATCGTCCAGGCGGCGAACGAGGTCGCCCAAGGCGGTCTCGCGGAACAGTTCATCGTGGATTCGATCCAAGGCGGCGCCGGAACGTCGATCAACATGAACATGAACGAGGTGCTGGCGAACCGCGCCTTGGAGATTCTTGGGCGGCAGAAGGGCGAGTACTTCCATTGCAGCCCGAACAATCACGTCAACATGTCTCAGTCGACGAACGACGCTATTCCGACGGCTATTCGCCTGGCGGCTTATAAATTAACCAATAGACTGACGGAGACGCTTACTCAGCTGAAGTCGGCATTGGAGGATAAAGAGAAGCAGTTCGACGACGTTATCAAAATGGGGCGAACGCATCTGCAGGATGCCGTGCCGATCCGGATGGGACAGCAGTTCGGAGCTTACGCGGCGGTCATCGGACGGGATATCGGACGGATCGCCAGGGCGGCGGACAGTCTCCTCGCGGTGAACATGGGCGCGACCGCCGTCGGCACGGGCCTCAACGCGAAGCCGGAATATATCGAAGAAGTCGTCCGGCTGATGGCCGCCGACTTCGGCATTCCGATCCACGCCGCGGCGAATTTGGTCGATGCGACGCAGAACACGGACGCCTACACCGAGCTGTCCGCGTCGCTTAAAGTTTGCGCGGTGAACCTGTCCAAGATCGCGAACGACATTCGCTTGATGGCATCGGGCCCGCGCGCGGGACTGAGCGAGATCCATCTGCCGGAGAGACAGCCCGGTTCCTCTATAATGCCGGGCAAGGTGAACCCGGTCATGGCGGAGGTCGTCAACCAGGCCGCGTTCCAGATTATCGGCAACGATCATACGATCTGCCTCGCATCCGAAGCGGGACAATTCGAGCTGAACGTAATGGGACCGGTACTCGCCTTTAACCTGCTGCAATCGCTCAAGATCCTGCGCAACGCCGTCGACGTCTTTATCCGCTATGCGCTTGTCGGCATGGAAGCGAACCGCGACCGCTGCGCGGCCTACGTTCACGACAGCTTCGGCATCGTGACGGCGCTTAACCCTCACCTCGGCTACGAGGTGGCGGCAGGCTTGGTGAAGGAAGCTCTGCGAACCGGGATTCCGATCAAGGAACTCATTCTGGAGAAGCATCTTCTCACGAAGGAGGAGATGGACGTGATCCTCGATCCGATCCAGATGACGACACCGGGCATCGCGGGGGAATGGCTCATTACGGGCCGCGACGATATCGAAGGAAATCCATAAAGGACGGAGGCGATTCGAATGAAGACGACGGAGGAGGGATTGGCGAGGTTCCATCCCGTTCTGCGCGAATGGTTCGCGCGGACTTTCGGCGATCCGACCGACGTTCAGCTTCGCGCCTGGAAGGAAATCGAAGCCGGCAAGCATACGTTGATCGCGGCCCCGACGGGCTCGGGCAAGACGCTTGCCGCTTTGCTGCCCTGTCTGAATCGGATCGCTTCCGCCGGCGACAAACGGAAGAAGGGCGTACGCGTCCTCTACATAACGCCTCTTAAAGCGTTGAATAACGACGTGCATCACCACGTGCTCGGCTTCGTTGACGATCTGGCAGCAGCCGCCGAGCAGATGGGACAGCCTTGGCAGGGAATCCGCAGCGCGGTGCGTACCGGAGATACGACTTCCAGCCAGAGGGCTTCGATGCTGCGCAACCCGCCGGATATTCTGGTGACGACCCCGGAATCGCTCTATTTGCTGCTCACTTCAGAGAAGGGGCGGGCGATTTTGAAGACGGTAGAGCAGCTTATCGTCGACGAGATTCACGAGCTGGCGGCGGACAAGCGCGGCGCTCACCTGGCGCTGTCGGTAGAGCGGCTGGCGGAATGGACGGAGCAGCCGATTCAGCGGATCGGCGTGTCCGCGACGCAGAAGCCGCTGGAGCGGGTGGCACGGTTCCTTGGCGGCTGGGAGGAGCAGACGGACGCCGCGGCATCGGGCGCGGCGATCGTTGATGATTCAGTCGAGCCGGCGAATTCGGAGGATATCCACCCTCTGGGATTCTCGCCGCGCGAAGTGGCGATCGTCGAGAGCGCGATGGAGAAGAAGCTGGAGCTGCTCGTTACGATGCCGGATCAGAGCCAGCCGGTTCAATCGCGGGAGGGCGTGTGGCTCCCTCTCTTGAACAGGTTGATGGAGCTGATGGAAGGCTGCCGTTCGGTGCTGCTCTTCGTCAACAGCCGGCGAATATGCGAGCGGCTATGCCTGCGGCTTAACGATCATGTCGGCTATGAGATGGCCCGATCGCACCACGGCAGCATGTCCCGCGAGCGGCGCCTGGAGGTCGAGCAGCTGTTGAAGGACGGCGCCTTGCGCTGTCTCGTCGCGACTTCCTCGCTGGAGCTCGGCATCGATGTCGGGCATGTCGATCTCGTTATCCAGATCGACTCCCCGCTGGAAGCGGCGCGCGGCATTCAACGGATCGGACGAGCCGGACATGCGGTCGGGCAGGCAAGCCGCGGCGTTATTCTGTCCAGGCAGCGCGGATTGCTGCCGGAGATCGCCGTGCTGAGCCGGTTGATCGCCGATCGGGAGATCGAGGAGATCCGGCTGCCGCGATCGCCTATCGACGTCCTGTCGCAGCAGCTTGTCGGCATGGTTGTCCTCGAGGATCGTTCGCTTCGCGATATTCACCGTCTGCTTGTCCGCAGCGAGTGCTACCGATCCTTGGCCTACGAACGGCTAGAGGAGATTATCCAGGTGCTCTCGGGAACTTATCCATTCGTTCGTCCGTTGCTCGATTGGGATCCGGAGTCCGGGCGCATCAGCGGCAGAAGCAATTCCGCCATGGCATCGGTCACCGGCGTGGGAACGATTCCGTCAACCGGCAATTACCCGGTTCACCATCTCGACAGCCGGGTTCATCTTGGCGAGCTGGACGAGGAGTTTATTACGGAGAGCCGAGTCGGGGACGTGTTCCAGCTTGGAACGAGCTCGTGGATGATCCGCGAGATCAAGCAGGATCGGGTCTACGTGTCGGAAGCAGGCAATCGGTTCAGCGAGGTTCCATTCTGGCGCGCCGAAGCAGGCGGTCGGTCGTTCGAGCTCGGACTGAAGATCGGCGCGTTCGTCCAGGAACTCGCGGACCGGCTTGGGAGTCCGAATGAAGATGGGGAATATTCGAAGGAACGCAAGGAACGGAGCTATGGATGGCTCGCCGATCAATACTCGATGGACGGAGAGAGCGCCGAAGCGCTAGTGGCTCTTATCGCCTCGCAGCGGGACTTCTGCGCGCTGCCGACGGATCGAAGAATCGTCATCGAATATTACAAGGACGTCATGAACCAGACTCACGTCGTCCTTCATAACTATTTCGGCCGTCAAGTGAACCGGGCTTGGCTGCTTGCCATCGAGAGGCAGCTGGAGCAGCTGCTTCCCTACCGGCTCTACGGCAACGCCAAGGATAACGGAATCGAATTCGTGCTTCCGGAATGGGACTCCTCCTGGATACAGGCGATTCGCCAAGTGTCCGCGGATCATCTGGAGAAGCTGCTGACGGAAGCGATAACCGGTTCGCCTCTTCTCGGACTCGCCTTCCGCCGCATCGCAGAGACATCGCTGCTGTTGTCGAGAAGCTTTACCCGAACCCCGCTTTGGCAGAAAAGACTGCGGGGAGAGGAGCTGCTCCGGGCCGTCATGCCATATGCGGAGCGATTTCCGTATTTGCGGGAAGCGATGCGGGAGAGCCTGTTCGACTACTTGGACACGGAGAATCTCAAGCGCGTATTAGAAGCGATCCGGTCCGGAGACATGGAATTTATCGTCAAGGAGACTCCGCACCCGTCCGCGTTCGCCTCCCAGTTCCTCGCCGACTACGTCAATATGAGAATTTATGAGGGCGAAGGATTGGACGATGCGATCAAGCTGCAGCTATTGAACGTCAGCAAGGAGCTGGCCGGTCAGGTATTCGGGCAAGAGCAGCTTAGCGGAGCGATCCCTCCGTCCATCGTGGAAGCGGAGAGACGCCGGATCGAAGAGACGGATGCCGTGAAGGACGCGGACAGCCTGTATCGGCTCCTGAAGCAGAGCGGGGATAAGACGGCGGACGAGCTTCTCAAGAGGACGAACGACGCGCAAGTGCTTGCGTGGCTTGAGGAGCTGAAGAATCGCGGCCGCGCGAAGGAGATCGATTTGACCGAAGACGGCGAGCTTCGCTGGATCTGCGCCGACGAAGAAGCCGTTTATGCCGGTTTCCCGGAATCCGCCGACTCGCGCGTCTTTATTCTGGACCGGTACGCGGAGCAAGTCCTGTCCTTCACCGAGCTCGAGCTTTGCGAGAGGTATCCCTCCATGACGTTGAAGCAAGCCGAGGGCGCCGTTCAAGAGATGCTGCGGCGCGAAGTCATCGAGCGATCTCCGCATGCCGCGCACTCCGAGGAGCGCATCTGGACGAGTTCGAAGCTGGCTGCCCGAATGGTCCGTTTATCGATGAGCGAAGCGAGAGGGCAAGCTCAAGCCGCCGAGGCGGCGAGCTGGTGCGCTCAGATCGTCTCCATGCAATCCCTTAGACAAGGCACGCGCAAGGAAGGAACGAGCGGACTGCTTCAGGTCATCGAGAAGCTACAGGGGTTGTTCGCCCCCTTGTCTCAATGGGAATCGCTGCTCCTGCCCGCCCGAATGGTCCGATACCGGAAGGAGGAGCTGGATCAGCTGTGCTCCGGCGGGGAGATTATCTGGATCGGGAAGAAGGATGAGGGCGATAAGGAAGGGAAGATCGCTTTTTTTCTTGCCGACAGCAAGGCATTATATTCTCCCTTTCTGGCACAAGAAGATAAGCCGACTAGCCACCCGAAGCTGCTGGAGAGGCTGAGAACGGGAGGAGCCAGCTTTCTGACCCGGCTGGCGCGGGAGGAGGACAAGCTGCCTTCCGAGATGCTGGACGAGCTGCTTGATCTGGTCTGGGAGGGCAGAGTGTCCAATGACCAATTCGCGCCGATGCGCCTGGCCGCGCTGCCCGCCAAATCGCGCAAAACCGCCGCCGCAAGAGCAGGCTCCGGCTTCGGAAGATGGTATTGGACGGGCGAACTCGCGGAGAGAAATGAGCTTCCGGAAGCCGGTTCCTCCTCTTCGAACCTATCTGGCGGCGCCAAGGATTCGAAGGAAGCTTCCGCGGTTCACTGGGCGCATCATCTGCTACAGAGCTATGGCCTTGTCAACAAGGAGCTGGTCGCGAAGACGACGCCATTCGAATGGGATTCCTTCTATCCGGTCATGAAGCGGTTGGAGGAATGGGGAGCGGTCACTCGGGGAGTCTATATCAAGGGCGACTCCGCCCTCCAGTTTACGACGAAGGAGCTGGCGGAATCCGTACGCGGCCTCGAATCCCAAGAGCCGGCCGCGGACGAGGAGTTCACGGTCGTCTCCGCGGCGGACCCGGCCAATCCGTACGGTTTATTCATGGAATGGCCCGAGACGGCGAACCGCGTCCTATTTTCTCGCAAACCGGGCAACTTCCTGCTGCTGAGAGGCGGACGATGGGAATACTGGATCGAGAACAACGGGCGTCGCGTTTACAGCCTTTTCCAAGAAGAGGGTTCCGATTTGCTGTCCTCGAACGAAGCCGCGCGGCTCAAGTCCGCGTTGCTCGCGATTCTGCGCCAGCAAGGGCTCGTCAAGCTCGTTATCGAGGCTTGGAACGGCAGGGAGGCGGGCTCAAGCGAAGCCGGAGAGCGGTTTCTGCAAATCGGAGCGGAATTGGATCGCAAATCATTGGTGTTTTGGGCGAATTAGTGGTCTAATAGAGGGTAAGCGATTTGAAGCGTAAGGCTATGAATTAGACATTAGGATTGGAGAGAGTTAGAGTGCTGATTGATTTGAGATCGAAGCTGGAACAACCCGAGGTAGCGGAATTGGTGGAGATGTCCGTCCTGCCGGACCCCGAGCGCCTGCCGGAGGTCATTCGCGACTACCAGACGGATGGCCGCTTGGATATGATGGGATATGTCGACGAGGATCGGCTGATCGGGATCGTCGGCTACGCCGTGGACGAGGACAACGTTCTCGAGATTAAGCACCTGGCCATCGCCCCGGAGGAGAGAGGCAAGGGCTACGGGCGGCTTGCGGTTCTCGAGCTGCTTACGTGGGAAGCGCCGGACGTCATTCTGGCGGAGACGGACGAAGAGTGCATCGAGTTCTTCCGCAATATCGGCTTCGTGATCGAGAGCCTAGGCGAGAAGAATCCCGGTGTCGAACGGTTCCGCTGCACCTATACGGTCGAAGTGGATGAGTAATGCCGGCTCCAAGCGCGAAACCTCTTCCAAGATCCCCGCTTCTTCACGGACGGGTCTTGGAAGTTTTTTTGCGTCGGACCGATTCCGTTATCCTTCCGAACGAGTCTATGTTTCTCGCAACCACCAGTGGGCTTACGCCGCATGGGAGATGGCGAGGCTGGCCGATTCCGCGAAGTTCTCGTCTGGAGGGGCCACGCTGCTGCATGTCGATGCGCATCTGGACGACACTTGGGACGGAGTACTCGCGGAGGGCTTGTTTGCCGTAAATTCCCCGCAGAGCGCGCTGGAGGTGGCCGGCCGGCTGGAGATCGACAACTTCATCTGGGCTGGATGGGCTGCCGGCGTCATTGACCGCGTGGTCTACGTGTGCCCGAAGGGCTTGGACGACTCGGATCCGTTCGACTTGTCGGGATGGAATCTGACGGGCGAGCAGCTGCGGCCGCTGCGAGATTTGCTAGCTAAGAAGGCTTATACGGGGCATAGATTCGAATCCGTACGGGAACTGCGGGAAGGGCTCGGTTCGAGCGGGGACGTTCGGAAGCTGCTGGCGCCGCAGGATCAGCCGGTTATTCTCGATCTTGACCTCGACGTATTCAAGCTGTATCCCGAACGCTTGGAAGACCGGGAGCTCATGCCGGACGATCGGGTGCGGGAGGAGCTCGTTTATTTGCGCGATCTCTATCCGTACGATCTGTTAACCGTTGCCTTGTCTCCGTCCTTCTGCGGAGGCGAGGAGAACAGCGCCCGTCTTCTTGGCCTTGTTCGGGAGGTCTTCGGTTTGGCGGAGGAGGAATCGGTGCCTTGGTAAAAGGCTCGAGTAAGGGGATTGGAGGGGAAGACGGTTGACAGCCGCCTTTTGGCACGGAATCGTCCTGGCGCTAGGGTTAATACTCCCGCTGGGGGTTCAGAACTATTTTATTTTCTCGCAAGGGGCGCTCGCTTCCCGCTATTCGGCGATTGTTCCCGTCGCGGCCGCGGCCGCGGTCTGCGACACGCTTCTCATTACGCTTGCCGTGTCCGGCGTTTCGCTGATCGTGCTGGGGTTAAGCTGGATGAAAACCATTTTGCTCGTCTTCGGAGTTTTATTTCTGCTATATATGGGATGGGCCAGCTGGAAGGCGAAGCCTCCAACTCCGTCCGAGAGCGCTTCGGGTCGAAGGGAGTCCAGGCGCAGGCTGATCGGCTACACGGTCATGATCTCGATTTTGAATCCGCATGCGATCCTGGATACGGTAGGCGTCATCGGGACCAGCTCGCTATCTTATGAGGGAACAGAGAAGCTGATCTTCGCCGCGGCCTGCGTCTGCGTCTCCTGGATGTGGTTCTTCGTATTAGCCGGAGCGGGCCGGCTTATCGGCAGCCGGGATCGGAACGGCCGATTCCTCGGCGCTTTGAACAAAGTATCGGCAATCGTGATGTGGGCGGCCGCCTTTTATTTACTCTGGTCCTTCTAAGGGGAAGGCTCAAGGCTCGATGCGCGGATTTGAATTTTGCCGATATGAATGATAGAGTTTTAAGGAGAACAAGCGTTTAAGGACCATTATTGGGGGTTTTATCGTTGGCAAGAATCGCAAAAAGACTTACGGATCTAATCGGCAACACTCCGCTTCTGGAGTTGGGACACTTCATCGACAATCATAAGCTGGATGCGAAGATTGTCGCCAAGCTTGAATATTTCAATCCCGCCGGCAGCGTCAAGGACCGCATCGGCTACGCGATGATCAAGGACGCGGAGGAACGCGGCCTGCTGAAGCCGGGCTCGGTCATCGTCGAGCCGACCAGCGGCAATACCGGCGTCGGGCTCGCTTTCGCGGCGGCCGCGCTCGGTTATAAGCTGATCATCACCCTGCCGGAGAGCTTCACGATCGAACGCCGCAAGCTCATGCTCGCTCTCGGAGCCGAGCTCGTGCTCACTCCGGCGAACGAAGGAATGGCGGGCGCGATACGCAAGGCGGAAGAGATCGTCGAGTCGACGCCGGGGGCGTTCATGCCGCAGCAGTTCAACAATCCGGCGAACCCGAGCATCCATAAGAGCACGACCGCACTCGAGATCTGGAACGACACGGACGGGGAAGTCGATATCTTCGTGGCCGGCGTCGGCACAGGCGGCACGATCAGCGGCGTCGGCGAGGTGCTGAAGGAGCGCAAGCCTTCCGTTCGGATCGTGGCCGTCGAGCCTGTCGAATCGCCCGTGCTGTCCGGCGGCGCCAAGGGCGTTCATAAGATTCAAGGGATCGGCGCAGGCTTCGTTCCCGGCAACTTCAACCGCGACGTCGTCGACGAGATTCTGCCGGTTCGCGGCGACGATGCGTTCGAGACCGCCCGCGAGCTCGCGAGAACGGAAGGGCTGCTCGTCGGCATCTCCTCCGGCGCCGTCGTCTATGCGGCAATGCAGCTGGCGAAGCGTCCGGAGAACAAGGGCAAGACGATCGTCGTTCTGCTGCCGGATACGGGGGAGCGTTACTTGTCGACGGCTTTGTTCCCGACGGAATAAAAGGATTGAGAAAAAGACGGTTGCATGGATTGCGGCCGTCTTTTTATTTGCGATGAACTAACATCTGGGGCACTTCTAGCCTTTATTTTTTTAACGGAAATGAGAGACCTTATTTGTTCGATTTTAGACGGTTCTCAAAGCTAACGGAACGTAGAGCCCCTATTTAGATGAATAATCCCTTTTTTAAGGTTTATTCCTTTAATAACGTCGCTCATTTCCGTTAGAAAAATAATCGGGCTTTTTGGGCTAATTAAGGGCTACCAGTTCCGTTAGAATTCGGCTGTTTGGAGGATGGACGGAGTTCGGGCAATCCGATCGGAATTACCTAAAAGGGTGGGGGATTTATGCTGGACATGGAGATTAGAAGACCGACTGCGGATGACGTTCTGAAAGTAAGCGCCTTTTTCCGCACGGTTGTAACCGATACTTTCCTTAAAGAAGGCATAGGCGATCTGGTGGAGGACAGGGAAGAGGAAATCCGGACGAAGGAGCAATATTTGGGGCTTGATCTGGAGAGCAATGGCGAAGAGCGCTATTTTCTCATTGCTGTTGATGGGGACGATATAGTCGGAACGATCGAATTCGGTCCCGTCAGCGAGCTGATCCTCCGTTGCACGGACGGCTCTTACGTCGGTTTGATGGAAGTCGGAACCGTGTTCGTTCATCCGGATTTGCAGGGGCAGGGGATCGGCAGTCGGCTGCTGAAGGCGATTTATTCGGTTTTGCATACGCGCGGCTTCGAGGAGTTCTGCTTGGACAGCGGGTATCGGGGTTCGCAGGCGGTATGGCGTCATAAATTCGGCGAACCGGAGTACTGGCTGAAGGATTACTGGGGCGCTGGGGCGGATCATTTGATCTGGCGGGTGAAGATTCAAGATTGCACCTCAAATTAAATCTACTTCTCGCAAGCGATCAAATCCTTGTCTCTATCTAATTTTTTGTTCGCTTCGTATAGTGCTTTCGATGCAGTAGGTTTATATTTAGTCTTGCCGCCTTTATTCTTGACGGAAGAGGATTGGGCCACACCGCCTTTATAATCGGCATTTAATTCTGTGCAATTTTTATACGTTTTCACGGTAGACTTGGCATTCGCATGAGAAGAGACGGAAGCCAGAACTAGGAAGCAAACGCTTAGAGATAATATGATTTTTCTCATTCGACACCCCGATTATAAATATTATAGGAATTTATACCCATGTCATTGTAGCATAGGAAATGAGAGGAATTAAAGTATATTTTGTTAAAAGGAGGAATTGCATTGCACGTACGGATCCGTTGCACCGGCTTAATCATTCAAGATAACTCCGTATTGCTCGTGGAATATGAAGATAACGGGATTCACTACAATTTGCCGGGAGGTGGGCTCGAACCCGGGGAAACCGTTCTGGAAGGCGTTCGGCGGGAGGTGTTCGAAGAGACGACGGCCGAAGTGGAGGTAGGACCGCTCGCCATGATGTATGAATTTGCGCCTCATAAGCAATCGGGCGATTACGAGGCGAATTTGCCGCACTCCCTGCATTTGATTTTCGAATGTACGTTAAAGAACGGATCCGTACCTAAGCTGCCGCAGAATCCCGACCCGAATCAAGTCGCCGTCAGGTGGGTTCCGGTGGAGGAGCTCGATCGCGTATTATTGATCCCAAACATCAATCGTCAGATCCAAGAATACATATGGCGCAGAAATAACATGGAACTGATCGAAGATTATCGTCTGGAGCGGTTAAAGCTGTGAGAAAAATCGGTTTCGTTCGGCATTACGAAGTAATGCATAAACCGGTCGGCAAGTGGATGACCGCCGCGCAGTTTAACGATTGGGTGGAGCAATATGACAAGGCAGAGTTGCGGACCCTTAAGCCTGACGTTGGCGGCATAGAGTGGGAGGTTTGCTTCAGCAGCCATTTGTCCCGAGCGACAAGAACAGCCGACTCCATCTTTAAAGGCAAGATCATCCTATCGGAACAGCTGCGCGAAATCGGGATCCATGCGGTCAGCGCGAGGACAAGGATTAAGCTTCCTTTATCGTTATGGCTGATACTAGCTAGGTTAGCCTGGTATGTCTCGCATCGATCGCAAGAAGAGGGCAAAGTTCAAACGATATCCCGAGCTCGACGCTTTATCGAATCGATAGAGAGGGATTATGGGGCGTCAAACGTCCTGATCGTCAGCCATGGGGCATTCATCAAGGTGCTCGCCAAGGAGCTGCGCCTACGAGGGTACAAAGGGAAAACGGGCATCATTCCCAAGAATGGACGGTTGTACGCCTTTATGAAGAGGCAAACAAAGAACGATAGGAGCGAATAAGATGCCGTCACACGAATCGATCATTCATTCGGCCGAGCAGTTCGCCAAGCTTCAATTGGAGAGGGATCCGAGCGGGCATGATTGGTGGCACGTTCACCGAGTGCGGCAGCTTGCTCTAGAGTTAGCCCGATCCGAAGGCGCCGATCCTTTTATTTGCGAGCTTGCCGCACTTTTGCATGATGTGGCCGATGAGAAGCTGAACGAATCCAAGGAAGCAGGTTTGCGGAAGGTACGGGATTGGTTATCCGACCAAAGAATTGAACCGGAGGCAATCCGGTTCGTCATGACCATTATCGCGACCATGTCCTATAACGGAGGCAAGAACCCTCCCATGGAAACTCTTGAAGGCAAGGTCGTCCAGGATGCGGACCGGTTGGATGCCTTAGGGGCCATGGGAATCGCCAGAACCTTTTTGTACTCCGGGTTCAAGGGCCAGCTCCTGCATGATCCGGACGGAAACTTCGACGATCTGGATTATCGATCGAACCGCAAAACGGCGATCTATCACTTCTATGAGAAATTATTGAAGCTCAAAGATTTGCTCAATACGGATACCGCCAAGAGAATGGCAGCGAATCGCCATCGGTTCATGGAGAGTTTTTTGACCCAGTTTTATAAGGAATGGGATATGGTTGATTACAAAGACGAGCTTGAACCTTAAGGAGGTACGAATATGACCCCGCCCAAACATGTCCTGTCCGCGGCAGCCATCGTCGTTAACGATAAGAATGAAATTCTGCTGATCAAAGGTCCGAGAAGGGGATGGGAAATGCCCGGGGGACAGGTAGAGGAAGGCGAGTCGTTGGCGCAGGCAGCCATCAGGGAGACCAAAGAGGAGTCCGGCATCGATATCGAGCTTATTAAGTTCTGCGGGATTTTTCAGAATGTCGGCGACAGCATCTGCAACACCTTGTTCTTGGCGCGACCCATCGGAGGAGAATTAACCGTCAATCCGGAAGCCTTGGAGCTGGGATTCTTCCCGTTGGAAGAAGCGTTGAGCAGAGTAACGTGGAGAAACTTTCGGGAACGGATCGAATACTGCTTAAAGCCGGAGCTTCAGCCTTTTTATGTTGAGTTCTAGCTTCACCAGTTTCCTCCGCGGCGAAGCAACTTTTCGACTGGAAATAAAGTCTAATTAGTTGAGCTCAAACGGTGGAGGGGGATCATCATGTTAGTCTTAAGCTTATTGGTAGCTATAGCAGGCTTAATCATGATCCTTCGTCCTGACCTTATTTGGCTGATCGCCGAGAGCTGGAAATCCGGCGACGGGACCGAACCGTCCGGTTTATACCTGATCTCGACCCGGTTTGGCGGAGCGGCGTGTTTGCTTGCAGGCATTGGCGGCATTGTTGCGGCAATTTCATGATTATTCCAACATTAACCCTCACAAAGGCGGAGAAACAAATGATTCTAGAAGTCGCAATCCTCAACGTTATTCCAGGTCAAAGCGAACGGTTCGAAGAAAGCTTCCGCCAAGCCTCGAGGATCATCTCGAGCATGCCCGGATATATCGAACATGAACTGCAGAAATGCCTGGAGGAGTCGAACAAATACATATTGCTAGTCCGATGGGAAAGGCTGGAGGACCATACCGAAGGGTTCAGGGGCTCGAAGGAATATCAAGAGTGGAAGTCGCTATTGCATCATTACTACGATCCGTTCCCGACGGTCGAGCATTATGAGGCAATAAAGCTCTAAAGAGCAGGAGGTGCTCGTTTGCCCTTTTTGAGAAGCGTGTTGTTCGAATGGTCCAAGTTGGAGTCGCGGGAGAGGAAGCGGTTCCCCTATAACATCCCTTCATTGCGAGGTCTGGAGAGGGTCGACTTGGAATCGAATGTCACTTTCTTTGCGGGGGAAAATGGCTCCGGTAAATCTACGCTGCTGGAGGCTATCGGGGATTTATGCGGCTTCAGCATCGTCGGGGGAAGGGATCTTACGATCACGAAAGAGAAGGACGATACCTCCCTCTCCCATATCATGAGACTCTCGTGGCTGCCGAAAGTCAGTCAAGGCTTCTATTTCCGGGCGGAGACGTTCGATACGTTCGCCGGCTACATCGACGAGATGGCCAAGGACCCCTTTATCGGACTGCGCGCCTATGATTCTTACGGCGGCAAATCGTTAAACGAGCAATCGCATGGGCAGGCTTTCCTGGCTTTCTTCAAGAATAGGATGGACCGGAAGGGCATTTATCTGTTGGATGAGCCCGAGTCCGCGTTGTCCCCGCAGAACCAGCTCGTCTTCATGCGAATCATCTGGGAGCTGGAGAGAAGCGGGCAAGCCCAATTTATCATCGCGACCCATTCCCCCATCCTGATGTCGTATCCGGGCGCGCAAATTTTCCACTTCGGAGACGGACCGCTCAGCGCGATTCCTTACGAAGAGACGGAGCATTTTACGATAACCAAAGACTTTCTCAACAACAGGGAGAGATACTTTCGGACGTTGTTCGACGAGGAGGACGAATCGGACTTCTAGCGGAAGGACGTGGGCATTGCTTGAGAAACGGGTTGGTACTCATGGCGCTGCTACTGCTCTTAACGGCATGCGGGTCAAGAAATGCGCCAAACGATCAAATCGGAGAGAGTCCCCGATATATAGAGGAGAGCGACTATTCCGGAGATGAGCAAGCCATCGTCAGACTGATCAACCAGAGAATCAAATACTCCTTTGAGCAGAACGAAACGGAATACATGAAATTGTTCCATGAATTCAGTCCGATCAGCGGCCTGCAGAAGTATCGATTGCATACCGTTAAGCTGTTGGAGGATATCCATATTCAGGAACAGAATTATTCGCATGTGGCCGTGGTCCGCACGGAAGATGCTTTTCTAACGGGGGAGTCCTTTAATAACCAATACGTCTTTATTAAATGGAAGAAGCCCGGGGCCGATTGGAAAATCGCGGACATCGATTAGGACCCGGCAGTTCAACCGTACATTCTCGGACGATAACAAATCTCCCCATCGTGCAGATATATGTTGGATCCGTTAATCGTAGTTTGCATGAAATTTGCGATGTTCTTGATTTCGCTTGACCGGAATGTAAAGAGCATAAATGTGTCCGTTAAGAGGATGTCGAGGAGGATGAATAGAGCTGTTATTTCTGTTTCGGTAATTTTCCCATGATGGTGCAACTCATAGCCATAAACCTCGACAACGCCGAATGGGGGAATCGGGTCCCAATAATCGAAATCCTCGCTGGAAGTATCCTCGACGACGCTGTCTTCCATCGATTGGATCATGGGCGAATTTTCCTGGTGGAGGTCTCTTAGTTTTATGCGAAGCGATATTTTATCGGAATATTGAATCGTTAAGTCGGCATGATTGATGTTCTCTCCGGGCGACACGTCCAGGGTATGGTTAGCGACTATGTGTTGCATGATCTTGTCGTGCATGATCTTGTCGTTCGCGCTGTAATTAAGCTTATAGTGTTTCTGCTCTAGGAAAGATGAAACTCTTGTAACCATAGGACCTCCAACCGGTCAAGTTTTTCTCATGTATACCAGACTCCATCGATAATTTCAATTGGTAATCCGTGGGAGAAGAATAAATAATATAATGACAAAGGAGGCCTAGCCATGACCGACATTCCCATCGAAGAACGCCTGAAGCAACTCGGGATCCGGCTTCCCGAAGCGAGCGGGCCTGTCGCCAAATACGCCAACTTCGTCGTCGTAAACGGGCTGATGTTCGTCTCGGGCAAAGGTCCGGCCGGCAACCCGAAGGGCAAGCTCGGAATCGATTACACCGTTCAAGAGGGCTACGAATATGCCAGGCTTGCGGGGCTTGAAGTGCTGGCCGTTGTCCAATCCGCTTTAGGTTCGTTAGACCGGGTGAAGAGAGTCGTCAAGGTGCAGGGCTTCGTGAATGCAAGCTCGGAGTTCGAGGAGCATCATATCGTGCTTAACGGGTTCTCGGACCTCATGCTTGACGTATTCGGAGATAAGGGGATTCATGCGCGGTCCGTCTTCGGAGCGGTATCCGTAAGAAACAACTTGCCCATTATCGTGGATTCTATCTTCCAGGTGGAAGAGGTCGAATAAGATGAACTTGCATCTTAGAAGCGCAACCGAGCACGATCTGGATCTTCTTGCCGAGATGAACAAGCACTTGATCGAGGACGAAGGCAGCGCCAATCCGATGAATCAGGCGGAGCTCAGGCAACGGATGCTCGAATGGCTCCGGACCCCCGGCTGGATGGTGGATCTTCTGGCGAACGAGGATGAGGTCGTCGGATACGCCTTGTATTTCTACAAGAACAATCCGTATGATCCGGACAGAAGGGAAGCGTATCTCCGGCAGTATTTTATCAGGCGCGGATATCGCAAGAAAGGTTACGGGTTAAAAGGGATCGAGCTGTTTAGGGAGACGCGATTCCAAGGAATCCGGACGATCGAGATTGACGTGCTGGATGCCAACCTGTCCGGCAAGGGCTTCTGGCGGAGAGCCGGTTTCTTGCCTTATGCCATCAACATGAAGAGGGAGATTTAATCCTCGTCGGAGGTGCGGGCGGGATGAGAATTCTAGCTGGATGTTTGTTGCTCTGCTTGATGTTGATTAGCTCGGGGTGCAACTCGGTAGACGGTAAGGCTGCGGATGGTGAAGGCTATATCTTCGAGAAGAAGGATGGAAGAGTCCTTATTCTGGATAACGTGTCCGAGGTGGAGCTGGGCAAGAAATGGAAGGACATCTACTCCACCTATCAGGGCAATGCCATCTGGCTGAAAACAAGCAAATTCGGCCTTAAGGTCGGTCAATATGTTCGCTATTGGGTCAAAGGCGGAGTCGATGATTCTTTTCCTGCGCAAGCGAAAGCTTCGAAGATTGAAGTTTTGAGGTAGAGAATAGTAGAAAAGGGAGGGATAGAATGAATTTCGTCATTCTATTCGGTCCGCAGGCCGTCGGCAAAATGACCGTCGGACAGAGCTTGGCCAGCCAAACCGGCTATAAGCTGTTTCATAACCATATGTCGATCGACTTCGTGGCTCCCTTTTTCGATTACGGAACGGCTTCGGGCCAACGCTTGGTCGGCGTTATCCGTCAGGAGATTTTCGAGGAAGCGTCCAAGAGCGAGTTGGAAGGCTTTATCTTTACCTACGTTTGGGCGTTCGATCTCCAGTCGGATTGGGATTATGTCGAGCAGATCTCGGCTTTGTTCGAGTCCAGAGGCGCCTCGGTCTATTACGTGGAACTTGAAGCGGATTTAGAGGAACGGCTGCGGCGCAACGTCACCGAGAATCGCTTGCTGCATAAGCCTACCAAACGGGACGTTGCCCGGTCGGAGAGGAATTTGATCGCCACGCACGAGAATCATCGGCTGAATTCGTACCCCGGAGAAGTCTCCAAGGATAATTATCTTCGAATAAACAACACGAACCTGGAGCCCGAAGAAGTCGCGCGAAGGATCCGAGAGCGATTTGGATTTTAAAAGCAGCGATAAATATCACAAGATCCCTCCTGTTCATGAATTTGTCATTCATTCCCGCTCTTCTTTTTCCGATAAATATTGTAGACACCAAGTTTATAGACGGAGAGGGAATGACAAGAATGAACATCGTAGACGCGCTCATCGCAGGCATGCCTTTTGTTAAGCAGCTTTTCCGGGAAGAAGTATCGATTGCGATTTACGACCGGGAGAAGATTCTGTATTGGGAAGATACGGAAAAGATCAAATTGGGGTTTAAGCCCGGACATCCGTTGGATGACGACACCCGCGACTTCAAGAGTTTGAAAAACGGCACAGAGAAGAACTACGCCCATATGCCGGCCGAGTTGTTCGGGGTCCCGTTCGACGTCATCTTTATTCCGGTCAAGGACGAGAACGGCGAAGTCGTCGCCGTCCTAAGCATCAATCATCCGATGGATAAGCAAGCGACGCTCGAACAGTTGATGGACGAGACCGATGCGATCGCGAGCAATCTGCTGAGCGGCGTTCAGCAAGTTGCGGCGCATTCGGAAGAGCTGATGGCAACGGCGGAAGAAATTATGCGCAACTCGAAGAAAGCCGTCGAGAATTCTTCCAGCGTTACGAGCGTTACCCAGATGATCCGCGAGATATCCTCCCAGACGAACCTGCTGGGCCTGAATGCGGCGATCGAGGCGGCGAGGGTCGGAGAAGCGGGAGCCGGGTTCGGCGTCGTCGCCAAGGAAGTCCGCAAGCTGTCCAACGACAGCAAGGAGGCGGCGACCAAGATCGAAGGGATGCTCGCTTCCGTCAAGAGCTCGATCGAGCAGATGGAGACCGAGATCGGCCAGATCGCCCATGCTTCCCAGGATCAAGCGGAGCTGGTGACGCAATTCATGAACAGCATCGAGCACTTGAACGAGACGAGCGGCAAGATGAAGCTGTTCATTCAGCAGATGCTGTCGAACAAGATGGAGGAATAGCAGGCAAGGAAGCGGCGGCTTCCCGAATAAGAGAGCAGGAGCGTAGGAAGAGCTCCTGCTCTTGCTGCGTTAAATTGAGCTCGACAAGTTCCGTGATGCCCGAGCGCGACAGAATGGCGGGGACGCCGATGCAGATATCGCGCTGGCCGTATTCTCCATCCAAGATGGCGGAGACGGCCGTTATTTTATAATCGTCATTCAGAACGGAACGGACGATGTGGGCGATGGCATTCGCGATTCCATAGTGGGTGGAGCCTTTGCGCTGAAGGATCTCCCAGCCGGCGTCCCGGGTTTTGGCCGCGATCTCGGCCAGGTTCAGCCGGCTGAAGCGTTGCGGATGCTGGGCTAGAATATCGAGTAGAGGCTTGCCCCCGATGGTCACATGCGACCAGGCGGGGAATTGAGAGTCCCCGTGTTCTCCCAGCACATAGCCGTGCACGCTCCTCGGATCGACGGGGATGTATTCGGACAGCAGCGTCTTTAACCTAGAGGAGTCAATGGAGGTTCCCGTACCGATCACTCGCGATCTCGGCAATTTGGACAGCTTCCAGACAAGGGAAGTGACTAGGTCCACCGGATTCGCCGCGACCACGAAGATTCCGTCGAATCCGCCTTGCATGATACGGGGGATAAGCGAGGAATAAATGGCATGCGAGCTTTCCAGAAGGGCAAGTCTGGTTCCGCCCGGAACCGGGTTGGCGCCGGCTGCGAGAACGACGATGTCGGCATCCTTGCAATCCGATGGCTCGCCGACGCGAATTTTCGTTCGGGTATGGGTGAAGTCCATGCAATGCGACAGGTCGAGCGATTGGGCATACGCCCGTTCGTACGTCCGATCGATCAGGATAATCTCGTCGCAGATGGATTGATTGATCAGGGAGTACGCGCAGCTGGAACCGACGAATCCGACGCCGACGATCGCTACTTTACGCGTTTTGCTTGTCATGCTGACATCCTCCGTCCGCTTTTTGCAATTTCTTGTATGTATATGCGATGATTCGGGACTTTGAACCTGTTATGTAAGAAGGACAAACATTATGCTAACATTGTGGTAAAATAAAGAAAATGGCCTAAGGAGGAGACAAAGATGGAGCGCAAGTGGTTAGGCAAGACGAACCTTTCGGTCACGGCACTCGGATTCGGTTCCATGGAGATTCGCGGGACCCGAGTTTGGAACGGCCGACCGATCTCGGACGAGGATTCGGGCAAGCTTCTCCATGCCGTGTTGGATGCGGGAATTAATTTTATCGATACGTCGTATGATTACGGCCGAAGCGAGGAGCTGATCGGCAAGTACATCCGCGGTCGTCGGCAGGAGTACGTGCTTGCGACGAAGTGCGGCTGCACGCTTGTCGATTGCGGAGATCACGACGAGACTCCTCACGTGTGGACCCGGGACAACCTTCTTCATAACATCGAGACAAGCCTTAAACGTATGGGAACCGACTACGTCGATCTGCTTCAACTTCATGGTCCGACGGCAGCGCAAGTAGAGGAAGGCGGCTTGCTGGAAGTGCTGGAAGAGATTAAGGCTTCCGGCAAAGCGCGCCATATCGGCATCTCCTCGTATATGCCGAACCTGGAAGCTCATCTCGCGGGACCTGGCAACTACGAGACGTATCAGCTTCCGTATTCCGCCCTGGAGCGCGAGCACGAGACGTGGATCGACCGCGCGGCGGATACGGGAGCCGGCATCATCATCCGCGGCGGCGTTGGCCGAGGCGAACCGGGCCTTGGCTTGGGGCAGCAGGATCGCTGGCATCTGTGGGATGCCGCGAAGCTGGACGAGCTGCTGGAGGAAGGGGAGACCCGGACGGGCTTCCTTCTTAGGTTTACGCTCAGTCACCCGAACCTCTCGACGACGATCGTCGGCACGATGAAGCCGGAGCATCTGCTCGAGAACGTACGCGTGGCGGAGAAAGGGCGTCTTCCGGCGGATGTCTATGCGGAAGCGAAGCGTAGGTTGGATTCGGTTGTAAAGTGAATTAGCATGCGAACCGATATTAAAGGAGGGATTTTCTTACAACTACTCGGACGGTGAAGACTTCAATGAGAAAAACGATGATTATGCTCCTTGCGCTGGTCATGATGATGACGGCTCAAGGAGCGACCGCTTCCGCCGATCATTCGGTCGCGGCGAAGGTGTCCTCCAATCGGATTTACTTGGATGGACAATTCATGGATGCTACCGGATTCACTATCGCGGGGAACAATTATTTCAGGCTTCGCGATATCGCCGAGATGTTCTCGGTCACGACAAGCCGATTCAACGTGACCTGGAACGGCGGCAGCAACTCGGTCGAACTCGTCACGGGAGATCCGTACGAGAAGCCGGAATCCGAGCAGGAGATTTATTATTCTCCCAATAAAACGTACTCAGCCAAGCCCTCCGCATCCCGTATTCTGATCGACGGCCAAGCGGTCTCCATGACCGCATATGTCATCGACGGAAGTACTTACTTTAAGCTTCGGGATCTGGGGGCAAACGTTCCGTTCGACGTGAAGCTGGGCGAGTTCAACGAGATCTATCTTTACTCGCAAACTCCGCAGAACGCCTATCGCGCCGAAATGGCTTACGACGCGGACTTCAATCTGGTCTCCTCCGACTATCCGAGATGGCAGAATCCGGTCGAATCCAACCTGATTCGCAACGCGGACGGAACCGTCAGCGTCATTGAAGTCGATGAAGGGCTGACTATCGAGACATACGACGCCAGCTATCGCCTCCTCGCCAAGAAGAAGCTGGACCTCGAGCTACCTTTGTTCGGAGCCTTCTACAGCGGAGAGAAGTACAATTACGTCGCCTACGGCCAAGAGAACCGGGAGGAGAACGACGACAAGGAAGTCATACGGATTGTCCGCTACGACAAGAACTTCGTTCGAATCGACAGCGTATCGGTGCGTGGAGGAGAGAGCTTTACGACGGTTCCGTTCGACGCGGGTTCGGGGAGAATGGCGGAGAGCGGGAACACGCTTGTTTTCCACACGGCTCGCGAACGCTACACGACGGAGGACGGCAAGAACCATCAATCCCAATTGACGATCCTCGTGGATACGTCGACGATGTCGGTGACCAACGATCTGGGCAGGTTCCAGGAAAATCACGTGAGCCATTCCTTCGATCAATATGCGCTGTTTGACGGGAATGAGCATGTCCTGCTCGATCATGGCGATGCCTATCCGCGCTCGATCGTCCTAAGCAAGGGGACTGGATCGTCGTACGTTACGCTGGATCTATTCGCTATCCCGGGCGCGATCGGGGCGAACATGACCGGCGTGTCGGTCGGAGGCTTCGGGATGTCGTCAGCGGATTACCTCGTGGCCATGAACTCTATCGATCATTCGAAGGTCAGCGAATATACTTCGTTCGATATGATAGGCCTGGAGAAAGACCAACGGGACGTGATTCTCGTATCGGTGCCGAGGAACAACCTGACGACAAGCGCCGTCCGTCAGACGACGATCGCCAAGTACATCGGAACCGACAAGTACGCCTCCATTCCCAAGCTGGTGAAGCTCGACGACGATAAGCTGATGGTCCTATGGCAGGAGTTCGACGAGAAGCAGTTGCAGGAGGATCTGAAGTACGTGTTCGTGGACGCGGAAGGGCAGCCTATAGGGGATATTCAAGCGGTAAAGAACTTCGTTCTCTCCGAGTGCCAGCCGATCGTCGTCGACAATAAAGTGATTTGGTATGCCCAAGAGAACGGCATGCGGACGTTTTATTCGATTCCGTTGTCATACGAATCTCGATTTCATTAGCTCCTCCCCTCTAATGGCGGAAACAAGCTTAGTGTCGTCCGGATAAACAGCTTGACCGCATGGGAGGCTTCATGGAGAGAAGGCACCGCAAGCCGAATGTCGCGATAGGCTTCCGGCTCCAGTTCGCGCTTGACGAGCCTGGGCGGGAGCGTCTTAAGAGCCAGCTCGGACAGAATCGGATACCCGAGGCCTTCTTCCGCCATCCGGAGAGCCATGCTGACGCTCTGAACGATATACTTCGATTGAAAGGGAGCTCCCGCGCGTTCGAACAGGTCGATGATCGGCGGCTCGTATCCTGCCTTGCACGTAATGAAGGGCTCCCTGGCTAACTGTTTGACGGGGATGACGGACAGGCGGCTAAGCGGATTGTCCTCTCGTATAACGGCGTACATTTTCTCCCGATAGAGAGGGATCGTCTCCCAATCGTCATCCGGCGGAATCAGGAACGCGATGTCGATCACCCTCGTCTCCAGCCAGCTCCTCAGCTCGTCGATGTTCCCTTCGTGCAGCTCGAACTCGATGCCCGGATGCTTCTCGGCGATGGCGGCGATAATCCGGGGAAGGAAGTGGGCGCCGGCCACGGGAAAAGCCCCGACGCGGATCGTGCCGACCTGAAGCCCTTTCTCGTCGGCGACGGCTTGATCTACTTTAGCGAAGGTGCCGAGAATCTCCCGGAAAAGCACAAGAATCCGCTGGCCGGCCTCGGTCAGCCGGACTCCGCTGCGGCGATCGCGCAGGAGCAGCGGAATGTCCAGCTCCGCTTCCAGAGAGGAGATCGCCCGACTGACCGCCGGCTGCGTCATGTTCAGCTCGAGGCCCGCTTTCGTGAAGCTGCCCGTCTCCGCGATCTTGACGAACAGCTTGATCTGCGTATTTGTCATAACGTGAATGCTATGCCCCCTATACGAAACATTCATTTTCATCATGTCAGAAAATAGTGTATCATTCGGGTTGACCCTTTAACAAGGAGAGACCTCTTATGTCGGAAACCGCACTGACCCGTAAACAAACCGTCTTTTATCTAGCCTTCTTGATCCTGATGTGGGGAATCAACTGGCCGTTATCCAAATACGCCTTGGAATTCACGCCGCCGCTTCTGTTCGCCGGCCTTCGGACTCTGATCGGAGGGGCGCTGCTTATCCTTATCGCGCTGCCGCGCTGGAGAAAGCTGCGGCTTCGGGAGACGTGGCCGTATTATCTTCTCTCAGCCATTCTCAGCATCGTGTTCTACTACGGCTTCCAGACCGTCGGTCTCCAATATATGCCCGCCGGCTTGTTCTCGGCCATCGTGTTCCTGCAGCCGGTCCTGCTCGGCTTGTTCGCCTGGATGTGGCTGGGAGAGAGAATGTACGCGCGGAAAATGATCGGACTGCTCCTCGGCTTCGCCGGAGTGGCGGCAATGAGCATCGGAGGATTGGAGGGAGGAATCTCCTTCATCGGCATCTTGCTCGCCCTCGCGTCCGCGCTAAGCTGGGCTCTTGGAACGGTCTACATCAAGCGGCAAGCGGTGAAGGTAGACTCGCTCTGGATGACCGCCATGCAGATTACGATCGGCGGCATCGTCATGACGGGGTACGGCTCGGCCGTAGAGAGCTGGTCGGAGATCCGCTGGACCGGGTCGTTCCTCTACGACACGCTGTTCATCTCCGTCTTCGTCATCGCGCTTGGCTGGCTTGTCTACTTTAAGCTGATCGGCTCGGGCGAAGCGTCGAAGGTCGGATCGTACACGTTCCTCATCCCGGTCGTCTCCATCGTCTGCAGCGTCTTTTTCCTGAACGAAACACTGACCCTCAATCTGCTTGCGGGAATGGCGCTCATCGTCGTCAGCATCCTGCTCGTGAACGCGCGACCGAGGCGTCTTCAAGAAAGTTCTAAGGCGCAGCCAACCCGAATAAGCTGAGGAATCGGACAATCCTCGGCTGAAAGGGGGATCTCGAATGAACTACGATAGCTTGGCGATTATCATCGGTCAGCTCCTCTCCATCGGAGTGCTTCTGCTTGTCGTTTCTCGTTTCGTTGGAGGGAAGAAGGGGAGAGGCGGCTGGCGGAGGAAGAGGAAGGCCTAGCAAGCAAGGATTGAAGGAACGGGTCTCGCTTGCAGAACGCCGGATGAGGCGTTCGGGCTGCGGGGCTTTTTGCTATTCTCGAAAGCCGGTCGCGTTAGTTTCGAAAAAATTAATCTTTCGTTTCGTTTTCGTTTATCCGTATCTACTATGATGGACTTAGTCGTCTAACTAGAGAGGAATGAACGATATGCGCACATGGCTGATCGGCTTCCTAGCATGCCTGTTCCTCTTGCAGGGCTGCGCATTAGAGGAACGGCCAGAACGAACGAACGGAACGGAGGGTCCTTCCATGAGCCAATCCTTGCTTCAAGCTGCCGAACGTAAAGATATAGAAACGGTGACCAAGCTAGTGAAAGAAGGGGCCGACGTGAATTCGCAAGACTCCAAGGGGAGAACCCCGGCGATGATCGCGACCTACAACAACGATGCGGCAACGGTCAAAGTCCTCCTGGATGCCGGAGCGGACGTCAACATTCAGGATCATAGGCTTAATACGCCATTCCTTTATGCAGGCGCGGAAGGGTATCTCGATATTTTGAGGTTAACGATAGACGCCGGGGCGAATCCGGCCGTTACGAACCGATATGGGGGAACGGCCTTGATTCCCGCCTCCGAGCATGGCTATGTCGAGGTGATCCATGAACTCCTAACCCGGACGAAAATCGATGTCGATCACGTCAATAACCTCGGTTGGACGGCCTTATTGGAAGCGATAATCCTGAACGACGGCGGCCCCGCTCAGCAGCAGACGGTGCGGCTGCTCATTCAACATGGCGCGGACGTGAACCTGCCCGACCATGACCTAGTAACGCCGTTGCAGCATGCAAGGAACAAAGGATTTAAGGATATAGAGCGGATCTTGGCGGATGCAGGCGCGACAAGTTGACGCAACGATTCTTTGTATGTTAGCATTCCTTTACTTGATACGAACGGAGGAGCTGCGTGTGTAAACCTAATTCTTCGATCTTTCTTTGCACAAGGAATGAAATAGCGGAGGATGGCTATTTTATGTGCATCGTAATCGAAGAATGGTTTGCCTGCGCGGAAACCAATTAAACGATAGGCGAAGGGGACGGGGGCAGCCCTATCTCGAACGTCTTCTTTTTTCGATTACTGGATGCACAGGCCAATAGCCTGTGTTTTTTTAATTTTTGATCCCTGCGGGAAACGGAGATGAACGATTTGAAAATAGAGGTCGTAGATGATCGGGTGAACCGCTTCCTGCCGACTGACGCGGTTCACTTAAACAAGATGCCGGAGGGTAACCCTTCTATCGATAGATGCACGTAGCGATCCGCTTGCGGTTCGCATCGTGATCTTCAGAGCGTAGCGCGTTTTCTCCGGCGGCAAGGAGAAGACATGAAGCCAATCTCGAAATACGAGAAGATTCGCAGCCTATTGACCGAGTTAAAGCAACCTTCGTATCGCTACACGCAAATAACGGATGCGATTTTTAAACAAAATGTCGGCGAATTCGAACGAATGACCCTGCTTCCCAAGTCTTTGCGGGAAGAGCTGGTTCGAACGCTTGGCCCGCAGACCTGCAGCATCGAACCCGTCAAGGAACTCGTTTCGAATCAGGTCAATAAGGTGCTGTTTGCCTTGGGCGACAATGAACGAGTGGAGGCCGTACGACTTCAGTACGAACGCGGGTGGAAGTCCTATTGCATCTCCACGCAATGCGGTTGCGGGTTCGGGTGCAAGTTCTGCGCGACAGGCACGTTAGGCCTGAAGCGGAATTTGACTGCCGACGAAATAACCGACCAATTGCTGTATTTTCACCTGAATGGGCATAGCTTGGACAGCGTCTCCTTCATGGGAATGGGAGAGGCGCTCGCCAACCCGAACCTTTTCGATGCGTTGAACATTCTGACCGATCCGGGTCTATTCGGCTTAGGACACCGACGGCTTACGATCTCCACGATCGGCCTGCTGCCGGGAATAGAGAAGCTGACTCGAGAGTTTCCGCAGATCAATCTAACTTTCTCGCTGCATTCTCCGTTCGATGATCAGAGAAGCGAGCTGATGCCGATCAATAAGCGGTTCCCTATCCGCGACGTCATGAATGCGTTGGATGCGCACATCCGACAGACGGGGAGAAAAGTGTACATCGCGTATATCCTGCTCCAAGGAGTCAATGACTCCCTCGAACATGCAGGGGCGATTGCCGACTTGCTGCGAGGGAGGGGATCGGGAGAACATCTTTATCATTTAACCGTGATCCCCTACAATCCAACCGAGGTTACTCCGGAAAGTTACCGAACCTCCGAGTCCGCGCATATCGGGAAATTCGTACGGGTTTTGAAGTCCAAGGACATCCATGTCACGATCCGAACGCAATTCGGCTCGGACATCAATGCGGCTTGCGGACAGCTTTATCGTTCGGATGAATAAACGACGGAAAGGCGCATAAATGAAATTCCCCGCTCATACGGACTTGTCCGGAATGGCGGGGTTTTTCAAAACATATGTTGTCGCTGCATAATGTCGTTCACGATTGCCAATGCTTCGCGTAAATGATCGACGCTTCCGCCGTTATTATAGTTTTCCACTAATTCCGCGACATACCGAATATCATTCGAAGCTCCGTAGTCCATTAACGTTCGCGCCAACGCTTCGTAGACTTCAGGATCAAGGGCACGGCTGTCGAAGCGGGTGATATTCGTTCCGTTGTTCGAGACTATCCGTTCTAGACGCGCGCTAGCGTCGTCCAGCGACAAAGTCGGGGCGGACTTGATTGCCCATGCGTCTGGCAAATACGTTACGGATGCGGTCGTGCCAATAATGAATATTGCTAGAATAATTGCGATTACATCGCGCTTTGTATCCTTAGTCATTAAAGAGATCCCCAACGGAAGGTTAAAAGAAAAAAATGGATATTTACATTATATTGGATTGAGCGGTGTAGGAAAACACTATTTTGATGAACCGCCGAAATCGACAAGAAGCTATCAAGCGTTGGACAAGGAGCGGCAAAAAGAAGCCGCAATAATGACAAGGGATGGCATAGGTGTCGTTTAAGCGTTGCCATATGGTGGAGGAAGTCCGAGTGAATCGAATATTGGATTGGAATCGTATCTTTCAACGCTTCGTTATAAAGACACCCGGCCTTCGTCATTGGGTCCGCTTAAACTGGTCCCCTCGTCAAGGACTCTTTAAATGGAAGTTCGACAAGAACATGGCTTTATTGCTGTTCTTGATGAACAAGTTCAGAATAACTGCATGTTTCCTCAAGAGACTGGATAAGAAATTTATGATCAATTGGCGATGACATGACAATCAATATGGTATAGATGCCATATTTGTCGCATTGGTTGCCAAATTCCTCAAGTGAACGCGTTGAATCGGTTGTTACTTTTAATAAAAAATTATGTTCACCGCTGATTCGGTGGCACTCCGTAACACACGGAGAGGAGCGAACAAAATCAAGGAAACCAGGGCAGTCACAGGTACGAAACAGCATATAGGCTGTTGAGCATTTTCCTATTTTCTCTGGAGAAATAATGGTATGATAACCAGTTATTATTCCCTTTTCCTCCATACGTTTTACCCTTTCTGTTACAGCTGGTTGAGACAAGCCCACACATTTTCCTAACTCCGTCATCGATATTCTTGCTTGGCTTTGAAGATGAAAGAGGATTTGTTTATCGACTTGATCCAAATTAAGGCCTCCCTTTGAATTATAGGCAAATTAATTTAAATAACTATATTTCATTTGAAATAAACCCAATTCGACTATAATCGATCATGTAAAAGCTGTGTATAAGTCCTTATAATAAACATGTAACAAGTAAGTATCAATAGAAAAATTAATGGAGGAATGATAAATGAAAGACTCGTTACGAAAAGCCCATCGCTTGTTCAAGGATAATTTGCCAGGCCATGGGGCAACCATTGAAGAACTAAGGGTAGGGGTGGAAGCTATGTTTGGCCAGCTTCCTGCAGCAAGCGATTTGATTACGGAGAAGGTAGACATTAATGGAATGGAAGGGGAATGGCAAATCCTCCCAGAGTCCAAAGAAGATCGCGTGCTTCTATACCTGCACGGCGGAGGATTTATGTATGGCAGTATCAAATCGTATCGGATCGAATCAAGTGAACTGGGGAGAGCGGCTAAAGCACGCGTCTTGTCTATAAATTACCGTCTGGCACCGGAACATCCGTTTCCCGCTCCGATTGATGATGCGTTGAAAGCTTATGACTGGTTGCTGAATCAAGGGTATCAGCCCCAAAATATAATCATTGGCGGGGGTTCGGCAGGAGGGAATTTAACTGCAGCCTTATTGATGAACATCAGGGATACCAAGACTCCTATGGCGGCGGGAGGGGTCATGATTTCTCCATGGATTGATTTGGGACAAACAGGAGATACCTATACCACCAAAGAGGGAGTAGATCCGGTTAATACCAAAGAAGCTCTTGTACAGTTGGCCGACAATTATTTAAAAGGAGTTTCGCCCAATGTGCCTTATGCGTCGCCGATTTATGGAGATTTAAGAGGACTGCCGCCTATTTACGTAATGGTCGGTGAATCCGAACTCATGCTGAGGGAATCTCTGACGTTTGTGACTCAGGCGGCACTGGCAGGAGTTGATATCCGTTTCAGATCATGGCCTTCCATGTTTCATAACTGGCTGAGTTTTTATTCCTCTTTGGAGGAAGCGAAAGAAGGGATCATCAGCGCCGGGAACTTCATGAATGAATTGTATGAGAAACATGAAAAAAAAGGAGGATACCATGTTTCGGAATCGTTCTGACTTCAAGCGGCTGAATTCGGTCCCGATATCTGTTCTTGATTTGGTACCTATTTATCAAGGGGGGACATCAGCAGACTCCTTCCGTAACAGCCTAGATCTCGCTCAACANGTNGAACAATGGGGTTATAACCGNTATTGGGTTGCNGAGCATCATAATCTGCCCGGTATAGCAAGNTCAGCTACATCCATTATTATTAGCCACATTGCCGCAGGGACTTCAACCCTGCGTGTTGGTTCCGGCGGAATTATGCTGCCGAACCATTCACCACTCATTATCGCAGAACAATTTGGTACTTTGGCAACCTTGTACCCTAACCGCATTGATCTGGGTCTGGGCCGTGCTCCAGGGACTGATTCTGAAACTGCAAGAGCTCTGCGTAGAAATTTAAATCACGCCTCGTTTCCGCAACAAATTCAAGAACTTCAATCTTATTTCATGCTTACTGACAACCAAGTCAAAGCGATTCCGGGTACGGGACTCGAGATTCCTTTGTGGTTGTTGGGGTCGAGTGATTATAGTGCAGTGTTGGCCGGAAATCTTGGATTGCCGTTTGCTTTTGCAAGTCATTTCTCACCCGAGAACACCATGCCCGCAATCCAAGCTTATCGAGAAGCTTTTAAACCGATTGGACAGATTGAGCGTCCTTACGTGATGCTGGGAGTCAATGTAGTGGCGGCAGATACCGACGAAGAGGCGCGATGGCTGGCTTCAACCTTAGAGCAGCAGTTTCTGGAACTAGTTCGGGGGACTCCGGGTCAAATGAAGCCGCCGGCCAATATGGATGATCTCTGGAATGAATATGAGAAACAGGCAGTGAAGCGGTTTTCTAACGCAACGATTGTAGGCAATCCTGATTCCGTTCGAATGCAATTGGAACTTTTCCTTGAACAGACGCATGCGGATGAATTGATCATTCATACTAACGTTTTTAACCATCAAAGCCGTTTGAAATCTTACGAAATTGTAGCTCGTCTTGCCAGGAGAATAGGGGCTGCAGACAGAAGATGATTCCTGTATTGTACGAGGCCACTGAAGTACTTATGGTTTTTCCGTATAACTGACCGACTAGCTAAAAAAATGCGACACCTAAATGCGAATGAGATTTGGGGTTGGAACATTGGACTTACCCCTTTCACCGAAATACATTCATTACACAAAAAAAGGTACAGGCTCCTCTCGAATTAGCGAGGATCTGTACCTTTTCATCTTAATGGACTTTTTCAGTGGCCTCGCCTTCGCCGAGTGTCTTTTTAATCTTTTCCGCCAATTTAAGTTCTGCTCCAACCTACTCCTGACCCAAATCCGGAAGCTCCAAAGGATCCGGCCTGACGAAGTCTTCGTTCTGCTCCACGTATTCGTCCTGATCGCTGCCCCATACGTAGTCGTAGTTCGTGATGTCCGGCCGGTAGCCGTTATCGTCTTCCTGGCTTGGCCATTCGGTTCTATCCATTCGTTTGCCACATCCTTCCCGGTTACCCGGTCAATATGCGCCAACGAGGCGGAAAGTATGCATGCGATCGTCCCTGTTCAGAACGGCACCGGCATCGGATCCTGCTCGGACAACGTTGGCTTCATCAGACTCGAATCGTGCATGGAGAACATGGCGATCGAGCACAGTTGCTTGGCGATCTCTAGCGAGGAGCCGGGCATGCCGTCCGCGATCCAGCGGCCGTAGAACCCCATGGTGCCTCCCGCTGCGAAAGTGGCGCGAGCCTCGTCCCGATAGATCCGCAGGAACCGGACCCGCAATTCCTCGGAGAGCCAGCTCAGGAATCGAGGTTCCCGGAATCGGTTGCGGTAGAAGCTGCCATACATTCGAAAATGCTCGCAGATCGCGATCGTGCCCGGGATCGGAAGCTTGTCTCCATAGGCTTCGATTATCATCTTTTGGCGTTCGCCGCTCACCTTGCCCTCGTACATGCCGAGCAGCTCGCCGACGATCTCCGCGGTCACTTGCTCCATTAAATCGTATTTATCCTGAAAATGCAGGTAGAACGTCGATCTGCTGATGCCGGCCTTATGGACGATTGCGTGTACCGATATTTTCTCGAAGGGTTGAACGGCCATTAAAGCGGAGAAGGCCTCCGTGATCAGCCAGCGCGCGGATATCGCATTTCTCTCGCCATCGGGCATGCAGCTAACGCCTCCTTTATGAAAATGGACATTTTCAAAGCGATTGTCGTTTGATAGCTTGGGATTCGCAAGCCTATGCTAGGAATGTACCTACTTCATGATAACAAATGAATCGTAACGGAGGCAAAACGCATGAGCAAAGTATATGTCATTACCGGCGGATCCGGAGGAATGGGCAAGGCGATCGCCCGACGGCTGGGCAAGCAAGGAACGCTGCTTCTCGCGGACGTAAGCGACGAGCGCCTTCAGCAAGCGGCGGAAGAGCTCGCGGCCGAAGGAATTGCCGCCGTCTCGACGCAGACGGTCGACATCACGAACGAACGGCAGGTCGAAGAGCTTGCCGCAGCCGCGGCCAAGCTGGGCGAGCTGGGAGCGATCATCCACACCGCCGGCTTGTCGCCGACGATGAGCAATGGCCGCCGCATCATGGAAGTAAACATGGTCGGAACCGGACTCATCCTTAAGGCGTTCTTGCCTCTGGCTGTTCCGGGCTCCGTCGCCGTCTGCATCTCCTCGATGTCGGCTTTCTTCGCCCCGCGCAACGATGCGTTTGTCGAACTGCTGAAGAACCCGCTCGCTCCGGATTTCCTGGACCGTATCGAAGCCTTCACGCAAGGGAAGCCGGAAGCGTCCTATCCGATCTCGAAGATCGGCGTGCAGGTTATCGTCGAGGATCAAGCTTGGGCATGGGGCCGGAAGGGAGCGCGAATCGTCTCCGTCTCGCCGGGAACGATCAACACGCCGATGGGACGTCAAGAGGCGCAGCAAAGCGAGGCGATGAAGATGCTGCTCGACAACACGCCGCTTGGCCGCGAAGGGGAAGCGAGCGAGATCGCGGGAGCCGTCGCCTTCCTCGTCGGCGAAGACGCTTCTTATATTACCGGCACCGACATCCGAGTGGATGGCGGAACCGTCGCCCGCGTTCAAAGCGCCGGCCTGTTTAAGAGACCGCAATAAACTAAGCGATCGGTATACAGCCGTTCCGAGGAATTCCTGCGTCAGGCGGGATCGGGGCGGCTTTTTTTACGTGAGAAAAGGCTAATCGTTGCAACTAATCCCCCCGATTCGCGTCTATTTATTCGTCTAGCAAGAATAGAATGACGATAGGGATAGGAGATAGCCAACGAACGATGAAGCTGAGCAAACGCATGATACGAACGTCGCTTCCGCTGATGCTGCTTGCCTCCGCGATCCTTCCTTTGGAACGGAATGCGGAAGCCGCTGGCCCTGCCAACATTAAAATAATGCTCGACGGCGCGCCGGTCGTTACGGACACGGATCCTTACGTGATCCCCAAAGCGAACCTGACGATGGTTCCGATCCGGGTCGTGAGCGAGAGCCTGCAAGCGGTCGTCGATTGGAAGCAGAACACGAAGACGGTAACGATCAGCCAATCCGGCAAGGCGATCACGATGGTCAGCGGGCAGAAAAGCGCCATCGTCAACGGCACGAAGGTGACGCTGGACGCTCCGACCGAAGTGAAGAACGGACGCGTCATGGTGCCTTTGCGATTCGTCAGCGAGAACTTGGGCGTGCAAGTGGATTGGAACTCGAAGACGAAGGTGATTACGCTGACAACCTTCACCGCCGGAGGAGGACAATCGGGTGGAGAGGTAGGCGGAACGGACATCCGGGGAGCCTGGATTTCGACCCTGTACAATCTCGATTGGCCATCCGCGGCATCGTATTCGGATATCGCGAAGCAGCAGGAGGAATTTACCAAGCTTCTGGACGACCTTCAAGCGATCGGGATGAACTCCGTATTCGTGCAGGTGCGTTCCGCGGGAGACGCGATTTACCCGTCCGAGCTCGTTCCTTGGTCGAAGGTGCTCACCGGCACACAGGGGCAGGATCCCGGCTACGACCCGCTCGGCTTCATGATAGAGGAGACTCACAACAGGGGCATGGAGTTCCATGCTTGGTTTAATCCTTTTCGCGCGAATACCGCCACGACGACAACCGGGCTTGCTTCGAATCATGTCGCCCTGCAGCATCCGGATTGGATCGTCAAGGCCGGAACGACCAGCTACATCGATCCCGGCATTCCGGACGCTCGCCGGCATATCGTGGACGCGATCATGGAGGTCGTGAACAAGTACGAAATCGACGGCGTCCATCTGGACGATTACTTTTATCCTTCCGGAACCGACTTCAACGATGCCGTATCTTATTTGCTGTACAATCCGAATAAACTTCTGACGAAAGCCGAATGGCGGCGCGACAACATCAACCAATTCGTGAAGCTGCTGGATGAATCGATCCATCAAGCGAAGCCTCGGGTGTCGTTCGGCATCAGCCCGTTCGGCGTGTGGCGGAACGCGTCGGTCGATCCGACCGGCTCGGACACGAAGGCGGGAATTACCGCTTACGACAGCATGAGCGCGGACGTCCGGACTTGGATCCGGCAGGGCTGGCTCGATTACGTCGCCCCTCAGGTGTACTGGAGCATGACGCTTTCCGCCGCCAGGTACGATAAGGTGACCGACTGGTGGGCGAACGAAGTGGCGGGAACGGACGTGAAGCTCTATATCGGCCATGCCGCTTATAAAGTCGGAACGGCCGAGACCGGATGGCAATCCGCCCAGGAAATCATCGATCAGCTGCAATATAATAAGAGATATTCGGCGATCGAGGGAGATTTGTACTTCCGGGCGAACGAGCTCCTCAAGAACCCGCTCGGGCTTGCGGACCTGCTCCGCGATTATTACGGCAATTGATCGGAGGAATGGAACCGTGAAGCTCGGAATCGTCTCGGACACCCACATGCCCCGAATGGCCAAGTCGCTGCCGGATCCGCTCGTTCATGCTTTTCGCAAAGTCGATGCGATCCTGCATGCCGGGGATTGGACCGATCTGCGCATTCTCGAGCAGTTGGAGCGATTGGCCCCCGTGCATGGGGTGGCCGGCAACAACGACGGTTCGGAGATCGTGAAGAAGTTCGGCTTGCGGAAAATCCTGCGGTTCGGAGGAGCGGCGATCGGGCTGGTGCACGGACATGGGGAAGGGGGACGGACGGCGACGGAGGCGAGAGCGCTGCGCGCGTTCCAGAACGAGTCGGTGAACGCGATCGTCTACGGACACTCGCATCTGCCCGTTCTGAAGCGGGTGAACGGCGTGCTCGTGTTTAACCCCGGCTCCCCGACCGACAAGCGGAAGCTCAGCCGTTACTCCTTCGGGCTGATGGAGATCGAAGACGGCCAAATTCAAGCGAAGCATGTGTATTACGCGGATAAGAACGCCAAGCTGTGAGAAAGGCGAGCCGGATCGCCCGCTCGGTTTGAGAGGGAATGTGCGAGCCCGACGCGAGTTGGCCAGGAGGCTCGAGCTCGGACAAGCTAAGTTCTCTGTCTGTAAGCCGATGCATCCGCCCCAAAAAGAAATGCAAGTTGTGAAATACTTACCGCCGCTTTAAAATAGAAAGGTGTGGTAGACCAGAAGGGACCGCTTCCATGCGGTTCCTTTGTCGTTAGAAGAAGTTGGACTGTTAATAAATGGAAGGAGGCGAAGGTCGAACTCATGGGCTATCGCCAAAAGTACGTGCGCCGCTACGGCAAGCCGTTTACGTTCTCGTTCCTGCTGGTTGCCGGCGAAGCGGTATGCGATCTCTTGCAGCCCGCGCTGCTGGCGAGAATGATCGATGAAGGCGTTTCCACGCTTCAGCTGGACACCGTTCTGCGGATCGGCGGCCTGATGCTGCTCGTGGCGCTGGCGGGCGCGATCATGGCGAGCGGGCGGAACGTCGTCTCCAGCCGCGTATCCCAGGCGTTCGGCGCGGAGCTGCGTTCGGACCTGTTCCGCAAGATTCAGACGCTTCCGATGCGAAGCCTGGACCGGTTCGACCGGGCTTCGCTGGTGACGCGGCTGACGAACGACGTCACGCAAGTGCAGAACTTCGCGAACGGGATGATGCGCATCTTCGCGAAGGCTCCGATCCTGTGCATCGGCAGCTTGATCATGGCGGTCAACTTGAATCCCCGTCTCAGCTTGGTGCTTCTCATTGTGGTGCCGCTCGTGGCGATCATCATCGGGCTGAACTTCAAGGTCGGTTTTCCGCTCTTCTCCAAGGTTCAAGCCTCGTTAGACAAGCTGAACGGCGGCATGCGCGAGTATCTCGCCGGCGTTCGGGTCGTGAAGGCTTTCAATCGTTTCCCGGAAGAAACGGACAAGTTCGAGCGATCCAACAACGAATACAAAGGACGTTCCCAGAAAGCGATGAGGGTCATGGCGTTCTTCAACCCGTCCATCGTGCTGGCCGTCAACCTGGGCATCGTCGGCATTCTGTGGCTCGGCGCTTCAAGGGTCGACGAGGGAAGCATGCAGGTCGGGCACATCGTCGCGTTCGTCAACTACATGACGCAGATCCTTTTCTCGCTCATGCTGATCTCGATGGTCATCAATATGCTCGTCAGAGCGAGGGTATCCGGAGGACGCATCGCCGACGTGCTTACGCTGCAAGAATCGGACGAATGGCAGCCGAATGCGGAAGACAAGGCTGTCGGGCATGGCCATATCCAGTTCCAAGGGGTCTCCTTCTCGTACGACGGGCCTTCCGGCGAACCGGTTCTTAAGGATATCGAACTCGACGTTCTTCTCGGGCAGACGATAGGCATCATCGGATCGACGGGCTCCGGCAAAAGCTCGCTCGTGCAGCTCATCCCGCGCTTCTACGAAGCGACCGCGGGCCGAGTGGCGATGAACGGGGTGGATGTACGGGAGCTCGATCCGAGCTGGATTCGGGAGAAGGTGGCGCTCGTTCCGCAGAGACCGGTTCTCTTCACCGGAACGATCCGCGACAACATCCGCTGGGGCAACGACAAGGCGACGGAAGAGGAGGTCGCCCAATCGGCGAGGCTGTCGGCGGCCGACGGCTTCATACGATCGCTTCCCGACGGCTACGACACGAAGCTGGGCCAAGGCGGGGTCAACCTGTCCGGCGGCCAGAAGCAGCGGCTCTCGATCGCCCGGGCGCTGATCCGGAAGCCCGAGGTTCTGATCCTGGACGATTGCACGAGCGCGGTCGACGTCACGACGGAGGCGGTTATCAAGGAGTCGCTGCGGCAATTCGCCCAGGGGATGACCTGCATCATGATCGCCCAGCGGATCACTTCGGTCATGGATCTCGACCAGATCGTCGTGCTCGATCACGGGGAGATCGTCGGCAAGGGCAAGCATGACGAGCTGCTGCGCGATTGCCGGGTCTATCAAGAGATCTACCATTCCCAGATCGGCAAGGAGATGCATGCCCATGGCGTCTAACGGAACGAGACAGGACTCCGCCTCCGGCCGGTTCGATCCGCCGCAGGTCGCCATCGGTCCGAATCGGCCGGGGCATCGGGGCAGAGGACCGGTTCAGAAGCCGCAGAATTTTCAAGGAACGCTAAGAAGGCTTTGGTCGTATATCGATAAGGAACGTCGGTGGCTGTCCATCGTCTTTATCTTGATCCTTGTCGATTCCGCGATCACCTTGTCGACGCCGTATCTGATCGGCGAAGCCGTCGACGCCATCGTCGGCCAAGGGCAGGTCGACTTCGGCTACCTGGAGATCGTTCTGTTCGCGATGTTCGCGGCCTATGCGGGAGACGCGGGATTGACGCTTCTGCAAGGCTGGATGATGGCGGGCATCTCTCAGCGGGTTCTTCATCGGCTTCGCAGCGCGCTGTTCGGCAAGCTGCACAAGCTTCCGCTCGCTTACTTCGATACTCGCAGGCACGGCGAGATCATGAGCCGCCTGTCCAACGATATCGACAACGTGAGCACGAGCATCTCGCAGACGACGTCGCAGCTCATGTCCGGCGTCATCTCGGTTGCCGGCTCGCTCCTCTTCATGCTGATTCTCAGTCCGCTGCTTACGCTGGCGAGCCTGATCACGGTTCCGCTCGTCTATCTGCTGGCGAAGACGGTATCGAGCCGTTCCCGGCCTCTCTTCAAGGAGCAGCAGGTGCAGCTCGGTTCGCTCAACGGGCATATCGAGGAGACGATAACCGGCATCGACGTCGTGAAGGCTTTCAATCGCGAAGAGCAGTCGATCCGTACGTTCGAGGAAGTGAACGCAAGGCTTCGCGAGACGGGCACGAAGGCGCAGATCGTCTCCGGCTTCCTGATGCCGCTGCTCGGCGTGATCGGCAACCTCGGCTTCGCGGCGGTAGCGATCGTCGGAAGCGTTCTGGCCGTGCATGGACATATCAGCATCGGGGTTATCGCCAGCTTTATCGGGTATTCCCGCCAATTCGTCCGGCCTCTGAACGAGATCGCGAACGTCTTCAACGTGCTGCAGTCCGGCCTGGCCGGAGCGGAGCGGGTGTTCGAGGTCATCGACGAGAGCGAGGAGAAGAAGGATGCGCCGAACGCCGTGCCGCTGGCAGAAGCGAAGGGAGAGGTTCGATTCGATCGCGTTGCATTCGGATATCGCGAGGATAATCCGATTCTTAAGGACGTGAGCTTCTCCGTTCCGGCCGGCTCGAGCGTCGCGCTCGTCGGCCCGACAGGCGCCGGCAAAACGACGATCGTCAATCTGCTTACAAGGTTCTACGACGTGAACGAAGGCCGTATCCTGTTGGATGGAAGGGACATTCGCGAGTATACGCGCGACAGCCTGCGCAGCAGCTTCGGCATCGTTCTGCAGGACACCTATCTGTTCTCCGGAACCATCGAAGAGAACATCAAGTACGGCAAGCCCGAAGCGACGGAGGAGGAGGTTCGCCGCGCCGCGGAGGCTTCCAATGCGGATACGTTCATTCGCAAGCTTCCGAATCGGTACCGGACGCAGCTGACCGAGAACGGGAGCAACCTGAGCCAAGGGCAGCGGCAGCTTATCGCCATCGCGCGGGTCGTTCTGGCCGGTCCATCCATTCTCATACTGGACGAAGCGACGAGCAGCATCGACACCCGTACCGAGCTGCACATTCAAGAGGCGCTGCTTCGCGTCATGCAGGGGAGGACGACGTTCATCATCGCGCATCGCTTAAGCACGATCCGCGAAGCCGACAGGATCATGGTGATCGACCAAGGCGGCATCGTCGAGCAAGGCTCGCACGCTCAGCTCGTCCAAGCGGGCGGCGTCTATTCGCGGATGGTGCGCAATCCGCTTGCGAACGCGGACGGCGCTTAATCCGAAGGACAAACGGGGAACGAATGCCAGATTCCGAATTCCATGTTAAGATAAGGATTATCGCAGCAAGTCGGCTAAGGAAGGTTCGGGATCAAACACATGGGAGACCTCATCAACAACAGCATAGATTGGCTGCTCGACACGCTCGGCTTGAGCGGCTTCAACGTCATTTTTATCACGATGCCGCTCGCCGTTATTCAAGGCTTTCTCGGAATATTTCCATTCTCGACGCTCATTTTTCTGCATACCTCCACCTTGGGGGTCATTAACGGAATGCTGGTCAGCTGGCTGGTCAGCATCGTCTCCGCAATCGTCGTGTATACATGCTGCCGCTACTGGTTCGCCGATTGGTTCGACCGTCGAATGCAGCGTTTCGCGGGGCGTTACGAGAAGTGGAGAAAGTACTTCGAAGAATACGGAGTGTGGACGATCATTCTGCTGAGGACGATTCCGATCGTTCCGAACAACGTGATCTCGTTCCTGGCGTCCGTATCCGGCATCAAGCCCGGCCCCTATGCGATCTCGTCGTTAGTCGGCAATCTGTCGCACATCGGCATGTTCAGCATTATCAGCTCTTCGATTCTTTTTCCGGATCAGGATATCAGCCTTCTTACCGGTTCTTATATCGCTTTCTGCGCCGTTCTAATCGTATGGTTCTTCGTCATTAAGCTTAGGAGACGCACGAGAAGTCAAGGGACCTGACATAAGCGAAGACCCCCAGCCGCATGGCCGGGGGTCTTCTTGTCAGTTCAGCGCAGCTGCTCGATCGAATCGACGTTCATATAGGACGGAACGACGAGGCCGAGATTCGTTCCTTCGAGGTTGGAGCCGAGATCGACAACCCGGTCCTTGTACTTGTCGTAGTAATCCTTCGAGGTCGTGGGAAGCCAGGCGGCGACCATCGCGTCGGCGTCGCCTCCTGCGATCCCGACCCACATCGGGCCGATCTCGACCTGCAGCATCTCCGGCTTGTAGCCGAGCTTCGTCGCGAGCACCTCGCGAACGACGTTCGTGCTCGCGATCTCCGAATCCCAAGCGACGTAGGCCAGCTTCAGACTCTGGCCGTTCGCCTTCGGGATGCCGTCGGTCCATTCCGCCACGAGATCGGAATGCTTCTTCACCCAAGCGGCCGCCGCAGCTTCCGGCGTCGCTCCGTCCGAAATCGAATTCATCACTTCCTCCATATCGGAAGGCTGCCAGTGGAATCGGTCAAGGAACTGATAGGCGGAAGGAGCGTCGGTCTTGAGGCCCTGGCGCACGATCGTATGGATCTCTTCGCTGCCGCCGAACGATTGCTTCGGATCGTCCAGATATTTGAGATCGTACTTGATGAACATCCAATGCGGCGTCCATCCGGTGACGATGATCGGTTCCTGGTTTTTGTAGGCCCGATCCAGAGCGGCGGTCATGGCCGTGCCGGAGCCCTCCACCAACGTCCAATTAGTCAAGCCGTAATCCTGGATCGCTTGAGAGGTCGCCTTCATGAGTCCGGAGCCTGGGTCGATGCCGATGATCCGGTAGTCCACAAGCTTGCCGATCTCGTTCTCGCCGCCGGACTCTTTGCTCATGTTCTGGTAGATGCTGGCTGCGATCAGCACGAGCACGGCCGCGACGCCGATCCAGAGGAAGCGCCGGATTCCCTTCGAATCGCTGCGCCGCTTGTTCGAGACCAGCTTCTGCGACAGCCGGTCGAGCAGGATGGCCAAGATGACGACCGCGAGTCCCGCCTCGAAGCCTTGGCCCGTATTGAGCTGGGTGACCGCTCGATAGACGTCGGCTCCGATGCCCTGCGCGCCGATCATCGAAGCGATTACGACCATGGACAGCGACAGCATGATCGTTTGGTTTATGCCTGCCATCATGTTCGGCATCGCGAGCGGAAGCTGCACCTGAAGCAGCTTCTGCGTCGGGGTCGAACCGAACGAATCGGCCGCTTCGACCAGGTCGTCCGGCACCTGCTGGATGCCGAGATGCGTCAGCCGGATCGTGGGAGGAATCGCGAAGATGACGGAAGCGATGACGCCGGGTACGACGCCAAGGCCGAAGAAGGTAACCGCCGGAATCAGATAGACGAAGGCGGGCATCGTCTGCATGAAGTCGAGCAGCGGCGTCAGAATGCTGCTCACGCCCCGATTGCGCGCGGCCGAGATGCCGAGCGGCACCCCGAGCACGATCGAGACGAGCGATGCGGTGAGAACGAGCGCCGACGTATCCATCGTCGCGTCCCAGAAGCCGAGGTTCCAGATAAGCAGGAGCCCGATGACGGAGAACAGGGCGAGCCTCCAGCGGCCAAGGCGATAGGCGAGTGCGGCGATCAGGATAATGGTCAGCCAGGGCGGCAGCAGATGGAACAGCGACGAGAAAGCGTAAACGATCCCGTTGATGACGGAAGACAGCAGGGTGAAAATAACCCCGAGATTCGAGCCCACCCAATCGACGACGCTCTCGACCCACCGATCCAGAGGAAGCTTACGCATCGGCATCCCCCTCCACGTTGATATGCTCGGCGTTGCCGGTCAGCGCGGCCAGAACCGCGCCTCGCACGATGATTCCGAGCAGCCGGTTCGATTCGTCGGTGACGGCTACCGGGATCGGCGTCGCGCTGACGACGTCGAACAGCTCGTTCAGGCGGAGATCCGGTCGTACGGTCGGAACGTCGCGGGTCGCGATGGCGAGCAGCGTCCGGTTGTCCTTGATCGCGGCCGACGCGTCCTCCGCGGAGATCGCCCCGAGCAGCCTGCGGGACTTGTCCACCAGGTACAGATTGGAGATGCCGCTGTCGCGCATGAGCTGCAGGGCGACCCGGGGACCGCGATCGGGGCCGATCGTCTCCGGTCTCCGCATGACGTGGGCGGCGGTCAGAACCTTCGACAGGTCTACGTCCTCCACGAACTTCTCGACATAGCGGTTGGCCGGGTTGATCAGAATTTCTTCCGGCGTTCCGATCTGCACGATCGAACCGTCTCTGAGCAGCGCGATTTTGTCGCCGATCCGGAGTGCCTCGTTCAGGTCATGGGTAATAAAAACGATCGTTTTCTTCATTTTCTCCTGAAGGTCCAGAAGCTCGTCCTGCATGTCCTTGCGGATCAGCGGATCGAGCGCGCTGAACGCTTCGTCCATGAGCAGAATGTCCGGCTCGTTGGCCAGCGCCCGGGCGAGTCCGACCCGCTGCTGCATGCCGCCGCTGAGCTGATCGGGATAGCTGTTCTCCCAGCCGTCCAATCCGACCAGCGCCAAGGAGGAGCGGGCCTTCTCCTGGCGCTCCTTGGCCGACACCCCGCGAATCTCCAAGCCGTATTCGACGTTCCTAAGAATCGTCCGATGGGGAAAAAGCGCGAACTTCTGGAACACCATCGCCATCCGCCGCCTGCGAAAGTTCCTCAGCTCGGCCGCGTTCATTTTCACGATATTTTGGTTCTGATAGAGAATGTCCCCGGACGTCGGCTCGATCAACCGGTTCAGCAACCGGATCAGGGTGGATTTGCCGCTCCCCGACAGCCCCATGATGACGAAAATCTCGCCTTCCTCGATGTCGAAGCTCACCCGATTGACGCCCACCGTATGCTTCGTTTCCTCGTAGATCTTTTTTTTGCTCCAGCCTTGGGCGAGAAGGTCGAGAGCCCTCTGCGGTTCCGGGCCGAAAATCTTCGTTAAGTTTTTCACCGACACGATGCTCATAAAGGCCGTCCTCCGTTAGGCAGGATATAGATGGTCTATAGGTTGCTTCCATTTAGGAAGGCTTATCCATCCGGGGGAGCCAGAGAGGCTGAATGGGTTTGACAGGTTCGATCGGCGATAGCTATAATTTGGACATTCCGGTTTATCGATAGGGCTTCTAGGGAAAGGATTGGATCGCGATGCTAACGAAAGCGGAACGGATCAAGAAAAGCAGGGCGCCGCAGACGCCGAACGGGCTGGAGGGACGTCTTCCGCCGGGACAGACGCTCACCGACCGATTCCCGATTTTGCACGAAGGCGAGGTTCCTCGCTACGATATGAACGAATGGACGCTGCGGGTGTGGGGCGAGGTGGAAGAGGAGGTTACGTTCACCTACGGGCAGCTGATGGCTCTGCCGAAGACGACGATCACGACGGATATCCACTGCGTGACGCGTTGGTCGAAGTTCGACACGGCTTGGGAAGGCGTGCTGTTCCGCGACGTGCTTAAGCTGCTGAAGGTCAAGCCGGAGGCCAAGTACGTCATGGTGCACGCGGACAACGATTACGAGACGAACCTGCCGATCGAGGACCTGCTGGGCGACGACATACTGCTTGCCTACCAATATAACGGAGAGCCTCTGACGGACAAGCACGGCTGGCCTCTTCGCCTTCTCGTTCCTCATCTGTACTTCTGGAAAAGCGCCAAGTGGATTCGCGGGTTCGAGTTCATGAAGGAGGATCGGCCGGGCTTCTGGGAGCGGAACGGCTTCCACAACTACGCCGACCCGTTCAAGGAACAGCGCTTCTCGGGCGAGGATCTGGGCCTCCCGGAAGACGAATGGCATCATAAGGATTACGATTGAAGCGGTTGAATATGAAATATCGGATTCATGCGGGATAGTCGAGACAATCGGCTATTTTGCTGTTTATGGGTAGGCTTTCACAAGGACGCTCGGCTTGCGGCAAGGGTTCGCCTGGTGCGTGAACGTCGGGTGAAGAACGGAGCTCTCCAGAGAGCTGGAACGAGGGAGATAGTCGAAGGAATCGACTAACGGAGCACTCAGAGAGCTGGAATGCGGGAGATAGTCGAAAAAATCGACTAACGGAGCACTCGAGAGAGCTGGAATGCGGGAGATAGTCGAAAAAATCGACTAACGAAGCTCTTCAGAGAGCTGGAACGAGGGAGATAGTCGAAAAAATCGACTAACGAGGCTCTCCAGAGAGCTGGAACGCGGGAGATAGTCGAAAAAATCGACTAACGGAGCTCTCCAGAGAGCTGGAACGCGGGAGATAGTCGAAAAAATCGACTAACGGAGCTCTCCAGAGAGCTGGAACGGGGGAGATAGTCGAAAAAATCGACTAACGGAGCTCTCCAGAGAGCTGGAATGCGGAGATAGTCGAAAAAATCGACTAACGGAGCTCTTCAGAGAGCTGGAACGGGGCAGATAGTCGAAAAAATCGACTAACGGAGCACTCGAGAGAGCTGGAATGCGGGAGATAGTCGAAAAAATCGACTAACGGAGCTCTCCAGAGAGCTGGAACGGGAGAGATAGTCGAAAAAATCGACTAACGGAGCTCTGCAGAGAGCTGGAACAAGGGAGATAGTCGAAAAATCGACTAACGGAGCACTCGAGAGAGCTGGAATGCGGGAGATAGTCGAAAAAATCGACTAACGTAACTATACGTTGTAAATGAATCTAAGGAAGGTGTTGCTTCAATGACTCAATCGGAAACGGTCGGCTATCAAGTTAACGCTCGATACGTAGAAGACATCCTACATAAGCTGCTTAACACTCCTAGCCCAAGCG